>Ga0105245_10002912_pt1 | contig 15356 bp, 10 predicted proteins | sample KBSM54metaG_FD_81523 | JGI IMG/M metagenome (GOLD analysis project Ga0105245, IMG submission 81523) | Miscanthus rhizosphere microbial communities from Kellogg Biological Station, Michigan, USA - KBS M5-4 metaG | ecosystem: Host-associated > Plants > Roots > Rhizosphere > Soil | place... | reverse complement strand
TCGGCGGCCACGAACACGCCGTAGACGATATCCGGATCGGCCGTCACCGCGCGATCGACGATCTGACGAACGTCGGTGAACGCGTTGTCGGCGACGAGCCCTCGCAGCGCGAGCGCGTGGTTGTCGACCAGCACGTTGGCCTTGGCCGCGATGTTCGAGCGCACTTGCTCTTCCATCTCTGCTAGGCGTCGTCCTTCGCTCTGCGTATTGAGCCAAGCGACGACGGAGAGCATCGATGCCGCGACACACAGAAAGATCGCGAATACGATCCGCAGCAGCTTGCGATTCAGGGAGTGTCGAACGACCGCTTTACTCATTGTGCGTTCTCGTGAAAGGGGGCCCTCCAATCCATACGCACTGGATCGCCGTGAATTCAGCGGGGGGGTGCTGATCGTCGGCGCATGCAGGCGTCGGTAACCGCCGCACCTAGGCCGGAGCGGATATTCGCCTTGGGCACCACACCGTCAGCCTGGGCGACCTGCGCGAGTGCCTGTAGTTCGGCCAGCGGGCGGCTGGAAACCAGCACGATGCCGAGCCGCGAACCGCGCGAATTCTTGCGTAAAACCCGGGCTAATTTGTCACCGCTGATGTCGGGCAACATGACGTCGACCACCACGGCGTCGACGTCGTGTTCGAAAATCGCGCGAGTCGCACCAATCGCAGTGGCCAGTTCGAAGACCTGGTGCCCGACCTGCTTCAAGGTACTACTCAGTAGTTCACGGGCGACGTCGTCGTCGTCGATGATCAGAACTCGCATTAGCGGCCCAGCAGGCTCCAGGTGACGGACTCATCAGTGAGCGAAGTCAGCAACGTGCTGCTTCACCTCATGATTGAAATTTTGTATCTTCTCTGAACCTCAAACCATAGCTTTGTTTCAAGCCATCGACTACCAGATAACGAATCTCGACAGGGTTATGTTGGAGCATGGGGCCATGCTCGTGTGTGGTGATGGGGGTTTTTCTGCGACTCGGGCGATGTTGCAACGAGGGCGTTTGGCGGTGAGTGGGGGGAGCGGTGTTTTTTTCTGTGGCGCTGCCCGCGAGCGATTCCGCAGTGATGCGCCTCGGACGGCAACGGAGCGTGCGCGCCAAAGACGAGTCCGACCCAACCGACAGAGGCGCGGGGATGGGGCGCAGTTCTGGGGTTGGGCTCATTTTATTGGGGATTTCTGGGTTATTCGAGGATGCGATCGACTTGGCTCAGGGCGTCGGCGCGGAGGGCGAAGCGTTCACGGGCTTGGACGATATCGACGCTGGTGGTGGTCGAGAGTGGGAGTTGCACCTGCGCGTCGCTCGGAACCTGCCAATCGTTGTCTGCCAGATCGAAGAGCAGCCCAGCCGCCTGGACGCCGAGCGCCGTGTGATCGGGCAGAACCGCAAACGTGCCGAAAGATTCTTGGGGCGAGACCAACGAAGCTGCACCGACGATCGTCGGTAGCCACGGGCGCTCGTTGATGCCGGGGACCCAGCCCTCGGCGATCAGCGACGAAGTGAGCACGCGGTCGTCATTCAGAATCCAGAGCACATCGGCGCGCTGTTTGAGCAAGCGGAGCGCGCGGCGCAGTTCGGAGCTATTGGGATTTGGGCTGATTTGTTCGCCCACGACCGAGATTTGTTCGCGTCGAGCCAGGGCCGCCTGACGGCGAACGAAGCCCGATTGGCTGGCTCGTAAGACCACACCGACTCGCTCGATGGGCGTCGCGATCAACTTGCGCAGCGTGGTAACGACGGTGATCAGCGGCACTTCGTAGCTGATGCCGGTGGCGGCCGTGACGTGATGGGGCTGACCGTCGAGGAACGAGGTCATGACGATGACCGCAGGCGGAAATGACTTGGCGGTCGAGGTCGCCTGCACTTGGCGATAAGCGGCGACCGTCGGATTGTTCATCAGCACGAGCCCCGCTGGCTCATGACGGCGAATGCCCTCGGCGATGGACTCGGCCACGCGCTCGCCGTCACAGTGCACGATCACCAGCCGATATTGCTTGCCGAGTTCGTCGTTGAGCCCGGTCCAAACCTCTCGCGTTTGGGTGGTTTGCGGCATGCAAACCAGGATCGTGCCCTTCGCACCGGGCGGCGAGGTAGCCACGTCTTCTGAGTATTCGTAGCCACTGTGAGCGGTGTGCTGATTCGAGGCACAGGCCGCGAGCGCACCGCACATTGGCAGCGAGGCCAGGAAAACACGTCGATTCAGCGCCATTCGTCGACTCCCAATGCGCTGGAAAGGTTCAGCGGTAGTTTGCTCACCGCACGCACGATGGGGTCTCCTGCAGCGCCCGTACTGGCGAGCGCCGGAAGCTCCACGCGGCTCGTGAGTTCACGAGGCGTGAGATTCAGGCGGCTCGAAGCCTTGAGTTCGGCGACCAAGCGCGAGGGCAGGAGAATCGCATCCACGCGCTGCATCTGTAATAGTGGCAGCAAATCTTCAACTTTTGTCACGCGCTCGACCTTGCGTTTTCCTCCCACCAACTTCTGAACGAAATCGTTGGTCCCCTCGCGACCCAACAGATCCAATGCCCCGATCGTCTGAACTCGCGCCGGATCCGGAACCGTATCCACGGCGACCAGCGCGTACTTTTCGTCGATTTCACCCTGGTGCCGGCCGTGAAGCCGTGACCCGAGACCGTGGGCCGCGAGCACCAAAGGCAACGTCAGCACGGCATCGGCCCCCTCGTTGAGAGCACGGTCGAAGTCGCCGATACGCCCCACGGCGGTTACATCGATACCGGCCAGGGCATTTTGTAGTTCGCCCTGAAAAGCCCGCTGTTTCACGGCCACGTGCAGGAAAACGAGCAACCGCGGCTGAGCGGCCTGCGCAAGCCGGCTCGCGAGCAGCACCGTTGCTAGTGCTGCAATGATCCCTTGATGGGGCCTTGCAAGGACTCCCGCGGGCATACCGGACCTGAGGACGGAGCTCACTCTTTCCTTCTCAGACGAGTACGGCGACGGCAGAGCTATCTTAATGACGAACCGCATGCCCCCCCTATCAACTTTCGACCAAGCTCGCCGTTTGCTCGAAGTAGGGTAATGAGCACCTGCTGTGAGAACGGCCTGTCGGCACCTCGGACGCGATGATCAGGATTCGACTTCGCGCCTTGGCTGCAACGTTCGTCTTGGTAACGGCCGCCCTACCCGCGTTCGCGGAGGACGAAGGGCCGCCGAAAGCCGAGGGTGCGCCCAATACCGTCGATGATCTCGATCTGATCAAGCTCCTCAACGTGGAGGTATCGACGGCCACCAAGACCGCCGAAAGCTTGGACGATGCGCCGGCGGTGATCACGGTCATCACTCGCGACGACATCGACCGCTGGGGTTATCGCTCGGTCGCCGAAGTGCTGACGCACACCGTCGGCTTCTATTTGGTCGACGACCACATTCTGCCGAACGCGGGCGTGCGTGGCGTGAGCGGCGGCTTGGGCGACGAAAGCGGCGCGATCAAGGTGATGATCGACGGCCGCTCCGTCGCTTACCGGTCGACCGACGGCAACTGGCTCGGCATCGAGCTCATCCCGCTCGAATCGGTGGCGCAGATCGAAATCATCCGCGGCCCGGCCTCCGCCTTGTATGGCGCAGACGCGTTCCTCGGCGTCGTCAACATCATCACGCTGCGCCCGGAAGACGTGCGCCCACTCCGCGCCCGCGTCCGTTTCGGCACGACCGAAGGCAACGTCGGAGGACAATTCGATGCCGTCGCCGGTGCGCGTCACGGCAAGTTCGACTTCCTGCTCGGCGCCGCGGGCGAAATGACCGATCGAAGCGGCTTGAGCCTGCCCTCGCAATCACCCGCGCCGCTGCTTCCAGATTCCGTCGGCGCGCGGCGCACGGCGCTGAACTTGAATCGCCGCTCGCTCTCTCTCCAAACCCGCGTCGGCTACAACGATCCGGCGAGCGGCCACTTGGTGCTGAGCGCGTACGCCTCCGGCATCGAGCGCGGCGGCGATTTTGCGCACTGGGCGCAGCTCACCAACACCAGCAACTCCTTCAACGGCAACACCGGCACCATCGTCGGGCTCGGCCAGTTTCGCATCAATATGGATGCGCTGTATCACGCCGCGCAGACACTCGATCTGGCTCTACAAAGCACGTATTTCCAAGGCGGCGTGCTACCGAGTGATCGCGTCGAAATCGGCAGCGACCTGTTCTACGTCGAGCGCAAGCAGTCTTACCATGGGCTCGATTCCGTGGCCGAGGCGCGCTTCATCCCGTCTAGCCGGTTCAACATCATCGCGGGCACCGAGGCCGTGTACGACATCGAGTCGTTCGGCGCGCCGCAACGCATCGAACGGGCCACCGGCGAACACGTGTTGAGCCAAGGCTCGAACGACATCAAAGCGAGCCTGACCAACATCGGCACGTTCGTCAGTTCCAACCTGAAGGTCGTCGATCCGTGGCTCAAGCTCACGGGCAGCGTCCGCTACGATCACCACAGTGAGTACGGTTCGGAATTGACCGGCCGCGTTGGCATCACCTCGCGTTGGTCCAAGTCCATCGTGGCCAAGGTGCTGTATGGCAGCGCCTTCAAAGCTCCCTCCCCTTACCTGCTCTATGCCGAGCCACTGCGCCCCGGTGACGTCGTCGGCAACCCCAACCTGAAGCCGCAACGCATTCGCACGCTCGAATACGAGATGTCTTGGAAGCCGAGCCGCTTCTTCGGCATCACCTCGGACGTGTCGTTCAATTGGTTGCTCGACAAGGCCGAATTCACGCCGCAAGGCTTGAACCTGACGGCACGCAACGTCGCCAGCCAGCACACGATCTCCTGGGAAACGCGCGTCGATACTCGTCACTACGACGACTACGTGGCGTACGCAGGCTTCGAGCTCGTGCACTCGGTGCGAGATCTCGGGCAAGAGGGATATGCGGCCACGTTGGTGGGCTCGAAGAACGTGGTCTACCCGCCGTGGATCGCGCGCGCAGGGCTCAACTTCGCAGTGCCTTCCGTGCCCTCGGTCCCTCTCACCCTCGGTGGTGAAGGGCTCTTGGTCGCCCCGCGGCGCGCTTCGGACACCAGCTTGGTCGAACATGGCGGCGATTTTTCGATGCCCAGCTACTTCATGCTCGACGTATCGCTCGCCACTCGTGAGCTCTACCTGATCCCCGGCCAAGAATCGCGCTTCGCGCTGCGCTCACGTAACTTGCTGGTCACGCGTGGCCCCGATCCGGGCTCCTCGGGCTTCGAGTATCCGCTCGCCCCGGCCGAACTGTTCTTCGAATTTTCTCACACGTACTGAACGAGAACCCATGCTCCGTCGCCCCTTCAACGCCATCTCGAATGCTTCGCGAAGCTTCTTGGGGGCGTGTGCGCTGGGCTCGCTGCTCCTCGCCTGCAGTTCGAACGATGCGCCCTCGGGCAACCCGATCACGATCGGGCTCCTGCTTCCGTTCACCGGAACGAACTCGGCAACGGCCAGCAATTTCGAGCGCGCCGCGCTCTCCGCTGCGGATCGCATCAACGCCGCTGGTGGCGTCAAAGGCCGGCAACTACGGGTCGTTTCGGGCGACACGCACTCCGATTTGGCTCGCAGCCAAGCCTCTGCGCAGCAACTGATCGACGCAGGCGCCGTGATCGTCATCGGTCCGGAAAGCGCCGAAGTCGCGACGGCCATCATCCCGCTACTCGTCGCCAATCACGTCGCGTTCCTCTCACCGGTGGTGGGCGCGGCCAACGACGAAACCGTCGACTGCACTCACCCCTGGTTCCGCCTCGCCCCCTCCGCGCGTGCGCTCGGTGAGGCATTGGCCAAGCTGGCTTCGGCGCGTTCGGTCACGAGCATCTCCGTTCTCGCCGAGGCGACGGCCTACGACGAGGCGCTGCGCGACGCAGTCACCTCGCGCTTCGTCTCGCTCGGCGGCACCGTGAAGGACATCGAGCAACTATCGTCGACCGCGCAGAGCTATTCGACCCAAGTACAACGTGCGACCGAAGCCCGCGCCGGCGCCATCGTGCTGGCCGCGTCACCGCGTACTGGCGCGCTGATCGTGAACGAGTTCGATTCATTGAGCTCCACTCCCCCGAAGTGGTTCCTCTCCCCCCTGCTGCAAACGGATCTACTCGTACAAAACGTGGCCCCCTCGGCGCTCGAAGGCGGCGAAGGCGTGGCCCCCAAAATCTACGATACTTCCGGTGATTTTCCGGACTGGTTCAGCCAGCGGTGGGCAGGCGATTTGCCGCTCGCTGGTGCCTTCTTCTATTACGACGCCGTCGCGCTCGCGTCCCTCGCGCTCGAGAAGAGCACGTTGAACGCGAAGGGTGGGTTCGATCTCGATCATATCGAGGCCGCCGTGCTCGACGCCGCCTCGCCGCCGGGCGCCGCCGCGGGCTGGTCGGACATCGCCGATGGCCTGGCGCGCCAACACGCGGGTGAAGACATCTACTACTCAGGCCTGACTGGCCCGATGCTCCTCGACAGCTGCGGCAACCGCCGCCTGGGTGTGACCTCCGACTGGAGCGTGCACAACGGTCAGCTCGTCGACGAGTAGTCGACGGGCTTCACGCTGACGCCGGGCGGCGCCCCCCCGCGCCGCGCGAGCCTTTTTACCGGACAGCGCGCGCCGGCCTGGTGTCGGATGCGCCGCTGTGACAAGACGGCGAGGATGTCGCTGGAAAGATCGGCCCTTTCGCCCGGAACGGTCGTGGCCGGCAAGCTGCGCGTGATTCGGAGTTTGGGCGTGGGCGGCATGGGGGCGGTCTACGAGGTCGAGCATCAGCTCACTCATCACCGGCGTGCGCTCAAACTGTTGCACCCGGAACTCGCGCGAGATGGCGAAGCCGTCACTCGCTTCCTGCGCGAAGCTTCCGCGGCGGGGCGCATCGGCAGCGACCACATCGTGCAAACGTTCGACGCGGGCGTGCTCGAGAGCGGCGAGCCCTATCTCGTCATGGAAATGCTCGAAGGGCAGAGCCTCGGCGACATCCTCACGGAGCGCGGCACCTTGCCCGAACGTGAAGCGCGCGACTGGGTCGCGCAGGCTTGCGACGGACTGCAGGCGGCGCATGACGCAGGTATCGTGCATCGCGACATCAAGCCGGACAATCTCTTCATCTTGCGTTCCGGGCGCGTGAAGATCCTGGATTTCGGCATCTCCAAGTTCGACTCCGCGCTCACCGGCGAGCTGCAGCTGACGCGAGACAACTTGGCCATGGGCACGCCCTATTACATGGCCCCCGAGCAAACCACGGCCGCCAATCGCGTCGACGCACGGGTCGACGTCTACGCGCTGGGCATCGTTTTGTACGAGGCGGTGACGGGTCAGAAGCCGTTCGTGGCGGATACCTTTCCGCAGCTAATCGTACGAATTCATCAGGGAAATTACGCCCCTGCGTCGTCGGTATCAGCAACATCACTACTGCTCGATCGCATCATCGCCAAGGCCATGGCGCGCGATCCCGACGCGCGTTTCCCAACGCCGCGCGCACTGGGGCTCGCATTGCGCGATCTCGATCAACCGACCGAGCGCGCTCCCGAGCCGCAACCCTCGGATCTGGTCGGCGGTGCAGGCCGTGCTGCGCTGGCCGACCCGCACAGCCCCACGGTGCGAATCGTCGAGGCCGCGTCGCCGCGCGTGAGCTCGTTGCCTCCCGCAGCGCCGCATGGCCCAGCCGGAGTGAGTAGCCCGCCGCGCTCGGTCGACCCGACACTCATCAGCGCCGGGTCGGAACCACCCGGGCCACGCGAAACCCCGCCCGCGATTCAGTCGACGCCCTCGACGTCCACGCGTTCGGGTGCGCGCTTGGGTGTCGTTGCTTTGATCGCGCTCGCCGTGCTCGTGGCCGCGAGTTTCGGTTGGTTCCGCTGGCAAGGCCGAGTGAGCGATCTCACGCTGGTCGCCGGCCAAGCGCCGGTCAACGTGGTGCCGACGCGGCCCACCGAGCAGCCACCCACGGTCGTCACGCCCGCGGCCGCTTTGCCCGCAGTGCCGAGCGCAGCAGAGCCCACCCCATCGAGCGGCGCCGCGCGGACGCCGGCCGCTTCGGCGCGAATTCCCAGCCATTCTCCCGCAGTTTCTGACAAATCGAGCCGCGCCGCTCGACATCAACTAGACCAATCGAATCCCTTCCAATGATATCGCCTCGCCGTTTCGGTTTTTGGGTTGCTTGCTCTTACTTGGGACTTCATAGCTCGCTCTTGGCGCCGAGCGCGCTCGCGGCTCCCGTCGTGGATGCCAAACGCGTCGAGGCACGCGAACGTTTCGACCGCGGGCTCACGCTGTTCAACCAGGGTGACAACGAAGGCGCGCTGGCGGAGTTTCAACGGGCCTATCAGCTCACCAGCAACGCGACCGTCCTCTACAACATTGCCCGCGTCTACGCCGCGGCGAACGAGCCCGTGGCAGCGCTCGACTCGCTCGACCAATTGCTCGGGCAGTCTTCCGATTTGCCATCGGCGAGGCGCGCCGCCGCGGAGACGCTCCGCAGTGAGCAGCGGTTGCGCGTAGGCACGCTGATCATCACTTGCCCCAGCCCCTTGAACGGCGCTCACCTCGAGGTCGACGGCGCCGATGCCGGTGAATTCCAATCGGGCAAAGCGATCCGCTTGGCCGCCGGTCGCCACGTCGTGGGCATCCTGGCACCGGGCCATCTGCCACTGCGAAAAGCGCTGCTCCTGGCTGGCCAAGAACAAAAAACCGAGGAATTTGCGCCCGAAGCGCTGGAAGGCGCGCTCGGCAAGTTGCACTTCACCTTGGAGCCGATCGGCGTCTCGGTATTGGTCGATGCCCAGGAGTTTGGGCGTTCGCCGAGTCTCTTGGAGACTTCGCTCTCGCCCGGGCTGCATCATTTGCAGCTGGTGCGGTCCGGATATCGCACGATCTCGCGGGATGTGCTGGTCCCCGAGGGCGGCACGTTCGAGGTGAGCGAAACGCTGGTCTTCGACAGTGCGAGCCGTGCCCACCACGATGGTCAGCTGCGGCTGCTGGCGAGCGAAGACAACATCTTGGTGTTCGTCGACGGCAAACCAGTGACCGATGCGCAAGCTGGCACGCGCTTGCCGGAGGGCGAACACTTGCTGCGCATCGAGCGCTCCGGATTTTTGCCGATGGATCGCCGGATCAACGTGCCCCGTGACGGCGAGGTGCAAGTGGTCGCCACGCTCGAACCAACGGCCGCTTATCGAGCCGAGTACTCGAGTTCGGCTTCTAGTCGCCGAACCTGGGCGTGGGGGCTCGGGCTCGGTGGTTTGGCCGTCGCGGGTTTCGGCACGGGCTATTTGATCTGGGATCAGGGCCAGATCAATTCGGCGCAGCGCGCCTTCGATCAAGCCCTGAGTAACGCGACCGCGACTTGTAACGACCCCCTGGCCACCAAATGCGACACGCTCAAAGCGGTCGTACAAATTCGCTCGGACGATCTCGACTCGAAACGAAATCACCGAGTAATTGGCTGGATCGGGGTCGGCGTTGGCGTCGCCGCGTTGGGCGTGGGGACGGCCCTGTACCTCACCGGCAACGATCCGCATCGCTACGATCCCAAGCCGGAGAGCGACGTGTTCGGTTCGCTTCAGTTCAGCCCGTGGGTGCTTCCGGGCAGCGCCGGAGCGTTGCTCACTGGCCAGCTATGACGGTGGCCGGCACGCAGAGCGGGCCCTGACAGTGCCGCTCACACACGAGCTCAGCGCCCGTGTGCGTGAAGCTCGTGGGGCTGAGGTGAGCCTGTAGATCCAAGATCGCGCACGTCGAGAGCGCGGGATTCGAGCTGATCTTGACTGCGCCTGCCACCGTGAGCGCCGGATTGAAAGCGACCGCCGAAAGCTTGGTCTCGGCAATCGTCAAATCGGCCCGGACGGTGACGAGGCCACTCAGGCCAACGAGCGCCGGGGTGCCTCCCGGCAAGTCGACCAGATCGGTGCCTTCGATGGTCAAGCTGCCGACACTGCGAATCTTCTCCAGGCCCGTGGTGGTCACGAGCTCACCGCTCAACTTCAGCTCGCCCTGCACGTCGGTCACCCCCGCAAGCGCGTCGATGTCAGCCACGTTCAGCACGAGAGCCTGGCTCACCGTGGTCACCACGCGCGCCTGGCAACTGCAGCCATCACAACTTTGACCCGCCGCACAGTCTCGATCAGCCAGGCACTCGCACGCGCACTTCCCATCGATACAGATTTTGCCCGTAGAACAAGGCTTTTTCGCGCTGCACTCGGGCGGCACGGCGTGGCACGCGCAGCCGTCGCAGGTTTCGCCCGAAGCGCAATCGGCGTTCGCCAAGCAAGCGCATCGACACTGCCCGGAGATGCATTCGGCGCCAGTCATCGTGCAGTCGGCCGGCGTGGTGCAGCGACCGCCACCGGGATAGTGACACGCGCCGCCATCGCAGGTTTGGCTGCCAGTGCAGTCCGAATCGGCGCGGCACTCGTCGACACAGGTGTTGCTCGCGCACTTCATGCCAACGGCGCAATCACTGTTCAAGCGACAGTTGGAGTAGGGTTGGGTCTGAGGCAGCGCGCCCGAAGCATCGAGTTCGCTCGGCTCGGCGCACACGCTGAGGACACACTGTTGCCCTGAGATGCAGTCACCCGCAGTCACACACTGATCTCGGCACGCGCCATCCGGCCCGCACTTGAAACCGCTCGCGCAATCCGCCGAGGTCTTACAGTGGGCTTCTTGGTCGAGCTGGCAGACATGCGCCACCTCTTCGGCGCCGACGCAACGCTGTGCGTCGTGGCAATCACGCGTGACGGTGCACTCGACATGACAGCGTTGAAACGCGCACACGAGCGGCGCCGAACAATCACTGTTCACGAAGCAACCGGCAGCCTCACCCAAGCGAGCCACGCTGGCCGTTCGGGACGAGCTGCAAGCGGCCACGAAAAGTCCGATCAAGAGGCTGAAAGCGAACCCTTTCGGCAACGCGCGGCTCATTGGCAAACCACTCCGGTGCAGGGAACTGGGCAAAGGTTGTTCCCGGTATTGACGACCGTACCCGTGAACCCGGGCAGGTCAGCCGCCAATCCGCTAACGGCGCATTCCGATAGCGCCGAGTTGCCCTTGAAATTCAGACTCGCCGCGCTCTTCAACGCCGCCCCCTGAACTGGGTCGAAGGCCGACAAGTCCCCGAGCTTCGTCTGCGCAATCGAAAGGGCTCCGACCGTGGTGAACAGCGGTAGCGACAGCTTTTGCAGCGCGAAGTCTTGCGACAGCGTGAACGAGTCGGCGTGGGCCAACTGCGGCAACGAGAGTGCGGTCACCGTAAAGGCGTTTTGAAGCTTGAACGCAGTGACGGTCTTGAGGACTGGGAGCGTCACGGTGACCGGCAACGACGGCCCTTGCAACACCAGCGTACCCGTCACCTGAACGACGTCGGTCAGCTGAGCCAATTGCGTCTCGTCGAACACGGTGACGTCGCCTGCGATGATTCGATTCGGCTCGCAAGCACACCCGCCGGGGCAAGCCTGACCGCTCGGGCAATCGGCGTCGACCGCGCATTCGCAGCGGCAAGCGCCGTCCGAGCAATGTTGCCCGGGCTTCGGACAATCCGAGTTCAAGGCGCAGCTCGCCGGCGCTGGCAACGGCTCGCACTTGCCGTCAGCACAGCGCTCGGTCTTCGCGCAATCCGAGTCGAGAAAGCAGCTCGAGCCTGCGTCGAACTGGGCCGAACAACGATGATTCGTGCACTGATTGCCCACCGGGCAATCAGTGTCAGCCTGACATTCTAGGCGACACACTCCAGCGCGGCATTGCTGCTCACCGGGACAATCGGAATTGTACGCACAAGGTGCCGGTAACTCGAGTCCAGCGTCCTGACTCAAAGCGCCCGCATCATCGAGTTCGGTACTATCGGCGCAGGTGCCGCCCGAGCAAGTCTGCTCGGCCAAGCAATCTCGGTTGCTCGCACAGCGATCGCGGCACCGCGCATCGATGCCGCACACCTGTGTTCCCGGACACGCGTGCCCCGCGGAGCAGGCCTCTTCGGAGACCAACTGGCAAACGTGGCGCGGCTGGTCACCGGCAACGCAGTGTGCTTGGTCGTGACAATCACGGCTCGTCACGCATGCTTCGTGGCAGCGCTGGAAGGTGCACACGAGTAGCGCGTCACAATCACTGTTGATACGACAAGCGTTTCCGAGCTGCACCAAAGCAACTTGCGCATCGACGCCCGAGTCACAAGCGGAGCCGAGGAGCAGCAGAGCGAGAGTAGCGAGCGAGTTTCGGATGGTCATGGCTCAGCGCACGTAAACTTCGAGGTCTTCGTCGGCCGCTTCGTAAATCCAGGTCGCGCGCCCGGCGTCGATCTGGATCCCGCCAGTGTTGTTGCAGGCGTGATACAGGCCTGGATACGTGTCTCCCAGTTCGTCTTCGTGGCAGCCTTGCCAGAGGTACTTGGCGACGGCCATTGGGCCCGTCCAGCCCGTCACCGCTGCGGTGGGGCCCGGCATCATCGCGTTGACGTTGAGCACCGCGCCGCGGCGCAGGTTCACGATGGGGTAGTCCCCCGCGATGCTGGTCAGCGAGCGAGTCAGCGCGAGGCCCGCCGTGCGAATGTGGACCTGCGAGCCGAGGAGCGCGAGCGCGCGCGTCGTTGCGACCGGCAAGTACTGGTTGCCGCCGGGCGCTGGAATGCCCTCCACCGAGCCGCCGACGGCGGGCTGCACGAAGAACAGCGTCCAACCACCGCCGTCGAACGTCATGTCGCAATAGGCGTCGAACTCGGGCAATGCGCCAACGCCGTCCGGGTCGATGCGATACACGCCATCGTGCGCGGTTGGTTGCTGCAGCTTCACCTCGGCACAGCTCCGCGGCAGCTCGCGCACGAAGACGTAGCCAAATGCGCTGAACGTCCCGCCGGCGCCGCAAGCCGTGACACCCCCGACCGAAGGCCCAGGACCGGTCGTACAAGTGGAGCCACCGTCGATTTCGCCGCCGATCCCGACGTAACCCTCCGGGTCAGAACAATCACTGCCCGTACTGCTCAGTAGCCCGATCCTCACCCCAATGCGCAGCGGTTGCGAAGCGATGTCCGGGACCACGATTTCCGGATCGATGCCCTCCAGATTGCAGTTGCTGCCAATCAGTGATTTGCCGGGAAAAAGGCTCATCCAACCGGCGCGACCGAGCGCCGTGGGCCGCACTTGGCGCTCGGCCAAGATTGGTTGCCGAACGGCCTGATAGAGCGATTGTTCGTCGGCCGCCGCCACCACGGCAGACTCGGTCGTCCCATCGTCGGTGACGATCCGGATCGCCCCCACGGGGATGCGCGAGTAGCTATCGAGCTTGGCTTCGTTCTGAGAGAGATCCGCCGACTCCGGATGAAACGGTGTGGCTTGTTCCCAGATCGATTCCGTGAAGTTGAAGGTGGGCTTGGTGCCGTCGGCTTTGAGCACCAACGTCCAGCCGCCGCCATCGTTGGTCATGTCGCAGTAGGCGTCGAATTTGGGATCACCTTGGTCGGGGCCGTCCGGGTCGAGCGCGTACACGCCACTCTTCGCGCTCGGATTTCGCTGGTGCAATGCCCAGCAAGAAGTGCTCAGCCCCAAGTCTTGGCACTGCCCGTTTTCGCAAGCTTGGCCGTTCGAGCAAGCTTGATCGCAGCTGCCGCAATGCTGCGGATTGGTGCTCAAATCGGCGCACGAAGCGCCGCAGAGCTGCAGCGTGCCAGCGCAGAACAGCGTGCACGCCTTGTTCTTGCACACGTAGCCGGGGTCGCAGGGCGCCCCACACTCGCTCGTGTCCACACAACCGCAGCCATCACAGGTTTGATCGGGCCCGCAGTCGGCATCCGCGTGACAGGCGCACTGGCAGGCGTTATCGCGGCAAATTTGCCCGGCAACGTCGCACTCCGAATTGTAGTGACACGCTTTGGGGGCGTTGGGATCGCTCTCACACGCGCAACCGTCACACCGCTCGCCCGTCGGGCAATCGCGATTCTCGACGCAGGAACAACGGCAGATCCCGCCCGCGCAGCGTTCCCCTTGTGCGGTTTTGCACTCGGAGTTGTAGCTGCACGTCTGCGGGATGGAGCCGTTCGCTTCGCAGCGAGTGTCGTGGCAGGTCTGGCCGGCCCCGCAATCCACGTCCGACTTGCATTGCGGCAAGCAGGATTGATTGCGGCACAAGAGCGCCGAGCTGCAATCGGAAACGTAGACACAGGGCGTGCCTTCGGCACCTGCCGTACTGCCCGGCGCTGGCGTGAGCTGGCCTTGGGCATCGAGCTCGTTCAGATCGGCGCACGTTCCCGAGACGCAGCGTTGCCCTTCGATGCAGTCGGTATCTGCCTGACACCCATCACGACATTGGCCGTCGACACCGCAGATCAGCTTCTCCTTGCAGTCGCGGTTGCTGGTGCACGAGAGCTCCGTCGAAAGCTGACACACCTTGTATGGGTGGTCCGCGGCGAGGCAGCGCGCGCCGCCGTCACAGTCACGCGAAGACAAGCACTGCACGTGGCACGCTTTGAAAGCGCACACGAGTGGCGACAAGCAGTCGCTATTGATCAGACAATCCTGCGAAAGCAACGCCACCTTCACGTGCTGGTCGACGCCCGAATTGCAGCCCCAAACCAAGGCCACGAGCCAGAACGACAGAAAAGCGAAGCGAAGACGGCTGAAATAAAGTTCGAGCATGAGCAATGACTCAGAAAGCTAAGGGGACGGCGTGGCTGATGGCACGCACAACGCGCCCTGGCAATCCCCGATGCATTCGAGCTCACCGCCCGTGTGCGTGAAGCTGCCGGTGAAACCGTGGGCGACGAGCCGCGCCTGAAAGTCCAGAATGACGCACGACAACAGCGCGTAGTTGTCTTGAATGACGACATTGCCGCCAATCACCAGTGAATCACTGAATCGCAGCGTGTTCAGGCCAGAGCTATCGATGGTCAAATCCCCACGAATGAGCGTCAAATTCGCGAGTCCCGAGAGCGCGTTTTCGTTGGCCGGCGGCGTGTCGGACAGGTTGGTATTCACGATCGACAGACTGCCGACCGTCTTCAGGCCCTCGAGGCCAGTGGTGGTGGAGAGCCCACCCTCGAGAGTAAAGGAGCCCTTGACCTCGCTGACGCCGGCCAGCCGCTGGATATCGAATGGCGAGGAAACCGAAGCATCGTCGACTGCGGTCGTTGCCGGTTTCTGTTGGCACCGGCAGCCATCACAGGACTGACCGGCACCGCAATCGCGATCCGTCTGGCATTCGCAGGCGCACGCCCCGGAAATGCAGCGTTTGCCGGCGAGGCAGTCGGCAGAGGTTTGGCATTCGGGTGCGGGCGCCGCGTGACACGCGCAGCCATCGCAAGCCTGTCCGGCGGCGCAGTCGACAGCTGTCAGACACGCGCAATGGCATAGGCCCGACACGCAGTCCGCTCCGGCCTTCGCGCAATCTGCGGCGCTTTCGCAACGCCCCGCGCCCGGATAGCGGCACGCTCCGGCGTCGCAG
>Ga0105245_10002909_pt1 | contig 15364 bp, 12 predicted proteins | sample KBSM54metaG_FD_81523 | JGI IMG/M metagenome (GOLD analysis project Ga0105245, IMG submission 81523) | Miscanthus rhizosphere microbial communities from Kellogg Biological Station, Michigan, USA - KBS M5-4 metaG | ecosystem: Host-associated > Plants > Roots > Rhizosphere > Soil | place... | reverse complement strand
CTTTGATGTCTTCCGCGGGCCACTGCATGATTTGGTAAGCGCCGCCGCTGGGGGTGTTCATCATCAGCATGTATTTCATGGTCAATCCTCGTGAGTTTTGCGGTTCGAACCGCGGTTCACCAGTAGGTCGGAGCCGAGCGCCGTTTCTCGACATCGCCATCCGAAGCCTGCCGAAATTATTTTGATACGAACAAGGGGTGGGTTCTCTAGCTTGACAATCGGGGCGCCGTCAGTACTCTCATCTCACCTTGCGCTCTTTGGCTTGCCTCTCGCTCCTCGCCCAGCTGCTTCTTAGCAGCGCGGGAGAGGTGTGAAGCGCAGCAAGTTTTAAAGCGTTTTCAACAGTCACCTCTCTCCCGCAACCGCGCCGGAGAGGTTTAGACGCATCGCTGCATCGTGCCCCTCCGGACCAGATCCCGAGGCACCGATGTCATTCGATCCCAGTCGTTACCGCGCCCCTGACCGCGTCCATTTGCCCGACCGCCGTTGGCCCAACCGCGCGCTCGAGCGAGCGCCCACTTGGTGCAGCGTCGATCTGCGCGACGGCAACCAGTCTCTGCCCGATCCGATGGGTCACGATCGCAAGCGCGCCTTGCTGGAACTCCTGTTGCGCGTGGGTTTTCGGCAAATCGAGCTCGGCTTTCCTTCGGCTTCGCAGACCGATTTCGATTTTATCCGTTGGGTGATCGAAAATCAGGTGCTGCCCGAGGGAGTCGTGCCGCAAGTCATCACCCAGGCGCGCCAGGGGCTCATCACGCGCACGTTCGAATCGATCGTGGGTGCGCGGCGGGCGATCGTGCATCTGTACAATTCCACTTCGGAGTTGCAACGCCGGGTGGTGTTCGGAAAATCGCGGCAAGAGATCTTGGAACTGGCGGTCGCTGGTACCCGCATGGTGAAGGCCGAAGCGGAGCGCTTGCAGGGCACGGAAGTGACGTTTCAATACTCGCCAGAGAGCTTCACCGGCACCGAGCTCGACTACGCTTTGGAGCTGTGTGAAGCCGTCATCGAGGCTTGGGATCCAACGCCCGAGCGGCCGATGATCTTGAACTTGCCGACGACGGTCGAGGTCACCACCGCCAACGTGTTCGCGGATCGCGTGGAGTGGTTCGATCGCCACTTGAAGCGCCGAGATAGCGTGATTTTGAGCCTGCACACGCACAACGACCGCGGCACGGGCGTCGCCTGTGCGGAGCTCGGGTTGCTCGCAGGGGCGACGCGCGTCGAGGGCACATTGCTGGGCAACGGTGAGCGTAGCGGTAACGTCGATATCGTGAACTTGGCGCTCAACTTGTACTCACACGGTGTCGATCCCGAGCTCGTTTTCGCCGATCTGCCCGAGCTGGTTCGTGTGGTCGAAAGTTCGACCCAATTGCCAGTGCACCCGCGTCACCCGTACGCAGGTGCGCTGGTGTTCACCGCGTTCAGCGGTTCACACCAGGATGCAATTCACAAGGGTTACAAGGCGATGGAGCTCAATGAGTCGAAGGTTTGGGAGGTGCCCTACCTGCCCATCGACCCGGCGGACGTGGGGCGTGGCTACGAGCCGGTGATCCGCATCAATAGCCAATCCGGCAAAAGCGGAATCGCGCACGTTTTGGAGCGCGATTTCGGCCTGCGCGTGCCTCGCGCGCTCGCCATCGAGCTCAGCCGAGAGGTGCAGCGTTTGACCGACGCCCGAGGCGAGGAGCTGTCGCCCGAGGCAACACTGGCCGTGTTTCGCGGCACCTACTTGGACGCGCCCGGCGAGGTCTCGCTCACTAGCGTGGGTGTGGAGCGGCGCGCGGGTAACGCGGAGTGCGTCGTCACCGCGCGAATTGCGCGCGCGGGTCAGGAGCAGGAAGCGCGCGGCGTCGGCGCGGGGCCGCTCGAGGCATTCGTCAGCGCCTTGGCGAGCTCGGTCGACGTGCCGCTCGAAATCGCCGACTACTCCGAGCACGCCGTGGCGAGTGGCGCAGCGGCACGTGCGCTCGCTTACGTCGCGCTCACGGTCCGCGGCCAAACGTCGTACGGCGCCGGTGAGCACGAGGACGTCGCAGTGGCGTCATTTCGCGCCATCGTCAGCGCTTACAATCGGCTCGCCGCTCGACGCTGAGCCGTGCGTCCGTAGCGGCTCACCACTTCACGTCGGAGAGACCCCGAAACACGGTGCGTACGCCTTCACTCCAAGCTTTGCTGAGCGCGGCAAAATCCGGATCGCCCTGCGCGAAACGGCGGCGTTTTTCGAGCTTCAGGCTGCCCTTCTCGTACAAAACGAGATCGATGGGCATGCCGACGGAGAGATTGCTACGCATCGTGGAATCGAACGAGACCAGCACGCACTTCGTGGCGTCCGTCAGGGTGGTTTCGGGGTTCAAGACGCGATCGAGGATGGGTTTTCCGTACTTCGCTTCACCGGTTTGAAAAAACTGTGTCTCCGTCCCGGCTTCGATGAAGTTGCCCTCGGCGTACACGCGGAATAGTCGCGGCGACTCGCCCGCGATTTGCCCGCCGATGATGAACGAGGCATCGAAGCGGATGGCGTTGCGCTCGAGATGGGGGCGGTCGCGGTTGTCGATGTCGCGCATGGCGTCCGAAACCAGCGTGACGAAGTCGAACATGGTGCGCACGGTCCACAATGTGGGCCGCCCGTCTTTGGCTTCCGCGCGCTGTTTCAGCGTGGTGATCACCGCTTGAGTCCCGGCGAGGTTGCCCGAACTCAAAAGCACGATCGCGCGATCTCCCTCACGCTCGAACACGGACATCTTGCAAAATTGTGCGAAGTTGTCGACCCCGGCGTGGGTTCGCGAATCCGAGGCCATTACAATGCCGTCTTTGAGTAAAATCCCAACGCAATACGTCATGAGTTCGTCGCTTGTTTGCCGTGAGCCGGCGCCGACGGAGGATAGCTCACTCGCTCGCGCACTGCGCTGCGCAGCGTATTGATCACGTCGTCCAAATTGACTGGCTTGACCAAAAAGCGATCCGCGCCGAGCGAGGCGAGGAGCTTCCACTCCTGCGGTCCGCCCGAGGCGGTCATCACGATGATCGGCACATTCTCGGCGTCCGGCCGGGCTCGAAGCAGTGTGGTGACGGCCACGCCGTCCAAAATCGGCATTTGCAGGTCAATCATCACGACGGAGGCCGGCTTCTCCGCGAACGCGTCGACCAGCGAGCGGCCATTGTCGACGCACACGATGTCTGCGTCGGGGAACTCGATGCCCAGCTTCAAGGCGAGCAAATCGCGGAAATCCGCGTCGTCCTCCGCGACCAAGATGCGCACGGGTTCTAGGCTCGACGCGCGGGCTTCTTTTAGACTGCGCCGGAACAAGTCCGCCGAAGGCGTGCGCATTTCGGGCTTCTTTTCCAGTGCCTTGAGGATCACTTGGTCGAACGCTGCGGGCAGCCCGGGGCGCCGAGAGCTCGGCTTTGGCACCGGCTCTGTCGCGTGTTGCACCATGTAACCGAGGGCTGATTCAGCGTGAAACGGCAAAGTACCGGTGAGCAGTTCGTACGCCATGCAACCGAGAGCGTACACGTCACTCACCGGGCTCGTCGGCTGGTCGCCCTCGAAAGCCACTTCCGGCGCCATGTATTCCGCAGTGCCAGCGATCTCCTTCACCACCCCGCCGTTGATGTACGGGACAGCGAGCCCCAAGTCGGCGACTCGCGCTCGCATGCGCTGATCCAAGAGCACGTTGCTCGGTTTCAAGTCGCGGTGCACGGCGCCCGCATCGTGAATGGCCGAAACGCCTTGGCACACGTCGTCGAGAATGCGGAGCGCGTCGTCGAGATCTGCAACGCCCCCACGAGCGGCGAGCCAAGCGTCGGCGCTCTGGCCTTCCACGAGCTCCATCACGAAGTAGGGGACGGCGCCGTGTTCGCCGAAAGCGTGAATCGCCAGCACATTCGGGTGATTCACGCGTGCCATCGCCCGCGCCTCTTGCACGAAGCGGGCTTGCATTTCGGGCGAGAGCAGCGTCGAATTGACCAATTTGACGGCGACTTTGCGCTGCAATTGCAGGTCGAAAGCCAGGAGCACCGTGCCCATCGCGCCGCGCCCTAGTTCCCCGAGGATGCGGTAGACGCCGCCGATGACGTCGCCAACCGAAAGCTCGCGGCTATCGCTCGCGCTCTGGTGAAGAAAATGATCGACGAGGTGGGCGAGGTTGCTGTCGCTGGATTCGGGCTCGACTTCAGGCTCCGACACGGGGCGCGCGTTCATGGTGGGTCGCGGTTCTGCAAGTTGCAAGCCGGCCGAATAGCGCTGTTTTGTACGGTGTACAGCGATAGGGTCGAGGCTTTGTGTCACACTCCGCGCGGCGCTGGAGCACGGCGACGCAAGAACGGCTCACTTTGCACGCGGCGGCGGCACGTGGCCATCGTGCGTGAATGGAAGTCGCACTGGTGCAAGAAGTGACGCCGCGCGGTGACTCACAAGAACCTGTGAGTAGCCGAAATCATGCAGATCTCCGCCGTTGCGCTGGACCAGCCTCGAGCGGCGGGCGAACCCCCGTGGGCGAGCCCAGTTGGCTCACGCTTTGCAGAAGCGGCTGACCGAACAACGCGCAGAAAGATCTTCAGATGTTGATTAGAGCTGGTTACGAAATCGCGATCGAGTGCGGGGCAGAAACGCCGTTGATGGCATTGTTGAGTGTTCATCCCTCGCGAGCGCAGGACTTACGCACGCCCGCGGTGATTTCGTCGAGCGGACCTTCGCCGCTGGTCGGCAGCATCGACGAGTTTGGCAACCTGCGAACACGCACCATCGCGCCAGCCGGCATGCTGAAACTCTCCACGAGTTTCGTGATTGAGGATTCTGGCGCGCCGGACGAAGTCGCTCCCTGGGCGGCAGAAGTTCCGGTGGCACAGCTGCCCGACGAAGCGGTCATGTTTCTTCTAGGCAGCCGCTACTGCGATACGGACCGGCTTTCGGCCACGGCGTGGGCCCTGTTCGGAAATACGCCGCGCGGCTGGCCGCGCGTGCAAGCCATCGTCGACTACGTGCATCAGCGGCTGACGTTCGGCTACCAGTTCGCGCGCTCGACGCGCACGGCCTTCGAGGGGCACGAAGAGCGCGTGGGTGTGTGCCGGGATTTTGCGCATTTGGCGATCACGCTGTGTCGCTGCATGAATATTCCGGCGCGCTACGCGACGGGCTACCTCGGAGACATCGGCGTGCCGCCGGTCGCGGCGCCCATGGATTTCAGCGCTTGGTTCGAAGTTTACCTGGGTGGCCGTTGGTACACGCTCGACGCTCGGCACAATACGCCGCGCGTGGGTCGCATCCTCATGGCTCGCGGTCGTGACGCGGCAGATTGCGCGCTGACCACCACCTTCGGGCAGACGCGGCTCGCGCAGTTCAAGATCATCACCGAAGAAGTGCAAAGCGTTTCATCGGCGGCGTGAAGGCTGGGAGCCGGGCTCTCTCGGAGGCCGGCTCTCACGCAACGCCCATCTTTCGAGGAAGCGCGCCTTCTCTTCCTCGCGCGTCCGAGCCGACTAAGCAGGTGGCGCGGGCGGCAGGCGGACTCGAAACGTGCTGCCGACGCCGAGCTCACTCTCGGCGCTGATTTCGCCGCCTAGACGAGTGACGATGGTGCGCGCCACCGATAGGCCGAGCCCGGTGCCGCTTCCGGCCGCTTTGGTGGTGTAAAACGGCTCGAAGATTTGCGCGAGCGCGGCCTGGGGAATGCCATCCCCCGTATCACTCACTTCGAGGACGGCAAAGCCGGCGTCATCGGTTTTGCCGCGGACCCAAATCGTCCGCGGTTCACGCGGGCTTTCGTGGACCGCATACGACGCGTTGCCCAGCAAATTGAGGAACACCTGAGCCAAGCGCACTTCGCTGCCGAGCACCTTGGGCAATTCCAAGACGCTCGTGTGAACGACCACGCCGTGTAAGTCGGGTGCGGCCATGCGGAGTACGCCTTCGAGCATGTGACCGAGATCCACCAGAGCGAGTTCTTCGTCACGCATGCGCGCGAACTGTGACAGATCTTGAGCGATGGCTCGCAGTCGCTCGACACCCTCGAGGGCGGCATCGACGCGATCTTCCAAGCCGTGCAGCACTTCACTCGGCAGCGTATCGGCGAGTGAGGGTAATTTACGGCACAGGCTGGCCAAGTTGCAGATGACGTAGGTGAGGGGGTTTTTTAGCTCGTGCGCGATGGCGGCGGTCATGCTGCCGATCTTGGCCAAGCGCTCGGAGTGAAGTAGCTGCGTTTGCAGCTGACGCGGCTCGGTGAGGTCCCGACCGACGGTGATCACGGCGGGCTCGTGCCCGAATTGGATTCGGAACGAGTACGCTTCGCCGACCAGCACTGCGCCATCGCGGCGCAAGTAGCGCTCTTCGCGCAAGGGTGCAGGTTCGCCGGTGCGGAGCACGTGTGCGACCCGAGCGCGCACCGTTTTGTGATCATCGGGATGGATCAGGTCGAAGATATCGCTGCCGATCATGGATTCGGCCGAAGAAAAGCCGAAACTCTGCGCGGCGCCCGGGTTCGCATACAAGATCCGTCCATCGCGATGGACGGCGATTGGGTCGGGGGAAGCGGCGAGCAGCGTGTGCAAGTCGTCGTCTAGGCGTGCGCGCTCGCGTTCGGCGGTGCCCAGCTGCTCGCGCAAGTAGGCGGTATCGGCTTGGTGCTCGGCGGCGCGCTCCAGCAACGCGATGCGTGACTCGAGCATCTCCCGTGATGCGGAGAGTGCGAGCCAATCCGTGGCGCCTGCCGAGACCGCGACGCCCAGGTTGCCTGGTTCGTCACCGACGAGCGCCACGACGGCGCCGCCTTGTGCGTCGCGAGCCAACGTGGCCAGCGCGGCTCGCTCGGGTGCAGCCGAAACATCCACGAACAGCAACGGGAAGCGTTCACGCTGCTGCAGATCGCGAGCCAGGTCGGGCTCGCGCACGATGGACAAGCGGTGGCCACGCATCGTGAGCACCTCCTCCAAAATGGGGTGCCTGCCAGGCTCGGCCAGGAGCAGTGCTCTCATCCTGATGCGTAGTGTGCGTTACACGCTGCTCGAACTCAAGGTCACACCCGACAAGAGTGAGTGTGGTGGCGCGCAACCGTAGATACTGACAATGAGTTTGAAGGGGAAGGAACAGCTCGGCCACGCGTCAATTCGTCACAAACTCGCGGCTCATGACTCCCCGTGGGCTCGAAGGCTCAGCTTTCGTCGTTGCCCAGCGAGCGTTCGTACCAGTGGCGGACGGACTCGATCGTGTCGGCGTCCGAGGCGGGTTTGTCTTCGCGGTAGCGCTTCACGCGCGCAAAGCGAAGCGCGAGCCCACCGGGGTAGGTCGAACTCTTTTGAAGGCCATCGAACGCGATCTCGACCACCAATTCCGGCCTGACACGCACCACCCACTCGCCACTTTCGATGGCCAGCTCTTGCAGCCTTTGGGTTTGCCAAGCGAGCATGGCGTCGGTCAAACCCTTGAAGGTCTTGCCGAGCATGACGAAGCCGCCGTTTTCGGGGTCGCGCGCGCCCAGGTGCAAATTACTGAGCAACCCCTTGCGCCGGCCGCTACCCCACTCGGCCGCCAACACCACCAAATCCAAAGTGGGCGCAGGTTTGACCTTCACCCAACCCGCGCCGCGACGGCCCGCCTCGTACGTCGAAGCGAGGCTCTTGACCACGACGCCCTCTTGACCGGTTCCGAGTGCACGAGCGAGCACGGCTTCACCCTCGCTCGCCGTTCCGACCTCGACTCGGGTCACGCGCGCGGCCTCGGGGACCACGCGACACAACGCCTGCCAGCGTTCGCTGTTCGGTCGTTCCACCAACACTTCGCCGTTCAAATACAGGCAATCGAAGAAAAACGCGCTGATCTGTGAGTCCGCTCGGGCGGCCTCCACGCCGAGCTTTCGGCCCACCCGCTGCATGGTGACTTGGAACGGCTGAGGGCGCCCATCCGCGCGAAGCGCGATCACTTCTCCGTCGAGCACCAGGCTTTCGGCTTGGAAGCTGCGCGCGAGCTCCACCACTTCGGGCAGCGCCGAGGTCAGCTCGTTGCCGTAGCGAGAATAAAGCGCGACTCGCTCACCTTTTCGATGCAGCTGAATGCGGGCGCCGTCGAGTTTGTGTTCGAAGACAGCGGGCTGAGTGCGCTCGAAGGCTTCGCTCGCCGTCTTGGCACTTTGGGCGAGCATGGGCCGGAGTGGGCGAAAGAGTTCGATCGAGAAGGCCGCAAGGGCAGCGGCCCCACCCTGAAAGGCGCTTTGTGCCACTTCGGTCACGTCCCCGGCGAACAGCATGGCTTTGCGGAGCGCTTCGATGGGCACGCCTGCCGCCGCTGCCACCGCGTCCAGAACGATGCTCTCGAGCGCGCCCTGCCGCAGTTCACCGACGATCAAGCGCAGCACGAAATCTCGCTCATCCGCGGTGAGCCGAGCGAACAGCGCGGAGAGCAATCGTTCGCGCTCGCTCGCGACGCCTTTTCCGGAAAGATCTTCGAGCGCCTGGAACACCGCGTCGAGTTCCAACACGGTCACGGCGGCAAGTTCGACCGCAGGCTCGGAGGTGATGGCGCGCAGGCTCCGAGGCCCGACCCCGATCCGACCTTGGCGCAGCTCGCCGCACAAGAAGCGCACGGCGATCGGTAGTTCCTCGCTTGAAAGGCGCGGCAGTAGCTCCGCGAAGCGCGCGGTCTTTTTCAACCGCGAGCGGGTCGCCGCGACGTCGCGCGACGCGGCCACGATCTCCGACAGGTTCATCGATTCAGAGCGCTGGGTTCGGAACTGGGCGAGCAGCGAAGGGATCGAGCCTCCGGGCTATCCGAGACGTTGGTCAGCGAGTCTTACGTAGGGCCGCCCAACACGAAGGGCAACGCCACACCGACTGGCGCTTTCCGTCAGGGCCAGTGCTAATCGACAGACGCCAACCGTGCCGTGAACTGATCAGCGTGTAATTCGTTTCAGTGGCCGGCGCCACAATCCCACAGCCTGCACACCGGTTCGCGGGTGAAGCTGCGGAAGAAGAACTGTTATCCGCCACTTGGGCCTCCAGAGCAGATCGGGGCGTGCATCGACTTGCGGGTACTAAAAACGCTACCCCTGAGCATAACACGCGCCCGTCCGGCGCGGCCATGTGGGCCTTTTTCCCACGGGGAGCCGGCGCGTGGCCTTTACGCCCGGTTCGGAAATCTGCCCCACTCAGCTCGACGTTACCGTGCCGATGAGGCCGGTTTTGCAGGGGCGAGCTCTCGGAGCGGCGACCCCGCATTTCCAACGGAGGTGTTGCCGAAGCACGGGGTCAGAACGCTGGTACCCCCGTTTCGGAAACGCCGCGCCCGCGCGCGTGCGCCGGTGACTTCCTTCCCCGCGCGCCGGACGTTCATTCGTGCGCGCCGACCCACGAATCCGAGTGAGGCCAGATATCGAGTCTCGAAACGCTGAGGGAGATTCATATTTGCGCCCAGGCGCAAAGTCCTAGTTGCCCAGCGTGTACTGGAAACTCTTAGTTTCCAAGGTGATTCACGCCGCTCATGCATTCGCCTCCGCAGGTAATCGTGTTATCAAAGGGGCGTCGAGTCGAGGGAGGTCTTTCGTGAGCTACCGCGAGCCCAGCGTACCGAACGCCCGCGTCGCACAGCCACTGGCTGCTCGAACGCGCGAACCTCTGCCGCAGTCACGCGTGCAAAACGTGGCGCCCGCCGCGCGCCAGCGCCAGCGGAGCGCCGAGTCGCTTCCCGATTGGGAGGACACGCCGCTGCTACCGCTCCGCATCATGCAAGGGCCGGTGAACCTCTCCACGCTCGCTCCGATCAGTCAGGAACTCGAGGCACGCACGCCCATCAGGCATTTGCGCCCGATTGAATTGTGGTTCGTGGTCGCGCTGACCATGGTCTTTACCCTCGTTGGTAGCGCACTCCTCGCGCGCTTCGGGTTCGGGGGCGGAGAAGTGCAGCAGTCGAGCGCGTCGAGCGTGTCGAGCGTGAGTGCGCCGAATGCGTCGAGCGCGGGGCCTTTGGCATCACGGACGCCCGCGTCGCCCGGTGAGCATCAGATCCCGATCGTCGCCGTCGGTGACTTGCCGCTCGAACGGGGACCGGCAACGCGCCGCCACGTTGCGACGAAGCCGCCCTCTAGGTAATGCGCGCCCGCTGGGGCAGATGAACGACACGTTCACCGCGTCGGTAACCGACGGCGCGACACTCGGCCGCGCGCGCGACACCATTGGGTGAGCTTGACCGGCACAGACGAGGGTGGTACGTCCGGGCCGCGTCAGGGCGTGTCTAGGAGGTCGCGATGGAGGGAACTCGCGTGCGACAATTGGCGATCACGGGGCAACGGTTTTGCGCGTTGTTTAGGCTGGAAATGCGCCTGAATTCGCTCGAGCGAGCCCAATCGCAGAGGTCGCTCGCTGTCCGCGCCTCGCGTCTGAGTGGCAGTCACGTTTGGTCGCATTCGAATTCTGACGGTGTGTTCATTCAAGAGTCATCCGAAGGAGCTCATTGACCATGATCTTTTTCTCGAACGGGTATATGCTCGTCGTGCTGTCGGCGCTCGGGCTTTATTGGCTGTACTGGCGCGTCGGTGCACGCGCTCAGAACTGGCTGCTCTTGCTGTCGAGCCTCGCGTTTGCCGCCGCCTACGACGTTCAGTTCGCCGCGCTGCTGTCAGTCTCCACCTTGGTAGATTACTGGATCGGGCTGCAGCTCGATTGGCATCGCCCGGATGCGAGCCGCACGCGTTGGCTTTGGGCAAGCATCGTCTTGAACATCGGCTTGCTGGCGGCGTTCCGGATGCACCGCTTTCTGATTGGTGCGGCCGCCCTCAAGTGGGGCGCGCCCGCCGGCACGCTGGCTTCCGAGTTCGTCGTGTCGCTAGGCCTGTCCTTCTACGTGTTGCAACGCCTCACCCACGCGTTGGATGTTTATTATCGGGTCATCCCGCCCTGCCGTAGCTTGTTGCGGTTCGCGGTGTTCGTGTCCTTCTTTCCGCTGCTCGCATCGGGACCCATCGAGCGTGCTGTCAACGTGTTGCCTCAGCTCGAGCAGCGCCGGCGCTTCGATGCGCAAAGCTTCTCGGGCGGTTGGTGGCTGATCGCGCTCGGCGCCTTCGAAAAGGTCTTCGTCGCCGATCACTGCGGCGAATTGGCATCGCTGCTGCTCCACGGCGCTCATCCGGGCAGGCTGGCCACGATCTTCGGCATGTATGCCTACGCGCTCCAGCTATTTGCCGATTTTGCCGGCTATTCAGACATGGCGCGCGGCGCCGCGCGTTTGTTCGGCATCGAGGTCATGCACAACTTCGAGGCCCCGTACCTCAGCGCGAACCTGTCGGAGTTTTGGCAGCGCTGGCACGTTTCACTGTCTTCGTGGCTGAACGATTACGTCTTCCGTCCTTCCAGTACCGCGCTGCGGAACTGGGGCGCGGCTGGCCTGGTGTGCGCGACATTTCTGACCTTCTTCGCGAGCGGGCTTTGGCACGGCACCGGCGTGACCTTCCTCGTCTGGGGGGCGCTGCACGCGGCCGGGCTGAGTGTGTTCCTGCTCACTCGGCGCCTCCGCAAACGCTTCAACAAGCGCTTTTCGGGTGCGCTCACTCGTTCGCTCGGCGTGGTGCTCACGTTTCATTTCGTGTGCCTGTGCCTGGTCGTCTTTCGAGCTCCCAACTTGGCCGAGGCTTGGCACGTCCTCCGTCAGCTAGGCAGCGGAACGCACCCGTTCGAAGGCTTGCGCCAGGCCGTCCTGCTGGTGTTGGTCTCAGGAGCGGCCGTCTTTTCCATCCAAGCGCTGCAGCTCAAGCATCAGAGCTCGTTGTGGATCTTCAAGTACCCCACGTGGGTTCGCGCGCTCTGTTACACCGCGCTGCTGTTTTGCATCCTGATGTACCCAGGTCCCACCGGGCGGTTCCTCTATGCCGAATTCTGAAGCAAATCAGGCCGCAAACACCGCTCCGCGGGGCGATCGGCGGCGCTGGCCCCTGGCCTTGCTCGCCAGTCTCGGCAGTGCCTTCGCGCTGACTCTGGTTGCGTTCTTCGTCGCGCGCGCGTCCCTTTCGCGCGGTCGTCACAAGGTGCTGATCGTCGGGGATTCGATCGTCGCCGGCTACCGCTGCGGGGTGAACCAATGCGTGGAGGATCGCCTGAATCAAGCGCTCGGGTCCGAGTGGAACGTCCGCAACTTCGCCGAGCCAGGCGCGCAGCTCAACGATTACTACTTGATGTTGTCGAAGGCCGAACTACTCGGGTTCGAGCCGGAGGTCGTGGTGATCACGCTTCCGCCGAAAAAGCTCGTGTCTTCCAGCAGCCTGACCGAGGAGGGGACGAACCTCCGTTGGCTGCCAATGAATCAGGAGGGCATGGAATTCTACGATGCGCTGCAACGCGATCGGCCTCAGCCGCTATTGTTGCTGCGAAAGGCGTCGCTGCTGTTCGGCTTTTACGAAGCGCTGAATGCCCTGTGGGAGCAGCGCTACGAGTTCCCCGGCAAACGCCGAGCGATGTTGCGGGAGAGTCACGAGAAGCGCCATCGGCGTTTGCTCGCCGGTGCTCAGCAAATCATCGATGACTGGGGCAAGTACGTGCACGCCAAGTCGGACGGCACGGCCACCGCGTCCACCGAGGCCAGTTCACGCGAGCTGGATTTCTTCCTGGAGGTGCTCCGCCGTCGGCACATTCGCCCGGTGATTTTGGTGCCCCCGTGGCCCCGGAATGAGCTCGTGCAGGCTGGATTTCCAGCGGATTCGCTCGGCAAGTTCGACGCCAGCTACGCCTTCCTCCATGACTGGTGTAAGGCTCGAAACCTGCCCGTGGTCGATACGTCCGACGCGACAAACCTACGAAGCGACGACTGGGATGACTTTCAGCACGTGCGCACCGCTCGCGGTTTCGAGCACCTGGCAGCGCCGCTCGCCGATTGGCTCGCGGCGAACGGAGTCGAGGCACAGCGATGATGAATCTCGCCGATCACTTCTTCAAGGCGGCACGCCGCTATCCGGAAAAGCTCGCCTTGGTTTTTCCGGAAGAATCCATCACGTACGCGGCATTGGCAGAGCGGGTGAGCCGCCTCGCCGCCGCGCTCCGTGAACTACCGAACGAGCCTTACGTCGCGCTGTTCGCCTCTCGCAGCGTCACGGCGTACGCCGGTATCCTCGCCATTTTGCACAGCGGTCGGGCTTACGTCCCCCTCAATCCGGCATTTCCAGCGGCGAGAAATCGCTACATCCTCGAGCGAACGCAGGCCAAGACCATCGTGCTCGGCCCGGAGTGTGCGGAGCACCTTGCCAAGCTCGCGCCGGCTCTCGAGTCCGAGTTCAGCGCGCTGACGCTCGAAGCGGAGCCGGCCGTGGAGGCCCTATTTTCCGGGAAAAACGTGCGGGTTCGTCGCGCGCCGCACGTGCCCGCTTCGCTCGTGAACATCGCCGAGCCAGGCGGTGAGCGACCGGCTTACGTGCTGTTTACCTCGGGCAGCACGGGTAAGCCTAAGGGCGTCATCGTGCGGCACCGCAACGTTCAGCGCTATTTGCAAAATTTTCTCGAGCTGTACCCGATCTCCCCCGACGACCGGCTGACTCAGCAATTCGATCTCACGTTCGACCTGAGCGTGCACGACATGTTCGTGACTTGGGCAGCCGGGGCGACGCTCGTCGTGTATCCCACCTCGCTATCGACGCCGATCCCTTACACGCACGAGAAGGCGGTCAGCGTTTGGTTCTCGGTGCCATCGGTGGCGGCCCACCTCGAAGCGGCGCGTCAGCTCGAGCTCGGCGCCCTTCCGCACGTCAGGTTGAGCTTATTTTGTGGGGAAAAACTCACCTACAACACCTTTCGCTTGTGGCAGAGCGTGGCGTCACGAAGCCGCATCGTGAATCTCTATGGCCCCACCGAAACCACGATTGCCATCACGCACTTCGAAGTCCCCGAGGGCTTTCCGGAGGGGAAAGCATTCCGAGGCGGCATTCCCATCGGAGTGCCATTCGCCGGTCAGCGCGCGGAATTGCGGCGCACGCCCGACGCGGCGGACGAAGCGCAGGGCGCCGGTGAGCTTTGGCTATCCGGGGACCAAGTCGCGGTGGGCTACCTCGGGGAACCCGAGCTGACTCGTGAACGCTTCGTCCCGGGAGAAAGCGACGTGCGCTATCGCACCGGTGATTGGGTCGAGCGCGGCCCCGAAGGCGAACTCCTGTTCGTCGGGCGGGAAGACTCGCAGGTCAAAATCATGGGCTATCGCGTGGAGCTCGGCGAAGTCGAACACGCGCTGATGCAGGCTGCCGGTTGCGCAACCGCGCTGGTTTTGGTCGACAACCGAAATGGTGTCGATGAGCTGGTGGCCGTCATGCCGAGCAGCTTCGAGGCGCGCAAGAAGGAGCTCCGCAAACTCCTGCAAGAGCTGCTCCCCGTGTACATGTTGCCCCGGCGCTACGTATTCGTGCCGGAATTTCCGCTGAACGCCAACGGCAAGGTCGATCGCGGGGCACTCAGCGTGCGCATCCGAGAGCCGGCGAGCGCCGCCCCATGAGCGACGAAACGGGAGGAGGGCTCAGGCGTGGGCCGCGCCGAGCACTCTGCGCTCGATGATGTCCACCAGTTGGCTCACGTGGACCAAACGTTGCAGCTCTGCGTTGGCGAAGCGGATTCGAAACGCCTTTTCCATCGCGACGACCATGTGCAGATGATTCGCGGAGTCCCACTCCTCGATCTGATCGAAGGGGGTGTTTTCCTCCAGAATCAGGTCCGGCTCGTCCAACACGGTGCGGGCGGTGTTGCGGAGAACTCGAAGAATCTCGACGCGGTCCATGGCGGGGCTCACGATGCCACATCTTGCGCGCGTTCGCCGCCGAAAACGCGCTGATTTTCAGCGCGGACTAGCACTCGCCTCGGCTCCGATGTTACTGAGCGGCGGCACTCATGGCGACGGGATTGGTGTTTGCTCCGACCGCGGATCCGCGCGTGTTCGTTGCGCCAGATGGCACACGGCACGTCGCGCCGCCAGGCTGGATTTGTCTGCCACCGGGGGATGCCGGGCTCACACGTCGCGTGAAGAGTTTGGGGCCCTCTTGGGCGATCATCGAGAAGCGCGGGCGCAAAGCGTTTTCGAAAGGCCTCTGGGCACCAGGCGCCCAAATCCAAGCGGCAAAGGACGCGCTCGAAGCAGAGCGCAGCACGCCGGCCTACGCGAAGAAGCGCGCCAGCGCGAGCGCGCGTCGTGAACACGAGCAAGCCGCCTACGTGGTGTCGTTCGAAGTGCAGGTGCAGACGTTCCTGCGCTTCGCCCCTCGTTTCGAGGCGCTCGCGCGCAACATCGCGCGCCGCGTGACCGCGCACGCAACGCCGGTCGGCAGCGGGACGGTGGCTCGCACCGAGCGCATTTCGATCGAGCGCCGCGCCGAGTCTGCCGTCATCGCGTGGATGCGCCACCAAACGACCGCCT
>Ga0105245_10002908_pt1 | contig 15366 bp, 12 predicted proteins | sample KBSM54metaG_FD_81523 | JGI IMG/M metagenome (GOLD analysis project Ga0105245, IMG submission 81523) | Miscanthus rhizosphere microbial communities from Kellogg Biological Station, Michigan, USA - KBS M5-4 metaG | ecosystem: Host-associated > Plants > Roots > Rhizosphere > Soil | place... | reverse complement strand
TGTTCGGGCACTGGGGAAAGGGTGCGACGGTACCCCTCGGGGCGGGAGGTGGTGTCAGGGCATAGTACGTCGGCTCCGTCGTTTCGGTTCCGGACGGCCTGGGCGGGCCGACCCCTCGTCCATAAAGGCGTCGTCTAGCGCCGAATCGTTCGATTCGTGTCCCGAGGGTCCGAGCGTGCGTTGATCAGCCGCGCAGGACGGTCATCCCACCGACCCAGACCGTCATGAGACAGCCGATCGCACCCATCGCGGCGAGGAACACCTCGCCACCGACCCAGGCGGCCACCGCGACCCCACCGAACGCCGCCGCCATCACGAGCGCGATCAGGGCCAGCCCGATGCGCTCGATCATCGGACGCGGCTGGCGAGGCTCGCCGGGCGCGTCCTGGTTCGCGGCGTCACCTCGGTCCGGTCCGTCGAGGGGTTCGCTCATCGCTGCATCTCGAGGGCCTGCGCCATCAGACGACCGGCGATCGGTGCGGCGACCTCGGCGCCGCGTCCGGCCTGTTCCACCAGTACGGCGATCGCGACCGTCGGCGATTCGGCGGGGGCGAACCCGATGAACCACGAATGCGGCTCACCACGGCCGCCCAGCTCGGCCGTACCGGACTTGCCGGCGGTCGTCACGCCCGGCACCTTCGCCCCGGTCGTGAACTGCTGACCGAGCGGGCCCTCGACCGCCTGGACCATCGCCCGGTTGATCGACGCGGCATCGCTCGGGGCAAGCACGTGAGCCATCGTGGACGCACCGATCTCCCTGCTGCCGTTCCTGCCGCTGATCGAGGTCACGATGCGTGGCTTCATCAGATCACCGCCGTTCGCGATCGTCGACGCGACGAGCGCCATCTGGAACGGCGTCACGAACGTCTCAGCCTGGCCATACGCCGCGTTCGCCAGCTCCACGTCGTCGACGAAACCGCCCGGCGCGGACCCAGAGCCATTCGTGACCTGCGACGCGGCCGTCGGGAGGTCGAATGGGATCGGGGAATCGAAGCCAAGCCGTTCCGCGTATGCCACGAGCTGCTCCCCGCCGGTCTGCAGCCCGGTCAGGGCGTACCAGATATTGCAGGACACCTCGGTCGCACTCGTGAGGTCGAGCTGTTCGTTGCCGGTCTCCGGGTGGTGGCCATCGCGGATCCGGAAGCCTTCGACGAGGAGCCCGTCCTTCTCGGCAGGTGGCTGCTCCTTGTACGTCGTGTCCGCGGTGATCGCGCGCGAGCCGAGGCCTGCGATCGCCGTGACGATCTTGAACACCGAGCCCGGCACGTAGCGGCCGAGGGTGGCTCGCGGCAGCAGCGGCTGGGCGGGGTCGTCACGCAGCGCCTGGAATGCCCGATCGGCCGTCGCCGGGTTCGTGATGGCCGACGCGTCGTACGTCGGGGTCGAGGCGAGCGCGAGGACCTCGCCGTTCCGTGGATCGAGCATCACCACGGCTCCGCGGTGGCTGCCCAATGCGTTGACGGCCGCGCGCTGCAGATCCCAGGACATCGACAGGTGGAGGTCCTTCGGGTCGTACGGGTTCGTTCCGAACTTGCGCAGCGCCTCGGAGAACGGGTCGCCGGCCAGCCCAGACAATTCCGCGTCGTAAGCGAGCTCCAGCCCGACGCGTCCGTAGCGAGGTGACGCATAGCCCACGACGTGGCTGATCTCGTCCCCGCTGTAGCTTCGATACAGCTCGCCGTTCGGGTCCTTCTCGTTGTGGGTCAGCACGTTCCCGTCGCGGTCGATGATGTCGCCGCGCGGAACGCGTCGGCTCGCCGCGATGACCGCAGGGTCATAGGGCGAGTTCGAGAGCTCGCTCGAGCGGACGACCGCCCAGTACCCGCCTGCCCCGGCCAGCACGCCGAAGGCCAGCGCGAGGACGATCGCGACATGGACGATCGTGCGTCCGAGCGGGCGCTTGCGCGTGCCGGAGACGAGCATCAGCGGGCCCGACGGGGCCGAAGCCGGTCGCGCCACCGGCGGACACCGGTCGGCGGCGGTGGTGGTTCGACACCGCGATCGGAGAGCGCGAGGAGCAGCCCCACGACGAGTGCGTTGACGAGCAGCGAGGAGCCGCCGTAGCTGATGAATGGCAGCGTCACGCCGGTCAGTGGGAGGACCTTGAGGTTGCCCGCCGCGATGATGAACGCCTGGACGCCGATGACCAGGGCGAGTCCGGTCGCCAGGATCGCCCGGAAATCGTCGGCGGCAGCGGCGCCGATCCGCAGGCCTCGTTCGATCACGACGAAAAACAGGCCGAGGATCGCGATCACGCCGACGAGGCCGAGTTCCTCACCGAGCGCCGCGAGCGGAAAGTCGGTGTGGACCTCCGGGATCGGTGGTCGGCCACCGACCGTCGGCAGACCCTGCCCTAGGCCCACGCCGATGAGACCGCCGCGCGCGAAGGCCAGGAGCGACTGGACGATCTGGTACCCGGAGCCCAGCGGGTCGGCGAAGGGATCGAGCCAGATGTCGATCCGGTCGCGCACGTGCGGGAAGATGTTCGCCATCAACGCCGAACCAGCGAAGAACAGCATCGCCCCGATCACGACCAGACTGATCCGGCCCGTGGCCGCGTAGACCAGGGCGAGGAAGACGGCAAAGAACAGCAGTGCTGCGCCGAGGTCGCGCTGGATGACGACGATCAGCAGCGCGATCGCCCACATCGCCACCATCGGCGCGAGATACGGCAGCGGCGGGAGCCGGATCGGCCCGATGCGTGTGTCCTGCTCGATCAGCATAGGACGGTTCTCGGACAGGTATCCCGCGAGGAAGACCACCAGGATCACCTTCAGAAGCTCCGACGGCTGGCCGGCGAACGGCCCGATCCGGAGCGACAGGCGCTGACCGGCGACGTCGGTGCCGAAGACGAAGGTGAGGAGCAGCAGCCCGATCCCTGCGGCAGCCCACGTGTACTTGTACTGGCGCAGCCAGGAATCGGAGCGAACGACGATCCCAAGCGTCGTGGCAACGATGATCGCGAGGACCAGCCAGATCAGTTGGACGGCGCCGAGACCGAGCGTCGAACCGGCGACGTTGATCGTCACGAGGTCCTGCGGTAGGCGTTGCATCAGCAGCAGCGAGATCCCGCCGAGCAGCCCGACGACCGGCAGCAGCACCTCGTCAGAGCGTCGACCTGCCAGCACGTTCGCGACATGGGCGCCGGCGAGCGTCAGTAGGTAGATGACGAGGAGCGTCGGCTCGTAGGGGGCGAGGCGACCCGTGAGTCCGGCACCGAGCGAGATGCTGCCGACGATCAGAGCCACGCCGACGATGAGCAGGAGCCGTGTCTCGGTCCAGCGTGGCCGTGGATGGATGTCGCCCAGGATGCGGGGCAGCTCGACGGGTCGTGGCGCCGCCGGCCGGCTCGCGCCGGTCACGCCGAGCGGGCCCGTTCGAGCCGCATCCGGACCTGGCCGATCGATACCTCGTCGCCGAAGCCGAGCGGCGCGACCGACGCGATGGCTCGGCCGTTCACGAACGTCCCGTTCGTGCTCCCGAGGTCCTCGACGTACCAGCCGCGACCGCGGTACGTCAGGACGGCATGCTCGGCAGAGGCGAACGGGTCCTCGACGACGATGGCGTTATTCACGTCCCGACCCAGGGTCGTGATGGCATCGAGGTCGAACGACCGGCCGGCCTCCGGATCACCGCCCGGCGATTCGACGACGATCAGCCGACCGAGCGAGGCGCCCGGCTGGCGCGCCGCCGCGCGCAGATCGGTGAGGAGAGATCGGACGACCCGTGCGAGGAAGAAGTACAGCAGCGCCAGGAAGAGGAGCCTGACGACCCACACCATCAGGAGCGGGGCATCCATCAGCCGACGTCCCCGGCCACCTCGACCATGATCACGGTGTCGCCGAGCTCGATCCGATCGCCGGCGCCGAGTACGAGCTCGCCGACCTGGACGCCGTTGACGCGCGAGCCGTTCGTGCTCCCGAGGTCCGCGTAGACCAGCGTCCCGCGCCGCCCCGCGATCCGCGCGTGATGGCGCGACACGCGGCCGTCGGCGAGCACGAGGTCGTTGTCCGCCGCGCGACCGATCGTCAGCTGCGAACCGTCGAACTCCTGGACGTGCTCCGCACCATCCCGGTCGATGATCCGCAAGCGCGCCGCGGGCGCAGTCGGTCTCGGGACCGTGAAGACCATCGTGTCGCCGTGGACGGCGACGCTCGGGCCCGCATCATGCGAACCCTCGACCGGGCTCGCGGTGCCCTGGCTTCCCGCGATCGGGTCCGCGAATCGGGCCGTCACCCGGATGTCGGTCCGCTCGACGTTCGGATCGGCGAAGAGCGTCACGCGCGGGCGATCGACGAGCGTGTAGTGGCGGGCACGAGCGAAGACCAAGGCGCCGTCGGCGAGCTCGGACGCGAGCGACGCGGTCATGTCGCCGAAGCCGTCGAGATCGTCGGGGTTTAGATTGACTATGAATCGGTTCGGTACGAGCGTGCGATCGGCGGTCGCCAGGCGCTCTGCCTCCATCGCACGTTCGATGCGCCGCTGCAGCTGGACGGGCTGCAGGCGTGCCCGGAAGAGGCGGGCGGAAGGACGTTCGAAAAGGCGCTCGAAGAACCGCTCGATGGCGGCGAACGGCGGCATGGTCCGACGCAGACTAGCAGAGGGTCCGTGAACGGCCCTCCGTTCGATACCGGACCATCCGCGCGCACACTGGAGTACCCCCGGCCGAGGGAGGTCCGGGACCCTACGCTATACTCTCGCCCCGCTTGACGGTATATCCGTCCGAGCTTGTCACGCGTACATCCGGGGACCCATGGCGGAGATCCTGACCGAATCATTCTGCGAACGGTGTGGCACGCGCTACACCTTCGAGTCTGGCGCGCCCAAGGCCAGGCTCAAGGGTCTCAAGGTGATGTCGCGGGGCTTCCGCAATTTCGTCCTGTCCGACGACACGTCGATGGACGAGGCGATGGCCGCGGCGCGCAACGAGACCGACCGCGAACATACCTCGCACCAGCTCGACGCCTTCCACAAGACGTTCAACTTCTGCATGAGCTGCCGCCAGTACACGTGCGGCAACTGCTGGAACGAGACCGAAGGCCGCTGTCTGTCCTGTGCCCCGAACCTCGGCCAGGAGATCATGCCGACGCCGTTCGGGAGCGCCATGGCCGGCACCGCGATCGGTCTGACCGACACGGAACCCGCCGGTGCCCAGGATCGCAACGTCTACGACCTCGCATCGGCGCCCGTCGAACCCCTTGCGTGGCCCACATCGGATCTGATGCGCGAGGCTGAGGCGGCCGCGCAGCGTGACGCGGCACCGGCGTTCGACGCCGAACCGCTCGCGCCGGACGGGGCGTTCGATGCCGCCGTCGCCGCAGCGGCCGCGGAGCCGGCATCCGCCACTGCGATGCCCGAGGTCACCGACCTGCCCGAGGTCACCGAAGCGGCGCCGTTCGAGGACGAGACGCTGCCCGAGGACGAGAGCTTCGACTTCGCGGCTCGGTTCGCCGCGGTGACCGCCGCGGCTGCGGTGACCGATGAGACCCCCGTTCAGGAGCCACTCGCCGTAGAGCCGCCCGCGGCCGAGCCCCCGGTGCTCGAGACGGTCGCCGAGCCCGAGGTCGCCGATGCGACGTCCGACGGGCTCGATCACCCCGCCGCCGGGGCCGCTGCTGCGGCGGCTGCCGCTGCCGCCGCCAAGACATCGGACCTCTTCCAGCGCTTCCGCCCAGGGCAGAGCCTCGACGACGAGATCGAAGCGTTCGAACGTGCCCAGGAGGCCGAGGTCGCCGCCAAGGCCGCTGCGGCGACTGCGGCGCTCCACGATCCTCAGGAGATCGCGCCGGAACCGGCGGCGCCGGCTGCGGCTGCTCCCGAGCCGGTCTACCCGGAACCGGAGCCCGCGCCGGTCGAGACGTTCGAGCCGGAGCCCGTGGCTGCCATCGAGCCGGAGCCCGTGGCCGCCGTCGAGCCCACGCTTGCCCCGGCATGGCCGGAGCCGGTCGCTGCCGAACCTGCCGCCGCTGAACCCCCACCGTTCCCGGCCGGCGATCCGCGCGTCGATTACGTCCCGCAGCCGACCTGGCAGATCGTCGCCCCCGATGCACCACCGACGAACGGCGCGCCCCAGGCACCCGTCCAGCAGCCGAGCACGCCACCAGCCGATGCGATCGCCGCGACCAGCGAGCCGCAGTGGCCGGACCGCGACGCCGCCGCCGGACTGCCGTTCCTCGGTCGACCCGCGGTCGCGACCGGCGGGATCGACGCACTCTGGGCGGCATCCGCCCATGAGGTCGCGACCGTGAGCCAGGTGCCGCAGTTCGGCGTCGAAGCGCCGAAGGCAGCAGGCGGCGTCCAGCCGTGCGTCAGCTGCGGCCTGTCGCTCTCCGCGAACGCGCGGTTCTGCCGCCGGTGCGGCACACGACAGGGTTGACCGGAGCGCGCTAGCCCGCCCCCTCTGTCGCCACGGTCCCTGACGCCCGACCCCCGGTCATCGCATCGTCCCTGACCCGCACCCACGCGGCGCCGTACAGCAATCCCTGGTACGAGAACGACAACCACGCGAGCGCGATGAACGCCGTCGCGAGAGGACCCGCGAGCGCCGCGACCCCGACGATCCGCGGCGCCGCGAACAGGAAGATCTGACCAAGCAGGAAGATCGCCAGGCCCGCCACGATCGCCGGTGGGACAGCCGCGCGGAGCAACGGCCGGCGAGGCGGCACGAGCTGGTACACGCCGAGCACGACCAGCACGGTGATGAGCGCCACCATCGGTGGCGACGAGACGATCCGCCCGAAGGCGGTCAGCCACGTGGACGTCGTCGGGAGCAGCGCCTCCGCGGCCGTCGCGAGCGCTCCCGCAACGATCAATGCCACGACGACCCCGATCAGCCCGGCGACCCACACGAACCCACGCCCCATGCGCCGCAACACATCGCGTTCGGGGCGATCCGTGAAGATCCGCGAGAAGGCCACATCAAGCGTCACGTAGAACTGACTCACCGTCCAGATCAGGCCGACGAGGCCGACGAGCGATGTCACCGCGGCACCCTGCGACATCGACACGAGCGCGCCCTGGATCAGGTCCTGGAGCGGCGGCACCAGCGAGGACAACGCCGTCGCGAGCTGCTGCTGGACCTCAGGGTCCTTCACGAGGAGTCCGGCGACGCCGAGTGTGACCAGGGCGATCGGTACCACAGCGAACAGGGTCGTGAACGCCAGTCCGTTGGCCAACAGCCCGCCCGGAGCCAGCCCGTAGATCTCCAGGACGCGCCGGCCGACCATGACCGCGGGGCGGTCCATGAACCGTTCGAGGACCGCCGGGATCTTCATCCGGCGGTCGGGTCAGTCGCTCGACGAGGAGGACGTCGTCGACGACGTCGACGTGGAAGTCGACGAGGACGAGCCCGAGGACGACGCATCACCGCTCGACGTCTTGTCAGAGGGCGACGTTGACGAGCTCTTTTCGCCGCTCTCGTCCGAGGTCTTCTTCTCGCCGCTCTCGTCTGACGTCTTCTTCGCGCCGCCCGAGGCCGATCGCCGTTCCTTCTTGGCCCAGCCCGAGCCCTTGAAGACGATCGTCGGTGGCGCGAATGCCTTGCGGATCGGACCCGAGCCGCACAGCGGACACGCCTCAGGGGCCGGGTCGTTCACGCCGTGGATGACCTCGAAGCGCCGCCCGCAAGCGGCGCAGATGTAGTCGTAGAGGGGCACGTTCGGGCGGGTCGGGTCAGCCGCGGAGGAGGCGCATGCCGCACTTCGGGCAATAGAACGCCCGCTCGTGGGCCGAGGCGAACCCGCAGTGCGCACAGACCAGACCGCCGCGACCGGCGGCGGGAACGGGACGTTCGATCGCCGTGAGGCCGACGGCATGCTGGTTTGCGAGGATGTTCGTCAGGAGTCCGGCGAGGAGCTTGTTGCCGATCCGGTCCGTGTCGCCACGGACACCACGTCCGCCCCAGCCGACGACGGCCCGGCAGATCATGTCGCCGGTCGCCTCGTCCCAGTGGGCCGCGACACCGCCGACGATCGCGTTGTACTCGGGGTAGCCGCTGGTATCGATCTCACCGTCGAGCAGGGAGCACACGAACGTATCGAAGGCGAGGTCGATGGCGTCGATCGACTCGAGGACCACAAGCGCGTGCCGGGTGATCGGCGAATGGATGTGGTGGGCGTTCAGCCACTGCATCGCCTCGGACGGGCGGGCGATCGTCGGCGTCGCCTGGCTGAACTCGATCGGCAGCGGCTCGACGACCTCGATCTCCGCCTTCGCAAGACCGACCAACATCGCCGGCAGCTCAGCCATCGCCTTGGGTCCGCTCTGCATGCGGACGCCCTCGCTCGTCTTCCCGGCGTAATAGAGCTTGAGCTGGAAGTCCTGGGCGACGACCTCCTCGGGGAGCATCGCCGAACCGGTCATCGCCGGCGGCGGCGCCGAAGCGGGCTGGCCACCATCGGGCTCTGGCGTGTTCTTGCGCTTCAGGAAATCGAGCGGCACCTGGCGACCTCCCCGGTCGGATCGAACGTCATGCGCCCGTCATCCTAGCAGCGCCCGCACGCGTGGCTTAGCCGGCGCGCAGGACCACGGCCTCGAGCGGGCGCAGCGTGAGCTGCCCGGCGGAGTTCGGCCGACTCGGGTCGACGTATGAGCCGCACACCGGACTGAACGTCCGGCCGTCCTCGTTCGGGAGCGTCACGTCTCGTTCGGTCTCGGCGAAGTTGACGACGACCAAGGCATGGTCACCCGGCGCGTCGCGATGCCAGCCGAGGACGTCGGGCGTGCCGAGCGACGCAAGCTGCAGCGCACCCGAGCGAAGCGCCTCCGACTCGCGACGGAGCGCGATCAGCCGTCGATACGTATTCAACACCGAGCCTTCGTCTGCCTGCTGCGCTGCGACGTTGCGCCGATCCGCGTCATCCCCGAACCGGAGCCACGGCCGGCCGCTCGTGAAGCCATGACCGGCGCCCGCTGCCCACGCCATCGGGGTCCGGCACTGGTCGCGGTTCCACCATTCGAAGTCCGGGTCGATCAACGCGCGGCGGGCGGGAGGATCGATGATCTCGTCGGTCGGGATCGACACGTCGAGCATCCCGATCTCCTCGCCGTAATACATATACGGCGTGCCGCGGATCGTAAGCAGCACCACGGCGGCCGCTCGCGCGACCGCGTCCGTGTCGGCGATCCCCGCCGAGGCCGACAGACGGCTCGCCTGGCGTGACTGATCGTGGTTCGACAGGACGTTCGCCAGCCAGCGCGAACGCCCGAACATCGTCTCGCGCAGCCAGATCGCGTCGTTGTAGGCGTCCGCGGCCCACGGGGCCTGCAGGAGCGCCCAGTCGAAGACCATGTGCCGATCTGCCGTCAGGGCGACCGCGCGTTCTGCCTCGCTCGCGAACAGCTCGCCGACCGACATGTGGCCGGGGACCTCGTCGAGGATCGCCCGGAAACGGCCGATGAGGTCAGGGAAGTCGGGCTGGTCGCGGTCATACAGGTGCTGCTGGCGCGCCCACAGCGTGGCGCCCTCGATCTCGGGGTTGGCGAGCAGCTCCGGGTGCTTGAGGAAGGCATTGAAGACGTCGAGTCGGAAGCCGTCGACGCCTCGCTTCAACCAGCCTCGGACCATGTCGAACTGGGCCGCCTCGACCGCCGGATTCCGCCAGTTGAGCTCGGGCTGCTCGACCAGGAAGGTGTGCAGGTAGAACTGCTCGCGAACGTCGTCCCACTGCCAGGCCGATCCACCGAACCAGGACAGCCAGTTGTTCGGTGGGAGGGGCTTGCCGGCATCGTCGTAGCCCGCCGCGTCGCGCCACAGATACCAGTCGGCATACGCGTTGTCGCGTGAGGAGCGGCTCGCCTGGAACCACGGGTGCTGGTCGCTCGTGTGGTTCATGACGAGGTCGAGCACGACGCGCAACCCACGCTGGTGCGCTTCCGCGACGAGCTGGTCGAATGCCGCGTCGCCGCCGAACAGGGGATCGACGGCCGTGTGGTCGCTCACGTCGTACCCGACATCGCGGCCGGGCGACGGGTAGATCGGGGAGAGCCAGATCGCGTCGACGCCGAGGTCGCGCAGGTAGTCGAGCTTCGCGATGATCCCCGGCAGGTCGCCGAACCCGTCGCCGTCGCTGTCGGCGAAGCTGCGCGGGTAGATCTGGTACGTGATCCCGTGCTGCCACCACTCGTCGCCGAACCGCGCGCCGACCACGCCGGAGGGCTCGTCCCGGGTCACGATCTGGTTCGCCATCGGCGACAGCCTACGGCACCGGCGACCCTCGATATACTCCCGCCGATGACCTCCCAGCCACCCGCCGGCCGGCCGGCCGACCGCGTGCGCCTCGGGATCGCTGGGCTCGGCGCGGTCGCCCAGGCCGTCCATCTGCCGCTCCTCGAGCGGCTCCGCGACACCTACAGCATCGACGCGATCGCCGACCTCTCCCCGGCCCTGACCAGCGCGATCGGCGAGCGGTATCGCGTCGACGAGGACCGCCGATTCGCGACGGTCGAGGAGCTCGTCGCGGCGCCCGATCTCGACGCCGTCGCGATCCTCACGTCCGGCTCGCACGCCCCGGCCGTCGACGCTGCGCTGGATGCGGGGCTCCCGGTCTTCGCCGAGAAGCCGCTCGCCTTCACCCGCCACGAGATGGACGGCATCGACGCGCGCCTCGCGACGACGACCGGACCTCGACTCCACCTGGGCTACATGAAGCTCTACGACCCGGCGGTGATGCACGCACTCGAGGTCGCTTCGGAGCGGGGATTCGGCACGCCCCGGGCGATCGAGGTCACCGTCCTTCACCCGACCGGGGAGTCACAGCTGGACTTTGCGAATCTGCTTCCCGGGCCCTCCGACATCCCGCAGTCGGTCCGCGAACGGCTGACTGAGGCGACGCAGGTGCTGCAGCGAGAGGCCCTCGGTGGTGTGGCGGCGGAGGCGTTCGGACGCCTGTACACGGACATCCTGCTCGGCAGCGTCGTCCACGAGCTCGCGCTCGTCCGCGCCTTCGCCGGCGATCCCACGGGGATCGACGGATCGTGGATGTGGCCCGCTGGCGCGTGGCCGCCCTCGTTCGAGATGACCGGCGTGCTGCCAGCCGATGGCCGCGTCTCCATCCGCTGGCACTACCTGCCCGAATACGCCGCCTATCGCGAGCTGATCCGCGTGATCTACGAGCGGGTCACCGTGGAGCTCGAGTTCCCCTCCCCATATCTGCTGCACCGCCCCACGACCCTGCGGATCACGTCACCCGACGGCGATGGACGGAACGACGAGGTATGGACCTCGATAGATGAGGCCTTCGAGACCGAGCTGATCGCCTTCCACGCGATGGTCATATCGGGGGCGACGCCCGCAGCCGGTGCCGCAGAGGGTCGCGCCGACATCGTGACGTGTCAGCGGACGATCGCGGCGCTGGCACACTCGCGCGGCGTCGAGATCGGGGGCGAAGCAGCGGCGTGACCGACCGCGCCGTCATCCATCTCGTCCCGCACACCCACTGGGACCGCGAGTGGTATGAGCCGTTCCAGGTGTTCCGCATGCGGCTCGTCGACCTCATCGACCAGCTGCTCGAGCGGATGGCCGCGGATCCCAGGCTCCGCTTCACGCTCGATGGTCAGACCGCCACGGTCGACGACTACCTCGAGATCCGCCCGGAGGCCGAGCCGCTGATCCGGCAGCTCATCGCCGAGGGCCGGCTCGCGATCGGACCGTGGATGATCCTGCTGGACGAATTCCTGGTCTCCGGCGAGACGATCGTCCGCAACCTCGAGATGGGCTGGGCGCGCGCCGAGGCGTTGGGCGGCTCGATGCGGGTCGGCTATCTACCCGACATGTTCGGGCACATCGCCCAGATGCCGCAGATCCTCCGACGAGCGGGGATCGATCGGGCCGTCGTCTGGCGTGGCGTGCCGGCATCGATCGATCGGCACCACTTCCTGTGGCGCTCGCCCGACGGATCGGTCGTCGATACCGAGTACCTCGTCGGTGGCTACGGCAACGGCGCTTACCTTTTCGACGTCCCCGATCGCCTCGGTGTGAAGCTCGGCGAGTACCGGCGGGACAACGCCGTCACCTACGGCGACCGTTCGCTGCTCGCCATGTACGGCACCGACCACGCCGTCCCATCACCGAGGCTCGCTGACCTCGTCGAGCTCGTCAACGCCAGCGGCGGGGACGTCGAGGTCCGGCTCGCGACATTGACCGAGTACCTCGACCGCGACCGAGCACTCCATCCGGGACCTGCCGGTGATGCGCCGACGTGGGAGGGTGAGCTCCGCTCCGGCGCCCGCGCGAACATCCTGATGAACGTCATCTCGGCGCGAGTCGACCTCAAGGCTGCAGCAGCCCGCGCCGAACGCCGACTCGAGCGTTACGCCGAACCCCTCGCAGCCCTGCACGGGAGCACCTGGCCGGCCCGCCTGCTGGAGCTCGCCTGGCGACGTCTCGTCGAGAACTCGGCGCACGACTCCATCTGTGGCTGCTCGCATGACGAGGTGGTCGCGCAGGTCATCGGCCGCTACGCGGAAGCCGAGCAGATCGCCTCTGGGCTGGTCGGGTCGGTCCTGCGCGGCGTGGCCGCCCGGCTCCCGGCCGGCGGCTGGGCCATCGTCAACCCATCCCCGTTCGAGCGGTCCGACGTGGTCGAGCTCGACGTCGCGGTACCGCCCGAGTGGCCGGCCGTCGCAGTCAGGGTCGGCGATGCGATCGTCCCGACACAGGAACTGGTCCGCGAGGGCGCCGCCCCGGCGCAGTATCAGGTCCGTGGCGCCGACCTGGAGGAGTTCTTCCACCGCAGGCGCCACGGCCGTGAGCTGCTCGGCCGCTTCATCAACGCAGCCGAGATCGATGAGAGGTCGACCCCGCCCCAGGTCGTCGTCCACCTCGACCGCGTCGCCGACCCAGCGGAGCTCGATGTCGATGAGCTCATCGCGTCGATCGAGTTTGCGGGCGAGGCACGACCGGACGACCTCTGGGACGTGACGATCGTCGTCACCAGGCGGCGGCGGGTCCTCGCTCGTCTGCCGGCCCCTGCCCTCGGCTATGCCTGGGCGACGGAGATCGAGGCCGGCGACGTCGAGATCGCATCCATCCCGAATCAGGTGGAGGCCACGGACACGACACTGCGGAACGGCCTCGTCGAGGTCACCGTGGCCCAGGATGGCACGTTCCGGCTCGTCGGCGGTGGCGCCACGCTCGGGGGCGTCGGCCGGATCGTCGACGGAGGGGACGCCGGCGACAGCTACAACTACGGCCCGCCGGCGGCCGACCGCATCGTCGAGGTCCCAGAGTCCGTCGAGGTGCGGGCCGGGCAGCGTGGACCCCTTCGAGGCGACATCACGATCGTCCGGACCTTCGCATGGCCTCGCGGACTCACCGCGGATGCGACCGCGCGTATGTCCGAGTCCGTCCTCACCGCCGTCTCAACGACGCTCGAGCTTCGCGCCGATGAGCCGTTCGTTCGCGTCTCGGTCAGCTTCGACAACGACTCGATGGACCATCGGGTCCGGTTCCATGTCCCACTGCCGGCGCCCGTCACCGGCTCCTCGGCCGAAGGCCAATTCGCGGTGGTGGACCGCGGGCTCGAGCTCGAGGCAGGACACGGCGAGGTGCCGCTGCCCACATTTCCCGCCGTCGCCTTCGCAGGCGTCGATGGGTGCAGCGTCCTCCTCGATCAGGTGACCGAATACGAGGTCGTCGACGGTCGTGAGCTCGCCCTCACCCTGCTCAGGTCCTTCGGGCTGATCAGCCGGAATGCCAACCCGTATCGGGAGGACCCCGCCGGACCGGAGGTGCCCGTCCCGGCAGCGCAGTTGCTCGGCGCCAGGTCCTTCCGATTCGCGCTCGTACCCCACGCCGGGAGGTGGCGCGACGCCGGCACCCGCGCCGCAGCGGAGCGCTACCGGCACCCGTTCGCGGTGGTCCGCTCGACGGGACCCGGCGACGCACCGGGCACGCCTGTTTCCGGCCTCCAGCTCCAGGGTGATGGCGCTGTGCTGAGCGCGGTGCGCCGGCGACACGACTGGCTCGAGATCCGGGTCGTGAACGACGGGGCCACGGCGTGCCGCGCCACGCTCGACACCGAGCTCGTCGAGGCGCGCGAAGTCGACCTCCTCGGTCGCCCGGGGGACGCGCTGACGGTGACGGGGGGCCGCGTCACGCTCGACCTGGTGCCATGGGAGATCCGGACGGTCCAGGTCCGCTAAAGGCCCCACGATGGGGGCCCTCGACGAACAGCGGGCGCCGAGCCACTGTCATGCCTCTGCAACGTTGACACCGAAACGGGTGGGCTCTAGGCTCGCGGCACTTTCGACCGTGCCGCACCATGTCGGGTGGACGGCCGAAGGCTCCGGTCGCGACCCAGACACGGTCGGTGCCAATCGGATGTGAACCGAGGCACGGGCGGCAGGTCGAGGACCGGCGGAGGAGAGCGCGAGTGGACGGGCTCTATCGCCGTCGATCGCGTGAGCGAACGCCCGCTTCGGCGGGCATACGGTGTCCGTTTCTGAGGAGGAGTCGATGACAAGAACGCTCCGATTCCCCGCCATCCTGCTTTCGGCCGCGTTCATCGCGGCTGCGTGCAGCGGCGGTGGTGGAGGCAGTAGCAGTGCTCCGGCCGCGTCCGAGCCTGGTGCGAGTGCCAGCGGTGGCGCGAGCGGCGGGCCGGTCACCAGCGGCGCGGCTGGCGAGATCAACGTCCTGTCGCTGTGGGGCGGCAGTGAGGAAGAGGCCTTCAAGAAGGTCCTCGCCGACTTCACCGCGAAGACGGGCTGGGGCGTCAAGTACGAGGCCGACCGCCAGACGTACTCGACCACCCTGCAGTCGCGCATCACCGGCGGCAACCCGCCGGACATCGCGATCATCCCGGGCATCGGCTTCCTGCGCCGCTTCGCCAAGGATGGCTCGCTGAAGAAGATCTCCGATCTGGGTGTCGACGCCTCGACCCTGACCCAGGACTACCCCGAGGGCTTCCTGGCCGCGGGCACCGTCGACGGCGAGCTGTACGCCCTCCCGGCGAAGTACAACAACAAGGGCACGATGTGGTTCCGGCCCGACGTCTACAAGGCCGCCAACGTCACCGCGCCGAAGACGTGGGACGAGTACAAGGCGATGCTCGAGACGACGAAGGACAAGCCGGGTGCCATGGCACTCGGTGCCAAGGATGACTGGAACCTGACCGACTGGTTCGAGAGCATCTATATCCGGCAGTCCGGCGTCGACGCCTACGACAAGCTGTTCAGCAAGGATGGCGACTGGTCGGACCCGAGCGTCCAGAAGACCGTCGACACCATGCTTGAGGTCATCAACGACAAGTACGTCGTCGGTGGCATCACGGCTGCCGTCGGCCGCGCCTGGACCGACGCGATCGCGCAGGTCTTCGGACCGACCCCGAAGGCGGGCACCTTCTACGAGGGTGGCTTCGTCGGCGG
>Ga0105245_10002907_pt1 | contig 15367 bp, 10 predicted proteins | sample KBSM54metaG_FD_81523 | JGI IMG/M metagenome (GOLD analysis project Ga0105245, IMG submission 81523) | Miscanthus rhizosphere microbial communities from Kellogg Biological Station, Michigan, USA - KBS M5-4 metaG | ecosystem: Host-associated > Plants > Roots > Rhizosphere > Soil | place... | reverse complement strand
AGCGGGCGTGCTGCCGACCGCCGCGAGCACGGTCAGTAGAACACCGCAGGCGCGAGCGGCGATCGAGCGACCGCCGCGCACAGATAACGCGCTGCTCGCTCGCTTCAATTGAGCAAACCGTAAACCCGCAGCGTATTCGAGAAAGTGGCCAAAAAGACCCGCCCATCGGCGACTGTCGGCGGCGTGAACTTGGCGAAGTTGCCCACCGCGTCGCGCGCCGCATTTTGCTGACTGCTCCACAGCACTTGAGTGATGTCGGCCGCATCGACGGCGTACAGCGTGCCCGGCTCGGTTTGGTGCCAAGCATCGGCCTGCGGAATGGATGCCCAGAGCACGCCGCTGCCCGCAGTGCCGTTCGAACTCAGGGTGAGCATGCCGCCGGGGTGGCCCGGCTGGTAGATGTTGGACTGAACTTCCGGCGTTTGCAGCAAGTGCGAGTTCGGATCCATCTTGTAGCCGATGAGCGGCCCCTCTTCGGGCCACACGTAGATCCACTCCGAACCACCCGGGACTTGGTAGTAGACGGGCCCGCCGTGCAGATGACCGCGGTCTCCCGCTTCTTTGCCGGGCGTGGTCAGCGTTTGCAGAATGCGATCCCCGCTCGCTGAATAGCCGCCGAAGTTGGTGCGGTTCAGCACGTAGAGCCTGCCATCTTTGCTCCCCGTGAGCAGCCGATCGTGCGGCAGCAAGATCGCCCCCGTGCTCAGATCGGCGTCGGCCCCGTTGAGCGAGGAATAGTTCGTGGGGATCCAATAATCTTTGACCGAGAAATCGCTGAGGCTCAGCCGGACCACTGATTCAGCCAAATCCAGCGGCGATGCGGACGGATTGGTGCTGCCATTGCCCGCAGCGAAATACAGCCCATCCGCGTCTGAAGAGAGCCCAACGCCGGCCTGCCAAATGCCACCCGCCGAGCCATTCGGCGACAAATTGTAGACGCGCGTTTGTTGGAACGCATTGTTCGCGTACGTGTAGCCGAGTACCCAGCCGTGATACGGCCCCTTATCGCAATGGCTGGCGAAGGCCATGTACACCGTGCCGTGATCGAGCAGCAGCCCGGAGCGCTCGAGCTGTAGCTGCGGGTCGAAGCTGACTCGACCGCCAACACTACCGGCGCCGGTCCCGTTCACCGTCGCGGCGATCACCATCGGTGAACCGGGCCGTTCGCGGCCGGTTTTCAGGTCGAGCGCGTGAATGCGCTGCACCCATGCGCCGTTTTCCACGCCTTTGCTGACTGCGTAGAGAATGCCCGCAGCTGGATCAATCACCGGTGTGGAGGTGATGCCCACCTCTCCGATGGTATCGGTACAACCGAAGCCGTTGGTTGGGCCCGATGGCCCCAGGTTGATTGACCAGAGGGGGGCCGTGGTGCCGCCACTCGCGTCGAACGCATACACCGAATTGTGCATGGTGGCAGCGAACACCACGCTCTTCGTGCTGCCGTCGGCGAGGCCGAGTGCGCTCAAATACAGCGGTTGCGCGTATTGCTGACCATCGACGGCACGCGAAAACAAAAGCCCGAATTTGCCGCTCTTGACGCTGGCCGCGCTGAGCGTCGATTCGTGCGTGTTGCTGCCCGAACGCTGGTTGTCATAACGGTTGGTGACGACCGAAACGGGAACTCGAGCGCCCGCGAGTGACCATTGCTGGTTCGTCTGCCCATTGCACGACCACAAATTGACCGGCGTTTGAATGGTGGTGTTTTGTCCAAAAACATCCAAGCACAGCCCGGAGGATTGCGACGAAATCGAGCCGTTCGCGTTGAATGTCCAGCGTTGCTCGACTTGCCCGTTACACGGGGCGACAACGGCTGGGATCGGGCTCGCGGCTCCGCTTTGCGGCTGCACGCACACGGTGTTGTTGAAGACACGGAGCTCACCTGCGGCGGTGAACGCAAACAACTGATTGGCTTGTCCGTGGCAGGTGTAGATCTGCAGCGGAGTGCCCGAGGCGGAGCTGTTGTGCTTCACGTCCAAGCACAAGCCCGAGGCCGCGCTCACGAGGGAACCCGGTGCCGCGAGGGGCGCTTCGGACTGAGTCGAATTTGGGTCGGAAGGCGCGCTGCAACCTGTGACGAAAATGAGCAACGGGGCGAGCCCTGCCGCACACTGGCCGCCGAGCATTCGTAGGGCGTGTGATCGCATCCCGGTAAGGTCGAAGTAGCCCCTCCGACCAGACATGGAAAGGTGCCAAGCTCGGTGCTTTCGCCACACGGCCGGCCTGCTCGCGCGGCCTGCGCGCGATTCCGCGCGTGCTGACTATTGAAGGCGGAGCAGCGTGAACGAATTGGCCGCGAACGGATAGGTGAAGCTCGCGCCGTTTAGCTTGAGCTGCGGGTTGCTCTGCTGCGGCCGCACGAGGTTGACGTTGCCGGCCTGGTTCGTGTCACCCCGATTACCCGTCAGCGTCGTCGCTTGCATGGTGTTGGCCGTGGGCTGAAAGCCGATCAGATGAATGACCGGTGTCTGCGCCGAGTCACTCGCGTTCACGACTTCCAGCAGCAGACCGAGGGCGTCCTTCTTCGCGGTGACGGTAACCTCCGGATTCGAGCTCACCGAGTTGACGGCGTTGGACATCGCCTCGCCTGCAATCATTTGGGTGACGTACGCGGGCGGCTGCAACCAACTGCGCTGCGTGTCGTAGAAAACGAGCCCCTGATCCCAGCCGTTGTCGTTCTTGCCATCCGCTTGCAGTGCGTTCGCGGAAGTCACGACCTTCACGCGACCGCCGTGCTGCTCCAAAAGCCCAATAGCGAGCGCGTTCCCGAGCGCGCGGGCCACATCGTGGTGGTTCGCGTTCAGCTCGAACACATCGACCTCGTAATCGACGGCCGGGTTGTACTGATGCACCCAATAATCGAAGCTCGCGAGCGCAGCGACTTCGGTCGGCACCTGTTCGGGGTTGTCCGTCCAGGTGTGCAAGTCGATGGCGAGGTGCCCGCCTTTGAGCGCCGCAAAATCCAGAATCTTCTTGTACGCAGCGAGATTCGTGATCCCCGATTCCGCACCCGTCACGTGCGTGGGATCCGAAATCACGTGATGGTAAGACATATCCGCGATGGTCAGCACCATCGTCGGATCTTTGGGCCAAATCGCGGTTGCCAGCGCGATGAACTGCGCCGCGTAGTTGTCGTCGATCAGTTGCTCGTTGCCGAGCTCGATGCGGTGCAGGCCATACGGTGCCGGGTGCCCGTCGGCGGCGCGCTTGGCACCCCACGTCGAGGTCACGTCACCGTTCACGTATTCGACGAAATCGGCCATATCGGCCGGCGTTTCCCCGATATTCAGCGTGGGAATGCCGAGCATCCCTGCGGCCTCGGTCAGGTTCAGAAAATCGAAGATCCCGAAGCCATTGCTCTCGTGCGCATACCAGATGTTCTTCATTGCCGGGCGGAGTTCGCGTGGGCCGACCATGTGCTTCCAGCGATAGTCATCGGAGAGGATGGCGGAGCCTCCATAACGGAGCACCGTGGCGTGCTCGCTGACCACCGCATCCGCGATGTCCTTGCGAACGGGCAAGCCGTTGTAACGCCCCCAGGGGCCTGGCTCGAAGTAGATGTAACCAATGCTCACCGTGCCCGGCGCCTTGAGCGTGAGCGCCAGGCGCCCGACGGGGTCACTGGCGTTGGGCGTCAGTGAAAAGTCGTAACGCTTCCAGCCCGGATCGTTCACCGTCACGGTGGTGCTCGCATAAAGCTCCCCGTTGGGCCCCTCCGCCGCGACGCTCAGCGTGGTCGAGCTCGCGCTACGCGCGTACAAGTAGCCGTCGTAGGGTTGTCCGGCGCTGAAGCTCATGCCCCAGCGATCGAGCCCGCGATTTTCGACTGCCAGCTCACCGCTGCCCGAAGCAAAATTGATGCTCTGACTCTGCACGCCATTGAACGGAGTCGTCGTGTCGAGCGCGAGGGTTCCTGACGCCGTCCCCGTGCTGACGGTGCGCCACATGCCACTGACGCCAGGGTCGCTCGCGGGTTCTTGAAAGGCCTCCCCGAACACCATTTGACTGAAGATACCGCCGTAAACCTCGTGATTGACGTCCTCCATGCCGGCGCCGGTGAGCCACGAGCTCAGACTCGCTTGTGCCGTGAGCGCGTTGACCGTGACGTCATTTTCGACCGCGACGAGTGACCAGCTCTGATCCCGAGCGCCGATGTCGTCGTAAATCTGTGCTCTCGATTCGTCGCCCGCCTGCGCGCCGACGATCGACAGGACCCCGGTCGGGCGGCGTTGGTTCACCAGCCGATAGAACCCCGTCGGTAGCGCCTGAATCGCCCAGAGTTGATCGCTGGCACCGACGTCGTCGTAGATCATGGCGATGGTGCCATTGATCGTGGCCCCGCCGGTCAGTGACAGGAGCCGGTTGCTCTTGCGATTCACGACGTGGAAATTGCTTCCACCAGCGCTGACGATCTTCCAATCCTGATCCGGCTGATTGACGATCGCGTAGAGATCCGCTTGGTCGTTGTTCGCCGTGTTGCCGTGGAAAACGGAGAGCGCGGTGTTGCTGTTCTTGTTGATGAGCCGGTAATACAGCGTCGGATCGAACGTTTGCACCGGGACCACGACCCAGCCCTGATCCGGCGTACCGGTGAAGTCCGAAACCTGCGCCGCCGTATCGTTGGCGGTGCCGGATTGAACGAGCGACAACGCCGCGCCTGCGCGTGCGCTGTTGATGATTTTCACGGTATCCGTACCGCTCGCGGCGATGCTCCAGTCTTGGTCTGCAGAAGCGCCCAGGTACTGCCAGATGTGCACGGCTGCGCCGCTCGTTGCGTCGCCTTGGTGGTTCGTCGAGAGGGCTCGGCCACTCCGCTTGTTGATGAGCCGCTTGAACCCCTGCACGCTGTCTTGGATCGACCACAGCTGCTCGTCCGCGCCCGTGTCGTCGCGGATGACACCGTTTTCGCCGTTGTTCGTCGCGCCCCCTGCCACCGTCAGCACTCTGCCACTCGGCTTGCTCACGATCTTGAAATAGATCGAAGGGTTGTACGTCGAGTAATCCGCCGCCACCGTGGGCGCCCGCTGCAACGTGCCTCCGGGAGTCACCGGGCCGCCACCGCTGCCGCCCATGCCATCGCCCGCTGATCCCGCGCTGCCGCCCGCGCCTCCGCCGGCGCTGTCACCAGCGCTGCCGCCGCTGACCGCACCTCCGGAACCGCCATTGCCACTCGTTGCCCCACCTTGGCTGGCGCCGCCTTCGCTCGCCCCACCCACGCCGGCGACGCTCGAATCGGCGCCGGCCCCATTTGGAGTGCCGGGGTTCGACCCGCTGCAGGCGCTCCCCAGCGCGAGGGCCAACGTCGAAGCCACCAACCAGCGAGCCCGCGATGAACTGACCAACATCAAAAACTCCTTACGGCCGTCACCTCAGAACACTAAAGGCTTAGTTGACGCGCGTCAACTCGCAGCTCCACGGGCCTCGATTGCGGCGAACGCGGCGCGTGCTCTCGCTCGCCGAGGAGCCGGCCGCGTCTGGCCGCGCTCGAAAATTTCGGTTAGAAGGAGCGACATGGCACGCGGCTCCAGTTCCCCGAGATGGTTCTCGTGAAGCAGAACTCGACGCCCACGATGCAAAGCGTCGCCGAAGCGAGCGGCCTCTCGCGCTTTACCGTATCCAAGGTGCTGAACGGCACTCCCGGGGTCTCGGAAGCGACGCGCGCCCGCGTGACGCGTGCTTGCGAGAAGCTGAACTTCGTAGTGAACCAGCACGCCGCTTCCTTGGCCCGTGGCGCGGCGCAGCTGATGGGCGTCGTGGTGACGTCGATCGTCGATCCCTTCTACGGCGAGATCATCGATACCGCCGAGCGCACTGCGGCTTCGCTCGGCTACGATCTCGCTTACCGTTGTTCCTACGGTGATCCCGAGAAGGAGCGCGGCATCGCCAGAGGCTTCTTCGGACTCAAGGCGCGCGCCATCGTGGTTTCGCCGGCCAGCTCCGATGAGAATTTGGATTTCTGGCGTTCACTCGCCAGCCAAATTCCCATCGTGTTCATCGATCACAGCGTGGTGGATTGGTCGCACGTCGTCATGACCGATCATTACCGCGGTGCGCGGCTCGTCACCGAACATCTGCTGAGTCGAAAGGTGGCGCCCGTGTACCTCGGCAGCTCTCAACCGCTTCGAAACGAAGCCATTGCCGCCCGCCTGAAGGGTTACACCGACGCCATGGCGGAGGCTGGTAAGCAGCCGAAAGTCGTGCCCACCGAAAGCGTGATTGAGCGTGGTGACACCGAGCGCTTCGGCTACGAGGCAATGTCGAGATACCTTTCGGCGGGCGGGCTTCGAGGCCTCCGCGGGCTCTCTTGCGCGACGGACGCGATTGCCCTCGGCGCCATGAAAGCCTTGAGCGACGCGGGCTCCAGGCCCGGCATCGACGTGCTCGTCGCCGGCCACGATGATCTTCCGTTCAGCGCGTTCCTGAACCCACCATTGACTACCGTACGCCAGCCCAAAGCGGCCATCGGCAGGCAGTGCGTCGAGGCCGCCGTGCGTTTGTCGACCGCCAAGGACTTCAAGCGCGTTCCAACGATTCGAGAGATCTTGGCGCCCGAACTCGTGATCCGTGAATCGACGACGAAGCCGCGCGCGAATTCACGCTAACTCACCCCATTCGATCACGAATGGCAACGCGACCTGCGTTCGCGCGCGAGGCCTTGGAGCTCGCGCACCATGGCGCCGGTTGTGGACCAATGGGCGCCGTTGACGCGCGTCAACGCACCGCATAATCTGCTGTTTCGAGTCAGAAAGCGTGGGCATGCCTTCCTCCATCCAAATCTCGATCGGCGACCTGCAGCGCTACTCATCGGTCGGGCTTTTAGGGGTGATCCTGCTTTGCCAGTGCGGCACCAAGCATGATTCTTTGTCGTCGCCGGGTGCGGGCGGCACCGGCGGCGTGGACGAAAACGGAGGCACCGCGGGCTCGCTTTCGAGTGCGGGGACTGGCGGCGGTGCATCGGGCGGATCCCCCAACGCGGGCAGCGGTGGCGCGGCTGGTTCGCAAGCCACCGGCGGCCTCTCCTCGGGCGGGCAAGCCGGAAGCGCGGGAAATGCAGGAACCGCGGGTGATTCTGGCGGGGCTGGGCTCGCCAATGCGGGCACCGGCGGCATGCCCCCAGGCAACGTGCTGAAGGACAGCTTCGACAACATTCCTGGCTGGGATCGGCAAGGCGTGGTGATGAAGCAAGATCTCTCCTGGGAAACCGCCCTGCTTCAAGACCCTTGCTTGGTGTATCAGCAAGGCGGCGGAGCCACCTTCAAGCTTTGGTACGGCTCGCTTCAAAACATTGGTTACGCAACCAGCGCCGACGGCCTGACGTGGACAAAAAATCCCGACCCGGTGGTGAAGCAAACGTTGCCCACCGAGACGGGCGCGCTCAATCAGCCGAGCGTCGTCTACAAAGACGGCGTCTATCACATGACGTACTTCGGAGTGGACGGCAGCGGCGAAGGCCGCGTCCACTACGCCGAAGCGACCGATCCCGCAGGCCCGTGGACGAAGTACGGCCCCGTTTTGAGCTCCGAGTTCGACTGGGAAAACAAGTACATCTACAACTCCTCGCTGATGTACGACGAGGCCGAGAGCATCTGGAAGATGTGGTACACGGCCGGGAAAATCGCCTCCGCTGGCGGTGAGCCCGAATTCATTTGCTACGCCACCGCGATGAACCCGCGCGGCCCCTGGACGAAGTACGCGGGCAACCCGCTCGTCAGCCCGATGAGCGACGGCGGCTGGGCGAGCTTGGGCATCGGTGGCCCCAACGTCCGAAAGTTGCAGGATGGTTCGTACGAGATGGTAGTCGTCGGCTGGCAAGCGGATTACCCGTCACGCGGTGGCCTCGTCAAATCGACGGATGGCATTCACTGGTCCCTGGCACGCTCCAACATGACGCTGGACTTGGGCGTCGTGGGCGGCCCGGAGGACGCCATGATTTACCGAGAGTTCCCGGTGAACGTGGGCGGAGTCGACTACGACTACTACAACGCGAAGAACAACCGGCCTGGGTGGAACGAGACGATCAATCTCGCCATCTGGAAGAACGATCTCGCGATCATCGATCCTTCCAAGTGGAGCATGGGGCAAGGCGCTGAGATCCCCAACGGGGCATCATTCGCGGTGCTTGGCGGCAAAGCGCAGTCGCTCGGCAACGCGGCGAGCGGGCATTTGCAGACATTGCAGGGGAACCGGCTGATCCCCGCGCGAGATTACGCACTCACCGCCGACGTACAGCCACTCAGCAGCGCCGCCGCTGACCGGGACAACGTGCTCTTGGTCCGCTACACCGATCGCTCGAATTTCTACTACGCGGGCGTCGCTTCTTGGGGGAGCAAGTATGCGATCGGCAAAATGGTGAACGGCACGAACAGCAAACTCACCAGCGTGGGCAGCGCGTCGGACATCGCGCAAGGCACCACCTACCACCTTCGCGTCGTCGTCACCGGTTTAGCCATCGAACTCTACGACAACGATACGCTCGTGCTGTCGACCAAAGATCCATCGCTGAGCCCCACGCAGAGTTACGTCGGCCTTCAAACGACGTCCTCCATCGCTCAAGCCGCTTTCGACAACGTGTCCGTAGATCTGCTCGGCCCAAACTAGGTCCGCCCGAGGCCAAACGCGGCCGCTCGCGCGGCTCTAAGGTTTCGACTCGTCGCTGGTGCCATCCAACTTGTTGCCAACCTTCTTGAAGGCTCGCCCCGTGGCTTCACCCGCTTTGTGCAGCGCGTGGCCCGTCTTGTCCGCCGCCTTGTCGAGCGCGTGGCCCGTTTTGTCCGCCGCGTGATCGACGCCAGCGCCAGCACGCTCGAAGGGCCCCTGCGCGTCGCGATCGTGATGACACGCGCTCACGAGCAATAGAGCAATGAATGAGTAGACCGGCTTCACGGACTCGAGATTAGCAGAGTTTTCTTGCCATCAGAGAGCATCCTGCTTGGTGGGAAACCGCCTCAGTCGTGGTGGTCATGCGCGCCACACACCGAGAGGGTTCAGCAGCGGTGGCCAATGAAATGGCTCGCAATGAGTGCCCGCTTGCTTAGATCCAAAGCGGCACGGTGATTGCTAAACAGCCGAGCAATGGCGTTGAGCGATGTGGCTGCACTGGCTCGGAATTGGCGTAAGGCGATGTATCGAGCCGGTTGGGCGGTGCTGTTTACCGTGGTGTTTGCGGCAGCCATGAGCGTTTCGCTCGAGTCCCGTTTTGGTCTGTACGTTGCGGTCGATGGAGCGCTCGGGCTCGGTTTCGCGCTGACACGCAAGAAGCGCTTGGTCTCCCCGAGCTTGGCTTTGGAAGGACTTTTCGGGCTCGTCGCTGGCGGCGTTGCGTTCACCTTTTCGGGAACCAGCGGTTTCGTGTGGGTCGTGCTGTGCTGGGCGCTCGCCTCGACCGTCGTCAAAATCGCCACGGCGACCACCTTGCGTCGGCTCGTCGCACGTGAATGGTTGCTCTTGCTCGGCGCGCTCAATTCCATCGGCTTGGCCGTCGTGCTGTTACTCGTTGCGCGCAGTGATGCGGCGCTCGGCGGCGCGCTCGCGCTCTATTCGCTCATCGCCGGCGTGTTGAACCTGCTGCTCGCGATGCGCCTCCGCAGTTGGTGCCAGCGAGGCGCAATTCCGCTCCGTTTTCGCGGTGTTCACGGCTACTGACGCGAAGCGTGCGCAGGCTCCGCTTTGGCGTCAGAAATTCCAGTACACGTTCGCATAGGGAATGGGTAGGTAGTCGTGGTGGCCTGTCCTGGGCAGTTCGATCAACTCGAAGCCTCCGACGGCCAAGTGAAAGTGCGGTCCGAACGCATGATACCAAGCGGCATAGGGCACGAGCACGGTCGCGCTCCCGAAGTGATAGGCCTCAAGATCGGCGATCACGGCGTTCCGGACCCCCAACTTGGCGTCGAGTTCGACTTCACCATTGCTCACCGTCTCGTGACCATCCTGACTGATCGGCGCGCCCCCCGCGCCCCCGGCACCCGCCGCGCCTACGACGGCGCGCAACGCGAACTCCGCACGCATCACGCCGCCGCGCACCGAGACGGTGATCGGATCCGCAGGTGTCATCGAGAGGGTCAGATCGATATTCTGGTACGAGGCGGCGACGAGCCCTGCACCGCCCACCGCAACCCCGAAGGGTAATGTCAGCCCTGCTGCAATCGGATACAGCCCGCCACCGGCGCCGCCCTTGAGCGCGAGCGCGAACGAATCACTCTCGAAGAAGCGATACTTCAGACTGAGATTCGGAAATAGCAGCGCGTCGAGTGGCAGGTACGTCGAGAGCTCGACGCGGTCACCGAGCCCAATCGCGCTCCGCCCCAGCAACGAAACGCGCCCGTTTCCGCCCCGCACCGTGTAAGCGCTCTCGCCCTCGACCACATGCCCTGATTGCCAATCAGCCTGCGCAGGTGTGGAAAAGAGCGAGAAACCCAGTAACGCCGGCAAAGCGAGTGCCAGGGCTGGAAGGTGTACTCGAGGCAAACAGTCCATGCCTCTACCTGCGGGTAGCCATGGATAACCGTCACGGAATCGGCGCCGGACGTGTTTTTCGGTGAGCGGAAGCGATCTGACGAGCGCGGCGGTGTCGGTCCCCAGGCTCGCCTTGCAGGCAGGCGGTTATTGAGTCGCCGACCAGGTGCCGCTCATCTTCACGCAATTATCCTGGGTGATCGGTTCTTTCGCGTCTTTGTAGAAGCATTGTTCGCCACTCGAGAGCGTGCAACAGCCAACCAGGTTCGCCGTTGCGCAGCTGTCTGCAGCGACGCCGCCGTTGCCGTTGCAGATGCCCTCGTAAGCCGCCTTGATGTTCTTCGGCACGTCGTTGACGATGCAGTCTCCGTTGGCCGTGCACGTGGTTTTGACCGTGTCCGAAGCGCCGCCCGAGCCGCCCGCGCCCGCGGAACTGCTCGCGCCGCCCGAACTGCTGCCACCGTTGCCGGCGCTCGAACCACCCGTGCCACTGCCGGCGCTGCCAGCACTCGAACCGCCCGCGCCACTGCTCGAGCCGCCCGCACTCGTGCCGCCGCCGCTCGTTCCGGCACTGCCAGCGCTGCCCGAACTTCCGGCGATCGCGCCGGACCCGGCGGCGCGCGCGACACCAGCAACCCGGCTCGCGCGCGAACGCCGATTTGCGCCGTTTCCGAAGCAGCCGGTGGCAAAGCTTCCGTTCAACAGAGCGGCGCAACTGCGCTGCATGAGCTCGCATCGAGCCGACTTGTGGTGAGGTCCGGCAGCGCAGGCAAACGCGTCACGCGCCAGATTCGAGCCAAATTTAGGCACAGAAGCGCACTCTGCGCGTGGCACATGGCTTGCTGTAGGTGCAGTCGTCGGCCGCGCGTTGCTCGCGCCGACGCGTCCCATTTCGAGCAGTTCCCGACCCGCGCTTCCTGCGTGGTCAGTGAAAGGAATGAATCATGATCCCGCGCCGTTCTCGCTTTGCTTCACCGCTTTTGTTCGCGCAGCTCGTCACGGGGGCGGCGTTGGCCGCTTCCTGCAGCAGCGATCAGACAACGACTGGTTCTGGGACTGCCGGTCAAAGCAGCGCTGGCGCCGCTGGCACCGTCGTCGACCAGGGCGGCAGTTCTCCTCTCGCCGGCTCGGGCGGTTCGATCGAAAGTGGCGGCAGCGCGCCCACCGCGGGTGACAGCGGCGCAACGAGTGGAGGTTCGGGCGGTGTCTCGAGCGGCGGTAGCGCTGGCAACGAAAGCGGCGGCAATGGCGGCAATGGCGGCTCTGCGGGCCAGACGCGCCCCAACGTCATCTTCGTGCTCACCGACGACCTTGCCATGAATCTGGTGCAGTACATGCCCAATGTGCTGAAGATGAAGAAGAACGGTGTCACCTTCTCCAACTACTTCGTCACCGATTCGCTGTGCTGCCCGTCGCGTACCTCGATGTTCACCGGCAAATATCCGCACAACAGCGGCGTCTTCACCAACGGCGGGAACGACGGTGGCTACGCGACCTACGTGAGCCAAGGCAACGACCCACAGACTTTCGCCGTCGCGCTCAAGGCAGCCGGTTATCGCACCGCGATGATGGGCAAATTCCTGAATGGTTATGATCAACAAGCGGACAACGCCGCGCTGGGATGGACTCAGTGGGACGTCACCGACAACGGCTATCCCGAGTATGGCTACACCTTGAATGAAGACGGCGTGCACGATCCACACGCGCACACGCCCGCCGACTATCTGACGGACGTGCTCTCCGGCCTGGGGCAAGCCTTCGTGAGCAAGAAGTCACCGGAGCCGTTCCTGCTCGAGGTGGCGAGCTTTGCGCCGCACGCCCCTTACACCCCCGCGCCTCGTCACTCGACGCTGTTCCCGAACTTGACTGCACCCGAGACGGCCGCCTTCAACTACCGCCCCACCGCAAGTGATCCCGCGTGGCTGAAGGACATTCCAGCGCTCACCCCGCAACAGATCACTGGCCCCGGTGGCCTCGATGAGGTCTTCCGCAAACGCGCGCAGGCCGTGCAAGCGGTCGACGAAATGATTGGTGCGCTAGAGGCCAAGCTGAAGGCGACGGGTCACGACAAGGACACCTACCTCTTCTTCACCTCCGACAACGGCTATCACATCGGCGAACGCTCGATGCTACCCGGCAAGCAAACTGCGTTCGATACCGATATTCACGTGCCGCTGATCGTGACTGGCCCGGGCGTACCGGCGGGTGTGGTCGTCGACCAAATGGCGCAAAACATCGACCTTTGCCCTACTTTCTCCGAAATCGCGGAGACGCCTCCGCCGGCCACCGTCAACGGCCACAGCTTGCTTCAGTTGCTACACGGGCAAACGGTGGGCACGTGGCGTAATGCCGTGTTGGTCGAACATCATGGCCCCACCGCCGCTTCCGCGGGGCCCGACAACGAGCCGATGAGCGCGGCCGCGCCCACGAAGATCACTCCGCCCACGTACGATGCGCTACGTACGGCCACGGCACTCTACGTCGAATACGCGACCGGCGAGACCGAATACCACGATCGCGCCGCCGATCCGTTCGAGCTCCAGAACACCGCAGCATCGCTCTCCGCTGCCGAGGTCGCCAAGCTGCACGACGCGATTGCCGCGATCAAGACTTGCAAGACGGCAGATGGCTGTTGGGCAGCTCAGCAGCTCAAACCTTGAGCCACACCCATCACCCTCCAGGGTGGTTCCCGACGTGAGACGCAGATTGGTGGCGCTCTCGGCGCAATGTTTCCCGAGCGGCGCCACGCCTGTCGGTTACGCGAAATCGAGGACCAAACAGCGACACAAATGAACAGAGAATTGACGGTAAGGGAGTCGCAGAGGCGGAGCCGCAAATGGTTCTCTCTCGGCGGACGCACGGGTCCGCCGTTCGGATGCCAGCACCGAAAAACACTCCCACCGATCTACCGAGCGCGCCCCACGAAGAGGCAGCGCTCGAGCTCGCGAACGTGCAAGCGCTGTACGAGCGCCACGCAAGCTTCGTGCAGCGCAACTTACGTCGTCTGGGTGTGAGCGACACCTCGATCGAGGACGCGACGCAGGAGGTGTTTCTAGTCGCGCATCGGCGCTTCCCCAGTTTCGACCCGAGCACGTCATCGCCGAGAACCTGGCTATTTGGCATCGTGTTGCGCGTCACCAGCAACGAATTGCGAGCCCGCCGCCGTCGCAACGCGCGCTTCGAAACCAGGCACGACAGCGGCTTGTGGCGGGCCGCAGCCGATCATTCGTGCGGGCCCGCCGAGCTTGCCGAGGCGCGCGAAGGCATGCGCCTCGTCGAGCGCGCCTTGCTGGAGCTGAGCGACGACCATCGCCAGATTTGGGTGCTCGTCGAGCTCGAGTCGCTCTCGGTCGCTGGCGCCGCAGGTGTGCTCGACATCAAGCTGAACACCGCCTACGGGCGCCTGCGGAGCGCCCGCGCCGAGCTTCGGGACATCATCCGCCGCCTGATGGGCGAAGCGGACGTCGACGGCGGGCTCCCAGGAGGACCCACCACCGACTGAAGAGCGAGCGAGGCCTTACAGCGTTGCCCCGTTGTGAGCCGCATCCACGGCGTCGCCCGTGCCGTTCAAAATGTGGTTGATGCGACTGCCCTGGGCGTTCGTGAACCACTGAGTGGTGATGTGTTGAAAGACGATTTGCGGCCGATTCGGGCTCTCGATGGCGTTGTCGAGTGCGACGTCGTGATCGAAGAAGCAATAGATCCCGAGTCCACGACCATCGAACGTTTGCACGTTATCGGCGATTTTTAGCGAGGAATATCCGTTCACCCCCGAGTGTGACCACGCCGCCTGCGCTGGCACATCGTACGGGATCTCCGATTGGTAAAAGTAGATGCGCCCGTTCTCGCCGTTCCACATCGTTTGATATTCTTCGAAGTGTTCGACGAACAAGCCATAGGCGCTGACATTGGCCCCGTTGACGATCAAGCCGTGCTTGGCGCGGTTCACGTCCCAACCCACGCCGTTACCGTGATCGGCACGCCACAGCCACGCGTTGTCGATGAACACGTCGTTCGAGTCGATGATGACGCACGTCGTGGCGAGGCCCGCGGTGACCCCGCCCACGCGACAAGAAACATCGAAGAGCGCCGTGGGATTGGCAGCGTGGCTCGCGCCCGTGACTCCGTTGCCGATCCGCAGCAAAGCCGGAGATTCTTGCGCGCCCGCATCGAATAGGATGCCGGAGATGGTCACGCCATCGACATCGGCCACCTCGAGCGCGGAAGTTCCGCGATCCGGGATCAGCGTGGTCAAACCGAGCCCGAGGAGTAGCGTGCCAGCGCGAGAAACCTGGATTGCGCTCGACAAATGATACACGCCCGGCGCGAAGATCACGTTGGCGCCTTCGCCGAGCGCCGCGTTGATCGAATCGGCCGTGTCTCGGTCGGCACGGGCAACGTAGAATTGGTCGATCGAGAGCTTCGCCGCGGGAGCATTGGCACCCCAGCTCGTGCCTTGCGTCCCGTGCGCGAGAGCCGGCACGAGCACCGAATATTTCCCGGAGGTATCGATGGTGAGGTACGGCTTTTCACGGACCGCCGGCGTGGAGTCGACGAACGTGTACGGCGATGCTGGCCAGGTTCCGCTCGGGTTTCCTTGATTGCCGACGAACACCATGTTCCAAACGCCACCCACCCACTGCTGCATCGTCACGTTGCGCGTGAGAAACTGCTGCTGGCTGCCAGGCACGACGGTGCCGTCGATCTTCGAGTCAGCAATGAAACCACCGCTCGCCCATTCGTTCGGGCCACCTTCGGGGTCGAACAGATTGATGCCACCAAAGACGTGCACGCGTCGCAGAGACGTGGCCTGTGATACCGCCCAGACGTCGTTCACGTTGATGGCCGCGGTCGGGTGCACCGCAAAGTTACTGGCCATGCGCCAGAAGTTCTGCGTCGCGTTGCCCTGAAACCATTT
>Ga0105245_10002904_pt1 | contig 15378 bp, 17 predicted proteins | sample KBSM54metaG_FD_81523 | JGI IMG/M metagenome (GOLD analysis project Ga0105245, IMG submission 81523) | Miscanthus rhizosphere microbial communities from Kellogg Biological Station, Michigan, USA - KBS M5-4 metaG | ecosystem: Host-associated > Plants > Roots > Rhizosphere > Soil | place... | reverse complement strand
CGCGTCGCTGACCGGTGACACCTTCGGGTTCTGGACGGTGGCGTTCAGCTCCGACGGGACCCGGCCCTTGGCCGCAGGCAAGGACAGCGTCGTGTGGGTGTGGGACCGCCTGTGGGACGCGGATGAGGCGTGCAGGCTGGCCGCTCCGTATGTGACGCGAAGCCAGGTGCAGTCCTACCTGCCATCCGGCTCGGAGCCGAAGTGCGGGTACCCAGTCTGAGCGTTAGCGTCCACGACCCGGCGGCCCTGCGAACGCCTGCGCAATGCCCAGCCACTTCTCGGCGTCCCTGCCGACGGCGGTGACGTCCAGGTCCGCCAGCGGCCGCCGCTGCGTGACCAACATGCAGAAGTCTTCGGCCGAACCGGTGACGCGTTGGGCCGCGTCGTCGGGTCCCCACGACCACGTCGTCGCGTCGGGCGCCCGCAGCTCCACGCGAAACGGCTCCGGCGGCGGAGTCAGTCCGTTGATGGCGAACGCGAAGTCGCGGGTGCGCACCCCGATGTGCGCGATCGAGCGCAGCCGCGCGGTCGCGGGCCGCTTCACCCCCAGCGTGTCGGCCACGTCCAGACCGTGTGCCCAGGTCTCCATCAGCCGGGCGGTGGCCATCGACGCGGCGCTCATCGGCGGACCGAACCAGGGCAGCTTGCGGCCGTCGGCGACGGTCAGCAGTTCATCGTGCAGACGAGTGCGGGTCTGGCGCCAGTCCGGCCAGGAGACGGTCGGCAGGCAGCGCAGCGAGCTCCTCGGCGCCGGTGTCGACGAATCCGGTCGGATCCTTGGCTGCCTCGGCAAGCACCGCCGCGAACGCTGCCTCGTCGGTCACCGCGGTCAGCGCGACGCGATCGGTCCACAGCAGGTGTGCGATCTGATGGGCGATCGTCCATCCCGGAGCGGGTGTCGGCTTGGCCCACCGAACGGCAGGCAGGTCGGCGACCAACGCGTCCAGGTCGTCGCTTTCCGCACGGAGATCGGCCACCATCGGCTCCGCAGTCGACATGCCGGTCACCTTAGCCGGGTTGTCGAGCACGGCGGCCGATGCTGGCGTGGGCGGCCAGGCCCGCGAGATACACCGCGACGCCGGCGAGTGCGAGCGCGGGCTGGTAGCCGTCGGGCGGAATCACCGTCGCGGCCAATGCGATCGCGACGATGAAGGACATCCAGAAGAGCGAGTCCTGGACGGTGAAAACGTGCCCGCGCAGGGCGTCGTCGACGTCGATCTGCATCGCGGTGTCAGCGCTGAGCTTGACCACCTGCCCAGCGGCGCCGAGCAGAAAACCGCACAGCATCATCACAGGGAGATACAAGCCGGAGCCGCACAGCTGAACCAGCGCTGCGAAGGCCAACGCGCCGTTGGATGCGGCGTACCGACCCCAGCGACGGACGAGGGTGGGCGTCACCGCGGTCGCGAGAAACGAGCCGATACCGGTGGCGGCGAAGAACGTCGCCGCGGTGCCCAGTCCCACGACATCGGCGGTGTCGGTGTGCCGCACCATCACCAACACCAACAGCGTGTTGATGCCGAGCACCATCCGATGGGCGGCCAGCCCGGACAGCGTGGCCGCGACGGTCGGCACCGCAGCCACCGTGCGCGCCCCGTGCAGCCACCCGGTGGCCACCGCGTAGATGACTGAGCCGTGGATCGACCGCGTGCTTTCGTGCGGCCCGAGGATGTGCGGCGGGAAGCGTACCGACAACAGCAAGGCGAGGGTGACCGGCACGGTGACGAGGAAAATGATTGTGGCGGCCCCGGTGTCGTCGGCGCCGAACAGCCAGCGCGGCACCAGCATCAAGATCGCACCGAGGAACGCTGCCGCGCCGCCCGTGGCGGTGGCCACCGCGTTCATCGTGACCACCCGCTCGCGGGGTACCACGTCCGGCAGGGCCGCCGACAGACCCGAGGAAACGAAGCGGGTGAAGCCGTTGACGATCAGCGCGCCGAACAGGATGCCTAGATCGTTCGCGCCGACGGCGAGCAGTCCGGCCACGCCGAACACCAGCACCAGCCGACCCAGGTTGGCGCCGACCAACACCAACCGCCGGTCCCAGCGGTCCAGCAGCGCCCCCGCGAACGGGCCCAGCACCGAGTACGGCAGGTACAGAACGGCGAACGCGGCGGCGATCTGCCATGGACCGGCGGCGCGTTCGGGGTTGAACAGAAGCGCACCCGCGAGGCCCGCTTGGAACAGCCCGTCACCGAACTGGCTGACGGTCCTCAGTTCAAGCAGTCGCCAGAACTCTGGTAGCGCACGCACCGAACGCCACACGGCGATCGGTGCGCGAATGTCGGCCACGAAATCACGTCCTGGTTGAGCGGTGTTGCGAATCGGCAACCGGACCCACAGTACAAATATCCCGGCGGGCCGTAGTTGTTGGCCACAGTGACCGGTAGCTGGTGCCATGATGGTGAGGTGGCGCACTCAGAGGATCCGGAGGATTTCGTCGCTCCTGCGGCGCACCGGGTGCGCGCGGGAACCTTGCTGCTGGCCAACACCGATCTGTTGGAGCCGACGTTTCGGCGCAGCGTCATCTATGTGGTCGAGCACAACGACGGCGGCACGCTCGGGGTGGTGCTGAACCGGCCCAGTGAGACCGCGGTGTACAACGTGTTGCCGCAATGGGCCAAGCTGGCCACCAAGCCCAAGACGATGTTCGTCGGCGGCCCGGTGAAGCGCGATGCCGCGCTGTGCTTGGCGACGTTGCGCGTCGGCATCGAGGCGAGCGTGGTGCCAGGGCTTCGGCACGTGCAGGGCCGGATGGTGATGGTCGACCTGGACGCCGACCCGGACGCGATCGCGCCGACGGTCGAGGGCGTGCGCATCTTCGCGGGCTACTCGGGCTGGACAATCGGCCAGCTCGAGGGCGAGATCGAGCGCGACGACTGGATTGTGCTGTCCGCGTTGCCATCTGATGTGTTGGTCGAACCGCGGGTCGATCTGTGGTCGCGGGTGCTGCGCCGCCAGCCCCTGCCGCTGTCGCTGCTGGCCAGCCACCCGATCGACATCAGCCGCAACTAAGCTCCGGTCTTTTCCGGGGCATCCATCCGCGACATTCGGCTCGCGATGACCGCGCAGACGAACAGCTGGATCTGGTGAAAGATCATCAGCGGCAACATGATCAGGCCAACTGCCCCGGTGCCGAAGAACACCAGCGCCATCGGAAGGCCGGACGCCAGGCTCTTCTTGGAGCCGCAGAACAGCACCACCACGGCGTCGGCCCGATTCAGCCGGGCGAGCCGCGACATGCCGACCGTGACCCCGAGCATGATCGCCAACAGCGCCGCACACACGACCGCGACCGCGACCACACGCCACGGGCTCACCGTGCTCCAGATGTGCTCAGTCATGCTCATCGAGAACGCCGTGTAGACGACGAGGAGGATCGAGCCACGGTCGAACGCCTTGGTGACCAACGCATGTCGATGCACCCACGGGGCCAGCCACCGCCGCAGCAACTGCCCCGCGACGAACGGCAACAGCAACTGCAGCACGATGTCGAGGACGGCCGATGCGTCGATCCGCGGCGCCCCTGTGGTGTGCATCAGCAACACGACCAGCAGCGGGGTGAGCACGATGCCGAGGATGTTGGACAACGAAGCGCTCACGATCGCGGCGGGAACGTTGCCGTGGGCGATCGAGGTGAACGCGATCGAGGACTGCACGGTCGACGGAACCAGGCACAGGAACAGTACGCCGGTGTAGAGCCCGGGCGTCAACACCGAAGGCACGAGAGCGCTCGCGGCCAGTCCGAGGAGAGGGAACGCGACGAACGTCGCGGCAAGCACCAACAGATGCAGCCGCCAGCGCCGCAGCCCGTGCATTGCCTCCGTGGGTGACAGGCGCGCGCCGTACAGAAAAAACAGCAGCGCGATGGCGACCTTGGTGACGATCGACAGGAGGTCGCCGACGGTGCCGCTGGCGGGGAACAGCGCCGCGAGAGCGACGACCGCCAACAGAGCCAGCAGGAAGGTGTCGATGGGGACACGTGCCAGCCGTTGGAGCACGCGAACTCAGTTACACGACAGCGTGCACGTTGCGCAGGTCCCACCACAGCCGGCGGTGGGCTGTCCCGCCTGAGCGCGCGCAACAACCTTGGCGCTCTGCCAACAGCCCGCCGCGACGGTACTGATCGCGCCGACGATGCACACAATGACGACGACGAGCCCGGTCTGCGGTTTCGCGGCCAGGGCCACGGTGCCGCCCGCGGCGAGCATGACCGCGGCAGCAAGTTGAATCGGAGCGACGCCGCGAAGTACCTGTCGAACGTAGTCGCCTGGCTGGGGCCGGCTCAGCAGCCAGACCCCGAGTGCTCCGATCGCGACGGCGGCGCACAGGCAGAGCACCGCGGCGATGAGCATGCGCCACACAATACGAGTCCCGCCTACAGCCCGCCGGATGGGGCCGTCCCCCGGGCGCCAGGCTTCGCCCGGGGGACGACGTCTATCCCGGCTGGCCCAGCAGCTGCGGCAGTGCCGCCTGGGCCCCCTGCCCGCTAGGAGACTGGGGCAGGCCCGGTGCCGGAAGCGGCGGTGCCGGGGCCGGTGGCCCGGGGAGGCTCACCTTGAAACCGTTGACGATCGCATCGGTGGCATCGGCCGCCGCGACGACCTGATCGACACTCGTGGTCACTGCGAGCGACACCAGGTACTTATCCGGGCCGGCCATGGCGATGACGTGGCGTCGCGACGCGTTGAGCGTCATGTTGTTCTCGCGGTAGGTGCCCTCGATGACCGACGACGGCATACCCCCGAAGTCTGCGAGCGACCCGTCGGTGGCTCGCCAGGCAGGCAGCATCTGGCTGTCGATGAAGCCGTGGCTGATGGCCTCCTTCGGGTCGAAGTCGCCGATCAGCTTGTAGACCTTGACCTGGGCATTGGACGAGTACAGGCCATTACCGCCGACCCGGTCGGCGATCACCGCGAACGCGTCGGGAACGTTCGGGTCGGGCACCTGCGACCAGCCCTTCGGCACCGGCAGGACGATGTTGAGCGCCTGGAAGTCGCGGCTGTTCTGTGGCTCGAGCTGGACGCCCTTCGAATTGAAGAAGTCGGCAAGCGTGCCCGTGCTGGCGGGGGTGATCGTGACTGGCGGCGGGGCGGGGACCGCGGGCGCCGCGATGCCGGCGGGCATCGGTGTAGCGGGCGTCACACCGGGTTGGCCGAGGGCCTGCGGGGTGGCGGCAACGTCCGGCGGCACCGCGACCGTCTGCGTCACAGTGACGGGCATGGGCAGCGGCGGTTGCGGGAGCACCGGCTCTGCCGATGCGGTGGCCCCGGCGAAGCCGACGACGGCGGCCACACCGGCTGCCGTGCCACCTGCCAGAACCCGCCAGCGGCGGGCGATCTCGTTCATTGACGGCGGTCCTTCTTCAGCGGTTAGGGGTTCGTCACACCTTCGTCAGGCGCCGAACGTACCGCGCGCGAAGTGTTAGCCACCAGGGCTGGAATCGACCTGGAATCAACCTCTGACCGGTCTGCAACGGAACCGATACCAACCCGTGGCCGACGAGGCCTGCATATGGGTGCTTATACCCTGTTCACGTGACAGAGTCGCCGACCGCTCAGTCCGCGGCGCCCACCCAGGCCGATGCGGACACCCCGCAGCACCGCTACACCGCGGAGCTGGCGGGGCAGATCGAGCACGCCTGGCAGCAGACATGGGCGGAGTCGGGGACCTTCAACGTGCCCAACCCGGTGGGCGAACTGGCGCCCCCGGACGGCTCTCCAGTGCCCGCGGACAAGATGTTCGTGCTGGACATGTTCCCGTACCCATCGGGTGAGGGATTGCACGTCGGGCATCCGCTCGGCTACATCGCCACCGACGTCTATGCCCGCTATTACCGGATGACAGGCCACAATGTATTGCACGCGTTGGGCTTCGACTCGTTTGGCCTGCCCGCCGAGCAGTACGCGATCCAGACCGGCACGCACCCGCGCATCCGCACCGAGGCCAATATCGTCAATTTCCGTCGCCAGCTGGGCAGGCTGGGCTTCGGACACGACGCCCGCCGCAGCTTCTCCACCACCGACGTCGACTACTACAAGTGGACGCAGTGGATCTTCCTGCAGATCTACAACGCCTGGTTCGACCCGGCCGCGAACAAGGCCCGCCCGATCGCCGAGCTGGTTGCCGAATTCGAGTCGGGAGCAAGGACTCTCGATGACGGCCGGGAGTGGTCGCAGTTGTCGGCCGGTGAGCGCGCCGATGTGGTCGACATCTACCGACTGGTGTATCGGGCCGAGTCGATGGTCAACTGGTGCCCGGGTCTTGGCACCGTGCTGGCCAACGAGGAAGTCACCTCCGACGGCCGCAGCGAGCGCGGCAACTTCCCGGTGTTCCGGAAGCGGTTGCGGCAGTGGATGATGCGCATCACCGCGTATTCGGACCGACTGCTCGACGATCTCGAACTACTGGATTGGCCCGAGAAGGTCAAGACGATGCAGCGCAACTGGATCGGCCGGTCGACGGGCGCGACTGTGTTGTTCGGTACCAGGGCCGGCGACATCGAGGTGTTCACCACGCGGCCCGACACGCTGTTCGGCGCGACGTACATGGTGCTGGCACCGGAGCACGATCTGGTGGACAAGCTGACCGCGGCCCAGTGGCCCGCTGATGTCGACGCCCGGTGGACGTTCGGTGCCGCGACGCCGGCCGAGGCGTTCGCCGCGTATCGCGCCACCATTGCCGCCAAGTCGGACCTGGAGCGCCAGGAGAACAAAGCCAAGACCGGCGTGTTCCTCGGCAGCTACGCCACGAATCCTGCCAATGGTCAACAGATTCCGGTGTTCATCGCCGACTACGTGCTGATCGGCTACGGCACCGGAGCCATCATGGCCGTGCCCGGTGGCGACCAGCGGGACTGGGATTTCGCGCACGAGTTCGGCCTGCCCATCATCGAAGTCGTTGCCGGCGGGGATATTTCGCAGGCGGCCTACAGCGGCGACGGTGAGATGGTCAACTCGGACTACCTGAACGGGCTGAGTGTCGCGTCGGCCAAGGAGGCCATCACCGAGCGGCTGGCCACCGAGGGCCGGGCGCAGGCGCGCGTCGAATACAAACTGCGCGACTGGCTTTTCGCCAGGCAGCGGTACTGGGGCGAGCCGTTCCCGATCGTGTACGACACCGACGGCCGAGCCCACCCGTTGCCCGAATCGGCGCTACCCGTCGAGCTTCCCGATGTGCCGGACTACTCGCCGGTGCTGTTCGATCCCGACGACGCCGACAGCGAGCCGTCGCCGCCACTGGCCAAGGCGACCGACTGGGTGCACGTGGACCTCGACCTCGGCGACGGGCTGAAGCCGTACAGCCGCGACACCAACGTGATGCCGCAGTGGGCGGGCAGCTCCTGGTACGAGCTGCGCTACACCGACCCGTACAACAAAGAAGAGTTGTGCGCCAAGGAGAACGAGACGTACTGGATGGGTCCGCGGCCGGCTGAGCACGGCGCGAAGGACCCTGGCGGCGTGGATCTGTATGTCGGTGGCGTCGAGCATGCCGTGCTGCATCTGCTGTACGCGCGGTTCTGGCACAAGGTGCTCTACGACCTCGGCCACGTCAGCTCCAAGGAGCCGTTCCGCCGGCTGGTGAACCAGGGCTATATCCAGGCGTTCGCCTACACCGACTCCCGCGGGGCTTACGTGCCCGCGGCCGACGTCACCGAACGCGACGGCAAGTTCTACTGGCTAGGGGTGGACGGTGAGATCGAGGTCTTCCAGGAGTTCGGCAAGATCGGCAAGAGCCTGAAGAACTCGGTGTCACCCGACGAGATGTGCGACGACTATGGCGCCGACACCCTGCGGGTCTATGAGATGTCGATGGGCCCGCTGGACGCATCGCGCCCATGGGCCACGAAGGACGTGGTCGGCGCCTACCGGTTCCTGCAGCGAGTGTGGCGGCTGGTGGTCGACGAGCAGACCGGCACCGAACGCGCCGCAGAGCACGAAGCGCTGGACGACGAGACGCAGAGGCTGCTACACCGCACGATCGCGGGGGTGTCGGAGGATTACGCCTCGCTGCGCAACAACACCGCGGCGGCCAAGCTCATCGAGTTCACCAACCACCTGACCAAGAACGAAGTGACGGCGCGGGCCGCCCTGGAGCCGCTGGTGCTGATGGTCGCGCCGCTGGCCCCGCATCTGGCGGAGGAACTGTGGAAGCGGCTGGGCCACGACAAGTCGCTGGTGCACGGGCCGTTCCCGGAAGCCGACCCGCGGTACCTCGTCCAGGACACCGTGGAGTACCCGATTCAGGTCAACGGAAAGGTTCGCGGTCATGTGACAGTGGCTGCCGATGCCGACGCCGACACGATGGAGGCCGCCGCGCTGGCCGATGAAAAGGTGCAGGCGTTCCTCAACGGCACCACACCGAAGAAGGTGATCGTGGTGGCCGGCCGATTGGTGAATATCGTCGTGTAGTTAGGCCCAGCCCAGCTGGCGCATCGTGATGCCGTCGTTCCAGATCTTCGTCATGTGGCGGATCTTGTCGCCGCCGAAGTCCATGACGTAGACGTAGTCGGCTTCCGCGGATCTACCGGTCGGGGCACCGGCCCGCCCTCGCCGGTGTGCGTACCGCGGAAGACGCCGAACGCCGCCACGTTGTTGCGCTTCTCGTCGACCGCGAACGACCGGACCTCAGCCGTTCCGTCGGGCAGGATCGACATCAGGCCCTTCATCCATTCGGTGTAGTCCTCGAGTGTGGTCACCTGAGCCAGCGCGTCGGTCTGTGCCGCGAAGGTCGCGCCGGGATGGCAGTACGGCTCGCACCCCGCCCAACCCTTTCCGGTCTCGCACGCCTCGAAGAACTGCTCGGCGGTGTCTCTTATCGAGCTCATGAGTGAATTGTGTGCAATCAGCAGCGCTCAGCGCTCTCAAACGCACACAAATCACCGAGGCCGGACGATGACCTCGTGAATATCGGCGTCGGGCGGCGCATTCACCGCCTCGGCGGTCACCTTCGCGACGGACTCGGGACTCAAGAAGCGCGACGGGTCATACTCGCGGCCTTCGTAGGCCACCAGTCCCTCCTGCATGACGGTGGCGATGCGTCCGGGATGAATCGACGTCACGCGTAGCGACGGCTCGTCGTTCCGCAGCGACTCGGCGAACCCGCGCAGCGCGAACTTGCTGGCCGTATAGGACGCCAGGCCGGGGGATGCGTTGATGCCCGCTCCGGAGTTGATGAACACGACGTGCCCGCCGACGGCGCGCAACGCAGGCAGGAGCGCCAGCGTCAACGCGACCGCCCCAATGATGTTGACCTCCAGGGTCTTACGCCATTCGCCGACTGTCGATTCGGCGACCCGTCCGGGAAACGCCACTCCGGCGTTGTGGATGAGGACGTCGAGTTCGACGATCGGCTCGACGACCGCCGGGATCGAGTCGACATCGGTGAGGTCGATCGGCCATGTGGTGGCGCCGAAGCGGGTGGCCACCTCGTCAAGCCGCGTCGACGGCCGGCCCGCCAGGAACAACGTGTGGGTTGGCGCGAGCGCGTGGGCAAGTGCCGAACCGAGCCCGCCGCCGGCCCCGGTGATCATCGCGGTCGGCATGTCTCGACCCTACCGACCTGCAAGTCCGCCGTGCTCGTCGCATTATTGAACCGATGCCACCCGACCACAGCTTCGCTCCCACACAGCTCGCAGCCCGCGCCGCCTACCTGTTGCGCGGCAACGACCTGGGCGTGATGACCACCGCCGCGCCGCTGTTGTATCCGCACATGTGGAGCTGGGATGCGGCGTTCGTGGCGATCGGGCTGGCACCACTGAGCGTCGAGCGGGCCGTCGTCGAACTCGACACGCTGCTGTCTGCGCAGTGGACCAACGGCATGATCCCGCACATCGTGTTCGCCAACGGCGTCGACGGCTACTTCCCCGGGCCTGCCCGCTGGGCGACGTCGGCGCTGGCAGCGAACGCGCCGAGAACCCGCCACACGTCCGGTATCACCCAGCCGCCGGTGCACGCAATCGCGGTGCAGCGCATCCTCGATCACGCGCGTACGCGCGGTCGGTCCACACGCGCGGTCGCCGAGGCCTTCCTCGATCGCCGGTGGGCCGACCTCGTCCGCTGGCACCGCTGGCTGGCCGAGGCCCGCGACCCGAAATCCCGCGGCCGCGTAACGCTCTACCACGGCTGGGAGTCCGGCATGGACAACTCGCCGCGCTGGGACAGCGCCTACGCCAACGTTGTTCCGGGCAGCGTGCCGGAGTACCAGCGCGAGGACAACACGATCGTCACCGACGCCAGCCAGCGGCCGTCGGACCTCGAGTACGACCGGTATCTGTGGCTGCTGGAAGAGATGAAGTCGGTGCGCTACGACGACGAGTTGCTTCCGAAGGTGATGAGCTTCGCAGTGGAGGACGTGCTCGTGTCGGCGATCCTGTCGGTGGCTTGCACGGTGCTGGCTGAGATCGGCGAGGACTACAAGCGGCCACACGCCGACGTCAAAGACCTGTACGCATGGGCCGAACGGTTCCGCAGGGGCGTCATCGAGACCTCGGACGAACGCACCGGCGCCGCAAGGGATTTCGACCTCCGCGCCGACCGGTGGGTGGCGACCGAGACGGTCGCGCAGTTCGCCCCGCTGCTGTGCGGCGGGCTGCCGCACGACAAGGAACGGGCGCTGGTGCGGCTGCTGGAGGGGCCGCGGTTCTGCGGGCATCCCGATCTGAAGTACACGCTCATCCCGTCGACGTCACCGGTGTCTCGTGACTTCCGGTCCCGCGAATACTGGCGCGGGCCGGTGTGGCCCGTTATGACGTGGCTGTTCTCCTGGTGCTTCGCGCGCCGGGGCTGGGCCGAGCGCGCGCTGATGCTCAAGCGGGAAGGCCTTCGGCAGGCCAGCGACGGCACCTTCGCGGAGTACTACGAACCGTTCACCGGCGAACCGCTCGGCAGCATGCAACAGTCGTGGACCGCGGCCGCGGTGCTCGACTGGCTCGGGTGACTATTCGGCGAGGCGTTCCAGCGGGGCCAGCGCCTTGGTCAGCGTTTCGAGATCCTCGGGACTGAGCTTCGCCAGAAGCGTTGCCAGATGCGCCCGCCGCGCGGCAAGTGATTCCCGATGCTGAGACAGGCCCTTCGGCGTGATGTCGACGAGAACGGCCCGCAGATCCGATGGGTCGCGCGAACGCTTCACCAGGCCTAGCTTCTCCAGCCGGCGGATCGCGACCGTGGTGGTGGGTGTGCGCACCCGCTCATGGGCGGCCAGCTCCGTCATCCGGATGGGGCCCTGATCGAGCAACGTGAGGAGAATCGACAGCTGAGCCAGCGTGAGGTCGCCGGACTCGGTTCGATGGGTGTCGCCGCGGCGGAGCACCGAGAACACCTTGGACAGCACGCGTTGCAACTCACCGGCCAGCTCGCCGACCTGGGTTTCCGTCTCCCCCATAATTCGCCAGTCTAACCTGTCGGAGGCTGACACATGTGTATGCACGTTAATTGACTTCACAAAACTTGCGATAAGAACCTGCGCAGCCGCTCCGTCTCCGCGGCCTCGAATATTTGCTGTGGCGGACCCGATTCGACCACCTGACCGTGGTCCATGAACACCACCGCGTCCGACGTCGAGCTGGCGAATCCCATCTCGTGTGTGACGACCACCATCGTCATGCCGCCGGACCCCAGATCGGCGATCAACGACAGGATGCCCTTGACCAATTCCGGGTCCAGCGCGGAGGTGGCCTCGTCGAAGAACATCACCTGCGGCGACATGGCCAACGCCCGCGCGATCGCCACCCGCTGCTGCTGCCCGCCGGACAGCGTGGCGGGCCGCACATCGGCCTTGTGCCGCAGCCCGACCCGGTCCAATTGCTCCGACCCAGCTCCCTGGCCTGCTCGGCGCTGAGCGGTTTGAGCTTGCGCGGCGCCATCGTCACGTTGTCCAACACGCTGCGGTGTGGGAACAGGTTGAAGTTCTGGAACACCATGCCGATGCGCTGGCGCAGATGATCCGGGTTATCGGCGAGCACCGATCGACCGTCGAGCAGGATGTCGCCCTTGTCGGGTTCGTAGAGCCGGTTCAGCGTCCGCAGCAGCGTCGATTTACCGGACCCCGACGGGCCGATCACCGCCGCCGTCGTACCCGCAGGCACGTCGTGGTCGACGCCCCGCAACACCGCGTTCGGGCCGAACGCCAAGTGAATGTCCTTGGCGCTCAACGACACCGGTTCGGCAGAGGTGGTCATCAGATCATCTCCTGGGACTCGGACAGCTCGAGCGGATCTTCCTTGCCGGGTTCACGGCGACGTCGCAGGCGCGTGTCGATGAAGTTCACCAGGTGCGTCAGCGGAATTGTCAGCAACAGATAGAAAAACCCCGCCGCGACCAGTGGCGAGAGGTTGCCGGTCTGCGCGTTGAGGTCGCGGCCGACCTGGAACAGCTCGCGCTGGTTGGCCACCAGTCCAAGGAAGTACACCAACGACGAGGCCTTCAGCAGCGAGATGAATTGGTTCATCAGCGCGGGCAGCACCCGACGCACCCCCTGCGGCACGACCACCAACCGCATCGACGACGGATAGCTGAAGCCCAGCGCCCGCGCCGCCTCCATCTGGCCGGGCTCCACACTCTGGATGCCGGAGCGGAAGATCTCGCCGACGTACGCCGCCGCCATCAGCCCGAGTGCTGCAATGCCGAGCGGATAAGGGTTGTTACCCGTCAGGCCGCCGACCACCGGCCCGATACCAGCCCGATCAGCAGGATGATCACCACTTCGGGCAGCCCGCGGAAGATGTCGGTGTACACGCGGGCCGGCCAGCGCAGCCACCGGGACCGCGAGATGCCCGCGACTGCCAGCCCCATGCCGAGGACCAGACCGATCACCGCGGCGCTGACGGTGAGGATCAACGTGTTCGGCAGCCCGGTCTTCAACAGATCGGGGATGGCCTGTTTGTACAGATCCCAGTTCAGGAACGAATCCTTGAGCTGCGACAGCGTGGACTTCGGTGCGGCCGCGGTCGTCCCAGAGGGCGCTGCTTTCTGGTTTTCAGCGGCGATCGCGCGAAGTCGGGCAGCTGCGGCGCAGGCGCCGCCTTCGATCCGGGCTTCCATCCGGGCGGCAAGGCGCGCGGCACCCAATCGGAGTACAGCCGTGCCCATGTGCCGTCCGCGATGATCGCATCCAGTCCGGAGTTCAGCGCGTCGATCAACGGCTGGTTCTCCTTGGCCACCGCCCACGCCACGAAATTGTCCAAGCTGAAGGTGTTTTCGATGATCTACGCCGGGTCGCTGGGCTGCACGGTGCCCTGCGCCTGCTGTGACGGCGCCACTCACGCGTCGATCTGGCGCGTCTTGAGGCTGGCGTAGACGGTGTTGTAGTCGGGGAACTTCACCGGCTGCAGGTGCAGCGTGTCGATGACGTACGCCTCCTGCACGGTGCCCTGCACGACGCCGATGCGCTGGCCGGCGGCCAGCTTGTTGAAGGTGGTGATCGCGGAGCCGGACGGGACCACGAGCGAGAAGTAGCCGAAGTCATAGCCGTTGGTGAAGCCGACGGTTTTGCGGCGGGCATCGGTGGTGGTGATCGACGACGAGCCGACGTCGAAGCGCCGTGCCGCGACCTGAGCAAGCAGCCCCGAGAATTCGCTGCCGACGAAGTTGATCTTGAGCCCCAGCTTGTCGGCGATCGCGCGCAGCAGTTCGTTGTCGAAGCCCGTGAACTGGCCGGCCGAGTTGATGCAGATGCTGGGCGGCGCATCCGAAAGCGTGCCGACGGTCAGCGTGCCCGGCACGCTCAGGCACTGGTCGACGGCAGCCGCCGGTGCCGCCAGTCCGACGCTGCCGATCAGCAAGGCGAGCAAGACGACGACGGATGTTCTGACGGCAGTCATCCAAGCAAGGTAGCCGCCGAGGGCCCTGCGAAATCGCCCTCAGCTCAGTGAGAACGGAACCGATGCGGCTCCAGAGCTGGATGTCGCCGGCCAGGCGGCTCCGGCGGGTTTGAACACGCCCCGCCGCACCAGTTCACCGAGCATGATCCCGGCCATCGCCTCGGACCGCTCGATGCACGCCGTGCGGGCGCCGTCGGGATCGGCCCGCTGAATGGCTGCGGTCTCAGTCTCATAGAAGGGAAGCATCTGGTCGTGGTTGTGGAGGTACGACAACCAGAACGCCCTCGGGATGAAGGTTTGCGACGCGCGGATCGCCGCCTGCAAACGGGGCCCGGCGTATTCCTCGTTTATCAGCCGGCGGAACTGCCAAGCCGTCTCCTGAAAGTTGCGTGCGTCTCTGCTGCCGCGCATCGCTGCGATCATCACGGTCAGCTGGTCGAGGATCCGGGGCAGGCCATCGACGGCGGCGCGCGCCGATGCGAGGCCGCTCAGCATGCCGTAGAGCTCGTGGTGTTCGCGCACCACGGACTCGTCGAATCGTTCGACGTACGCGCCGCGGTGATACGGCGTCGACAGGATGCCGTCATGCTCCAGCTGGACCACAGCCTCCTGAATCGGCACGCGGCTGAGCCCGAGTTCCTGTGCGATCTCGTTGCGGTCGACCCGATCCCCCGAGCGAAGTTTGCCCGTCAGTACCAAGTTGACGACATGCGAGACAACTAGGTCTTTTTCTTTGACCCCATACTTCTTGGGCATGGCGCGGCAAGCATATGACGTCGCCGTCGCCACGGGAGCTGTTCCGCCAGTTCAGTTTCCATTTGGTTGACGACGGTCGCGCCAGCGGCACAGAGCCTCCGCTTGCGTCAGGTCGTAGTCGGGTCCGTTGACGCCGACGGTCAGCATCGTGACCCCGAGTTCGGCGAACGCGTCGGCCTCTCGCAGCAGTGCGTCGAGGCTGTCGCCCTGCACGGCCGCGGAGCGCTCGATGGTGGCGGGGTCGCGTCCGACGTCGGCGCAGTGCCGCGCGAGGACCTCCGCTTTCGCGGGGTAGGTCTCGAGCGAGGTGAACCCGTGCCAGATGTCGGCGTACTCGGCGACGAGGCGCAATGTCTTCTGCTCGCCCTGCCCGCCGATCAGTACGGGGATGTCCCGCGTCGGCGGCGGATTGAGCTTGGCCAGCCGTGACTTGATGCGCGGCAGCGCGGCGGCGAGGTCGTCGAGCCGACTGCCCGCAGTCCCGAACTCGTAGCCGTACTCGTCGTAGTCCTTCCGCTTCCAGCCCGACCCGATGCCGAGAATCAGCCTGCCCTCCGAGATGTGGTCGACGGTGCGCGCCATGTCGGCAAGCAGTTCCGGGTTGCGGTAGGAGTTACAAGTCACCAACGCGCCGATCTCGAGGCGCGACGTCTGCTCGGCCCAGGCACCGAGCATCGTCCAGCACTCGTAGTGCGGACCGTCGGGATCGCCGTAGAGCGGGAAGAAGTGATCCCAGTTGAACGCGACGTCGACGCCGATGTCCTCACAGCGGCGGACCGCGTCGCGGATGTGGCTGTATTGCG
>Ga0105245_10002897_pt1 | contig 15387 bp, 12 predicted proteins | sample KBSM54metaG_FD_81523 | JGI IMG/M metagenome (GOLD analysis project Ga0105245, IMG submission 81523) | Miscanthus rhizosphere microbial communities from Kellogg Biological Station, Michigan, USA - KBS M5-4 metaG | ecosystem: Host-associated > Plants > Roots > Rhizosphere > Soil | place... | reverse complement strand
GCTGTTCATTCGCCATAATCTCCTTCGCGAGTTTGATATAGCTCTCGGCTCCCCGTGAGCGTGGATCGTACATCAGAATCGGCTTGCCGTAGCTCGGTGCCTCAGCCAGCCGGATGCTGCGGGGAATAACCGTTGTAAGTACTTGATCCGTAAAGAAATCCCTCAAGTCTTCGGCGACTTGCCGCGCAAGATTCGTACGCTCGTCGTACATGGTCAGGAGGATACCTTCGATCTGGAGCGGACGGGAGAAAGACTCTCGCACGCGATCGACCGTGTCCATCAATTGCGAAATTCCTTCCAGCGCAAAGAACTCGCATTGGATCGGAATGAGGACGGAATCAGCTGCCACTAAAGCATTTAGCGTCAGCAAGTCCAGCGCAGGCGGACAATCCAGCAGAATGTAGTCATGATTCCCGCGGACCGGCTGAACGATATCGTAGAGGCGATGTTCGCGCCGTGGAAGGTCAACGAGATCCAGATTCGCAGCTACCAGGTTCTTGTCCGCGGGGATAAGATACAGCCCATCGCAGTCCGTTGGTTGGATGGTTTGTGAGATGTCCACTCCGCTGAATAGTGCGTCGTAGAGGGTCTTGATCTCGGGCGTTTTCTCTATTCCAAGACCGCTTGTGGAGTTGCCTTGGGGGTCACAGTCAATCAGAAGCACGCGCAGCTCGTTGGCGGCAAGGGATGCAGCCAGGTTCACAGCCGTGGTCGTCTTGCCGACGCCGCCCTTCTGGTTCGAGATGGCGATTACCTTGGCCATGCCTTCAAAATACTAGCATGATCGTTCCACGTGGAACGTCAGGAAACGCCCGTTTCCCCAGGGACTTGATTCCCGCCGCTCGAAACCCGGCATGTGCTCACCTCCCACTAATAACGCCAAGTTATTCGCCAGCCTCAACTTAAGGACATCCTCGGGTGAAACAGCTCTGGAGACAAGCCAATCATACTCGGGCTTAAGATTCTCTGCTCGATCTGTGATTACCTTTGCGTTTGCCAGATTTCGACTTGCCTCCCGCAGAAAAACGCCTTTTCGCTGATGGGATTCTACCAGCGTGACCGTGCATTCGGGCCGAAGGATGGCGATGGGAATTCCCGGGAAGCCGGCACCGGAGCCGACATCGACGATACGGTGGGGCCCGGCGGGAAGTTTAGTTCCCACGAACAAGGATTCGCAATAGTGCAACCGGACTGCTTCCTCTAGCGACTCAATTCGAGTGAGATTGAGTCGAGAATTCCAGTGGGTAAGGAGATCGTAGTGCGCTTCGAGGGCATCGATTTGGGCAAACGTCAGCGAACCGTACGGTGCAAACTCCCGGACGAGAAGCTCTCGGAACATTTGTTAGTGCTGGAGGCTTAGGTACACATCCAGGACTGCAATCGCGGCTGGAGTAATTCCCGGAATGCGGCTGGCCTGTCCCAACGTTTCCGGCCGAACCCGACCTAGCTTCTCAGACGCTTCATTCGAAAGACCCGGCACGCCGAGATACGTGAATTCCGCGGGAATCCGCCGTGATTCCGCATCTCGAAGCCGTGACACAAGCTTTTGTTGCTGCGCGATGTAGCCCGCGTACTTAAACTCCGTCTCCACCGTCTGCAGCACTCCATGGACCCAATCGTTCGCCGGGAGGCCGGAAACATTGGCTATTTTGCTATCCGGCCGACGCAGCCAATCCGCAAGCGCTGGACGAGTCTCGAACAGATCACGTAGTTGCCGTTTCTGAACCTGCTTCTTGTTGTAAAGGTCCCAGCGCTCCTCAGTCACCAGTCCGGCCCGGTGCCCGATCGGCGTAAGCCTCTCATCGGCGTTGTCGATCCGCAGGTGCAACCGAAACTCCGCGCGCGACGTGAACATGCGGTACGGCTCATCGGCGCCCTTGGTAATCAGGTCGCTGACTAGAATTCCAATGTAACCCTCGGTTCGCTCGACGATCACCGGATCGGAACCGCCCACCCTGGCAGCGGCATTCAGACCAGCGATCAAGCCCTGGCAGGCGGCCTCTTCGTAACCCGACGTTCCGTTGATTTGCCCGGCGAGATAAAGCCCCTCAATGTTTTTGAGCTCAAGCGTGTGCTTCAGCTCCCTCGGATCGATCGCGTCATATTCAATCGCATATCCCGGTCGAATCATCTCCGCATCTTCGAGGCCCGGCACGGAAGCGACCATCCTGGTCTGAACGTCGATCGGCATGCTGGTGGACATGCCATTTACGTAGATCTCGTACGTGTCCAAGCCCTCGGGCTCCAGGAACAACTGATGACGAATCTTATCCGGGAACTTCACGACCTTGTCTTCAATGGACGGGCAGTAACGGGGGCCGATTCCCTCAATCTGCCCGCTGTAAAGGGGTGATCGTTTAATGCTATCCCTAAGAATCGAATGAGTTTCTTCTGTAGTAAATGCTATATGACAGGGGACCTGCTCCCGTACTATCTTTGTAGTAATAAATGAAAATGGCGTTGGCTGCGGATCGCCGTGCTGAGGTTCAAACCGGGACCACTCAATCGTCCGCCCGTCCAGCCGCGGAGGAGTACCCGTCTTCAAGCGCTTCCACTCAAGATCCAATGAGCGAAGCTGATCGCCCAGCAGGTTCGATGGCGCTTCACCACTGCGTCCGCAACTGTACGTCTGCTCACCGACGTGAGCCAGCCCGTTTAGGAAAGTTCCTGTGGTGATTACCACCGCTTCCGCGTCCAGCACGCGGCCATCGCGCAACTCAACGCCCGTCACACGTCGCGACAAACCGTCAGTGATCACCAGGCGAGCTACCTCGGCTTGCACGATTCGCAAATTCGGTTCGTTCTCAAGGACATCGCGCATTTTGAGGCGATATAGTTTTTTGTCGCACTGCGCCCGCGGCGACCACACTGCGGGCCCGCGGCTAGTATTGAGCAACCGGAACTGGATGCCGACCGCATCCGTGACCTCGCCCATCACCCCGCCGAGCGCGTCGATCTCACGTACCAGATGTCCCTTGGCTATACCGCCCACCGCCGGATTGCACGACATCTGGGCGATCAGGTCGAGGTTCATGGTGATCATCGCCGTACGCAGCCCTAACCGAGCGCAGGCGCGCGCGGCTTCACAGCCGGCGTGTCCGGCTCCAACGACGATCACCTGATATGGTTTCGACACGTTAGCTACATTCTATCTTGCCGCGGTAAACTGGCATTACTCCCGTGAAGATTCTCGTCTCGTGAAAATTCTTATCATTGGCAGCGGCGGCCGCGAGCATGCGATCGCCTGGCGTCTGGCGCAAGAAGGTCATCAGATTTACGGTGCGCCGGGCAACCCCGGGATCGCGGAACTGGGTCAACTCTTACCGACGACGGACTACCTCGCTGCGGCGGACTCCATCGATGCCGATCTAACGGTCATTGGTCCGGAAGTTCCACTGGTCGCTGGCGTAGTCGACCAATTCCGTTCCGCCAAGCGCAAGATCGTCGGTCCCGCGCAGGAAGCCGCGCAGCTCGAGGGCAGCAAAATTCACTCCAAGGAATTCATGCGGCGCCTGGGAATTCCCACGGCTCGCTACGCTCGCGTGGAGTCAGTAGAAGCGGGGATTTCGGCGCTTGCCGACTTCGACACCCCCGTTGTAATTAAAGCGGACGGACTCGCGGCCGGCAAAGGTGTGATCATCGCGCAAGACCCCGCGGAGGCGAAAGCGGCGATCCGCTCCCTCGGTCCCCGTCTGGTTGTCGAAGAGTTTCTTAACGGGGAAGAAGTCAGTTTTATCGCGCTCTGCGATGGGAAAAACATTGTTCCTCTCGAAGCAACGCAAGACCACAAGGCGGTGGGCGATGGTGACACCGGTCCCAACACCGGTGGCATGGGCGCCTATTGTGACGGCCGCATCCTTGCGAGGGCAGACGCAGAGCATGTCCTTGATACCGTGATCGGGCCGGTGGTAGAAGCCACTCGCTTCACTGGATTTCTCTATGCCGGACTCATGATGACTGCAGAGGGTCCGAAGGTGCTCGAATTCAACGTCCGCTTGGGCGATCCAGAAACACAGCCTCTGATGCATCGTCTGGATTCCCCGTTTGGTGAGGCACTGATGGCTTCCGCCACTGGAAACCTGGCGGGGGTCTCGCTGCGATGGAAACCGCAGCCCTCGGTGTGCGTGGTGCTAGCGGCGTCGGGCTATCCCGGGCAGATTCGGACCGGCGATATCATCACTGGAATCGACACATGCGGCACGCAAGTATTCCATGCGGGAACCAAACGAGGTCCCGGCGGACTCGAAACGGCGAGCGGTCGCGTGTTGGGTGTGACCGCATCCGGTCCCGATCTCGCCGGGGCCGCCGCCAACGCCTATGCCGCCATCGAGAAAATTCACTTCGATGGCATGCACTATCGCCGTGACATTGCCGCAAAAGGATTGAAACGATGGGGTCCTGCCACAATTAGGACGAATGCTCGTTAAAGTGCCCGGACGTAGCTCAGTCGGATAGAGCGGTCGCCAAGCACACGCAGGTCGACAACAGTCGGCCCGAACTCGACCGGCGGGAACACTCAGAACCGGTACATCACCTCCAGATATCCAAACTTGCCGTCTTTACCGTTCGGATAGATCTGCTCCATCGCGGCGAGACCTTGGGTATAGCCAAAATAGGCGGTGAACGTCAGTTTCCGGTTGGCGCGGTATTCGACGCTTGTGTCGTATAGATTTCCAAGCGACCGCTTGCCTGAAGTTGATCGACCCGAGTAGCCGAATGTCCATGGCTGGAACGCACCGCCGCCGCTGTACCAAAAATCGTTGGCGTCGCTGAGCCGCAAGGAGTGAAATTCGCTCGAGGTCGTGATCTTAGAATGCGGCCGCAGGATCAGCATGCCGAAAGTATCTTCGTTGTTCATCATGTTGAAGAACGGGAAGCGCGCAAAAGGCCGCGGCGTGGGCAGGATCTGGAAGAACGTCTCATGCCGGCTGTCGTTCGGATTTCCGTCGCCCGAGCCCCAGTAGTGACCGCCGCGAAACCACGGCTTGAGTTTCGGCAGAATCTTGGGCTGGAAGCCGCCCTCTATATCGAAAGCTCCCGCGCGTTGATCCTGAGTGCCCCAACGGCCGGTTTGAGCAGCGCCCCATGCCAGGAAATCGATCGTTCCGCCTTTGGTCTCGAACGCGTGGAGAGTATGCGCGCCGAAAGTGTTGATACGAATATTCTCGGTGTCTCCGCGCCGCGCGGCGAGCGCCCGGCTGTCCGTCTTTAAAATGTGGCGAAAGTCATCATATTCGATCGCGAACACGCGCGTATCGGAGGTATGTTTGCCTTTGCCCCATTCGTGCGTGAAGGAAGCGTAGCCGAACCCCACCCGGTTCCATCCCCAGCCATCGGTCTGGAAGACACCGCGAGTGGGAGTAGCCGCTATAAAGGTAAAGTTACTGGAGGCGTTGGCGAGGACGTAATGCACTCCGTCGAAGCTTCGACCTACATCGGTAAATCCAAATGTGCCGATCAAGCGCTGGGTCACGCGATCCCGTTTCACCGCAGCCAAGGTCGCGTTTTTGGGTGCGATCTCGCTGCCGTCATTGAACTCGAATCGTCCAATCTTGAGCGATTGTGCCTTAATGCCGGCCATCCCGTCGAACCGAATATATAGCTGCTTGGGGAAAAACATCGCCGTATTCTGGCTGCCGCTGTTGGCGGCCAGGTAGTTCGATCCGAATCCGAGCGCCCCCTGCTGCGGCCCGGTGCCGGTCGGGCTCGCGGGCAGCCCGAGTATGAACGGCACCGCGAATTCGGCGTTCCAATCCCACTTTTCGCGGCTCTGGGAGAAGCCTACGCGCAATAGATTGCCGGAATACGCATAGCTGTTATCGCCCGACGCGGGCTGAAACCAATCCCATCCGTAGAGCCGCGATCGCAAGCTGCCGGTCACCGTGACGCCGCCCAGCTTGATCGGGCCCGAGCCCGAGGCGCCACCTGCAGCCGCTGCTTGTCCGAAAGCAATCCCCGCCGTCAGCGCCACTTGTGCGAGTAACAAGAATCTCATGTTTTCTCTTCTTTCCCGTGGGCACACTCCGGGCGCGTGCGCACGACTGTATGTTTTTGAGTGAATTCGACCAACCGGCGGCGTAGCCGGTGCCGCTTGCTTAACCGAACCCGATCGAGGTGCTCACGCAGCACTCTCTCGGGCGAACTGCCTGCTGTGATGCTCCAAAAAACCGATAACTTCCCCACGTAGGCGGAAATACTCCGGATTCTCCACCGCCGCCCGGCGCGACCGCGGCCGTGGCAGCGTAATCTTTAGATCCAGGCCCAGCTGCGCTCCCGGACCGTCCGTCATTAGCAAGATGCGATCGGACAGGAACAGGGCCTCGTCAATATCGTGGGTCACCAAGATAACCGTCTTGCGCTCCTGCTCCCACAAGTCGAGCAGCAGATCCTGCAATTCCGCGCGCGTGATTGAATCGAGCATCCCGAAGGGCTCATCGAGCAGCAAATACCGCGGTTCGAGCGAAAATGCCCGTGCGATCGCGACGCGCTGCTGCACGCCCTGAGACAATTCCTGGGGCGTCTCCTGGGCGTATTCGGCGACGCCGACCATCTCCAGGTATTTGAGAGCGAGCTCTCGTCTTTCGCGGCCGCTCTTCCGGGGATGCGCCTGCCGAGCCGCCAATAGGACATTGTCCAGGGCCGACATCCACGGGAGCAGCGAAGGAGACTGGAACACCAGGGCGCGATCGAGCCCCGGCCCGTCGATCTCAGTACCATCGATCACCACGCCGCCTTCCGTGGCGCGTTCCAGGCCCGCGACGATGGAGAGCACGGTAGACTTCCCGCATCCGGAGTGCCCCAGCAGGGCGACGAATTCGCCCGGCTGGATGACGGCGCAGAAGTCCTTGACGGCGACATAGGGGCCGGTAGGTGTCGCGAATTCCTTGGTCAAACTCGTGATATCGAGAGGCCGTTCGATCATTCGGAGCAGACCTCCACGGGCACAGCGGCCGTGGCCACGGATGCGACTCGACGCTCGGCACGATTCTTCGCGGAGCCGGAGGTGAGCAGGTCGGTGACCCGCGCGCGAATTCGCACGGCCTCTTCGTTGTGCATCAGCAGATCCGCTGCGCGAGGTCGCGCCAACGTGACCGGGGCGGCTTCACTGAGCGTCGCCGCATCTTTACGCGATACGCGTCGGCCGAGCGCCAGAATCCGGTCCGAGAGCAGGATCGCCTCGTCGACCGAGTTGGTGATCATCAACACGGTCGCTTTGGGTCTCTGCGCCTCGCAGAGCCGGGCAAGTTCCTGCTGTACAGTCGCACGGGTGAGCGCGTCGAGCGCTCCGAACGGCTCGTCCAGAAAGAGAACTCGGGGTTCCACGGCGAACGCGCGCGCGATCGCTACCCGCTGGCGCATGCCGCCCGAAAGTTGTCCCGGGCGCTTGGCGTGCGCCTTCCCTAACCCCACCAGGTCGAGATATTTCATGGCCTGGTCCTTCTGTTTCTCCGAGGGCCAATCGGGAAAGGCGCTCTCCACCCCCAGCCGAACGTTCTCGAGCGCGCTGAACCAGGGCAAAAGAGAATAATTCTGAAACACGATGGAAGCGGCGCGGGGGAAGCCGTTGACCACCTCACCGCCGATGGAGATAGACCCTCCGTCGGGTGCAACTAAACCGGCCACAATTTTCATCAGCGTCGTCTTGCCGGAAGCCGATGCGCCCACGATGCACACGAACTCGCCTTGTTCGACCGCGAGGTTGATGTTCGCCAACACCCGGCGCGACCCGTACTGTTTCGAGACGTCCTTTAAGTCGATGAATGCCATCCTAAGCTGCCCTGAGCCTCGCTTCAGCTATTCCCATCAGCCGATCAAGAGTGAAGCCGACCACACCAATAGTCAGAATGCACAGAAGAATGTGGGAATAGATCAGGCTGTTATATTCCTGCCAAAGAAATCCGCCGACGCCGGGCGTGCCGGTGAGCATTTCCGCAGCTACGATAACCAGCCAAGCGAGGCCGAGGCTCAAGCGGTAACCCGTGAACATATAGGGGAGCGTCGCGGGCAGCGAGATCTTCGTGAATTGTTTCCACGGCGACAGGCGCAGGACCTTGGCGACATTGGTGTAGTCCTGCGGGATCGACCGCACTCCCTGCATGGTGTTGATCACCGTTGGCCACATCGAGCACAATGCGATCGTGAACAACGCCGCCGGCTCGGATTGCCGGAACAGGATCAGGCCGAGCGGGAGCCAGGCCAGCGGCGAAATCGGCCGCAACACCTGCATCACCGGGTCGAACATGCGCGCCAGCAAGGGCGAGCCGCCGAGCAAAAAGCCCAGTGGCGTGCCTATCAGAATGGCAAGCGAGAATCCCTTCGCCACGCGCACCAGACTGTAGAAAGTCATCCTTCCGATGCCTTGATCCATTTCGCCGCGCTTGTCCCACGGCTGAACGATGTACAGCTTGCTGTCCTGCCAGGTTTTGAGCGGCGACGGTAAATCCTTAGCGACATTACCGCTAAGGAAGGTCCACAAACCCAGCAGGAGAGTGATACCGACGAGCGAAAGCAGGAAATTTTTGGCGTATGTTTTCATCTCGGCCTCATCCCTGCATACTGTGAATAGGGAAGCTGGTCGCGTACTTCTCGGCATCTTTCGGATCGAATACTCCGTCAGCGAGTTTCGCCGGAGCCAAGTCTTTGGCGGTGACGCTGACGCCGAGTTCCTTCATGGCTTCCAGGTAAATATCCGGCCGAAGCACTTTCTCGGCGGTTTGTTTGTAGTCCGGGGCGCCTTTGACCATGCCCCAACGCCGGAACTGGCTCAGCCACCAGTAGCCGTAAGTTCGCGAGGGGAAGTTGCAGTTCCGCTGATTGAAGATCATGTAGTTCGGGTCCTGCTCCTTGCGGCCGTCGCCGTAATCGTATTTCCCCTGGAGGCGGTCCAGAATAATTTCCTTGGGGCAATTGATGTAGGTGGGACGGGAAATCACATCGGCCACGCCAGGACGATTTTCCATTTTGTCGATGTACTCGCTGGACATGTGCAGGGCCTTGAGCACAGCCTTCACGGTTTTCGGATTCTTCCCGGCGAATTCCTCGGTGAACGCGCATACTTTCTCCGGATGATCGGGCCACATCTTCTGCGTGGTGATAACGGTGTAGCCGATGCCATCCTCAATGGCACGCAAGTTCCAAGGTTCTCCGACGCAATATCCGTCCATTTTGTCGACTTTCATGTTGGCGACCATTTGGGCGGGCGGGATCGTGATCAGGCTGACGTCCTTGTCCGGATGGATGCCGCCTGAAGCCAGCCAGTAGCGCGTCCACATGGCGTGACTACCGGGCGGAAAAGTCATGGCAAAGGTCAGCGGATTGCCCGAAGCTTTAGCTTTGTCGACGAAGGGCTTCATGTCCTTCGCAGTTTTCACGGAACCCTTGAATTTGTTGGCTAGCGTGATGGCCTGACCGTTGCGGTTGATCATCCACGGAATCACCATGGGCTTCACGGGAGACCCTAGCAATCCCATGGTTGAGGCGAATGGCATGCCGATCAGCATGTGGGTGGCCTGGTTATCGCCGATGGTTAACTTATCCCGGATGACGGCCCAGGAAGCTTCCTTCGAGATCACCGAATCGATGCCGAACTTCTTGAAGTAGCCCAGTTCATGCGCCATCACGATGGATGCGTTGTCCGTCAGCGCGATGATGCCGAAGCGCATGCTGGGGGTCTCGGGAGCGTCACTTGCATAGGCCGTGCCAACCCAGCCGGCCGGGAGCCCTGAGAACAAACTCGCTAGGGGAGTCGCTACGGCTGCTCTTTTAAGTAGTGTCCTTCGGTTCATTTTCATCGTGATTCTCCTCATGTGTGGTATGTGGCGGCTATGCGCACCGCGCCTGATCGGTCAATTCCCTCACGCGCGCCCATCGGGAGCGCAGACGAACTACTTCGCCCATCACGATTACCGCGGGCGGTTCCACGTCGATCTGGCCTGCCGCGACTGCGGCAAGGCTGGTTTCAATCACGTGCTGGCGGGGCGTGGACCCTTGTTCGACAACATGTTCGATAAAGGCTACCGGCTGGGCCGCGGGGCGTCCCGTGCGAATCAAGTTCTCGGCGATGTGCTCCCGGTTTTCGACGCCCATTAACACAATGAGCGTGTCCACGCGGGCGTACTGTGACCAGTCGGTCTCGATGAGATGCTGGCGATGGCCGGCGATCACAGCGAACGAGGCGGCAACCCCGCGGCACGTGGGAGGAATGCCCGCCAGCGCTGGCACGGCAAGAGCCGCGGACACGCCCGGGACAACTTCCACGTCAATGCCGTGCCGAATCAGATATTCCCATTCTTCGGCGCCGCGAGCAAAGACCATCGGATCGCCGCCCTTCAAGCGGACAACGCTTAAGTCCTTGGAGGCGTAGTGCAACATCTTTTGGTTTATGTCGTCCTGGATTCGCTCCTGGTCACCTTGCTGCTTGCCACCATCAACCAGCAGCGCCTGAGGGGAAAGTCGCAGAATCTCGGCACTCACGAGCCGGTCGTGGATCACGACGTCAGCGATCTCGAGGATCCTGAGAGCTTTGACGGTCAGCAGACCCGGGTCACCGGGGCCGGCGCCTATTAGAAACACTTTTCCCATTGCCTATGTGGGGCCGCCCTTGCCGCAGGCCAATAGCCGCCGAACCGCGCGGTCACTAAACTGCGGCGGAATCCGAAATATGTGTTTAGCTACTGGGAAACTAGCTCAGGCGATGAGCAAAAGCGAAGGAGAGACGTGGCTCCAGTGTGACTATGCACATCCCATCTGGAAACCCGTTCGTCGCCGAGGTGAGGTCGAGATCAGTATACCCCAGGATTTCCCGATTTGGTTTCTAGTTTTTAATAGAGTTTTTTTATCGAGTGTATTCGCGTGCCGCTAGTTTCTTTACTGAGTGGCCACCGTTGAACTATAGAGCTAAGACGCTGTGTGACGTGAAGTACCCTAGAATCAATTTGACGTGACCCCAAATTCCGCCCACTAGAGTATCCGACATTCACAGCCTGGGTCCAGCCATTGTTGGTTCAGCCGGGATCGACGTTTGAGATTCCTTCCCCCGGCCCAGCACTGGATTAACCCGCAGCGCGCAGCGCTGCGAACTCTTCCGGTGTCCGGTAGCCCAGCTGCGAATGCGGCCGGCGCGTGTTGTAGTGCTCGCGCCAGGCCCCGATCTTCATTGCGCATCCCACAAGTTCCAAAACCAATTCGCATTCAAACACTCGTCTCGCAGCCTCCCGTGAAAGCTCTCTACGCGCCCATTCTGGGTCGGCTTGCCCGGCTGGATATGAATCGCCGCGATCTTGCGCTCCGCAAACCACGCCAGATAGTGGCGGCTGGTGAGCTCCGGACCGTTGTCGCTCCGCATCCCTGGGGCCTGCCCCGCTGAGCGATCACTGCTTCCAGCACACGCGTCACCCTGCGGCTCGGAAAACTGGTATCTGTCTGCAGTGCCGGGCACTCCCGCGTGTAGGCGTCGATCACACTCAACACGCGCAGCCGTCTTCCGGCGCCGGTCACGTCGCTGGCGAAATCCAAAGCCCATTCCTGATTCGCCGTGAGCGTTACGCGCGGCGCCAGGCTGCGCGTCAATCGGCGCCTCCGCAGACGCCGCACCTGCAAGCCCGCGGCCCGATACACCCGGCGCACGCGCTTGGCGTTTACCCATCGCGTTTCAACAGCACACACAGACGGCGGGAGCCGTAACGTGGCTGCTCCTGCGCCAGTTCCACCAGCTTCTGCCGCAACGCGCTGTCATCCTTGCGTGCCTGGTAGCGGCACGTCGATCGCGGAATCCCCATCAGCTCGCAGGCATGCCGCTGGCTGAAGCGGAACTCCTCCCTCAGCCGCCGCACTTCCGCCTTTACGCACTACGAGCCCAAGTGGTTTTTTCGGATCACCGATTCCAGCTCATCTTTGTCCAGGCTCAGGTTGGCCACCAGCTTTTTCAGCCGCGTGTTTTCCTCGCGCAATGCCTTTACCTCCTGCGCCTCGCTCACATCCGTGCCGCCGTACTTCGACTTCCAGGCATACACTGTGTGCTTGGACACCCCGTAGGCGCGCCCAACCTCTCCACGCTCTGGCCCGCCTCCACCTGCTTCAGCGCCTCGATCATCTGCGCCTCACTGTGCTTGCTCTTGCTCATTCCCGCTTTCATTTCGTCTCAAATCGTACTTCGATTCGGACGGAAAACGGGGCTCACGTCACAGATCAGGATCTTCTACGTCGCAATCCAAACCGTTGACATTTACGCGAAGCACCGCTCGTTCCTTGACTTCGTCCAATCTCGGATGTATATTGTCCGGCACTAGCAGTCAGCCTAAGGCCAAAGGGGAAAATATGAAGCTACTGGGATGCGTACTCACGCTTTGCGGACTGGTGTTCGCTCAAGGCAACAGCGGAAGCATTACGGGAACCGTCAATGACCCAGCGAGCGCCGTGGTCGCCGGCGTTGCTGTGCAAGGCAAGAACCTCAACACCGGCGCGCTTTTTGAGACCGTGAGCACCAGCACCGGCAACTACACGCTTGCCGAGCTCCCGCCCGGCAACTACGAAGTCACATTTAAGGTGCCCGGTTTCAAGACCCTGAATCGCGGGCCGCTGGAGGTCGGCGCCCGCCAGATCCTGAGAATCGATGGGACGCTCGAGGTCGGGGGAACTACGGAATCCGTCACGGTGACCGATGCAGCGCCGCTGCTGATCACAGAGAGCTCCGAAATCAGCTTTAACGTCAACACCAACCGATTGCAGGATCTGCCAGTGGGTAATATGGGCAGCATTCGGAACGCCATCCGCCAAGCGGCCCAGTTGATGCCGGGCGTAGCCTTTACGCCAGGCTTTTTCGGCGGCGTAAAAATCAATGGCACCCCCACCGACGGATACAATCTGCGCATCGACGGTATGGATAACACCTATACGCTGGGCAATTTGCTGGTTACCCAGGTGCAACCGAGCGTGGAGGCGATTGAGCAGTATTCGATCCAGACTTCGAACTTCGCCGCGGAACTCGGCCAGGCGGGCGGCGCCATCTTCAACGTCAACATGAAGTCGGGAACCAACCAGTATCACGGTAGCGTCTACGATTTCTGGGCAAAAGATGTCCTCTACGCATCCAGCCCTTACGAAAGTCCGACGACCGGACAGAAGGTCAAGAATCCCGTCTCGAACTACGACTGGGGCTTTACTATAGGCGGACCGGCTTCGATCCCCAAGGTCTATAAGGGCAAAGACAAGACCTTCTTCTTTTTCAGTTACGAAACGCGCCCGCAAACGGCCCAGAATCTGAACACCTTCATCACGGTGCCTACCGATGCATATCGCAGCGGTGACCTCAGCGCGGCCAGGGCGCTTGTGAACAACAAGGTGTTGGGCACGGACCCACTGGGCCGCAGCATTATCCAGAACACGGTTTACGATCCGAACACGAATGCCACTTGCGGCATTCAAATACAGTGCAACGCCGGCTTTAGCGGCTCAGTAATCCGAAATCCCTTTCCCGGCAACGTAATCGATCCATCGCGCTTCGATCCGGTCTCGGCCAAGATGCTGGCGCTGGTGCCCAAGGCGAATGTCGCCGGGGCTGGGCTGATCAATAACTACAACGTCCCGTTCGACAGCAGCACCAACAACTATCTGCCGTCGTTCAAGATCGACCACAATCTCAGCTCCGCCCACAAGCTGAACTTTTTCTACTCGCGGACGTGGCAGAACCAACCCATCACGACCACCGACGGCCTTCCGACCCTGATCAGCTCCGGCACTTTGTCCCTATGGCGTAATACCAACATCCGGTTGAATTACGATGCGACGTTGACGCCCACAATGCTGCTGCATCTTGGAGCCGGGTACCAGGAAGCCAGCATCGGACAGGTGAATTTTCCACAAACCAACCACTATAACGTGACCAAAGAACTTGGCATACCTGGTCCGTTTACGACAAACCTGGAGGGTTCGACGTTCCCGGACGTCAACGGGGCGGTTAGCGGACAAATTGGCGGTTTACCCCAACTCGGAAACACCAGCTTCAACGGGCGGACGGACACCAGAAACCAGAGGCCCACAGGAATTGCGACTCTAACGTGGGTTAAAAACAACCATACTTACAAGTTCGGCGGCGAGGTGCGGATCGAGGGATACCCGAATTACAATGAAATCCGCTTGAACGGCACTTACACGTTCAGCGTGAATCAGACGGCGCTGCCGTACAACAACAGCGCTACATTCGCCGGCAACACCATCGGACTAGGATACGCAAGCTTCCTGCTAGGCCTGACGGACAGCGCCAACGTCTCTCTGCCGACCAATCCGCATTTTGGCAACCATTCACTGGGATTCTATGCGCAGGATACCTGGAAGGTCACCAGGAAGCTGACCCTGGATTACGGTTTGCGGTGGGACTACGCCACTTATCGGACGGAAACATACGGACGGCAAGCAACGCTGGATCCACTTAAGCCCAACGCGGCGGCCGGAGGGCAGCCTGGGGCCACTATCTGGCAAGCCACCTGCAACTGCCAGTGGTCGCACAACTATCCGTATGCCTGGGGCCCGCGGTTGGGCGCAGCGTATCAGATCGACCAGAAAACTGTGATCCGCGGCGGCATCGGGTTGATGTATAACACCACGCCAAGAGTCGGCATCGCGGGACGAAGCTCGCCTGCCAATACGATCCCCGCTCCGTCGTTCGGGCTGGCCGCGATTAAGCTCGAAACCGGGATTCCGCTCACTCAGAACGATATCAGGTGGCCTAACTTCGATCCCAACTTCTTCCCCGTCCGCGGCGTCATCGGGGGCGCGGCGAATGGAAGCGTATTCGACCAGAACGCCGGGCGGCCTGCGCGCCAGCTCCAGTATTCGATCGGCTTGCAGCGCGAGATCTTCCGCGACCTGGTGATCGAAGCCTCCTACGTCGGCAATACCGGCGTGTGGTGGACAGGCAACGGGATGGTGAGCTATAACGCACTCTCGGTCAGCACACTGCAAGCCAGGGGAATCAACATCAACAGCACCGCGGACGCCGAATTATTGCGTGCGAACCTGAATACGGCAGCGGTGGTGGCTCGGGGCTTCGGGGTCCCCTTCACCGGCTTCCCGACGACTCTGTCCCTGAGCCAGTCGCTGCGGCCCTACCCGCAGTTCGGTAGCGGTCTCACGGCGGTGGACGCGCCACTGGCCGGCACCTGGTACAACTCGCTGCAATCCAAGGTGACCAAACGGTTCTCCCACGGGATCGACGCCACTTACTCGTTTACCTACCAGAAGTCCATGGTCACATCGAATACCAACGACGTCTTTAATCGTCAGAATGGTAGAGGACTGGATGCCGGGGATCAGCCGCTTATGAGCGTGATCGCCTTCACCTACACGGTCCCGAAGATGAAGGGGATCAATGGAATCCTGGCATACGCTCTG
>Ga0105245_10002895_pt1 | contig 15392 bp, 12 predicted proteins | sample KBSM54metaG_FD_81523 | JGI IMG/M metagenome (GOLD analysis project Ga0105245, IMG submission 81523) | Miscanthus rhizosphere microbial communities from Kellogg Biological Station, Michigan, USA - KBS M5-4 metaG | ecosystem: Host-associated > Plants > Roots > Rhizosphere > Soil | place... | reverse complement strand
TCGGAAGCAAAGCGGGTGCTCACGGCAACCGTCGACGAAGCGGCGGCGGCTCGCCGGGACGACCTAGCGCCGGCGATCCCGAGAGTTTGGGACGACGCGATTGGAGACGTGACGGCCGACCTCGTGCGTTGGTTGCAGAAAGCGCGCGAGAGCGGCTGGGAGCCGGTGCTATTCGAGCACGAATTCGGACGGCGCGAGGGCACCGCAGTCGCCGCAGGCGCTGGCCCCGTGATTCTTCCCTCCGGCTTACCACTACGAGGCGTCATCGACGCCATCGAGCAGAGCGGCAATGCACTGCGCGCAACCGACTACAAGACAGGCACGCCACCCGACACCAATGTCATCGTCGGTGGGGGACGTCACTTGCAGCCAACGCTGTACGCCCTCGTTTTGGAGCAGCTCTTCCCGGAACGGCAGGTGACGGGCGGCAACGCCTTCTACTGCACCTCCAAAGGACAATTTTTGCGCAACGAAGTCCCACTCGCCGAGCCCTCGCGGAGCGCAGCCGCCGAAGTGCATCAGACCATCACCGCGGCCTTCGCGAACGGATTCTTTCCGGCAGCTCCCGCGGAGAAAGCCTGCGATTTCTGCGACTTTCGTCGGCTCTGCGGCCCCTACGAACGCGAACGAGTGGCGCGCAAGGACACGACGCGGCTCGAACCTCTGTCGGTGCTGCGGTCGCTCCCATGACGGCACTCGTCGACGCGCGAGCGCGCGAAATCATCGCAACGGACCTGACCAAAACGCTGATCGTCGAGGCCGCCGCCGGGACCGGCAAGACGACAGCGCTGGTCTCTCGCATCGTGGCCGTGATTCGCTCGGGAACGACCGTCCTCGATCGCGTCGTCGCCGTCACCTTCACCGAGAAAGCTGCGGGCGAGATGAAGCTTCGGCTTCGTGCCGAGCTCGATCGCGCACGTCAGGAAGCGAGCGGCTCCGAACAGCGCGCGAACTTGGAACAGGCGCTAGCGGCACTCGAAGTCGCACACATTAATACCATTCATGGGTTCTGTGCCGATTTGCTGCGTGAGCGCCCCGTCGATGCGGGAGTCGATCCACAGTTTGCCGTGTTGGATGAAACGGCGGCGGAATCGCTGCTGCGAGATGCTTTCCGGAACTGGTTCGAACGCGCTCTGGCCAATCCCGGCGAAGGCCTGCGCCGGATGCTCCGCCGACGCAACTGGCGCTCGGAGCGCAGCACTCCGCGTGAAGAACTCCTGCGCGCTTGCAGCGATTTGGTGGAATACCGGGATTTCAATACGCCCTGGACATTCCCGGACTTCGAGCGTGAACCCTTGCTCGACGCGCTGGTCGCGCGCTTCCGTGATCTCGGCAGCTTCAAGAACCTGGCTCTGCGCGCCACCGATCCATTGGCGCGCGCCGTCGGTGAGTTTCAAGCCTTCGTCGACGAGCTGGACTTACGCGAACGTTTCCAAGCCCAAGGCCGGGACTACAACGCGCTCGAGGTGGAGCTGGCCGAATTTCTGCGCGACAAGGAGCGCACGATTCGAGCATCCGGCTCGGGTAAGTTGTATGGCGCGTCGCTCGACCGAAGCGCCGTCGTCGCCGCGCGCGACGAAGTCAAGTCAGCCGTGGAGCGCTTCCTGGCCTCGGCTGAAGCTGACTTGGCCGCGCACCTGCGGCAAGAACTGCTCGATGTCGTACACGAACGGGAACGGCTCAAGGAACGCCTCGGCGCGCTCGACTTCGTCGATCTGTTGTCGCGCACGCGCGATTTGCTCAAAAACAGCCGCAGCGTGCGCGAGCAACTTCAACACCGCTTCACGCACCTATTCATCGACGAGTTTCAAGACACCGATCCGCTGCAAGCCGAGATCCTGATGCTGCTGGCGAGCGATTCGCCGGACGAGACGGACTATCGCGATCTGGAGACCAAGCCGGGCAAGCTGTTCGTCGTCGGCGACCCCAAGCAAGCCATTTATCGCTTCCGACGTGCCGACGTAACGCTCTACGAACGGATCAAGTCCGAGCTCTTGGCGCAAGGCGCGGAGCTCCTGCACTTGACGACCAACTTCCGCTCGGTCCCGTCCATTCAAGCCGCGGTCAATGCCGCGTTCTCGCGGGCGATGGTTGCCTCGGACGATGGCAGCCAAGCCAGTTACGTGGCTCTCGCGGAGCACCGCCCTGAACTGACAGCGCAGCCGGGCGTCGTTGCGCTGCCCGTCCCCGAACCGTACGGGACCTGGTGGAAGCCCACAAAAGCAGCCGTTTCCGACTCCTACCCCGCTGCGGTCGGCGCATGGGTGGAATGGCTGCTGCAGAGTAGCGGCTGGCAAGTCCTCGACGAAGGCAGTCTCGTCGCCATCAAACCGCGCCACGTCTGCCTGCTGTTCAAGCGCTTTCAATCTTACTACGGCGACACCACGCGCCCCTACGTGCAATCGCTGGAGGCGCGGCGCATTCCCCACATTTTGGTGGGAGGGCGCTCTTTTCACGACCGCGAAGAGGTCGTCGCGATTCGGGTGGCACTCGAAGCGATCGAGTGGCCCGACGACGAACTCAGCGTGTACGCCTTCCTGCGCGGCCCACTGCTCGCCATCAGCGATGAAGAGCTGCTCTCGTTTCAGCACGACTTCGCGCGCATCAAGCCCCTCCAACGTTTCGACGAACAAGAGCGAGCCAAACATCCCGCGGTCATCGATGGACTCGAGCTGCTGCGCGGCCTGAGCGTCGAGCGGAATCGGCGCCCCGTTGCGGATACCGTGGAGCGCCTGCTGACAGAGACCCGCGCTCATGCATCGCTCGCGATGTGGCCGAGCGGCGAGCAGGCGCTCGCCAACGCTCTCGCGATCGTCGATTTAGCGCGCAATTTCGACGGTCGCGGGGGCACTTCGTTCCGCGCCTTCGTCGAAGCGCTCGAGGAACAGGCCGAACGCGGGCAAGGCGGTGAAGCTCCGATCGTGGAGGAAGGCACGGAAGGCGTGCGTCTGATGACCGTGCACAAGGCGAAGGGGCTCGAGTTTCCCGTCGTCATCCTGTGTGACCCGACCGCCCCCTCGAAGACCACCACCGCGTTCCGCTTCACGGACGCCGCGCGCAAACTCAGTGCGCATGCCATCTGCGGCTGCCGTCCGCTCGAGCTCTTGGAGAACGAAGCCCTCGCGCGACGCCACGACGACGCCGAGCTCGTGCGGCTCAGCTACGTCGCCGCGACGCGCGCGCGCGATCTTTTGGTCGTCCCCGTCATCGGGGACCTCAGCGCGCGCACCGTGGACGTTGGTTGGTGCGACGTGCTCGGGCCCGCTCTTTATCCGGCCGACTCGGAGCGCCAAGCAGCCTCCCCCGCCCCCGGCTGTCCGTCGTTCGGGCACGACAGCGTGCTCCGCCGCTCAGCGCAGACCCAGGCGACGCCGGAAGACGCCGTCGCTCCGGGTTTGCATCGCTCGGAGTCTGGCAACCCAACCGTGTGGTGGGATCCGGCAGTGTTGCGCCTGCGCGCGCAGCCGCTCGGCGGCGTGCGACAGCAAAAATTGCTCGTCGAATCCGCGAACTCCTCCGAAAACATGGCGCGCTATGCGGAGTGGCTCGAGCGCCGACGCGCGACCGTGGCAACGGGCAGCCAGTCAAGTGTCGTCGCGCGCACCATGACGGAGCTATCGCAGCAGCCAACCACGGCGCCCGCGACGGCCACCGTGGAAAGCACGGAACCCGACCGCGTGGGCCGTCCGCGCGGCCCGCGCTTCGGGACCTTGGTCCACGCGCTACTGGCGCACGCGCCGTTCGACGCCGATCAACCGGCACTGACCGCGCTCTCGTCTTCTCTGGCGCGCTTGCTCGGCGCCACGGAAGAAGAAACGACGTTCGCCGTGCACGCCGCGGCAGCAGCCCTCGCACACCCTCGCCTGCGCGCAGCCGCGCAATCCTCGGACGCGCGGCGAGAAGTGGTCGTCGCCGAACGCCTCAGCGACGGTAGCATCGCGGAAGGCGTGATCGATCTGGCGTACCGCACCGAGAGCGAGTGGGTCGTCGTGGATTTCAAGACCGACGAAGTGGTGCCGACAGTCGGCGCGTATGCCGAACAGCTTCGTTTGTACGTCGATGCCTTGCGGCGAGCGACCGGCGAGCCCGCGCGCGGCGTGTTGCTTCAGGTGTGAAGCGCCGCCGCGGGCATTCGCCGTAGTCAGCGGCGGCTCACTCGAAGTGATACTTGCAGCAGTTGTCGGTGTTGTTGTCGATGCAGATGTTGGCGTAGCCGAAACCGAGCACCGCTGAAAGCTGCGCGTTCTGCAGCGTGCTGCCGCAGCCCTGAACTTTCGTATTAGGCAAGATGTTATTGCCGCCGGAGCACGAGTCGATGACGGCTGTCGCGCTAACGACGCAATAGTTCGGGAGCCCGACGTTGTCGCAAATGCCTTCGGCCTCATGGCCAGCGTTGACAAATGCGCCGTTTTTCACGCAAGCCTGCGCGAGCTTGCAGGCACCTTGGCCGCTCGAACCCGGGCAGCACTGGTGGTACTGGTTGCCGCAATTCGGATCGTAGCTCGGGTTCGGCTTCGGCGCGGGAGCCACGCAGCGACCGGCCGGGCACGTCAGTGCTCCGCCGCACTGAAAACCGTTCGTCGGGATGTCGCAACAGAGGTCAGTCTCGCCGCCACACGTCCAGCAGTATTTTTCATCGAGCGTGAGCGATTCGTTGACCGGCGTACAGTACAGTGACCCGTCCGATTGCCTGCAGGCGGGTTGTGTATTGTGTCCGCATGGCGTGCAAGTTCCGTTCAGCAACGTGAGCCCCCCGTTGCACGTGAGTGACCCGTCCGCCTGCGTGCATGCCGGCTTTCCTGCGATCCCACACGGTTGACACGTGCCGCCTTGGCAAGAGTCACCAGACGAGTCGCAATTGCTGACGTCCGCGCCGTTCGGGCAACACGCGCCCGTTTCGGCACCGCCGACGGTGGTGGGAGTCAGGATCTTGACCGCCCGAGTTGCCGAGCCGGAGCGCAGCGTGGCAGCCACCTTGTACTCGTGTCCCGGCTGCAAATTGTCGATGTCTATGTTCCGCTGACTCCTATTGCCGAAGCGTACCCACGGCCGAGCGCAAACGCCGAAGCCGCCAGACGGCACCCACTTTCCGGTAGCCGCGCGAGTACTGACGTACCTGCCGCTGTCGTACAAAGTAGCGATCATCGAGAGCGACTCGCACTCCGCTTGGCCGATCGGGAACGACACCGCGTGTTCGACCAGAGTAGCGTTGGGGCCCGGGAACTGGAGCGGCGGCCCCGAGCTCGGTGCCTTCGGCGGGTGCCATGAAGCGCTATCGATCGTCGCATCGGCGACGACCAGGTCTTGGTGCGCGGAGGCCCAGTTGTCGATCTCCGCGATCCAAGCTTTGTAACACTTTGGATTGGTGTAGTCGGCGTCGGTCACGAACCCGGGGTCCGCGATCGAGCCCACGAACGAGTAGCCCGCGTTGGAGCCGGCATAGGCGCAGCTATTCTCGCCAATAGCGGAAGAGACCTCGCCGGTGTTTTCGTCGCCAGACAGCGACTGAGCCTGTTGCTCGGTACCGCTGCTACAAGCCGACGCTGCTAGCAAAGTAGGGACGATGAATGCGACAAGCGCGCGTTTTACGAACATGGCCCGCGCCAGTGCAACCTCCGAGCCCGCGGACGAGGCGCGACGAACTGGCGTGTTTGATGCGGGAATCGATTTGGTATCGGGTTGTCCGGACGGCCCTTGTCCGGACATGCGATCGTCCGGACGATGAAGCTCGGCGGCTGATCTGGATCATCCGAGGAGCGCGTTCCGGCGCCTCGACCACGCCCCGGTCACCCGATCGGCGACGCCCCGTGACCGGCCATGATTTTCTGGCAAACCGGCCGAATTTTTGGATCTTTTTCGTTTTTCTTTGACAGAGTTCCCGGACGAAAGTACATGTCGCGGCCCTCACCGCGGGAGTAACTCAGTGGTAGAGTGCAACCTTGCCAAGGTTGACGTCGAGGGTTCGAATCCCTTCTCCCGCTCCGAAAAACTGAAGCAGAATCAACCGGTTAGAGGCCCTGCCCTAGCCGGTTTTTTTCGTCTGGGGCCCACCTGCGGGGGCCAAGGGGCCACTAAAGGGGCCACCGGCGAACAGCTGAACCACCTTGGCGATGCCCTCTCGTTGCTCCTCGGGAGCGACCGAGCTGTGGAGCTCCTCCATTTCGTCCCGTGCCGTGCCCGCTGATGCTCTTCTTCACCAGCCGATCCACCTTCGCGAACCGAGCCAGATCGTTGTACGTGCGCCGCATGCCCCGTTGCGTGAACGGCGGCAGCCGGAGGTCTGAGGCAACCTCGGCGAACGGTTTGTTCAGGACCGTGGGCGCTCGGTAGCCTCCGGTGACAGCGGGAAAAAGCAGCTCCGAGTCTTGCTGCTCCGGGGTCGCCAGTTGCGTCTCAACGTGCCACGACAGCACGTCCAAGACTGCCTTCGGCGACGTCACACTGTAGCGGGTTCGCTGCTTGGTCATTTGCGTGATCGGCGTCGAACAGGATCCCGCGCCGCAGTGGCCACGGCGAGCGTTGGCAACGTGAGAAATCGAAGCGGAGGATGAGCCTCGCCGCGAGTCCTCTGAATGAAACCAGGGCACATTGGCCAAGAACTTGGCGGCCCATCACTGGAGCCAACGCTCGCGACACCGCGTCCGAGGAGGCAAGAACGGGTGCGCAGGCAAATCCGCAGCTGTGCGATCGCGAGCAAAGTTGTCGACGAGTACCGCGCGCGCGATTTGCTGGGGCTTGCGCTTTTCTCGCTCTCGTCCCAAAGAGCGATTGGCGCAAACAGCGCATCACGGCGCTGAGCCGCAGACAAATTCTCAATCGGTAACCATCGAATCGCTAGGTAACCGCAGGCAATGGCGGAAGCAGTCAATGTCATGAGCGACGGTCAGCGAGGCGGCAGATCGGTCGATGGGGGTGCGGTCCCCAAGCGTCGAGTAGGTGACCTCCTCGCAGCTTTCGCGGCCGCGCTCGGCGCATTTTCCGCCGCTCACGCGCGGACAGTCCTCGTGCTGAGTTGGGTGCTCGCGGCCGGAAGCATCGCGTTGATCGGGCGCCTCACGGTCGACGCTGGGTTCGCGGCGCTACTCCCAGCAGACACCGAGTCCGTGCGTCAACTTCATGCGCTGGAGCGCCGCGTGCGCGTTCCGGCCACCTACATGATTGGCGTGGAGGCTGCTGATCCAAAGCTTCGCGCGGCAGCAACCGCAGACCTCCTGGCCCGCGCAGCCCACCTTGACCCTTCGCTCGTATCCGGGGTGACCTACGATGACAAGGTCGCTCGCGAATTTGCGTGGTCACACCGATGGCTGTTTGCCCCACCATCGGAGCTCGAGTCGGCTCGCGAATTTCTGCAAACCAAGTTCGAACGGGCGAGCCCATTCAACCTAGGCTTGGATGACCCTGACGACGCCGACTCGGCGCGCGTCGACGCGCTACGCAAGCGCCTAGACAACGCCAAGCGTGAAGCCGAGGAACCCGGAACGTTCGTCTCCAAGGACGGCCACTTGCAGCTCGTGCTGCTACGCACGACCTTCTCCGGAGGCGATGTCGACCGCGGACGCACGCTGACGGGGCTCCTTCGCCGGGATGCAAGGGAGATCGAACGAGCACACCACGGCGTCGAGATCGGCTTGGCCGGCGACGTCGTGACCACTTTGGCCGAGCACGACGCATTGCTGCGCGGGATGCTCCTCTCGACGCTCGCCACGGTGGGGTTGGTGCTGGGCGCGCTATTTCTCTTCTACAGGTCGACGCTTGCCGTCGGTGCGCTCGCCTGGGCACTCAGCGTGGGCGTGCTCGCGACGTTCGCCTTTACCTACCTCACGATTGGGCACTTGAACATCGCGAGCGCGTTTCTCTCGTCCATCGTGATCGGCAACGGTATCAACTCCGGACTCGTGCTGCTCGCGCGCTACTCCGAAGAACGACATCAAGGACTCGGCATTGCGAAGGCGCTCGATGTCGCAGCGCGCGGAACCGCCCTGGGAACGCTCGCGGCGGCCCTGACAGCGACGGTGGCCTACGGCTCGCTCGCTCTGACGCCGTTTCGCGGCTTCCGCGACTTTGGGATCATCGGAGCAATCGGGATGGTCCTGTGCTGGCTCGCTGCCTATGCGGTCTTGCCGGCCGCGCTGACGATCGCGGGTGAACGCATCCGCGGGCACGACCCCGCCCGACTTGGCGCGCTACTCCAGAGGATCACGCCGAACCATCCGCGCACGGCAGTCGCAGGGCTTCTACTCCTGGCACTTACGACCGCGACCGCCGTGCACTACCTCTCGGGCAACCCTTTGGAAAATGATCTCAGAAACCTGAGGTCGTATACTTCGGCGCTCGACGAGGCCTCTCGTTGGATGGACAAGTTCGACCAAGCTTTCGGGCACGGGCTCGACGGCGGCTTCGCGATTGGCGTCGAGCGGCGCTCGGACGCACCTATCGTCGCCGAGCGCCTTCGCGCGGTGGACGCTGGGAGACCCGAACGCGCACGGATATTCAGCTCGATTCACACGCTCGACGACACCCTGCCCACGGACCAATCGAGAAAGCTGAGGTTGCTCAGCGAGATCCGAACGCTGCTCGACTCACCGCTATTCAAGCACCTGAGCGCGGAAGAACGGCGACGCCTCGACGAGTTGCGGCCACCCAGCGGGCTCTCTGCGCTTCGCGATCAGGACGTCCCGCCGGAGCTTGCGTGGCCGTTCACCGAGCGCAACGGAGACCGAGGGCGCATCATCCTCGCCAACACGGGTCTCGGCGTCGACAGCTGGCGCGTTTCATCGCTCGTGTCCTTCGCTCACACCGTCCGGCATATGGCTCTCGGGCCCGACGTGGTCGTCGGCGGCTCGGCTTTCGTGTTCTCCGACATGCTGGAGGCGATGCGACGCGACGGCCCGCGCGCCACGCTGGCCGCGATCGTGGGCTCATCCTTGATCATCCTCGCGTTGTTTCGCGCTTCTCGTTACGCGTTCGTCACGCTGGTCTGCGCGGCGCTGGGAACCACAGGGCTGCTCAGCGCCGCAGGCGCGCTCGGTATCAAAGTCAACTTCCTGGACTTCGTCGCACTCCCGATCACCATCGGCATCGGCGTCGACTACGCAGTGAACATTGCCGCTCGCGCTCGTGAGATCGGCGGACCAAACGCGGGACGAGCGGCGTTGATCGGTACCGGCCCGGTCGTCATCCTGTGCTCGTACACGACTATCGTCGGTTACGCATCGCTGCTGTTCTCGCAGAATCGGGGCATCCACAGCTTCGGGCTCTCGGCCATGATCGGGGAGCTCACGTGTTTGATGGCTGCAACGGTACTGGCACCCGCGCTCCTCGAAATGCGGCTCCGCACCCGAAGGAAAACCGAATGATCCCGTTCCGAACAGGCGCGCCACTGCGCGTGTGCATCGTCGCGCCATATGATTTGGCGGCGCACGGAGGCGTCAAGCACCACATCGTCGGCCTAGCGAGCGCGCTCAGGGCGCGAGGTGATTCCGTAACCATTCTCGGGCCAGCCAGTCAGCCCGTACACGAGGACGGAGTAGTCACAACCGGTGGCATCGTGTCGCTGGAGTCGAATGGCTCGGGCAACGAGATGGCGCTCTGGTCTTCTCCCATCGAAACGCTGAATTTCTTTCAGAGCCGGCCATTCGACGTGATTCACGTCCATGAGCCGTCCATTCCCTCCCTCGCCTATTGGGCCGCTTGGCTCACTCCTGGCGTTCCCAAGTTGTGCACGTTCCACGCGTACGCAGACGATCCGCCTCTATTGCTGCGAATCGGTCAGCGATTTTTCGGCGCACTGCAGTTCCCCTTCTTCGCACGCGGCTTGGCCGTATCTCAGGCGGCGGCGGAGTACGCTGCTCGAGCTTGGAAGCGCCCGTTGTCGATCGTGCCCAACGGCGTGGACACCGAGCTATTCGCGCCATCTGCCGATGCGGCACCGGAGCAGCGCGCGGTGCGCCTGTTGTTCGTCGGTCGACTGGGCGACGCCAGAAAGGGGTGGAGGGTGATGCTGGATGCTTACCGCCGGCTCCTCGCGAACGGAGCCAACGTCACCCTCGATGTCGTGGGCGACTCCAGCGGAGTTCCCGCCCTGCCAACCCTCCCCGGCCTACGCGCTCACGGACCGCTCGCTTTGTCCGAGCTCGTGGAACGCTACCGAGCATGCGACCTCTTCGTCGCCCCCTCAATCAGCCAGGAGTCCTTTGGGATCGTGCTGCTCGAGGCGATGGCCGCCGGACGAGCGATCGTCTGCAGCGACATCCGAGGCTACCGCGAAGTGGCCAAGCCGGAGGGCGCCGCGTTCGCGCGCCCAAACGACCCCGCGCAGTTGGCCTCCGCGATCTCGTCGCTGGCGCTCGATCCGGCTCACCGCGCTGCGATGCAGGTCTTCAATTTGGCAAGAGTCAGCGAGTATCGATGGCCGGTATTGGCCGAGCAGGTGCGCGAGCACTATCTGGCGGCGATGGCCTCCACGCGGCGCTTGGGGAGCCGCCCTCAGCGAGAACCCGCGCTCGAGGCTGCCTCTGTATTGTCGACGAGCAAGCGCCTGGCATCGACGAACCCGGCCAACAACACAGGGATTGTATGAAGGCCGTGATAGAGCAGTGCAAACGCGCTCGCCATCTCCGCCTGAAATCCGAGCAGCTTCAGGGCAAGCACCGACCCAAGCTCGTGCGCGCCGACATTTCCTGGGGTAACGGGCACGGCGATCGCAAGGTTCGTGATCAGCAGGACCATCAGCCCCGCAGTGAGTGTCGGAGCGGCTCCAACCGCGTACAGGACGAGCTCGACGGTCGCGAGGTCGAAGACCCACGCTGCGAAGACACAAGCCAGCGCGAGAGCCACTGGCCGCCCGAAATCGAAGATGCGCAGCCCCGCGAAGAAGGGCAGCTTGCTCCACGTCGCGTGCCGACGCACGAGTGCGATCGCGAAGACCGCGAGGATGGGCACGCCGGAGAGCATGAGCAACCACGGGCGAACGGACGCCGACAGCTGCGGAATGAGCCAAGGCAAGGGCGCCGTCAGCACGACCAGCGCGCCCACGTCTCCCAACTTCTCCAGGCCGGCAACAGTCACGGTTATCGAGAGCGGCACGTCATGGCGACGACGCAGGATCCAGATGCGGAATGCGTCGCCCGCGCGCGCCGGAGCCAGGATGGATCCCACGGCAGCAGCAACCGCGTAACGGAGCAGCGGGCGAAACGGTACCGGGCTGAGTGGGGACAGAGCGAAGCGCCAGAATGCGGCTTTCCAGGCCAGACCCGCAAATGCAATCGAGGCTACCGCCAGCAGCGCGATCGGGTTCGCGTGAGTCAGGGTGCGGCTCAGCTGCGCGACGTCGAGCTGACTCGTCCAAATGACAACCGCCAGGCCGAGGCCGACTGCGCATATCACTTGCAGAGCGAGCCGCCTCCGTGGCGTGACGACTCCTCTCGAGGCGTATGTGATTTCGTTACTAATGAGTTGTCACATGGACGCAAGAAGCCGTTTCGTCAATGGGCACCCCAGGGCATCGGACGGAGCATCGCGACCGATGACTGATCGACGACCGCTTCTGGCACGGGTGCTTGCCTTGATGGGCGCCGACGTTGCACTGCTCGCGCTGTTCCTACTCGCACTCGCGACGCTGATCCGCATGTACGGTGTGTCGTTCGTATGGGCGGAGGGGCCCATCACGATCAGCGCGGCGATTGGCATTGGGCTAATCGTCCTGCATTTTGCGCTGCGCCTTCCGCACTTACTCCGTGATCGGCGAGCCGAGATCGCAGATTTGAGGGCCGGCGCTCGCGAGATCGCGCGCGATTGGGCGCCCTTCATCGGTCTCATGTGGGCATTCGAGAGCCTCGAAACCTATACCGGTCGGATCCCAAAACCATCCGTCGATCGTTTCCTGTATGCGCTCGACGTACGGCTCTTGGGCGTCGAGCCCACCGTCTGGATTCACGCCTTTCATCACCCGCTACTCACTGACTGGATGGCGTTTGCCTACGGCAGCTACTTCGTCATGCCCATGATCATGGCCACCGCGCTGTCGCTGCGCCGCCAACGCGAAGACTTCCGCGAGATGTCCACGGCGGTGGTAATCCAACAAGGGCTTGGGTTGATCCTGTGCTTGACTTTCCCTGCCGGCCCCCCGCGCTTCTACCGCCCGTTGCTCGACGGGCCGTTCCAACCCGGCACGCTCTATTCTCACTTCGGTCTCTTCGAGTTCCAACAAGGCGCGTTCGACGCGGCCGACCCAGCTCGCACGCGTTCAGCGTTTCCGTCTCTGCACTGCGCGCTCGCGCTCGTGGCTTTGGTCTATTCCTGGCGCTTCGGCAGCGCGCTTTTCCCGAGCCGCCCTCGGCTCTTCTTCTGGCTCTGCCTGCCGGTCGTCGTCTCGCTGTGGATCTCGACGATTTACCTGCGTCACCATTGGACGGTCGATTGCGCGGCAGGCCTGGCGGTGGGCGGCGTGGCGCTCCTTGCGGCCAAGTGGTTGAGGGCGGTGTGGCCTCCGGCGAACCCAACCTCCACTGCAACGGGTGCAATCGCCGAATCGATGAGTGGACCGCGAGCCAGCCACCTAGCGAAGTAGGTCGGCGAGCACATGACCTCGGCTACCGCCCGCTCGAAAGTGATGTCGGGGGCCGCGAAGCGCCGCGGCTCACCCTTACCGCCGATCGCGTGGACCCCGACCGCGCTCGCCCTGATGTGCGACGGATTGGTAGCAATGAAACCCGTCGCACATCAGGGCGAGCGCGAAGGTCGGAAGCGCCGACGCTCGGCCTATTGACATTAGGTTGATATCAACCATAATGGCACGCATGAAACCGTCACGCTTCCCGGTCGAGCCCGGCGAATGCTATAGCCTCGCGCTCCGACGGGTGGCGAGGTCGGTGTCGCGCCGATACGACAAGGTGCTCGCGCCGCTGGCGCTGAACAATCGGCGTTTCTCGATGTTGGTGCTCCTTCCGCGCGCATCTCGGACGTCTGGTCTGACCGCCATCCCAATGCGCGCCGTCTCGCGCGCATCTTTTTTCGGCGGTAACAGTTGATACCAACTCATTGGTTGCCCCATGACGAGAACCTTCGTTGTCCGGCTGCGGCGTTGGCGTCGCGGTGCGCGCGGCCCTCGCGCTCGTGAGTCAGCGCGGATGGGCCGAGGAGCTCTTGATGACGTCGTCTGCTGAACATCCCACGGTATTCACGAAAGGCATTCTATGAAACTCACAAGTCGCACTATCCTGGTCACTGGAGGCTCTGCGGGCATCGGCCTGGCTTTTGCCCTCAAATTTCTTGAACTCGGCAACCAGGTCATCGTGACAGGTCGCCGCCAGTCGGCTCTCGATGACCTAAAGCGAAACCATCCGAAGCTCCAGACCATCCAGAGCGACGTCGCAGATTCGGCGCAGGTCACCGAGCTCGCACGGCGCATGAAGGCAGAATACCCAAAGCTCGACGTTCTGATGAACAACGCGGGCATCATGCTTCAAAGGAACCTCAGGGCGCCGGCAGCTGACCTCGACGGATTGATGACGGAGATGAACGTCAACGTGGGTGGCGTGATCCGCACCACCTCCGCATTCATCGACATCATTGCGGCTAACAAGGGCACTGTCATCAACGTATCCTCCGCCCTCGCTTTCGTCCCGCTGCCGTCCGCGCCGGTCTACTGCGCCACCAAGGCGGCGGTTCACTCCTATACGCAGTCGCTCCGGTTCCAAATGGAGGGAACAGGCGTCGAGGTGATCGAGCTGATGCCACCGGCGGTGAAGACCGACCTGTCGGCAGACCTCGCGAACGGCGACGGCTTCACTTTGTTGACGATAGACGAATTGGTGAAGCAATCCTTTGCGTCACTCAAGAAAGGAGCACTCGAGGTTCGACCAGGGCAGGCCAAACTCCTCGCGTTGATGCGCCGCGTCGCACCGAACTTCATCAACCGGCAGCTCTGGAAAGCCTCGAAGAGACTGGTTCCGATCGGGGCGGCCTCTTGACGTTAGGTTGATATCAACCATAATGGGACACATGAAATCGTCACGCTTCCCGCTCGGGCCCGGCGAATGCTTTAGCTTCGCGCTCCGACGGGCGGCGAGGACCGTGTCGCGGCAGTACGACGAGGCGCTCGCGCCGCTGGCACTGAACAATGGGCAGTTCTCGATGTTGGCGTTGCTTGCGGAGCTCGGGCCGCTCCGGATCCACGAGGTCGCCGAGACGCTCGCGATGGATCGCACGACGGTTACCGCAGCCCTGAAGCCGCTCCAGCGAAGAAAGCTGGTTCGCGTGCTCGTCGCCGGGGACGATGCGCGTGCGCGGGAGGCCGTACTGACCCCGGCCGGGGAAGCGCTACTCAACGAGGCGATGCCGCTCTGGCGGGCGCAACAAGAGCGTCTGAAGAAGATGCTCTCGGCGAAGGACGCCGAGGCTCTCCGCGCGCAGCTCGCGCGTCTGGTCTGAGCGCCGCTCCAATGCGGTCCGTTCCTTTCGCGTGTCTTTCGGCAGTAATACGTTGATATCAACCCATTGGTTACCCTATGACGAGAAGCACTAAGAGAGTTCCGTTTAGCGTCGCGGTGGGCGCGGCCCTCGCGTTCGTGAGTCAGCGCGGATGGGCCGAGGAGCTCAGCGCGGCGAGCTCGGCGGACGGCGCCGTGCGAGCTTCCTACGAGGCAGCCGCGGCGCGCAGCGCGCAGGGCGCGGCTCAGGCTCGCGTAGACCAGGCGTCTTACGCTTACCTGCCCAAGCTCAGCGTGTCCGCGCGGTACACTCGCCTGAGCAACTTTACGCCCCCGCCGCTTTTTCCGTTCGCCATTGCTGCAACCGAGGCCCCCGCCGGAACTGCGGCGCCCCCGACGGTGTCCACCGGGCCCGTGTCGATCGCGCCCATCCTCGACAACTATGCGCTCGACGCGACACTCATCCTTCCGATTTCGGACTATGTGCTCAGGCTCGCGAGCGGCCTTTCGGCCGCGAAGCACGGGCGCGACGCCGCGGAGTGGGAAGTTACCGTAGCCGACTCGCGCGCGCGCCTGGCCGGGAAGATCGCCTTTTTCGAATGGCTGCGCGCGGACGCCTCCGTGGGCGCGGCGAAGCAGAACGTGGCGGAGCAGCGTGCGCATGTCACCGACGTAGCGAGCCAGGTGAGCCAGGGTAACGCTTCGCGCGCGGACGCATTGCGAGTGGAGAGCGCGCTTGCGAGCGCGGAGGCAACGCTGGCCGAAGCGGACGCGCAGCGGGCCACAGCGGAGACCCGGCTTCGCACGTTGCTTCACCTGTCCGATTCGGCGTCGCTGACCACGCACGACGCGGTGAACGCGCCTCTTGACTCCGTCACGCAAAACAAGAACGACTGGCTCAGTGAGGCCTACCGCACGCGGGCGGAGCTTCGTGAGCTCGACGCCGCGGAGTCGGCTGCTCGT
>Ga0105245_10002890_pt1 | contig 15420 bp, 19 predicted proteins | sample KBSM54metaG_FD_81523 | JGI IMG/M metagenome (GOLD analysis project Ga0105245, IMG submission 81523) | Miscanthus rhizosphere microbial communities from Kellogg Biological Station, Michigan, USA - KBS M5-4 metaG | ecosystem: Host-associated > Plants > Roots > Rhizosphere > Soil | place... | reverse complement strand
CAGCGTTATGGACCGCCCGCTCTTGCGCTGCAGCAAGGTCCCGAGGCCGCGGCCCAGATCGACCACGTCGGCACTTTGAAGTTCTGTCTCCGCGACGCCACGAATGTCGTACTCGCGAAAAATAGTGGGTTTAAGCATGAGTCCGCTCTCTCAAAAGTAACATTACCGGCTTACGAACCGGTTGCCTTCGATGAAGAAGCGCAGGGGCCAATCGGCGCAATGCCTGATGCCGATGCGTGGGGAAACGCCAATCGTGATATCTTGCTGCGGTTCTGCAGGATGAATGGTCAACGCACCACTGGTAAAGTCGGCTCCATTGTGGCGGCGGCTGATTCCCAGCGCCAGCGTCAGCTTTCCGGGACCATTGGCCAGATCTTCGATGCCGCGCGCCCCAGGCCGGCGCCGGTGCATCCGGGGGATGCCCTCCAGAGGCTCCAGGGCGCGGATGAGAACGCATCCGGGGCTACCCTCTGGTTCCGCGACCACATTCAGGCACTCGTAGATGCCGTAGATAAGGTATACGTACGCGTGGCCGGGCTCACCGAACATCACACGAGTACGGGGAGTGATGCCACGCCAGGAGTGCGCTGCCCGATCCTGTAGTCCCAGGTAGGCTTCGGTCTCGACAATACGACCGGAGGTAGTCCCATGGACCAGGACGGTTCCCAGCAGCGCCCGTGCAACCTCGATCGCAGGCCGGTTGTAGAACGCGCGCGGCAACGGCGCCGGCACACTACATTTCGACTTTGCCGTTGAACACCATGTCCTTGAGCTTGAACTTCTTTTTGACCGCGGTCTTGTCGAACTTGGTCGAGAATTCCACTTCCTTGTCCTCGACCGTGAACGGCATGGTTTTGGGGAACACGAAGCTTACGTTGGCCCCGCCGCGTCCGCCTCCGCTGACCTGGACATCGATCGGTTTCAGCGGGGGTTTGCCGCTGGCCGTAAGCGTGGTCAATTCGAGTAGACCGGCTTTCCTATCGCCCTGCGCTGCAGCGAGCGTGAATCCGGGCATGCCGCCAAGGGTGAGAACGTAGACTTGATCCACCCGGTCCAGCTTGGCCTTCGCTTCGGGCGAGGTACCCGCTTCGGCGCCATATTGCCGCTTGATCAGGGCTTGCCTCACGGGCAATGCGGTCTGCCAAATGAGCGTTACCGAGACTCCGCTCGGACCACCTCCGCCAAAGTCGCCCCCGCCGCCACCTCCGCCCCCGCCACCTGCTACACCAGGGTCTGAATTCGCACCGTCTCCTTGGGGACCGCCGCCGCGGCCGCCACCGCCGCCACGCCCTCCGCCCCGGCCACCACCCCCGGGCGTCTCAGCGATACCCGGTCCACCCCCGCTGATGCTTCCGGAGATCGTCACCTTATCGGCCCAAGGAGAACTGGTGATCATCTTCGCTATCTCTTTTTCATTCCAATCGGTAAACGGCTTAATGGTCCAGAAATCGGCCGCCCAGATGCACAGAGCGGATAGGAGCACGAGCACCGGCAGTTTCTTGAGCATGGTTAATTTTCGGGTGTTTTCGTGTATCACGTCAACTGGCTAGATCAGAGTTTTCGGTCCAACCTCTACAGGCGTTAACTCTCCGGCGTTCGTTACCACTAACGCGCCTTTTCCCCACGCCGTCTGGCGGCCGACCCCGGTCCATTGCGCGGCCCGCAGATAGGGAAGGAATTCTGTCAGATCGCCCGCGTACTCCGCCTCGCCGATGAAGCCGCCGAGCGAGTGGGTCTGGCCGGTCCGCCTGCTGCGCCGGGATGTTTCCACGCGGTGAATGTTGCAGCGGGTCATTTGGATTCGCGCTGCGCGCTCCCCGAACTCGCGGAAGTCGATGGTCAGCGGACCGTTGTCATAGAGTGCCCGCAGCGTGCTGATCCGGTCGCGGATTCGCGCGGCGAGGACTCCGAACTCCGGACGCTCGACTGCATGGCCGTCCGCCTTTAATTCGGTGGGCGTTTCGAAGCGGACGGTCAAGTGATTTACAGGATCGGGTGCCGGATCGAGGCATAACTCGAGCGGAGCTTCCGCGCCCCGGACGTCCACCGGCTCTGCTTCGGGAAGCATGCAGGCGAACGCGCGAAGCACGGTATCAAGCGAAGGGCGGCGCAGGTCGAACCAGTGGAAATCGAACTGGAACCTCTCGCCGGCCGCGACGGTCTTGCCATCCAAGAGATGAGCGCGGAAGACGAACGGACGAGGCTGGTCGGCCAACCCGCTGGGGCCGGTTTCCGCCGAGGAGTCGAATAGTTCCTGGTGTCCAGTCTTGTGGAGGATCGACCCGAACGCCCCGCGCAGGCGGTTACTCGCGGCTCCTTGTGGAAACGAGAGGGCTGCGCGCGCTAGGAACGTAAAGCGCAGGGCGTAGAGGCGCAAGTGCAAGATCTCATTTTACTGTTGAGCCCCTTACTGTCGAGGCACCCGCATAGCGCGCGGAGGTTCGAGAATCTTGGAACTGACTCGATCCGGTAGCTCGAAGTTGACCTCAACGCTGACGCCGGCGCTCGCTGACTGTCCATTCAAAAGCAGCGGCCGGAAGCGCCATTGACGGAGCGCATCGGTCACGCTGCCGTCAATCACTGGCCCGAGCCCCTTCAGTACTCGAACATCCCGAGGCGTTCCATTTTCGTCGATAACCAACATGGCGGTCACCGTTCCGTCCACTCCAGCATTGCGGGCCTGCACCGGGTAGGGCGGAACGGGACTGTAGATCAGTTCGGGCTGTCCGAGGAAGGTAGCCGGGCCCTGAGGTTGATGGAGTGCTCCGAGGATTTGCGCGATTACTTTTGGCTCGAGACTCCGGGGGCCCCAGGCAAAGTCGAAGGTGCAAGACACGGAAACCGGCCTGCCATCTTTCATCCCGGACGCGAAACGCCACCCACGCAACACCGCCGTGGCCTGGTCATTCCAGACGTCAGCGGACGTACGCGTCACTTGGATGTGCGTTGGAACGCCTTGTTCGTCGACATCAAAAGTTAACGCGACAAAGGCCTGCCGCCCAATGGCACCGAGCAGGCGGCCCTCCTCAATGGCTGTACTGTTGAAGACCCCCGCGCCGGCGGGATAGAAAGCGCTCAAGACCGTCGGCCGGGACGCTCCTTGGGGATTATGAAAATCGACACCGATCAAATGCCAGCGGGAGGGCTTGAAGTGCAGGGAGAAATCGACTGCCACGCTTGTCGGTTTACTGTTGGGCTTGAATCGCCATTGCTGAACCGCCAGAAGGGCTTTCTCATCCAGACCCAGGCCGAGGGATTGAGTGACGCGTAGGTCTTCCGGCCGTCCACTTTGATCGGCACCACTCGCGGCCGTGACGATCACGGTCCCCTCCAGCTCGGCTAGTCGGGCTTCTTCGGAGTACTCGGGTTCAGAGCTCGCAAGCAAATCCTGAGGCGCGGCAATGGTTGTATTCGCGTTCGGCGAACGCAGGTGTCCATTCGCTTCGGTCAATGCTCCCTGGGTATTGTCGTTGGTGCTGACGGCAAGTTGGTATTCATTCACTGCACGAGCGCGCTGGCCCGTTAGCTCGTATATTTGGCCCAGGTCTACGTGCGCCCAAACTTCAATCCATCGAGGCTGCAGATCTCCGCTGAGCGCCTCGCGGAATTCGTTAGCGGCGGATTGATAGTCGCCCTGCTGGCTTAGAATCTCCGCGATCCGAAAATGCGCGAGCGAGCTGTTGCGGTTTACCGCGAGGTCCTTGCGGTATTGCAACAACTGGTCCGCAGAATTAGGAACGCTCTGGCCGAGCGCCGCCAGCGAGACGCTTAACAAGGCGATAACGGCCCTGCCAGAAAGCGACATCATTTGAGCATAATTCTACTCTGATGTGTATCAAAGACAAGCGGGTATTCGCGCTTTCGGCGTAACGCGCAGATCCGAGGCACCGTCAAGAAGGGCATGGTCGGCTTCAGTCGGCGAGATCTTCTGCTATGGGCGGGGAGCGGCGCCATACTCAGCGGTCGGCTAAATGCGTCCGACTCGGATTTCTGGAACAAGAAGCCGCCGGCGCAGTGGACGCCGGAGGAGATCGGCCGGCTGCTGAGCGACTCGCCTTGGGCGAAGGAAATCACCCCAACATACACGTCGCTGCCTCCTCCGACGGACCACCGCCCCTGGAATGAGACGCCGCCTATCGGGCGGGGACCGATCGCCACGACTCGGCAGCGACAGATTAGGGTGCCGTACCCAGCGACCATCCGATGGGAAAGCGCGGAACCGATCCGGAGTGCCCATAAGATCGCCTTGCCGGCGGTTTCTGTCGATTCCTACGTCTTAGGAATCTTGTTCCGGAACGCTAGCGCCCGGGATCTTGGGTCGAAACCGGCGGAGAACCTTAAGGAATCGGCGCTCTTGGTCGGGGACCGCCCAGTGGCCGCCCTTTTCGTCCAGCCTCACCCGGAAGCGACCGATGGATTCCTGGTCGGCTTCCCGAAAATATCGATGAGGGGCATCAAGCAGCTGGAAGTCTCCGCCCGTGTTGGGTTTCTGGCGCTACGGGTAAGGTTCCACACCGGTGAAATGCTCTATCACGGACAGCTAACCTGGTAGCCTGCCTGGCGTCCCCAAAAATCGCGCTATCCAGCTCTGTCTACAGAACTTGCACGCTGCTGCCGATCTAAATTTACGGATGTTTCCGATTATCGGTATTGTGGTGGTCCTGGGTTGCATTGCCGGGGGCTACCTGATGGAAAAGGGCAACTTGCTGGTGCTCATGCAGCCTGCGGAGCTGCTGATCATTGGCGGAGCGGCCATTGGTACGGTGCTGATCGGGAATCCTCCGCACGTTCTGAAGGCCATCGTCGGGGGCATCCTGGGCGTATTCAAGGGAAGCCGCTATAGCGCGGCCATTTATCTCGACACGCTGCGTTTCTTGAACGACTTCTTCAACACCGCTCGTAAGAACAGCTTGACGTCGTTGGAAGAAGATCTGGACGCGCCTGACAAAAGCGCCCTGTTCAAACGGCATCCCAACTTCAGCAAGGACCATGAGGCGATGCTTTTCTTTTGCGACACCATGCGAACGCTGGTCGCGGGAGGCGTAGAAGTTCACGATCTGGACAGCATCATGGAACTGGATCTGGAAATTCTGCACAAACAGGCGCGCATGCCGGTGGCTGCCATATCGACGATGGCGGATAGTCTCCCCGGGTTGGGCATTGTCGCGGCTGTATTAGGCGTCGTGATCACGATGAGCGCCCTGGGCGGTCCGCCTGAAGAGATCGGCCACAAAGTAGCTGCCGCTCTGGTGGGAACGTTTTTGGGCATCTTGCTGTGCTACGGCTTTCTCGGTCCGATCGCGGCGAATCTTAAGAAACAGAGCGACGCCGAGAGTGATTACCTCTCCGCTCTGCGCATGGGACTTCTGGCTTACATGAAAGGGATGTCTCCGATCCTGGCTCTCGAAGCCTGCCGGCGGGCGATTCCTCCGCATGTCCGGCCGACCTTCAAGCAGATGGATGATGCTTGCCGCAAAACGGCTGCGGCTTCGCCCGCCGAGGTAGCGGCGTGAGCGCCAAGCCTGGATCGCCGACCATTATCATCGTCAAGAAGAAACACGGGGAGCACGATGACGAGCATGGCGGAGCGTGGAAAGTAGCCTATGCCGATTTCGTGACCGCCATGATGGCGCTCTTCATCGTGCTGTGGCTGCTGAGCGCGAGCGAAAAAGTGCAGAAGGCCGTGGGCGGCTATTTTCAGGATCCAACGGGAAAGGATCGCCAGACGGGTACGACCACCGCGGGCGTCGGAGAAACGCTCACCGTGAATCGCCAGGATCTAGCGAAGCTGAAGGAGAAGCTAGAGCAAGTTCTCAAGCAAATCCCCGAGCTTCAGCGTATGGAAAACCAGATCCGGATGACCATCACGGCGGAAGGCCTGCGCATCGATTTGCTGGAAACCGAGCGCGGACTCTTTTTCGACAAGGGAAATCCCAAGCCGAGCGAGGCTGGCACCGAGCTGATTCAGGTTCTCGCTACCGAGTTGGTGAAACTTCCCAACAAGGTCGCTATCGAAGGACACACGGACTCGACGCCATACGGGCGCGCGGACTATTCGAATTGGGAGCTATCGTCCGATCGAGCCAATGCGGCACGGAGGATCCTGGTGGGGAACGGATTGACTCAGGACCGGATCAGCCAAGTTCGCGGATTTGCCGATCAAAGGCTGCTTCTCAAGGCCGATCCGGTGAACCCGTCTAATCGCCGAATTTCCATCATCGTTCGGAACCAGGGTTTGGATTTGGATGAAGAGAAGTTTGCCGAGGCGCCCGTTGCGGGAGCGGGGAAGAGTGGTCAAGCCCCCGCCAAAGAAGAAACTCTGCCCGCGAAGACAGAGCACTAGACTCGTTCACGGCCCTGTTGCCGTACACTAGTGGGTCTTGCGACTTTTCACCGCCATCGATATCCCTCCCGACGTGAAGGCCGCGCTGGGGGCTCTTCTCGACCGGCTGCGCCCGTTAGCGAAGTTGCACTGGATTCCGCTCGAGAAGCTGCACATCACGACCAAGTTCATTGGCGAATGGCCGGAAGAGAAGCTGGACGAGTTGAAGCGGGCGCTCAGCGCGGTCCGCAGTTCGACGCCGATGGAAATCGCAATTCGGAGGATCGGCTGGCTGCCGAATCCTCGTAGCGCGCGACTGCTTTACGCCGGAGTAGAGGCGAGCGAGCCCCTCAGTGCGCTGGCAGCTGCCACCGAGCGAGCTGCGGAAGGCGTTGGCGTGCCTGTCGAAAATCGGATTTATCACCCGCATGTGACGCTCGCGAGAACTCGCAAGCGAGTTCCGGTGGATGCATTGAAGCGCGCGTTAGAGGAAATCGAGCTTTCCGCGATTGGATCCTACCAGGTTTCGGCCTTTGCACTATATTTATCTGCTGGCGGGAAATACACTAAACTTCAGGAATTTTCTCTCGACTCATGAATTCACAAGTGATGATGGGACTACTTGCAATCCTCATCGCGTACCTGCTGGGCGCGATTCCTTTCGGCTATCTGCTGACCCGATTCACCACCGGCAAGGATGTCCGGAGCCAGGGCAGCGGTAATATCGGCGCGACCAATGTCCTACGGACGGCGGGTCGTGGCGCGGCGGTAGCCACATTGTTTCTAGATATGGCAAAGGGTTACGCCGCAGTGTGGATCGCAGGATGGCTCACCGATGGGTCGTCGGGATGGATGGCGGACGCCGCGCTGGCGGTAATGGTTGGTCACGCCTTCCCGATTTTCCTGGGCTTCAAGGGAGGCAAAGCCGTGGCCACTTTTACGGGAGCGTTCTTGTATCTGACGCCGATTCCCGCTTTGGCCGGGATTATCGTGTTTGTGATTACGGTGGTGGTCACGCGCTATATCTCGGCCGCATCGATTTTGGCAGCCGCAAGCTTTCCGATCGGCGTTTGGTTGATCGACCATGCGACCTTAAATGTGGTGCTGGCGGCGCTGATTGCCGCGGCTATCGTTGTTTACCGGCATAAGGACAACATGCGGCGCATGCGCGCGGGCAAAGAGCCGTTATTCCGCTGGGGAATCTGATGAAGCTAGCGATCGTCGGAGGCGGCAGTTGGGGCACCGCGCTGGCCATAGTGCTCGCTCCGCGCTCGGAATCAGTCAGCTTGTGGGTGTATGAAGCCGATCTTGCCGCGCGCATGGCGCATTCCCGCGTCAACGACATTTTTCTTCCCGGCTTCGAGCTTCCTGCAAATGTCCACGTTGTCTCGGAACTGCCGGCGGCCCTCGCGAGTGCGGACACCATCCTCGGTGTGATGCCTTCGCACCACGCGCGCGGGATTTACACGGCGATGCTGCCGCACATGACGCCGTCGACAATCCTGGTGAGTGCAACCAAAGGACTGGAGCAGGGAAGCTTGTTACGGATGTCGGAAGTGATCGGCCAAGTTATCCGGACGCCTCGCATTGCCGTGCTCTCCGGGCCAACCTTCGCGCGCGAGGTGGCCGCAGGCAACCCCACAGCGGTAGCGGTGGCCTCCACCACGCCTGAGGTCGCGCGATGCGTCCAGGAGGCGTTCTCGGGACCCACCTTCCGTCTTTATACAAATGCTGACCCCATCGGGGTCGAGGTGGGCGCGGCCCTCAAGAACGTAATCGCCATCGGCGCGGGGATCTGTGAAGGACTAGGGCTGGGACACAATCCAACAGCCGCCTTGATAACGCGGGGCTTAGCCGAGATCACCCGGCTAACCATCGCCATGGGTGGCTTGGCGAAGACGCTGGTCGGGCTAGCCGGGTTAGGAGACCTGGTTCTCACCTGCAATGGTGAATTATCCCGTAACCGCTACGTAGGCAAGGAATTAGGGCGCGGTCGGCCGCTGGGCGAGATTCTGGGATCCATGCGGATGGTCGCGGAGGGCGTGGAGACTTGTGCCTCGGCGGTAGCCCTGGGCGAGAAATTCGGTGTCGATCTGCCGATTGTTCAACAAATGCATGCGGTTCTGAACGCTGGAAAGTCCCCACGCGAAGCGGTGCGGGATTTAATGGACCGGTCGCTCAAAGGCGAATAGACTACGCAACCTTCTCCTAAGACTAGGGTTCAGCAAGATATGGAGGCCGTTGTCGCTCCGGACCGAGACGCCCAGTTAATGCTGCGTGTCCGCCAAGGGGACGATACCAGCTTCGGAATGTTACTCGAACGGCACAGGGGCCCGGTGGTGCACTTCCTGTACCGGATGGTGCAGAATCAGGCGGTATCAGAGGAGCTGGCTCAAGAGGTTTTCCTGCGGGTTTACCGGAGCCGGGAGACGTACGAACCGACTGCGAAGTTTACAACTTGGCTGTTCCGCATCGCCACGCATGTGGCTCTGAATTCGATACGCGATCGCAAGAAAGAAAAAGGCCACGAGAGCCTGGATGAAGAAATGCTCGATGGAACGGAACGCCAGGTGGCGGACCGGCAACCGACGGTCGAGCAAGAAATGGTCCATGAGGTTAAGCTACGCGAGGTGAGGCAGGCGATTGAAGCCCTGCCCGCCAAGCAGCGTGTCGCCGTACTGATGCACAAGTACGAGGGTCTGGATTACGCGCAGATCGCGGGAGTGTTAAGCTGTTCGGAATCCGCGATCAAGTCGCTGTTGTTCCGGGCCTATGAGGCGCTGCGCGACCGGCTAGCGCACATGGCTTAAAGAACTCGCTGAAGTTTTGAGGGAACTTATGACTTGCCTGAGTGAGAACGAACAGGGCGCTGAGCTTTTGACGGGTTACTTGTCGAAGGCGCTGGACGCGGCGCGCATGGCCGAACTCGGCCGCCATATTCAGGAGTGTGCGGATTGCCGCGGCTTGGCGAGCGTGTGGCAACGCCTGGATGAATTCGCTGTCCCCGAGGTTTCGCTGGGATTCGACGCCCGGCTGTACGCACGGATCGCCAGAGAAGAAGCGCGAATTCCCTCTTCGTCGTGGCGGCGCTGGCTATGGCGGCCGGTTGCTCCGCTAGCCGCGGCGGCCGCGGTAGTAGCTCTGGTGCTGGGTTTCCTGCATGTTCCTGGAGGTCCCGATTCGGCCAAGCAGGCGAGTAACGTAGAGATCGAACAAGTGGCCCAGGCCGTGGACGATCTGGATTTGCTGACATCCCTTGCTGATACACGAGAGAGATAGATATGCGGTTTCTAATCACGATTGCCGCCTTGCTAGCTTTGGCCCTGTCGCCTGCGGCCGCCCAGGATAATATCCTGCGCCAGAAGGCTATCCGACAGCAAAAGGCGAAGCAACAGAAACAGCAGCAATTGAAAATGGTGCCGCTGCCTGCGCCTGCCGTGGAGCGCTTTCTGCAAATGTCGCCGGAGGACCGGGAACGGGCGCTATCGCAGCTGGCACCGGAACGCCGCCAGCAGGTGGAGCAGCAGCTCAACCGGTTGCAGCAGCTTTCTCCGGACCAGGCGCAGCGGCTCCAGGACCTGTATCCAGCCTTCCTGAATCTGCGTCCCGTGCGCCGTCAGGCTGTGCGGGAGGAGCTCAAGGAACTCCGTCAGATGAGGCCCGCCTTGCGGAAGGATCGTTTGACCAGCGATGCGGTCAGTTTCTCTCCAGATGAGATGAGTATTCTGCGCCAAGTCACGGGGATTCCGGAATAGCGGGGCTATTTCGCTTTTTTGATTTCTTCGACTAGCGCCGGAACAACCTCGAACAGATCCCCTACGATCCCGTAGTGCGCCACTTCGAAAATCGGAGCGTCCGGGTCTTTATTGATCGCGACGACCGTTTTCGCGCCCTTCATTCCAACCAGGTGCTGGATGGCGCCGGAGATTCCCACGGCGATGTAGACCTTGGGAGATACGGTTTGGCCGGAGCTGCCAACCTGGCGATCCATCGGCAGCCAGCCAGCGTCGCAGATGGGGCGGGAGGCAGCGAGTTCCGCGCCAAGCGCCTGGGCCAGCGCTTCGACAATCGGAATGTTTTCCTTCTCTTTGATCCCGCGGCCGACCGAGACGATGATGTCGGCGGCCGTTAAATCGACGGCGCGGGCTGCTTCCCGGAACGGTGCCTCCGGCACTTGCCGTAGACGCGATGCACTGAGGTCGGGTGAAAATGTTTCTGCCGGTTCGGCGGCAACGGCTCGCCATGCTCCCGCCTGGATCGAGACGAAGTGCGGGCCATCGCCCACCAAGCGCACATCGGCATTGAATTTCCCCTGGAACATCTGGCGGACGAATAAGGGGGGCTTGCCGGCAATGACGTCGCCGATCAAGGTGCGGCCAAAGCGCGCAGCCACCTTAGGTGCGTAATCGCGGGTCTGATAGGTGTGTCCGAAGACTACTAGCGAGGGACTCACCTTGCGAATCAGTTCCTCGGCGCCCGCGGCGTAGGCGTCGGCCGTATAGGGTAGATCGATGGAGTACGCTTTGACGCCCGTCGCCAGCGATGTGCCGAACTGCTGAGCGGCGGCTAGAACCTCGGCGGCCATGCGCTGCTCGACAATCGCGAGTACACTCATAACACACGCGCTTCGAAGCGCAATTTTTCCACTAACTTTGCAGCGGCGGCCTTCGGATCGCCCTCAAAGATCTGCCCCTGCTTGTTCTTTTCCGGTGCGTACAATCTCTCAATGACCGCCGAAGCTTGGGGAACTTCCGCCGCTGCGTCCAAGGTGATGACCTTGATCTCCTTTGTCTTGGCTTTCTTGATGCCCATCAGGGTGGCGTAGCGCAACTTGTTTAACCCGCTTTGAATCGTCAGCACGGCCGGCAAAGGCATCTCGATGTGCTGGAACCAGCTGTCTTCGAGTTCGCGTTTCACGCGGACCTTGCCTGGCTGGATTTCGACCTGCATGATGATGGTCGAATGCGGCACGCCGAGAAGCTCGGCCAGGATTACGCCGGTTTGTCCGTATCCGAGATCGTCGGACTGGAGGCCGGTGAGGATCAGGTCCGTCGCCTCTGTTTTGAGAGCCGCAGCCAGCAGATTAGCAACGTGCAGAGTGTCGAACGTTCCGGCATCCGTCGCGAGATCAACATGGATCCCGCGATCGGCGCCCTTGGCCAAGGCTTCGCGAATGGTTTGCGACACGCGCGCCGGGCCGGCGCTGATCACGATCACCTCGCCGCCGTGCTTTTCGCGCAATTGCAGCGCTTCTTCCAGGGCGTAAGCGTCCGGCTCGTTAATCTCGAAGCTCAGGTTGTTTTCGTCGATCCAGGTGCCGGCTGGGTTCACACGCAGAGCAGAGTCGCGAAGGGGAACCTGTTTAATCGCAACGGCGATTTTCATTTAAAGCTTCTTGAAAATCAGGCAGCCGTTCGTGCCGCCAAAGCCGAAGGAATTCGAGAGGGCGTAGTCAATCTTCATTGGCCGCGCATGATTCGGCACGTAGTCCAAGTCGCATTCCGGATCGGGACACTCGTAGTTGATGGTTGGTGGCGCGACCTGGTCGCGAATCGCCATGATGGTGATGCCGGCTTCCAGGCCGCCGGCGCCGCCCAATAAGTGGCCCGTCATCGACTTGGTGGAACTGATAGCAACCTTGCTCGCGTGCTCGCCGAACAAGCGTTTGAGGGCTGTGGTCTCGATGCGGTCGCCGACCGGCGTCGAAGTGCCGTGCGCGTTGACGTACTGGATCTGATGAGGCTGCAGGCCGGCGTCTCTAAGCGCGTTGCGCATGACACGGAAGCCGCCATCTCCGTCTTCTGAAGGCGAAGTGATGTGGTACGCGTCGCCGCTCATTCCATAGCCCAGCATTTCCGCTAACATGGGCGCACCGCGTTGCACCGCGTGTTCATACTCTTCGAGGATCAAAATGCCGGAGCCTTCTCCAGCCACGAATCCGTCGCGGTCGCGATCCCAGGGGCGTGAAGCGCGCTCCGGCTCGTCGTTGCGATGCGACAGCGCGCGCATGGCGGCGAACCCGCCGATGCTCATGGGGGTGATGGCGGCCTCGGCTCCTCCGCAGATCATTACATCGGCGTCGCCGCGCTGGATCAACCGGAAGGAATCGCCGATGGCGTGCGCGCCACTGGTACATGCCGTCGCGGTGGCGGAATTGGGCCCTTTGGCTCCAGTCCGGATGGAGACGCAGCCGGAAGCCAGGTTGATGATGGTCGCGGGAATGAAAAATGGGGAGATGCGTCCGGGGCCTTTTTCGAGCAGGTTTTTGTGTTCCCGCTCGATCACCTCGAATCCGCCGATTCCGCTGCCGATATAGACGCCCGTGCGTTCGGCTTCCTCGCCCGCTGGGACTTTGAACCCGGAGCTTTGGAGTGCGAAATCCGATGCGGCGATGGCCAGGTGGATGAACCGCCCCATCTTCTTGATTTCTTTTTTCTCGATGTAATTGGCGGGATCGAATCCCTTGACTTCGCCCGCGATCCGGCAACTGAAGCCGGTCGCGTCGAAGGCGGTGATGGGACCAATTCCGCTTTTGCCGCTCCGGATGGCCTGCCAGACCGGCTCGGTGCCGATTCCAACCGAAGTCAGCATTCCGACTCCGGTGACTACAACTCTGCGTTGCAAGGGAGCTCCGTGAACCTCGCCTTTGGCCTACTTCTTTTTGGACTCAATGTACGTGATCGCGTCTTTCACGGTCGCGATCTTTTCGGCATCCTCGTCGGGAATATCGAGGTCGAAAGCCTCCTCGAACGCCATCACCAGCTCGACGATATCCAGCGAATCGGCGCCGAGGTCATCGACAAAACTGGCCGTGGGATCGACTTGCGCCTCATCCACTCCGAGCTGTTCGACGATGATCTGCTTGACCTTTTGCTCAACCGACATGCACCCTCCCTAAATCCCTTATCAAACTCATTGATTCTACCGGGTGAGCGCGGGGGGCGCAACTTTCGTCCGGCGGGGATTGGAGGAACTTGCTGAAAGCAAAGCGTCTGGATGCCGTCAGCCGAGAAGGCCGCCGTGGCCCAAACCGGCGACTTCCCATCCCGAAATCCGATAACGCGCCAGCATCGGCGGCAGCACGACATCCAGAATATTCGCCTTGGTTGAGCGGAAACAGCCGGGCGCGGAAATGATGGGAATCTCGTTCTTGTAGGCCAGCAGGAACAGGTTGCCGGGCTCCACGGGGGCGAGGAACCGCTCCAGTTGGCAACCGATGCGCGCCATGGCCCGGCCGACGACGTCCTCGGGACCGGCGGGAGCGGACGTGGACGCGACTAGAATGCCGGTGGGCCGCGCGCGCACCAGATGCTCCAGGGCGCGTGCAACCGAGCCTTCATCCTCTGTGGGCGAAAGGGCGAAGCTGGGCGCCACACCGAAGCGGTCCAGGCGCTGCCGTACCACCGGCTCGAAGAGCTGGCGGGCCCGTTCGCCGTTGAGCGGATCGGTGTACAGCACAGCCACGGCGGCCGAGCGGATAAAGCGGGCCTGCAAAATGGGTCCCCGTTCCCGCAGGATATTGATCACAGTTTCAAGTTGCGACTGCGCCACCGCGAAGGGAGCACTCTTGACGGTGGCGATGCGTTGTTCCGGCCGAGCATGACTGAAATTTGGGCTGGTGGCGATCACGATGCTGGAGGTGCAATTGATCTGATGCAATAGCTCTTCGTCGACCAGCACGCAGCAGTCTTCGGTGGCGAATAAATTGGCCCGTCCACCCGCCGCCAGACGAATTTCCAGGCACCCACACCCGGTTTCCGCGGCGACCTGCGCCACGGCTTCGTCTTCGCCGATCTCACCATCTTCTAATTCAGTGACCCACACCTCGCCCAGTCCCTCGGTTTCAAGCAGCCGTATGTCTTCGTCACTGAGGATGTGACCCTTGGCCAGGAGCTTACGGCCGCTTTGGCGGAAAATGGTACAGCAGAGAATCCGTCCGACCGACTCACGGACGGCTACCGTCTGTGCCTTCAAAGTTCACCTCCCGTTGGTTCTTGCTCGAACACCCCGGAACGGTGTAGCGCGCAGCAAACGACCGCGCGGCGCCATTTTTGGTACGTGTACTAGACTCTAGTGTACGCTCGATGGGATAAATCTCAAAGGTAATCAGAAGAAATTGAAGCTTATATAAGAAACATTCTTTTCCAAAGCGCGATTTAGAGAGCCATGCGGGTTCCTACGGACTCGCCGGAAAGAAGCTTGCCAACGACTCCGGCCGACGCGCCGGGCGCGATCAAAACCTGCTTAACGCCTTTGTGGAGGGCGTCGATGGCTGCTTCGAGTTTAGCTTGCATTCCGCCGGTCGCCACACCTTCTCCTATGAGTACTCTTGCGTGATCAGCAGTCAAAAGGGGACAAATGGACCCGTCTTTATCTCGAACGCCTTCAACATCGGTCAGAAACAAGAGGGATTCGGCTCCGAAAGCCGCGGCACAAGCCACGGCCATCTGATCCGCATTGACATTATAAATATTGCCGGAGGCATCTCCGGCGACGCAGGCTATAACCGGCAAATAGGATGCTTCTGTCAAGAGATCTAGTAGCCGGGCATCTGACCGGACAGGCTTGCCTACTTGTCCTAGGTCGGGATTTAGCAATTCCGCATCAACTAAACCTGCGTCTAGTCCACTCAATCCCACGGGTTGCGATAGGGCCGCCCTGAAGGCGGTGACAAGTTCCGAATTCACACTGCCGGCGAAGACTTTCAGTACCGCGTCGATCACTTCCGGCGTAGTCACGCGCAGTCCGTTCACGAACCGGCTTTCGACGCCGCGCTCCGCGAGGAAGCGGGTCATTTGCTTGCCGCCTCCGTGGACCACAACAATTCGATTGTCTGCTTCGGCTGCGGCCTCCGCTATTTCGCTTGCCAGGCGCTGGCGGGAATCGGGCGCATCGAGCAAAGTGCCGCCCAGTTTGATCAGCAGTTTTCGTGGATTCACGTTAAAGGAGTCCGGCAGTCTCCGGATACCCCAATGCGAGATTCATGTTCTGGATGGCCTGTCCGGCCGCGCCCTTGACCAGATTGTCGATCGCAGAGATCACCACGGCACGCCGGGTTTTCTGGTCGTACTTGAAACCGATATCGCAGAAATTAGTAT
>Ga0105245_10002889_pt1 | contig 15425 bp, 14 predicted proteins | sample KBSM54metaG_FD_81523 | JGI IMG/M metagenome (GOLD analysis project Ga0105245, IMG submission 81523) | Miscanthus rhizosphere microbial communities from Kellogg Biological Station, Michigan, USA - KBS M5-4 metaG | ecosystem: Host-associated > Plants > Roots > Rhizosphere > Soil | place... | reverse complement strand
TTCCCATCCCGCCTCCGCCGAGCTTCTCGAGGACGCGGTAGTGCGAAATTGTCTGCCCAATCACTGGTGCAGAATCCTACGTGTGTGAAGGTGGCAAGTCAATGGAGCGTAGCGGAAGAAAAAAGCTTGTAGCTATAAGAGCGTGATGACTAAATCAACTCTGCGCATGTGGCCCCAGCACGAGAACTTTCTGCAACAATTTTCATCTTCAAGTCACCATGCTTAAAAATTCACAAAAAATTAGTTGACACATTTTGATAAGACGCGCAAACTTGCGCTCTTCAATCATGTACTCACAAAAGTAAAGGACGTGAAAGATGCACGCCAGTAAGCGCGTTTTTCTGTTGGTCTGCCTGTTTTTTGCCCTCTTTGCATTAGTTGCGCCAACCGCTCACGCCGCAAGCAATCAGAGCGCTTTTTGCCATTCAACAGACGGCAGTTTTACCACCTGCCCAGACGGTCATCAGGAGTGGTCAGACATCACGCCTGTTTTTTTCCCGCAAAGTAACAGCTATCTTTATGCTGACCAGGGCGCTTTTCTGAATCCTGGCGGACCTCCCGATACTTTTTTCCTGATGTATGACGAGTGTTCACGCACTGCTCCGTTGGGGCCGAATGACTATTTTCTGGTGAACTTTGCCAATGTTGATGAGGCCTCGGGCTCGCCGGCGCTGGTGCACTATAGCATTCATATTTTTACCGATGGCACGATCATCTTTCTTGAGAATGGCCAGGTGCAATTGGTCGGCGGGCAGACGCGTGTGCCTGAGATTGAAGGCCAGCGAGGCCGGGCGAGCTTCGGCACATCGCCAACTTGTCCTTTCAATCACCTGATTGCGGAATTTCAAATTCCTCTGCAAAGCGCCGGCACTCTAACCGCGGGCTTTGATACTACGTATTCGCCAGACCCGCTTTTCTGGGGCAGCAGCGTCCCGCCGCCGCCTCCGCAGCTACCGCCATGCCCGCCTGCAGGGTCTGGCAGCCCAGTCACGCTTCCTCAGGTCGATGCTCCGGTAAAACTTGCCCTAAAGGATTATCGAGTCATCTACGGATCGATTCCGCTGACGTTCACCTCCAATGGAGGGGGCGTAGCTGCGCAATGCTCCGTGACGTCCAATCTGGGTGCGCTGCCCGTGGAGATAAAGTCTACTGATTTTCCGCTCGACTTGCTGCCGCCAGTCCAGGTAGCAACCAGCCAGGCAGTCGCCACGGTAAACATTTTTGACCAGGGCCAGATAGACACATCTTCTATCCCACAGTGCAATTTCTCTTTTGGATCAGGCGCAAATAGTTGCTTTATCAATGCCGCACCCGGCGGATCAGCCAGGGTGGCGCAGTGGTTTACTCCTGGTTTTGATATTTCCTCCCTCGGTATATCTCACAATACCGGGCCGCTTACGTTTTATGTGAATCTTGATGCGTTGAATCCGCCGACTGGAGACTTCACATCAATGCTCCAGAGCATTGAAACGTTCGTGCATACCACCCTGATTAACAATCTAGACGGCGTGACCGCCATCGCTGCGTTCCAGGATCCGCCCAACAATGTACTTGTCACCGATCCCAGCGGACTGAGAACCGGAATGCTGCCTGACGGCACAATTGTGAATGAGATACCCGGTTCCACTTACATCCAGAATTCAAACCGTAACGCTGTAATAGTTGTGGAGCCCAAGGCCGGCGTCTACAACACGCAGATTATTGGCCCGGTGGATAGCGCGTTTGCCTTGTCAATGTCATTCACCCAGTTGTTGCCGAACCTTTCAGTTCCTTCGATCACTGAGTCAGACGTCTCAGGGACCGTGTCCTCAACCGGAAGTGTTTTCCCGTTTACCGTGCCGGTGGCAGGGCCAAGAGGATCTGGCGGAGCAATTCGCGATGGCTTCAACAGCTTTGCCTTACCGCCGAATGACGATGGCTCGAGCGGACTAACGGCCATCGGCTTCCCCATTAACTTCTTCGGACAGACGTTCTCATCACTCTTTGTGAATGACAACGGCAACGTAACGTTTGATCAGCAGCTCTCTGAATTCACGCCGTTTAGTTTGCAGACCACGCAACGCGAGATCATTGCGCCGTTCTTTGCGGACGTGGATACTCGAGTCGGAAACCGGGTAACCTACGGCCCCGGGACCGTCGATGGGCATCCTGCCTTCGCTGTCACGTGGCCAGGCGTCGGCTGCTTTGCTGAAATCACCAGCGTGCTGGACTTTTTCCAGGTGGTGCTGATCGACCGCTCAGATTCAGCCCCCGGCAACTTTGACATTGAGTTCAACTACAACTCAATTCAATGGGAAACCGGCGAAGCCAGTGGCGGCAATGGCGCATGCCAGGGCGGAGCTGCGGCACGTGTTGGATTCTCCAACGGCAGCGGAGCTCCGGGCACTTTCTTTGAACTGCCCGGCTCGGGACTGCCCGGATCTTTCCTTGACAACAATCCATCTACCGGCCTGATCCATAACAGCTTTGGCAGCAATCAGGCGGGACGATATGTTTTCCAGGTGCGGAATGGAGTACCCGCAACGGGGGTTGACACCGATGGCGATGGCGTCCCAGATGAGCTGGACAACTGTCCTACAGTGCCAAACCCAGACCAGAAAGATTCTGACTTCGATGGTATTGGAGATGCCTGCTCGTCGCCAACATTGCAACGCAACACGGCTGCGTTCCTGCAGGCTCTGGCCAATGGACAGACAAGTGAGGTTCAAAACGGACTGCTCGTGTCCCAGACACCAACTCTCACCGATCAGTTAACCAGGATCGTAAACTTCCGCGTTGGCGCGGGATTGGCCACGTCGGCAAGCCAACTTGCTATCAGCCTGGTGAACAGCCTGGTGGCGATCGGCCAGGTTCCAGCGGCAGATGCCAACGCACTCATAGCGAGTGTGTTGAACACGCCCAACCAACCACCGTCGATTGTCTGCCCGTCGCCGGCGGTGAATGAGTGCACGCTCAACACCGGCACGCAGGTCTCGTTGACTACGCACGTCTCCGATCCTGATGGTGACGCGCTGACCGTGACTTGGAATGCCGATGGATCGCAACTACGTGTGGACCAGGTGCCCAGCGGGCCTCCGCCCACCACAGCCGCGCTCACGTTGACTCAACCCTTCTCACTGGGTGTTCATAACCTGAACATCTCAGTCACTGACAACAAATCCACTCCGGTGGCATGCACAACCACGGCCACCGTTCGTGACACAACGGCGCCAGCAGTAAGCGCTTCTGTGGGATCGCCTGTCCTATGGACGCCGGACCACACGATGTTCAATGTTGGCTATGCGGCAACTGCTCAAGACCAGTGCAGCGGACCACAACCCGTTTCCGTAAAGGTGTTTTCCAACGAGAGCCAGTTTGCAACCGGTTCCGGCAACTTCTCACCGGATGCAAGCGGCGGAGCGGGAGGTCTCTTGCTGCGTGCAGAGCGGACTGGAAGCGGCAACGGGCGTGTCTATCTGATCGTAGCCAGTTCGGTCGATCCGGCGGGCAATCGTGCCTTTGCCTGTTCTACCGCGGTTGTGCCACATGATCAGACTGACGTTTCACTTCAGGCTGTCCAGGCTCTGGCTGCTACTGCACAAGCGTTCTGCGGGAGCAATGGTGGATCAGCGCCGGCAGGATATTTCGCGATTGACGGTACGCAATAGATCGCGAAAGACCTGCTAGACGATACTGGCTTCAGAAACTCGGCCGTCACTTTCTGCAAAGAAGTGGCGGCCGAATTTAAATAGAGTGAAGCCGGCTGTCATCCCGGTAAACGCTGCCAGCGGGCCGCCCATAAGAATTCCGAGCATGAGAGTAAGAAGGAAGAGACTTCCCACGCGTCCTAACGACCATTGCCCTTCCAACATGGGAAGGCCACAAGCATAGAGCGCGGCAAATATCACAAACGTCCCCGCGCCGACCAAAAAGCCCCGCAACACGGCCTGACCATAATTCTGTACTCGGGATGGATCCAGAATGGCTGCGCCCCAGCTATACCCGGCTATCCCGGCAGCCAAAGAAGGTAAAACGACGTACAAAATGACAGCGTGAGGCGCCATTACCAGCCGCAGAAAAAACAGGAAGGTAGCAAGGGCCGCAAATGCCGCAAACCAGAGCGCGGCTACGGATCGTCGTGCGGACGGTGGCAGAGTGCGTGCAGCCAAACCGGTCTCTCCTAAAACATCCACATAATTATAGTGTTCAGAATTGCTTGAGACATGTGCCGTTGGTGCAGCATCTGCCGGGCTAGGCGCCAGGGCCGTTCACAGCCAACTGTGGGAAATGCGGCTCCATATTGAAGCTCCGTTGGTTGCTTTGTCCGGAAACTTCACGTTTACTGCGAGCAATGTTCAGAAAAACTTCTGCCGCCGATCTGTGATACCTTTCATTCCCGAATTATGAAACGACAAATCCTGATCTACGGGTTAATCGGTGGGGCCCTGATTACCTTGCTCAAGTGGATGGAATATCGGTTCCTGGTCATCGAACATTCGTTGGAAATCTATGGCGGACTGATTGCCGCTACTTTTGCCGTTCTTGGCATCTGGCTTGGCCTTAAGCTGACGGGAAAGCGGCAGGCGATCGTGGTGAAGGAAGTTCCGGTCCTTTCCAGGGCGTCATTCATTCCTGATGAAAGAAAACGAGAGGAGCTCAGAATCACGCCCCGTGAGCTTGAGATCCTTGAGCTTATAGGGCAAGGACTGAGCAACCGCGAGATCGCCACGAAGCTTTATGTGAGTGAAAACACGGTTAAGACCCACTCCAGCCGCGTTTTCGACAAATTAGGGGCCAAGCGGCGCACCCAGGCCGTTCAGTTCGGCAAGGAATTCGGTTTGCTTCCTTAAACTCCCTCATTCAAATGAATGATTTTCCGCTCCGCAAGCCAAAATCACCCAAAAGAATGATGACAATCCCCCTGCCTGGTGCGGTATGGTGAGTCCGCATTCACTTGGCTAAACACTCATTTGGCTAAATCTGAGAGGAACCTATATATGAAAAAGACCATACTGACATTCGGCCTGATTTCCGGCGCCATCTCCGCGCTGATGATGGCGGTCACGGTGCCCTTTGCTCACAAAATCACCTTTAACAAGAGCTTGGTCCTTGGCTACACAACCATTGTGCTCTCATTTTTGCTGGTATATTTCGGCATCCGCTCGTACCGCGACAATGCCGCCGGAGGCCAGATCACGTTCGCAAAAGCTTTTGCGGTCGGGATCTGCATTACGGTGATTTCAAGCATCTGCTATGTCGTGGCCTGGGAAATCATCTACTACAACTTCATGCCCGATTTCATGGACAAATATGGCGCAATTATGGTGGAGAGGGCCAAGGCAGCCGGAGCGAGCGCCGCAGCCATCCAGGCGCAAGTTGAGCAAGCGAAGAGATACAAGGAGCTGTACGCCAATCCGCTCACCATGGCAGCGATGACCTTCATTGAGCCGTTCCCGGTGGGACTCGTGATTACGCTGATTTCCGCAGCGGTCCTAAGGAGAAAGCCGCAATCACAAGCCGCAGCATCTGCATAAGGCGCGCAACTTATTGATTGGGTGGGCGACCTGTGTTTTAGCGGAGTTAATGCCACCTTGATCTCCACGAATGCTGGCTGCACAGGAACATCACGGTCACGATAGGCTCCCTCGCTTCGCTTCGGGATGTTAGAAACGCTACAATTCTCATATGGTCACCACTCCCATCGATACTGCTCCGTATTCTGAAGCTGCGCGGCGCATGCTGCGACCGGAAGACTGCGCTCTCGCAGTCATCGACATCCAGGAAAAGCTCCTGCCGCCGATCTTTGAGAAAGAACGGTTGGTGCGCAACGCGCAGTTGCTTGTCCGCCTGGCGAATATTCTCTCGCTGCCTGTCATTGTCAGCACACAATATGAAAGAGGTCTGGGCCAGACCATCGCGGAAATAGGTGATCTGCTCACCAATGCAAAGCCCGTGGACAAGCTCGAGTTCGGCTGCTTTGGCAATGGCGAGTACTGCTCCCAAGTGGGCAAGCTGGCCAACCGCACCACGCTGCTGCTGTGCGGCATGGAATCGCACATCTGCGTGACGCAGACTGCGCTTGGAGCCTTAAACCAGGGGTTGAACGTTCACGTCGCGGCAGATGCTGTGAGCTCCCGCACTGAACTCAATTGGAAGCTGGGCCTGAACCGCATGCAGGCCGCGGGCGCGATTCTGTCATCGACTGAGATGATGATCTATGAACTGCTCGGTAAGTCAGGGACACCGGCGTTCAAGGAGATGCTGAAGCACCTAAAATAATGCTTTGCTGATTGTCTCACTTTAGAGCCCCTTTGATGGGTGCCTATAAACCAAAATGAACGCCGTATATCTACTATTGCTGACACTGCCAATCTACAAGTTAATCTGATCAATAACCTCTTTCTCTTTGTTGCTTGGCAGCTTTCCAACCCACACTTTTTTTACTACCCCGCTGCTATCGATAATTACCAGAGTTGGAGTTCCATCTACCCGAAGATCGGCCAGTGGCACCTGCTTTATCTCGTCTACTATAACGCCTTCATCTGTCAGGTAAGACCGAGATGCAGTTACATCCTGTGGAAGCACCGCAATGATAGGAATATGCTGTTGATGGCACTGAAGGGACAGCTTCCGATAAAATTCAGCGCTTTCTGTACAATAGTGACAGTTGGTCGACAACGCCAGCACTACGGTCTTCGGGTTGCTCCGCCCGTCGTCCACTTTTAGACCAAATTTTGAACCAGTTGTAATGCTATGGTGCGGCTCCGCGGGGCTCGCCCAGTAATTCTTTACGAGCATCGCTACCACTGCAAGAGCAACGATGATAATGGCAACATTTGCTCCCATTTCAAGTTTTTTGCTCAGTCTCTTTTCTTCTGTTCCTTCAGCCATAATTACTCCTCGCACCAAGTCAAATAAGCTGCACCATAGCATTAACTAGAGTTACCTAAATCACCAGGACTCTATGGGCATGACGCTATGCAAGCATTGAAATTGTCCAAACAGTCGGTGCTGCAACCATCATACGGAAATTGCACGCACTGCCGCTGACAAGCCAAATCAGCCTGCTGGCACGCTGTTGTGCAAGCATCGGCTGCAGCTGGTTTAGGCAAAGCGGCAACCACAGCAAGCAACATGCAAAGTGTTGCTAGCTTCAACCCTAGTTTTTTATAAGCAGACATTTGTTGCCTTCCTTTCGGTCTTAACTGGAATGCACTTCAACCAGAGGATAGGCGCAGAGTATGTTAGATGCAAGGATAAAACAGAAAAATGGATAGTTAGTGATTCCATTTTGGCATTAAAGAATTCTTCGTCGTTGAGTTCGTACGAAGAGTTGAAATGGAAAAAGAGATAAGACAAAAAGAGTAAGACCATCAATAAATGGGCATCTACGATGGTAGTGATTGCTTTAGCAAATGTGGTGAGGCTTCTTTTGTACAAGGCCGCAAGCTTAAACACAAAACCAATTACTAATAGCCAATAGCCAAAAACCGTTTTATCCTGCTTCTTCCTCACTGTCATCCACCAGCCGCTGGCCGATCACGCGTGTCTCTCCGCCTGTAATCTCCAGGCTGATGGGCGCTTCACCGGAAAACTTTTCTACTAATTCTGCCAAACGCTGGGAATGTGTAACCACCCAAAGCTGCGAATGTTTCCCGGCATTCACCAGCTGCTTCGCCAGCGGCTCCAGCAGGTCAGGATGCAGGCTGGTTTCCGGCTCATTGAGCGCCAGCAATGATGGAGGATGCGGACTCAACAACGCAGCGAGGAGACACAGATAACGCAGCGTGCCGTCAGAAAGTTCGCGCGCCCGCAGCGGACGCCGCAGTCCCGGCATGCGCAGCAGCACGGCAAACATTCCGTTGTCTTCATCGTGCTCAATCTCAAGTGACGCGCCAGGAAACGCCTGCCGGATCGCCTCATGCAAATCCTGTGACTGACCGACTTCATTGATGGTCTGGAGCGCCGCCGCAAGATCGCGTCCGTCATGCGCCAGCACTGGCGTACGCACTCCGACTTGCGGATGCCGCAGAGGAGATTCCGCGTCCGTACGGAAATGATGATAGAAGCGCCAGCGGCTCATCTCCGTTCGCAATGAAGACAGCTCAGGATAAAGATGCGGCTCGCGCAACTGCGAAAGCACGGACTCCGTGGGCAGCAGTTCCCCGGAATAATCAGCCAGGCGCTCGTCGTTATCCAGGATCCACGCGCCCTTGGGCGAGCGCTCAAAGAACGTGACCTTCAGCCCGTGAGGCGCGTCCATCCAAACGCGCTCTTCCTTGACCTCGGGATCGAGCGAGAACGCCGACTTCTCTCCTGAACTCTGCTTGGGCAGGCCGCAGATCAGCTCGTAAGAAAACGTATCTGTCTTGATGCCCAGTGACATGCGCACGCCTTCCATGCGGATTGTCCCCATGGAGCGGCTTTTGCGCGCGCCGGCCCATAATACCGATGGCATGCCGCCTTCTTCCGCAATCACCTGGGCAAAGCCGCCCGCGGCCGCCTTTGCCAGCAGAAAAACGGAGTTATAAAGGTTGGTCTTGCCGGTAGCGTTGGCGCCGGTCAGCACGTTGATCTGGCTCAGGTGCAGCCGCAGACTGCGTACAGAGCGGTATCCGGTTACATGAATTTCACGTATGGCCACGGATGCATATTAAATGAAACGCGGCGCATCGTGGCGAAAGACTGGTGGGAAATCACAAAGTTTTTTCGCAATTTTCCTGTTGCTTTCCGATACCCGCCCGCGAAGCCTGTCTCTCGCCCTTTCATTTCCATCGCTTGTTCCACTCGACCTTCGGCGAGACGCCCCATGACTTCCTCACCCGCTTGGCGGCGATGTCGTGCGATGACGGCGATTCCGGCGCTTACTTTGGTTCTTTCAGCTTGAGCTTGGATTTGTTTTCTTCCAGAAAGGCGCGGAGATTGTCGGTCTGGTCAAGCAGCCGGGTCCATTGTTCAAAGTAGAGCGTGACGGGGAAACGTCCCAGGCCATAGACGCTGACGCCGCCTTTTTCGCTGACGCGGAACTCCAACGAGCCGGTGCGTTTGGTTGCGACCTGCTTTTCCAGTTCAGCAAGGCGGGCTTTCATTTCTTCATAAGTCGGTTCTGCCATGTGGAATCCTCTGGGAAAAGTTTACAACAAGCGGATAAAACCCAACACCTTTGAAACGCGGGGGAACGGAGGAAGCGGAGGAAACCCGCCCCGCGCTTCGGATGGCGCAAGGAAAAAAGAAAATTACGTTCTGTGCTTGAAAACGTCAAAGTCTGTATCGTGTACAAAGCATCGTTAAGGAGCTAGACATGAGTTTCTCGGCCAAGCTGAGGTCCGTCGCGATCACCTTTCTGTTAACAAGTCTTTCCTTCGCACAAACGCCGGACGTCAAGCTGCCAGACACGGCTCCTGGCAAAACTCTGACTGAGTGGCTGGCCTTGTGCAAGTCGCCCAACCTGGAGCAGATGACCAAGTGGAACACGGCGCATGTGTCGGAACAAGTCTTCAAGTTCGCGCCCGCGGACAGGCTGGCCAAAGACGATTTCAACGATTGCACCGAGAGCGGCGGATATCGCGTGGCTGAGGTCACTGAGGCAAAGCCTGATCGCGTGACGGCGCTGGCGGTCACCAACAAAACCGAGGCCTGGTTCAACATCACCATGGTCCTGGACAAGCAGGACAAGATCGCGGGCATCGGACTCGGGCCTGCGGCGCCGTCTGAAGCCGCGCTTCCCAAAGATCTCAGCGATGCCGCGATCACCAGCGACATCAACGCGCATGCGGACAAGCTGGCCAAGGCCGGCCTTGTGTCTGGGATATTGATCATCGCCCGCGACGGCAAGCCCATCGTGACGCGCACTGACGGCTTTGCCGACCGCGAGAAAAAGATCGCATTCACGCCCGCAACACAGTTCACGCTCGGCTCCATGGGAAAGATGTTTACCGCCGCGGCAATCGGCCAACTAGTGGACCAGGGCAAGCTCTCTTACGATGACGTGGTCGGAAAATTCTTTCCGCAGTTCAGCAACAAGACCATCCGAGAAAAAGCTACCGTGGGCATGTTGCTCTCACACACCGCCGGGATGAAAGACTTCCTGGGCAAGCGCTCGCCAGAGATGATGAAGAATGGCGTAAAGCGCGCGGCCGAGTTTATCCCGCTCTATGAAAATGATGAACCCAGGTTCGAACCCGGCACCAGTTGGGCGTACAGCAATGCCGGGCTGGCGCTGGCAGGCGCAATCGTGGAGAAAGTTTCCGGCGAAGATTATCCCGACTACATCCGCAAACACATCTTTGAGCCCGCGGGCATGAAAGACAGCGATCCCAACAACATTCCCGGACCGCGTCCTCACCTGGTTGTGCCTTATACGCACATGAGCAAAGAAGGGCCAAGCGCGGACTGGCATGAAGCGGAGCATGACATCGGCAGCCCCGCCGGCGGCGCAATCTCAACCGCGGCAGACCTTGTGCGCTTTGCCGACGCGCTGCGCAACGGCAAGCTCGTGAGCAAAGCCACCTTTGAAAAGATGACCCAGCCGCACGGCCATCCTCCGCGCGAAAGTTACGGCTACGCCATGGAGATTGCCGACGTGTATTCGCGCACCGTTGTTGGCCACGGCGGAGGATTTCCCGGCGTGAGCACACATCTATATATGGTGCTCGATTCGCCGTACACCGTGGTTGTTCTGGCAAACCAGGACCCGCCGGCCTCAGAGCTTATCGGCGAGCGAGCCAAGGCGCTGGTTGCAGAGAAGGCGAAGCGGGAGCGAGCACTTAGCAATTAGCCATTGGCAATTAGCCTTTGTGTTCTCGGTTCAACAAACTGGTTGTGGCTTGCAGCGGAGCGCGCGAGACAAATACCTTGTGTCGCACCTGCGGCGCTCGGATTCGTTTTTGTAGCCTACCCACACTTCCGGCTTCCTGCCCAAAACGCGCAAAAGCGGCGCGTTCTGGGACCCGTTGGCATGCGCTCGCCCCAGTATGGTCTCCGCCCAGCACGCGAAAACCGCGCGTGCCGGGGACCCCGGTGCTAACTTGCGGTCGCGCCTCCGGCGCTTGGAGCTTCTATACATCAGCACCGTGTCAATACATCAAGTGTGTTCAGGCGAAGACCGAAGATGTTTTCAAGAAAACTCCCTGATGAAGTATGGCACGTGAACAGTCTGCTGGGGTCCTTCCACCAGGAGAACCTGAGTTCCTCTTGCCCATTTTTGATCAAAATTCGCTCAGCTTACCTTCGTTTGTAGCGTCGAATGCTATCGCTATCCAGTCAAAGCTCTGTAGCGTATGAAGTATCCCGCGTACGGCCTCTCAAGGGGAAAGTGTGGGTTTTATGGAAAACCCCGGGAGAAGCCAACCTGCCATTAACGCTAGCACGCTGGAAATAAAGGCGCGTCCCTGGGAAAAGCGGAAGAAGCTGCTAAGCGGGTAGCGCGGGGGATGGGGAAAGGCGTCAAAAGATTTGCCGCCCATCCATTCTTCTGTCATAGCACCTTTAGCAGGCGTTTTCTAAACCTATCTGAAACTATCCATTATTCCCAGTGTACCTATATCGTATGGTAATGGATCAATAGTACAACTATGGATAAGCACCTATGAGTTTCCCGTAATGGGGAAATGCACAGAATTTTGCTGCTTTAAGATTCAATTTTATAAACAAGAAGCTTAGAATCGAGCACATCGATAGCCAGATAATTACTTAGATCGCCATAGCTCTATGGCTGGAATTGGTGTGCTCGAGAAGGCGCTGCAGGCCAACTATAGAGATGAATGGAAACAACTACAACCTGTGCATTGTGGTCTATGCAGCAGGCTACGGCCCAGAAAACATCAAGAAATGGAGTCCCTATATTATGTATAAAACACTTGTCCTTTTGCTTCTGGCAATAGCTGCGATCTCAATGCCTGCCAACGCACAGAGTACCGTGACCCAATGTACCTCGGTGGCAGTTCCAGCAGGGTCGGTGAGCATCAGCTATTCCACAAACTCAGCTTGCGGCATCGGAACGAACAACCAGAGAACCATTGAGAATATTTCAACATTGTCCACGGGAGCAAGCGTGGCCGCGTGCAACGACGGTCTCCCAATTCCCTTAGGATGGGTAATTACCGGGTTCCCAGGCAGCTCCGTCTGCGGTTCCAACAATACGGAAAGCTTATTCAACATTAACGGCGAGTCACCCGGGTTCTCCACAAGTGTATGCTTTCAATCGACCCTGCCTGCCTTCTGGGTGATCACTGACACGCCAACAATCAGCGCTTGCGGAAGCGGCACAGGAACCGGGCGCAATATCCTGAATGTAGCCAATCTGCCTACTGGGACTCAGGAGACTGTTTGCCGCATCAGCACCGTTCCCTCGGGCTGGTCAGTGATCAGCACCGGCAGCAATTCCACATGCGGAGGGTCCAGCGGCAGCGGAATTGAAGTGATTCAAAACAATAATGTGCCGCCGCCGCAACCGATCCATGCAATCATGCAAACGGACGGCAATTTCGTGGTCTACGGCTCCACCGGTTCGGCAATCTTTTCAACCGGAACAGCCGGCACCAACGGAGTGATTGTTCGCGTGCAGGATGACGGTAATTTTGTAGTCTACAAAGAGATTTGGCAAGCCGGCACCTATGCAACCCCAGCTACAGGGCCCTTCACACCACAAACCTGTAAGATTGCCACTCTTCTCCATGCCCCGCAGTTTATGTTTGGCGGCCAGTGTATTGTTTCACCCAGCGGACAATATATGTTTTATGTTGACCCCAGCGGGCTTACCTTTATCTACGACATCGCACATGCTGTTGGAACCTGGTCAGCGCCAGGAACGGCAGGAAACGCAGGCGACTATGTCCTCCTTCAGACGGACGGCAACCTGGTTGTTTACAACTCGGCTGGTACGGGGGCTTTGTGGAATAGCGTAACGTCAAATTCCGGCGCTACGCTGCTCAACATGGAAAACGACGGCCGAATCATTCTCTATGCCCCTGTCTGGAATGCACAAACATCACGAGGATGGGATACCAATAACTATACCCACCCAGCCTGCGATATGGGCCCTGGAACAGGATGGACCGGGGTACTAGGTGTTGGCCAATGCTTTGTTTCACCGAACGGGAGATACGAACTCTTGCTACAGGATAACGGTCACCTGGTGCTGTATGACCAATCTGTGAGCCCGCCGGCGATTCTCTGGACGAGCTAACTCTTCAACCTTCACTAACAAAAGCAAGCTCGCGCATGTGGTTATGCGCGGGCTTGCTTTTTTTCCCTTGCTACTTCTGTTTTTTGCGACCGCTTTAACCAATTCGGCGGCACGAGCGCGTGGTGCATCATGTCGTTGAATTTCATTTGCGGCAACGACCTAGGCGCGCGAAAAAAGTGAATGGTTTCTGGGTCGGTGTTTGTCAAGATGTACTAATTTCCGAGCCATTACTGGCCGAAAATCCTATTGACTGTCGTATTTTTTTCGCCGATAATACGAGGCGTACGAGGCGAAAGACCGAGAGCGGCATCGGCGGGAAAAACCTTTGAAATGCCCGGAAAGGCCAGCAACCCTGCAGTCTGCGGGCCATCGTTGGGTCCACAGTTACCGCGGCCTCATGTGGTTTGAAAACAGCCCCTTATCTGACGGGGATACGTGTGTTCAAACCGTTCCCAAAATACAGCACTTAGCAATTAGCCATTGGCAATTAGCCTTTGTGTCTTCGTGCGAGGTGTGATCCCAGGTGGGTCGCATCCAGTGCGCAAGTGGCTTTCTATATTAAGGAGCAGGCCGTGAGCAAAGAAGAAATCCTTGAAGCAATCAAGAAAATGGCTGAAGAGCTGGGCCGCGCGCCGAGCCTGCCGGAACTGAGAGACAGGAACGGGATAAGCCCGCGCCAGGTGCGCAGAAATTTTTTATCGTATACGGGCGCGCTCAAAGCATGCGGCCTGGAAAGAGGAGGCGCCGGATACACCACACCGATGGATGCGCTGTTTAAAGACTGGGCGGAACTCACGCGGAAACTGGGCAGGGTACCGAAGATAACCGAGTACGACATGTACGCAAAGTACAGCGCCAAGCCGCTGCTTACGCGTTTTGGGACGTGGGGCGATGTCCCGGCCGGGCTGCTGTTTGCCGCAGAACAACAGGGCTGGGAAGGCGGATGGGAGGACGTACTGGAGGTAGCGCGCGCCCATTTGCGGGCCGCGGGGAAGGCGGTAAGGAGGTCAAGGACGGCCAACAGGACGCCAAACCAGCCCAAGATCATGCGAGACCGGCCGACCTATGGGCCTCCGCTGATGCGAGTGCCGCTGGTGTACGGACCCACGAATGAGCAGGGCGTGCTGTTTCTGTTTGGATCTATTGCGGAGGACCTGGGGTTTGTGGTGACGCGCGTCCAAATCGCTTTCCCCGACTGCGAGGCCATGCGCGAGGTTGCGCCCGGGGTATGGCAGCCGGTGGACATTGAACTGGAGCAATACAGCCGGAATTTTGTTACTCACATGCACGATCCCAACAAATGCGATTTGATTGTGTGCTGGGAACACAACTGGCCGGAGTGTCCGATAGAGGTGATTGAGCTGAAGACGGAGTTTGAACGGCTGCGTGGACGGAAGAAGGATGAGATTGAGTGATGAAACCGGAAAACCTTAAACCACAAAGGACACGAAGGAACGCAAAGGGAGATCGGGTGATCGCACGTGATCGGGTGATCTGGTGATCGGAGAAGCAAAGGCATACCGCGGATTTACGCGGATGAACGCGGATCAGGAACCGAAAGCGGAAAACAAAGTTACCGCAGAGGAATGCAGAGGAAGATCGGGAGATCGCATCTGCCAGATTTGGTAAATGAGTAATTTGGTAATTGGGTAATTGAAAATCAAAAACACATAGCGCCCGTTGTCTCAAGAGAACGCCTTGATGCTGCATGGCAAAGGACGCGATGTCGGGGTCCTTCGGAGCTCCCTCGGCTGCGCTCGGGATTTCGCCTGCGGACTCAAACGCCCGCAGACCGGCTCAACTTCGACTTTACCTCACGCCTTGCGGCGCTCGGTGTCGCTCAGGACGACACGGGTTATGTGAAATTTAGTAAATGGGTAATTTGGCAATGGGGTAAGCGAAAATCGACTACACGTTGCTCATTGTCGGGATGTCCTGATACATGATGATCCGATTTTCAGATGTCCCGATGTCCCGATTTCCCGATCCGGGCCTTGGGTGGCAAGTCCCGCGTGAACCATTTAATATGTCCTGCGGCCAGAAGTTCCGTGGCTGCTGGATACGAGGTGGAGCAAATGAAGAAACAAATCAGTGTGACCGTGAATGGCGTGACGCACCAGAACGAGATTGAGCCACGGCTGCTGCTGGTGCAGTACATACGCGACGTGCTGAACCTGACCGGCACACACGTGGGATGCGAAACCTCTTTGTGCGGCGCGTGCACCGTAATGGTGGACGGCCAGGCCGTGAAGAGCTGCAC
>Ga0105245_10002886_pt1 | contig 15430 bp, 12 predicted proteins | sample KBSM54metaG_FD_81523 | JGI IMG/M metagenome (GOLD analysis project Ga0105245, IMG submission 81523) | Miscanthus rhizosphere microbial communities from Kellogg Biological Station, Michigan, USA - KBS M5-4 metaG | ecosystem: Host-associated > Plants > Roots > Rhizosphere > Soil | place... | reverse complement strand
TCTGGAACAGGCGCCGGCTCCTCGCCATAGCTCACCAGCCGCGCAACTCCGAAGGTCGAGTGAATCGAACGCCAGCGCTGCGCCGCCATGTCGACGCCAACAAACATGTAGCGGGGAAACAGTGGAGCGGTGACGGTTTCGACGCGGCGCGCGTGGCGGCGGCGCTTGCGATACCGCGGCAGGTAGACGGCGAAGCCTTGTCGCTCGAGATGCGCGGCAGCCTTGGTTTCCGCGTGTGTGTGCGTGTGGACGACGTACCATCGATGCGTCATTGCAGGACCCCGTTGGTGCGAAGCCCGAGCAGCTTAGGTGCCAGCACGCGCTCAGTACCGACCTCCTTGGCAACAGCGTCGTAGATTTCCTGCACGAGACGAAGCTCGGTCACGACCACGGCGTCGAACGATCCGGGCACCTCGCCCAAGGTCTTCACGACCGGGAGTCCTAGATATTTGGAATCGGTGGCGGCGGAATCGAGGACTGCGACGATGTCGACCCCGCTGTCGAGTGCGCAGATGCGGGCAATCTCGGTAAGATCGGAAATGCCGGCGACAACGACGCGGCTGATGCCGCGGCTCCGCGCGAGCGCAAACACCTCGCCACAGTCGGAACGCGCGCGCCGGAACAACGACAGCGACGACGTCAGATACTCGACGGTGAGGCGGGATTTTTCGGCGAAGCCTTGCGGTGTGAGATAGTAGGCGTAGCGGCGTGCCGGCGCCTCGCTGACCTTGACCAAGCCCTTTTTCACGCAGCGCTTCAGGTAGGCGTTGACGAGCCCGAGCGCGATTCCAAGGTCGGAGGCGATCCTGCGCTGGGACTGGCCGCCGTCGCGCTCGACCGACTCCAGGAGACCGAGCAAAATGCGGTCGTCACCGGCTTCGTTTTCGCGAATAGTGCTCGACATTTGGCCCCCGGCTTTGCCAAAGTCGTATCGCGTTCATCGCGTGAACGTCAAGCCTAATGTTCACGTGGTGAACATTAATATCTATATGATTTATCTGAGTTTTTCACCCTTAACAGCGAATAAATACGCAGGCGGGACGGGGGCCGTTTGAGGGGACTTAGTTAATGTGCGGGATCGCCGGCCTGTGGACCCTTTCCGGGCCCGCCAAAACCGACCCCGCCGCCATGGCCGAGCGGATGGCCAAGGCCATTGCGCACCGTGGGCCCGACGGCCATGGCGCCTGGGGCGACCCGGCGGCTGGCATCGGGCTGGGTCACCGGCGGCTCGCCATCATCGACCTGTCTGACACCGGCCTCCAGCCAATGCATTCGGCCAGCGGCCGGTACGCCATCAGTTACAACGGTGAGGTCTATAACTTCCGCGAGTTGCGGCAGGAGCTCGAGGCCCGCGGTTATCGCTTTCGCGGCACCTCCGACACAGAAGTCATGCTGGCCGCGTGCGAGGAATGGGGCCCCGATGACGCGGTGACGCGGTTTGTCGGGATGTTCGCCTTTGCACTGTTCGACCGCCGTGAACGCACACTCCGCCTCGTTCGCGACAGGCTTGGCGTGAAACCGCTGCACTGGACGATCGTCAACGGTACACTGCTGTTCGGTTCCGATCTGCGTGCGTTGATGGCACACCCGGACTTCAGGAAAGACATCGACGTCGAAGCAATCGATGCCGTGCTGCGCCTCAGTTATGTCCCCGCACCCGCCACCGTCTTCAGAAATGTTCACAAGTTGCCGCCGGCATCGATCCTGACATTGCGGGCGGGTGGCGAACCGACGATTACGCGCTACTGGAGCGCCATCGACGCGGCTAATGCGTCGCACCAATCCTGCAGCGAGGCGGAAGCGATCGACGCGATCGACGCGCTTCTGCGCGACGCGATTTCGCGGCGGCTGATCTCCGATGTTCCGCTCGGAGCGTTTCTGTCGGGCGGAACAGACTCCAGCGTGGTCGCGGCATTGATGCAGCAGGTATCGAGTCAGAAGGCTCAAACGTACACCGTTGCCGTCGATGATCCGCGTTTTGACGAGTCGGCATCGGCGCGCGCCGTCGCCGACCGGCTCGGCACCGCGCACACCGAAGTCGCCCTGTCGGCGACGTCGATCATCGATCAGGTAGATCAAATTCCCGAGTGGTTCGACGAGCCGTTTGCTGACGCCTCGCAACTGCCGACGCATCTTGTTGCCAAGGCAACACGGGCGCACGTCACCGTTGCACTATCGGGCGACGGTGGCGACGAACTATTCGCGGGGTATCCGAAGTACGGAATTCTCGCGCGCGCCTGGCGACACGCGTCCGCGTTGCCCAAGCCCGCGCGCATTGCCGCCGGCAAGGTTATTGCGGGAGCGCCGGCCTTCGTGCTGCAAGGCCTCAGCTCCCTGATCGATCCGGCGCGCGGCGAACGGATCGAGGAAAAAGCCCGGCGGCTCGGCACGGCATTGGCAGCCGATGACGTGGACCGGGCCGCGCTCGCCCTTGCGACCGTCGGAATCGATGCACCTGGGTTGGTCCTTGGTGCGAAAGGGGCCTACGGGAGGCAACCGATCGTCGGCCTCACCACCGGCGACGTCGTTTCGCGCATGCAGATGCAGGACCTGCTCACATACTTGCCCGACGACATCCTCACCAAAGTCGATCGCTGCACCATGGCCGTCGCGCTGGAGGCGCGCGAGCCGCTACTCGATCATCGATTGATCGAGTTTGTCTGGTCATTGCCTCCGGCGCTCCGGCGCGGCGATGGCACGCCCAAATTCCTGCTGCGCAAGGTGCTGGCGCGTTATTTGCCGGCCGATTTGATCGATCGTCCGAAACGCGGATTTTCCATACCGGTGGGAACCTGGCTAGCGGGACCATGGCGCGAATGGGCCGAAGGTCTGCTCGATGCGAAAAGCCTGGCGCGCTTGTTCGATGCGCCTGCCGTACGGACGTTGTGGCAACGTCACCTGGCGGGCTCGCATGACGGCGCGACGGCACTCTGGAATATTTTGATGGTTCAAGCGTGGGCGCGACGATGGTTGTAGCTCCGCGCGCCGCGCGTCTTCTCTACATCGTGACAGAGGACTGGTACTTCCTGTCGCATCGATTGCCGATGGCGCGTGCTGCGCACGAGGCCGGCTTCGAGGTTCACGTCGCCACCAACGTCTCGGACGGTCGCGCACCGATCGAGCGCGAAGGCTTCGTCCTGCACCATGTCCCCTTTACGCGCGCCAGCTTTTCAATCCGCGGCAACTTCGCAACCATTCGCGCGCTTCGCAGCCTTCAACATCGGATCAAGCCCGATATCGTGCATCGCGTCGCGCTGCAGCCGGTCGGGGTCGGAGCGCTCGCGGCAATTGGATCGCGTGTACCATCGGTCAATGCATTCACCGGCCTTGGCCACACATTCATTGCCGACAGCTGGAAGGCGCGGGTAGCGCGACTTTTAATCGGCTGGACGCTTCTTCTCCTTGTCAATCGCAGACGCAATGTCGCGCTGGTGCAAAATCCTGACGACCGTCAACTCCTGGCCGACCTCGGCTTTTCTCAAGACCGCATTGTCTTGATTCCAGGCTCTGGCGTCGACACTCAGCACCTGAAACCCGCCCCCGAGCCGCCGGAGCCCGTCACGCTGGGGTTCGTTGGGCGCTTGCTCGAGGACAAGGGCATCCGCACGCTGGTCCGAGCGTTCGAAGACCTGCGCGGGCGCGGGCTCAACATCCAGCTGCAAATTGCCGGCGACCCGGACCCCAAGAACCCGGCATCGGTCACCGAGACTGACATCGATCGCTGGAAACGTCAGCCAGGCATCGTCTACCGCGGGTATGTTAAGGACATTGGCGGTCTGTGGGCCGGCGCTCACATCGCGGTGCTGCCGTCGCGGCGCGAAGGCTTTCCCAAGAGCCTGCTCGAAGCCGCCGCATGCGGTCGCCCCATGATCGCAAGCGACGTGCCTGGGTGCCGCGAAATCGTGAAGTCCGGCGAGACCGGCTTTTTGGTCCCGGCCGACGACGCGGCCGCACTCGCTGATACGATCGAAGTATTGGTCCAGAACAAGATTCTGCGTGAAGTACTCGGCCAAGCGGCCAGACGGATGGTGGAGGCGCAGTTCTCCGACGCCATCATTGGTCGCGCCACGGTTGACCTCTATCGTAGCCTTACCGATAAGTCGGCCTGACCAACGTCCCGATCCCCATGGCGACATCACCTCTCTGGCCGCTCGCGGCGGCACTTCTCGCGGCGGCCGTCGTCTCGGCCGCCCTGATCGCCGTCCTCAAACCGCTGCTTGTGCGCTACGCGCTGGCGCGCCCAAATGCGCGCTCATCGCACGCCGTGCCGACCCCGCAGGGCGGGGGTATCGCGGTGATCGCGGCAACGTTCATTGCAGCGTCCCCCGTGCTCGTCCTGCTGACGCCCGCGGACCAACAGCTGCAAATCTGGATCCTGTTTGCGGCGACGGCGTTTCTCGCCATCGTCGGCGCCGTTGACGATATCCGCACCATCGAAGCAACACCGCGCCTGGTCATGCAATTCATCGCTGTCGGCGTTGTCGGCGGACTACTGTCCTCTGACATCCACATCGTCCCGATGTTGCCGCCCGCGATCGAGCGCATCTTGTTGGTCGTGGCAGGCGTGTGGCTGGTCAATCTCACGAACTTCATGGACGGCATCGACTGGATGACGGTGACCGAGGTCGTAAGCATCACGCTCGGATTGTTTCTGCTCGCCCTGCTCGGCGCACTGCCACTCGCGGCCGCGATCGTTGCGCTCGCGCTGCTCGGCGCGATCCTGGGATTTGCGCCGTTCAATCGCCCCGTCGCCAGGCTCTTTCTTGGCGACGTCGGCAGCCTTCCGATCGGGCTCCTGCTGTTTTGGCTTCTGCTGCAGCTCGCCGGTCGCGGCCATCTCGCCGCAGCTCTGCTGTTGCCACTCTACTATCTGGCGGATGCCACGCTTACCCTCGTCCTGCGCATGGCACGCGGGGAATCGATCCTGCAGGCGCACCGTACTCATTTCTATCAGCGGGCAACCAACGTCGGATGGACAGTTCCGGCGATTATCACGCGGGTCGCCTGCACCAACGCCTTGCTGGTGGCCCTCGCGGTCGCCTCAGTGTGGGCTCCCAGCGCGGGCGTCCAAGTCGCAACGTTCATTGCCGGACTCGCCGCCGTCGCTCTCCTGCTCCGTCATCTCACGAGGGGCACATCCTGATGCGCGTGCTCGTGACTGGCGCCTCGGGCTTCGTCGGTCCGGCGTTGGTGACAACGCTGGCGCAAGCCGGGCATCGCGTACGCGCCGCCGCCCGCCGGCCACCACCATTTCCAACCTCCGTCGAACCGGTGCAGCACGGCGATCTTGCAGACGTCATCGACTGGTTGCCGTTGGTGGAAGGTTGCGATGCCGTCGTCCATCTTGCCGGCATTGCGCACGTGGGGCTTGCCATCCCCGACGCGCTGTATGACCGCGTCAACCACCAGGCGACTCGCTCGCTGCTACGTGCTGCCGAGACTGTGAAGGTCAGCCGCTTCATCTTCATCTCGTCGATCCGCGCTCAGACGGGCCCCGCAGCGGACCGCGTCCTTACAGAGGACGATGAGCCCCGGCCGACCGAACCCTACGGCGCCTCGAAGCTTGCCGCCGAGCGCGCGGTCGTGGATTCGCCTCTGCCCTATGTCATCTTGCGGCCAGTTCTGGTTTATGGCCCGCAAGCGCGCGGCAACTTCGCGACCTTGTCGCGAGTCGCGGCCTTGCCGGTGCCGCTCCCGTTCGGCGGCTTTCGCAACCGGCGCTCACTGGTGAGCCGCGATGCGCTGATCGACGCTATCCGTTACGCGCTCACCGCTGACCTTGCGCGCGAAACGTTCATCGTTGCCGACCGTGCGCCAATCGCGTTCAGCGACATGCTGGCGGCGTTGCGGCGCGGACTTGGGCGCGGCCCTGGGCTCATCACGGTCCCGCGTGCACTTGTCAGCGCGCCACTACGGTTCGCTGGCCGCGCGGACATTCTCGAGCGGATCGACGGCGAGTTGATCGCCTCCCCCGACAAGCTGATCAACAAGGGCTGGCGGGGCGCGGCGGACACGGCCGCATCACTGGAACAGGTGGCACGGCAGATCGCCGCAGGCCGCAGGACCTAGACCGCTCGCTTGCGGGCCGCGTCGGCGTCGGTGCGCAGCACCCAGTCGAGCGCAGCACGGTCGCCGCGCGCAATGGCCTGCTCGAGTTCGGCCAACCAACTACGCACTGTCTCCAGTGACGGTTGCGCCGGCCGCGCGGCCACGATTCCGGTAATGCCGATCTCGGTGATCGGCTCCTCGCTGGCGAACAGGATTTCGTTGAGCCGCTCGCCTGGCCGCACACCGCTAAACACGATCTCGATATCGCGCCCGGGCTCCAGTCCCGACAGGCGGATGAGACGCTCAGCGAGATCGACGATCTTCACCGGCTGGCCCATGTTCAGAACATAGACGCCGACCTCGTTCGGATTCGGCCCGAGCGCATGCGTCGCCGAGGTGATCACCAGGTCGCACGCCTCGCGAATGGTCATGAAGTAACGCACCATATCGGGGTGCGTGACCGTCACCGGCCCGCCTGCCTCGATCTGTGCCTTGAATTTCGGGACTACGGACCCATTCGAGGCCAACACGTTGCCGAACCGCACCGAGATCAGTCGCGTCGTGGATGATTTCGCGCGCGACAGATCTGCGTCGATTGCCTGGCAGTACATTTCAGCGAGGCGCTTGGTCACGCCAAGCACCGACACCGGCTCGATGGCCTTGTCGGTCGATATCATCACCATCGCCCGCGCACCGGCCGCCACCGCGGCATCGGCCACATTGATCGACCCGAAGACATTGGTGCGCACGCCCTCGCCCCAATCACGTTCCAGGATCGGAACGTGCTTGAGCGCTGCGGCATGGAACACGAGGTCAGGTTTGAACTCGCCAATCAGCTTGAACATACGGTCCCGATCGCGCACATCGGCGATGCGACCTTCCAGCTTGGTCAAGGAATTCTTGCCGCCCAGCATTTCCATGACGGTGTGAAGCGCCGGCTCGGCATGCTCGAGAACGAGCAGCCGTGACACGCCGAACGTCACCAGCCGGTCGCAAATCTCCATGCCGATCGAGCCGCCGCCGCCGGTAACGATCGCCGATTGTCCTCGCGCGAAATTTTCAAGGCGTCGGTAGTCGATCTTGACGCTTGGACGGACGAGCAGGTCTTCGACGTTGACCGGCGCCAGACGAAGCGCCTCCCCACCTTCATCGAGCGACGGCAGGCGGCTGGCATTGAGTCCGAGCCGTCGCGCGCGCATCAACAGTGTCTCGGGCGCCGCGTCGGGAGCGAGCGCGCTCGGCAACATCACCATGCGGGTCACGGTAGTGCCGCGCGCCGCCAGGTCCGCTACGACGTTCTCAAGGTCGGTGGCGTCACCCAGAACCGGCACGCCGCGGATCGATTGCCCGCGATCGGCCGATGAAGCCGAGAGGATGCCCACCGGCCTGATTTTCACCGCCCCGCTCTCGAACGAGCGGATCAGAACTTCGGCGTCGGCGGCACGGCCGATAAGGAGGGTCGGCGGCGCCGCAACGTCGCGTGTGCGCACCAGCGTGCGCGTGTAGCGAAAATAGCGATAGGCGACGCGCGGTCCGGTCAGAAAGATGAGCTGCAGGAACCAGTAGAGCAGGATGGTGATCTTGCCGAAGAAAAAGGTCCCGTAGAAGTTCGGCGACAGCAATACATAGTCGAGCACCAGCAGCAACACCGCTATCAATGTCGACGCCCGGACGATCTGAATGAATTCAGGCAGAGACGTGAAGCGCCACTTCGACTTTTGAAGCCCAAAAGCCAAATAGACGATGCCTGCGCAGACAACGATGCCAGGCAACAGCACGACCAGCAGGTCCAACCGCTGATCGAGGAAGGTATCCTCGAAACGGATATAGAAGGCGCCCAGAACCGCCAGCACCGTGACCACGAGGTCATGCGCCAGGATCAGCCACATCCGCGCCGTGAATTTCGAGAAACCGATCATCGTGCTACCAGCGGCCGGAGTGCCGCGACTGCGGTGGTTCTACCGTAAGGCGTCCCCAAATTGCAGAGGCAGGCCCACACTATATTCCTAAGCATTTGCCCGCACCTCTCTTGGCGCAAGCTGTGATGACAGCGCCTGATCGACGGCCAGCAAGACTGCGGCTGGTGCGAGTTCGTCGAGGCACTGGCTGCGGCTTTCGAGATGGCGGTCGCACCCTTCGTTTTGGCAAGGAAGGCACGGTAATGGATTTTGCACCAGCCAGACATTGCCACGCTGCTGCATGTGACCGGCAGCCTGCCAGGGCCGATTGAGGCCTCCGCGAGGCCACGGTCCCCAGAGCCGCGGGTCGGTCGGGCCGTAGAGCGCGACGGTCGGCGCTCCGGCGGCGGCAGCAAGATGGGTTACTGAAGTATCGGGTCCGATGAAAACGCGGGCACCAGCGACGAGCGCGGATATCTCATGCCAGGGCAACGCGCCATCCAGGCGCTCTACCTCGCGCATGCCGCCGACAATATCGTCGAGATACGATTTCTCTGCCTGCGCCGGACCTCCCGTCACAAAAACCTTGAGCCCTCGTGCACCGAGTTCGCTTGCGAGCGCGCGCCACCCCGCAACCGTCCATCGCTTGTAGAGAAACATTGGGGCCGGATGAATCACGGCGTAGTCGCCACGAACCGCATCGCGTTGCGGGCCCGCAGGGCAGACAACATCCGCGACGCGGGCAATTCCAATCGCATCCGCAAGGCGGAGCACTTCCTCGACTCTATGCACGCCAACGGCCGGCGGGACGCCGTGCGTGAGCAGCGCGCGCTTGGTTCTGTCCATCACGCTCGCCGACGCTACCGGACCCACGCTTTGCCGGCCAGCCGTTATGGCGAAGAAGATCGGACGATCGCCGCCTTGCACTGATATGGCGAGCTCATAGCGGCGCATGAGACGGGCGGCGAGCGCCAGGCTATCTGCAGCGGTGGGGCGCACCGGCATCGTAATCACGTTGTCGATATCGGGATTGCCGGCAAGGATGCCCGTCGTATCAGAGAAAACCAGCACATCGAGCGTTGCGTCCGGCCAGGCACGGCGCACGCTGCGGATGAGTGGGGTTGTCAGCAGAACGTCGCCCAGCCGACGCAGCACAATGATCAAAATCCGTGGCCGCGCGGGCAGGTCGATCATGATGCGGCCCGCTGGCGCAACACCATGCCGCCGGCAACGCCCACGCCGACGACATAGAGCCAACCTTGCGTAAAATCGAAGAGATGAGAATTGAACAGCGAACCGACGATGTTCTGTGTCACGAGGACGAGCCCTATCCACTCGATCGGCCCTGCTCCGAGAAACAAACGCCAATGCACGACCCACAAAGCCACGAGGGCGAGCATCCCCGCCACCCCAAGCTGGATGCCGACGGCGAAGAACTGGTTGTGCGGATTCGAGGCCTTTTCCGCGGCAGGGTCTGGGGATACCTGCCGGAACATCTCGCGCGTAGATCCAGTTCCGTGCCCGATCAAAGGCGCATCACGCAAGAACTTCAGCGACTGCTGCCAGAAATACAACCGTGCGCCCGCCGACGTCTGATCGAAGCTCTTCTTCGGTACGCCTGGCTCGTGCTCCTCGACCAACCGCTGTTGCAGGTAGGGCGACGAGGTCCATGCGATGCCCGCGCACAAAACGATCGCAGCAAGAAAGACGGCCAGCTGAACACGGCTGAAGTGGCGGATCCCGAGCAAGATGAAGAGCACCGCCATGATCACCAGCGTGGTGCGAGCAGTAGCGATGAACATCACGTTGACCACAAACGTGATGCCGAGCGCAGCGAGCCATGCGGCGGCGCTCCATCGCGCTTCTTTCGACGCTGCCACTGCGCGATCGAACACGACGAATGCTCCGATCGCAAAAATCTCGCTCTGAATTACGTAGTCCTTGACCGGGACGCCCCTCGGGTAACCGTGCGACGGCAGATCCGGAAACGCCTGCAGCAACCATGAATACGCCAGCAGCACCAGGATGGACGCAAAAAATGCGTTGAGCACCCACTTGCCGTTGTCCGATCGCGCGAATTGCGCAAGCAACAGCGGGATCGCCAACAGCTTCGCGTATTGACCGAGCCCGGCGAAACGCTCGGGCCAAGGCACGGCACCGCCCCACAGCAGGCCGCAGATCGCCAACGCGACCAACGCCACTGGCAGAATTGCCGCCGGATGCCTGAAAATCTTTTGAGCCGCTGCAAATTCGAGCGTCGGCAACACAGCAATCAGCCACAGTACCGCCAGAATGCTCGTGGCTGACGTCGACCAAGGCAGCGATGCTGCGAGCAGTGCCGCCAACCCATCGGAGAGCCGCTCGAAACGCACGCGGCTGAGCGGGCCTTCGACCGGAAGCGCGATCATGATGCCCGCTGCGCGAGCTGCGGCTTGGTGCGCTCGACGTCGGCGACGAGATGCGAGAGGCCCATCTGCGCACGCACGCGCTTGCCGGAACGCAACTCGCCAAGCCGCCGTTCATTGTCGGTGAGTTGCGAGCGGTCGGCTTCCGGATGCCAGAGGTGCAGGACGGCGGTGGCAAAGCGCCCGTCCTTGCGACGCACGCCATTGCGGATCATGCGAATAAAGATGTCGGAGTCTTCGCGGCCCCAGCCGGTGAAAGCAGAATCGAATCCGTCGACGGCGTCGAGATCGCTACGCCAGAACGCCATGTTGCTGCCGCGCGCGTTGGTCCACTTGCGCGGATGACGCCTGCGGAAGCCGGAAAGCGATATCCCGAACAGCGGGGAAAGACGGTTGACCCCTCCGGCCAGCCGCTGACGCAGCCAGGTGAAGAAGCCCCAGCGTTCCGGCTCGAGGCCGTCGTGCAGGACGCGATCAGTCAGCTCAGAAGACAACAGCACGCGATTGCCGGTGACGAACCAGCCCTTTTCCATCAGCCGGCGGTGCTGGGCGACAAAGTCCGGACGCGCAATGCAGTCGCCGTCGAGAAATACACAATAGGGCCCGGCACTGATGCGAATGGCCCGGTTGCGAATTTCAGCCAAGCGAAAGCCAACATCCGGGTGCCACGCGTGCTTGACTGGGACACTGATCTTGCGCGCCCACTCGGCGATCAGCCCGCCGGTGACCATCTCGGACCCATCGTCTGCGACGATGATCTCAAAATTGCGATCGGTCTGGATCGACAACGCACGGAGGCAGGCATCCAGTGCATCCGGCCGGTTATACGTCGCAACGATCACCGAGATCAGGTCGGTCACGACGCGCGCCCCGCAAGCCAGGCTTTCATGTAGCGATAATAGCTGCCTTCCGCGTTGGCGACCGCCAGCAGGAAGCCCTCCTTGCCGTCGAGAAAACCAAGCCGCAGGACGTAGACCCTGATGAACGTCCAGAGGCCGTGACTGATTCCGCTCATGAACGTCACGCGACGCCCTGAATTGAGCAGCATTTGGGCACTGGCCGTCGAATAACGGTCAATGCGATCGATTGCCTGCTCCAAACGGGTGACAGCGTCGTGCTGTAGCGGGGTCTCGATCCGGCCCACCGGGCCATCACAGATGACGCGCTCGTGTACGAGGTCATCCGAGAAGCGTGCCTTCCTGCGCTGGAACAGGCGCAGCACGTAGTCCGGGAACCGTGCGCCCATCTCCCGGCCAAGGAAAGTCGAGACGCGCCGGATTTCATAGCCCTCGCATTTCGGCGCTGCGATCAGCGACCGGATTTCGCGCGCGAGCGCCGGACTGACGCGTTCGTCGGCGTCGATCGACAACACCCAATCTCCCTCAGCCAGCGACAGGGCGACATTTTTCTGCGGGCCGTAGCCGCTCCATTCATGGGAAGCGACGCGCGCACCCTTGCCCTTGGCCAGCGCCACCGTGTCATCCGTACTGCCGCTGTCCACAACGACCTGCTCGTCACAGAATGCCAGCGCATCCAGACAGGCCGCGATGTTCGCCGCTTCGTTCTTGACGATGATGATCGCGCTCAGCCGCGGCATGTCAGATCTTGGCCGCGGTCGGCGCAGCCATCTTCGTCTCCGCCTTGCCGTCCTCGCGCCCCGATCGGCGCACGATGGCGGTCGTCGAATGACCCGGCAGCAGCTCGACCAGAACCACCTCCCCGCCCTCGGCCTCGACCACCTCGCGCCCGACCACCTGATCGGCACGGTAGTCGTCGCCCTTGATCAGCACCTTCGGCCGCAAACGTTTGATCAGTTCGAGCGGGGTGTCCTGCTCGAACACCACGACGAGATCGACAGCCTCGAGCGCCGCCAGCACATCGGCTCGCGCGTGGACGTCCTGGATCGGCCGGTCGGCGCCCTTGAGGCGGGACACGGATGCATCGCTGTTGAGGCCCACCACGAGACGGTCACAGGTGCCGCGTGCCTCGGCCAAAACCTTCACGTGACCGGGATGCAGGATGTCGAAGCAGCCATTGGTGAAGCCGACGCGCAGATCCTGATTGCGCCACTCGCGCACGCGCTCGTCGGCGATACCCCAATCGAACACGATTTTCTCTTCGGCCGCGAGCGCCGCTGCCGGCAGCACGCGGGCGCGCAACTCCGCCGGCGTCACCGCGGCCGTCCCGCGTTTGCCGACGACAACCGAGGCTGCGGCATTGGCGACGCGCATGGCCTGCTCGTAGTCGGCGCCGGTCGCGAGTAACGCGGCCAGTGTTGCTACCACGGTGTCGCCGGCGCCTGATACGTCGCGCACCTTGACCGGATAGGCCGGCACGTGAACGGGCTCGTCGCCCGCGACATACAGGAACATGCCGTCTTCGGAGAGTGTCGCCAGCACCGCACGGCACTCGACCGTGCGCGCGAGATCGGACGCAGCGGCCGCAATTTCCGTGTTGGTCGCGACCGGCCGGCGGGTGTGATCAGAAAGCTCCTTCCGGTTCGGCGTAATCATGGTCGCACCACGGTAGACGGAGTAGTCGTGCGCCTTCGGGTCGACGATCACCGGTTTGCCGAGCTTGCGCGCTTCATCGATCACGGCGCGAATGACGCGTGGCGTCAGCACGCCCTTGGCGTAATCGGAAAGCACGACGGCACCAACGCGTGGCAACGCTTCGGTTGCGTGCGCAATGACCTGGTCCTCAATCTCGCGCGAGACCGGCGTCGCGACTTCCCAATCGGCGCGCAGCAGATGCGCGGAGTAGTGTTCCGACACAAAGCGTGCCTTGCGGGTCGTCGGCCGCGAGCGGTCGACGACGAGGTGCGGCTCGATCGCCGGCTTGAACTCATCGAGCGCCCGGCCGACCATGCCGCCGGCATCGTCCTGTCCGACGACGCCTATAAAAACGCAGCGCGCGCCTAGGCTCACGATATTGCGGGCCACGTTGCCAGCGCCGCCGATCACCTTCTCCTCGCGTTTGATCGCCAGAATTGGCGTCGGCGCCTCCGGCGAAACGCGTAGCACATCGCCATAAACGAACTCGTCGAGCATGAGATCGCCGACGCAAAGGATGCGTTGCGACATCACCAGCCTGAGAGCGTCCGCGACGTTGAACATACGTTGCCTCAGCGGAACCGATCGGGTTGATTGAGATAAGCACCGACGTAGCGCTTCACTCCATCTTCTACCGACGTGAACCCCGCATTGTATCCGGCCCGCCGCAGGTTATCGACGGAGGCCTGCGTGAAATACTGATAGCTGTCGCGGATCGTATCCGGCATCGCGATGTACTCGATGTTGGGGGCCCGCCCGAGTGCCGTGAACATCGCAGTGATCAGGTCGCGGAAAGAGCGTGCTTTGCCGGTACCGACGTTGAAGATGCCCGAGATCGACGGCGTCGCCAGCAGCCAGTTCACCACCGCGACAGCGTCGTCCACGAAGATGAAATCACGGCGCTGGTCGCCGTCCTCAATGCCTGGACGATGCGATTTGAACAGGCGCACCGGCTTGCCGCCTTTCGCCTCGTCGAAGCGCTTGGCGACGAGGCTCATCATCTCGCCTTTGTGATATTCGTTCGGCCCGAACACATTGAAGAACTTCAGACCGGCCCACTGCGGCGGCAACTTCTGGCGCTTGTTGACCCGATCGACCACCGCAAGATCGAACAACTGCTTGCTCCAACCATAAAGATTCATCGGCCGCAGCTTGCGCAGCGCCGCCGGCTGCCAGTCATCGGAGAACCCTTCGTCGCCATCGCCATACGTGGCGGCGGACGATGCATAGATGAAGGGCGTGCCGGTCGCTGTGCACCAGTCAAGCAACGCGAGCGAGAAGCGAAAATTGGTTTCGATGACGAGATCACCGTCACGCGCAGTCGTCTCCGAGATCGCGCCGAGATGGACCACCGCGTCGAGCTTGCGGCCCTGCAACCATTTCATCAAATCATCGGGCGGCACGAAATCAGCGAGCTGGCGCTTCTGCAGATTGCGCCACTTGCCATCCTTGCCGAGAACGTCGTTGACGACGATATCGGTGCGACCGGCCTCGTTGAGACTGGCAACCACGTTGGATCCGATAAAGCCGGCTCCGCCGGTCACCAACAACATTGTACCTGCCGCGCTATCTGGAGTTCCGCCACCTTTGCCGTAGTCTGGTGACCGGCGCAATATTCGGTCAGAGTCTGCGTTAACCAGCACGGCGCCCGCACCACCACCAAGAATGCACATAGAAACAAAGACTTACCGGGGTGCCGCGGATCGGGCGAGCGCTCCTGTCCTGATCGTTCCTTACCAATGGATCGGCGACTTCGTTCGCATCCATTCGGTGGTCAAACTATTGAAATCGCAGGACAAGGAACGCCCGGTCGACGTCCTGACGTCTAGCAATGCCGCTCCTCTGCTCGACTATATGCCGGGGGTGCGCAGGGGCGTCGTCTGGGACCTGCCGCGCAAGCGCCTTGCCTTCGGCACGCACCGCGCGTTGGCGGCGCGGCTGCGCGCCGAACACTACGGCCAGGCACTGATCATGCCGCGCACCTGGAAGGCCGCGCTTGCGCCGGCGCTGGCGGGCATTCCGGTTCGCTCAGGCTTTGTCGGCGAGTGGCGCTTCGGGCTCGTGAACGATCTACGTTTTGGCGAACGAAAATTGCCGCGCATGATCGATCAATGCGCCGCGCTTGCTTTGCCGGCGAATGCGCATCTGCCCTCCGACTGGCCGCTGCCTGAACTCGTCGTGCCGGCTTCCGAGCTTGCAGCATGGCGCGAACGAATGAACCTACGCGGCCGCGGGGTCGCTATCGCGCCAGGTGCAGTTGGCCCGTCGAAGCGTTGGCCCGCGACCTATTACCGCGACCTTGCCGCAACGCTCGGCAAGCAGGGCATCGATGTCTGGATCGTCGGTGGTCCCGGCGAGCGCGATCTGGCACAGGAGATAGCCGCGGGTCTCGGGAGCGTGCGCGATCTCACCGGTGCCGATCTGCGCAACGCCATTCTTGCGATGGCAGGCGCCGAGGCTGCGGTCTCGAACGACTCCGGCCTGCTGCATGTGGCTGCTGCGCTCGGCACGCCGTCGATCGGGATCT
>Ga0105245_10002883_pt1 | contig 15447 bp, 10 predicted proteins | sample KBSM54metaG_FD_81523 | JGI IMG/M metagenome (GOLD analysis project Ga0105245, IMG submission 81523) | Miscanthus rhizosphere microbial communities from Kellogg Biological Station, Michigan, USA - KBS M5-4 metaG | ecosystem: Host-associated > Plants > Roots > Rhizosphere > Soil | place... | reverse complement strand
GTGCTGCGCGATTTTCGATTCCGAGAGTCATTGGCAATTCTGAAATACTTGCGCTATCCGCGAACGGCTGTCCTGATTTTTGCCAGCATCGTCGCAGCCATAGTATTTACGCTGACCCAGCTCGCGATGCCATGGATCATCCGCGGAATTATCGATACAGCGCTCACGAAAGCAGAAACTCACAGCCTTGCCGTGAGTGCGATAAAGCTGATTGTGATTGCGTTTGTCTCAAGCTCATTCATGAGCTTACATTCATTATCGCTGACGATTCTGAGCGAAGGCTCACTCCGTGAGCTCCGATCTCGAATGCTGGCGCATCTACAGAGACTGCCAATCCCGCATTTTGATGCACACCACTCCGCCAAATTGGCGTCCTTATTTACCGAAGATGCGCCCGGCGTCGTCAAGATATATCACCCCTTGTGCAGTGAATTGATCTTGGGTCTCACGCAGCTTGTGTCGATTTTTGCTGTTGTATCCGTCCATTACGGGAAGCTCGTTCTCCTTTCGTTCATCTTGATCCCGATTTATGTGGTCATACCGCTGCTCACTGCCCGCGCTAGCCGAAAGGCATCTTCTGAGTTGATGGAGTCAAAATCCCGATTCAATTCCACTCTTCAGGAAGGAATTGAAGGTATCCGTGAAATTAAAGCGTTAACACGCGAGACATGGAGCGCGTCGAAGATAGGCAAAGCGGCTGCGGCCATTTTTGTAAGCCAGATCAGGCTGTCATCCTTGAACTCCTTAACCAGCCTGAATTACACGTTTTACTGGGTTACGATGGGCCTTCTGTACTGGTATTGCGGGCTGCAGGTCGTGAGTGGCCGGATTACTATTGGCGAATTGATCGCGCTAGTGTGGTATCTAGGTCTACTAGATATTCCGGCCCGTAGATTTATTGCCTTGAGTACCCAAAGTCATGCAGTGGGGGCCTGTGCTGAAAGGATTCTCGAATTTCTTCGTCTTCCTACGGAGGACCTGGAGCTTGGGCACAATGTCCAGCATCTGGCATGCTCGATTGAGTTCCGCAAAGTTCGTTTTCGATATCCAGGACAAACTGAGGACGCGATAAAGTCCGTATCGTTTATAGTGCCGCCCGGAATGAAAGTAGCCATCGTTGGGCCAAGCGGCTCCGGGAAAAGCACGATTACGCGCTTACTGTTACGGTTCTATGACCCACAAGAAGGAATGATTCTTTTGGATGGAATTGATTTTCAGCAATACAGCATCGGCATGAGTCGTGTTATAGCGGGTGCGGTCTTTCAAGAGCCGTTTATGTTTAGCGGAACAATAAGAGAGAACCTCCAGATTGGAAGCTTGGAATCGGACGAGAACGCTATCATACGCGCCGCGAAGATTGCCAATGCCCATGGTTTTATTGAGCAGCTTCCGCAAGGATATGACACGGAAATCGGGGAGCGCGGGGCCAGGCTGTCCGTGGGACAAAAGCAGAGGATCGCGATCGCTCGTGTTGTTTTGCGCAATCCAAGCATCCTGATCTGGGATGAAGCCACTTCTTCCCTGGATGCAGAGTCGGAGCAAGCGGTGCGAAAATCCATGGGTCATGTGATGCTGGGGCGGACGACATTTGTAGTCGCACATGACTTGCGCACCGTTCTCGACTGTGACATGACCATGGTTTTGAATGAAGGAAACCTCGTTGGATGGGGGCGGCATGAGGAGTTGTTGAGGGAGTGTCCTCTCTATGCACGCCTTTGTGCAATTCAGTTCGACAAGGTCGCTATACCAGTTCCATCAGCATGTGAGAGATAAAGCCGAGCAGATGTACTAGAGGACATATGACGGTGTTGCGTGGAGAGAAATTCAAAATAATCGATGGCATTAAATTTGTAATCATAGAGGAGCAGGCCGTTTTGCTCCACAGCAAGCTGGGGCTTTACCTGGGGTTAGATGAGATTGGCACCGCGATTTGGCATGAAATCGAACGTGGTACGGCTTTTGAGCAAATTTGTGAACGGCTCGTTCAGCAATATGATGTGGCTCAAGACGTTTTGGCCCGGGATGTTGAGACGTTTATTGCAAAGTTGAAAGACAAACAATTAATTGAAACTGTTAAGGCTTGAAATGATGTTTGTTGAAAGCAAAAGCGGAAGCACGAGGCAGCCGGTGTTGCCTGCGGTCTTCAAAACCGTCATCTCGTATCCTCGCGATGCGAGAGGTGGGTTCGACTCCCATGTGCTTCCGCCATCTATAACCCAGAAATGTCCCGTAATGGCACTCCAGCCGCACTCGTGTTCCGTTTCGGAATATTGGTTGAAGTTGGTAGCTGCAGGCTTCAACATAGAATTCTTTAACTCTTAGTTCTCGTGTACATGTCCTATATTATCGACATATTTACTACCAAATATGGAATGATTGGTGATAGTTTTGTGGTATATTTCGCGAACCTTCAAGATATAAAGCCACACTACTGAGATGCATTAGTAATTCGGAGAGAATATGGCAAGCGCAGTGCGATTAACGGCCGGCGTCAAAGCGGCGGGTTGAGCGAGCAAACTAAGTCCAGCGGCGCTGGATTGTGTGCTGCGAAAACTACCTTCACAGGTCGATCCCAACGTAATTGTCGGGTTTGATACAGCAGATGATGCGGGTGTTTACCGCATTGCTCCTGATTTAGCCCTAGTACAGACCGTAGATTTCTTCACACCTATTGTCGATGATCCGTTTTCATTCGGCCAAATTGCAGCAGTAAATGCATTGAGCGATGTCTATGCCATGGGAGGCATGCCGCTAACCGCATTGGCTATGGTCTGCTTTCCGGAACGAGAAAACCTTGATGTATTGGGGGAAATCATGGCTGGCGGTCTTTCGAAGATGGTTGAAGCTGGCTGTACCATTTTGGGAGGGCACAGTGTAAAGGATAGCGAAATCAAGTTTGGCTACTCTGTAACTGGCCTAGTGCATCCCGAACGTGTGTTCGCAAACGCGGGAGCAAAGCCCGGCGACAGACTCATATTGACGAAAGCTCTAGGCACAGGAACGATTAGTACCGCAGTCAAGAAACAAGAGATTTCTGATAGGTGGATGCAGGGCGCTCTCAATTCAATGACGACGCTGAATAAAATACCGATTGATGTTATTAAGGCTGGCGAGTTTTCGGTTCACGCGATGACTGATATTACGGGTTTCGGGCTGATCGGCCATGTTAGAGAACTGGCTATAGCCAGTAGGGTGCAGATCAGGCTTTACATCCCGGATATACCAATGCTTGAGGGAGCTCTTGAGTGCATTGACCGGGGATATATCCCCGGCGGTACTCACAACAACCGGGAGTTCGCCGAAAAAGATGTTGAATATATTTCAGAGGTGTCCGAACGCACGAAGTCCGTGCTTTTCGATCCCCAAACAGCCGGCGGCTTGTTAATGGCAGTTAGCGATAAGGACGCAGGTCATCTACTTCACCGGTTGCAGGAACAGGGAGTACGCGCTTCAGAGATTGGGGATGTCGTCAGTCAAGATCGGGATGCAGCAAGAATCTTGATTGTTTAAATTCTTAGCGCACAGCTGCTAATTCAGCTGCGCAATGTTCGGAGTATCGGAATCACTTTCGGCAATGGGGAGAGGAAGAATTATATGTCTACCCAAGCTTCCATGGTAAAGGCTGGAATAGCAGAAAATCAGAATCGCGGTTCAAGAGCTCAGATCATTTTTCAATTCCTGGTTCTGGGAGCGCTGGTGTTACTCCTTATGAACTACAAAGGAACGGGGGGACTTAACAAAATTCGCCAAACACAGGCGAATGGCAGCCTAAAACTTCCAGCATTGCAGCCTGCCAGTAATTCGTCTGGAGCAACTTCGTTTCGCGATGCCGCTGCGTATCTGAAGATCGTGTGGCCCGCTCTCCTCTTTGGTGTTCTGATCAGCGCCGCAGTGCGCACGAGTATCTCACGCACTCCCTTGCAATCAATTTTTGGCCGGGGAGCGGTGCGCGATCAAATCACGGGGGCAGTCGCGGGCATGCCACTGATGCTCTGCTCCTGTTGTGTTGCTCCAATATTCCCGTCGATTTATCAGAAAACGCGTCGAATAGGCCCTGCACTGGCGCTTGCGCTCGCAGCCCCTTCTTTGAATCCCGTAGCATTGACCTTGTCTTTTATGTTATTTCCCTGGCGCGTTGCTGGAGGACGCCTCGCGATGGCTCTTACCCTGGTATTGATAGGGTCTGCGTCCGTTGCGGGCCTCACAAGATCAGTCAGGTTTCCGATGAACGTTGAGGAACCAGGACATGACACAAAATGGCGAGCTTTACTTCTCTCTTACATGAACTCTTTGGGTTATGTCGCGTTGAGAACAGTTCCCCTCGTGGTCGTTGCAATCTGGGCGTCAATGTGGGTAATGCGAAGACTGCCTCTGAATACACTAGGCGCCACCGCCAGCACACACGTCTTCGGTATTGCCATAATTGCTTTAATCGCAGTGCTTTTAACGCTGCCGAGTCTATTCGAAATACCTTTGGCCCTGTCGATCATCGCTGCTGGTGGCCCGGTGGGTGCCGCCGCCGCAGTCTTGTTTGCTGGACCAGCAATCAATCTTCCATCCCTCGTTGTAATTGGCCGTCATAGTAACTGGAAAGTTTCCGCCGCGCTTGCCGGTCTTGTCTGGGGAATAGCAATAGCAGGCGGCTTATTGATTCGATGACGATTTCTCTCGGCCTTCGAACATATCACCTTGTCCCTTTATCTGGCCAAGGTTTTAAGCCCTGGTTTGACGGAGATGGAGTGCAGATGCGAGTAATTCTGTTTGCTGTTTTTTGGATTGGCACGATCCCTTCAATTCCGGCCTATGCATGGCAGCAAGCTGGAAAAGCGGAATTGGGGGCTGTTCACTTTCAGACCTCCTGCTCAGTTCCAGCACAGCAAATATTCGACCGAGCAGTTGCGATGTTGCATTCTTTCGAGTATGAGGCTGCGTACAAAGAATTTGGGAAAGTGAGTGCATTAGATCCTGATTGCGCGATGGCGCAATGGGGACTTGCAATGTCCACCTTTCGGCAGCTGTGGCAACCTCCTACTGCTGAGGAGATCAAAGCGGCGAACCTTGCTTTGGACAAGGCAGAGTCCGCAGTTTCCACGCCCAGAGAGCGCGCATATATTTTGGCTGTCCGAGAGGTCTATCGGGACAGCGAAAAGCGATCCTATTCAGACCGGGTAGATGCTTACTCTCTCGCTATGGAGAAGGTGCATAGCAATTATCCTGAAGACCGTGAAGCCGCTGTTTTCTATGCTCTGTCACTCCTGGCTCTGTCGCAATTAAAGAATGAGAATTCACACCAACAACAGGCCAGTACGATCCTGGAGAAGCTGTTCATTGAAGCCCCGGATCATCCGGGCATAGCGCACTATTTGATTCACTGTTACGATCAGCCGGACCTCGCCCTTCGCGGTGTGAAAGCGGCGCGCGTATATGCGAAGATTGCTCCGGCATCGATCCACGCGCTGCACATGCCATCGCATATTTTCGTGGATATTGGCTTATGGCAGGAATCAATTGACTCTAACGTTTCGGCCTTCAATGCAAGCCGCAACAGCGGCGATAGCAGCCTTCGCGGATACAGTGACCAGCTGCACGCCATTGATTTCATAATCTACAGCGCTTTGCAGATCGGAAAAGATTCTGTTGCGAACCGATATGCGGATGAAGCGAAACGAATTCCCATGCTAAATGACATCATAGTGGCGCAGGTGCTGTTGGATTTTCCAGCGCGAATCGCGACCGAGCAGCACGATTGGCGAGCCATTCTCGCGCTTAAGCCACCTAACAGCTCAAAGCCCAACATTCAGGGCCGTTTGGATTTAATGCAGATCACCGCCGCAGCTCGCTTGGGCGACTCATCTCTTGCGCAGCAGATCCTCGCGCGTTTCCAAGCTCTAGTTGCGGACCAACGTACCAGCAAAGACCCTGAACTGGTTTCATGGGCGCAACGGTCAGACAAATTACTTGTGAAACCAAGCGCTTGGCTGGATTTTGCCGAGGGCAGGCCCGAACAAGGCATCGAAAAACTGAGAATAGTAGCAAACCAGGAGCGTGCTGCAGGATTCGGCATCCCTGCGGCCGAAATGCTGGGTGACATGCTGGTGCAAGCAAAGCGCCCACAGGAGGCGATTGCCGCCTATGAGCAATCATTGAAAATCTCGCCTGGCCGGTTCAACTCCCTATATGGTGCGGCCAATGCCGCGGAACTTGCTGATAATACATCTCTGGCGCTGAAATATTATTCTGCTTTACAAGAATGCTGCAGTGGGTCGGCCCGGTCTGAGGTTGCGCGGGCTAAGCACTTTCTTGCTTCTCACAAGGAAACAGCAAAAGCCAAATAGGCGATAATTTGGCTTCATTTCGCCGATTTGTAAAAAGACGTATCACTTTGTGCAAGGGTTTTCCGTCCCTCTCCAGGCGCTAGAAGTGACATGGAAAGCTTGCAAGAAAATGTAGCTATTTGAAGCAGCAGAAGACCCTTAAGCGCAACAGATTTCAACATGTAGCGGCTAGCAACTTCAAAAGCAATAAGATAAGAACAGAAGATTTCAATTAATCGCCGTATGCCAGTGGAAGTGACTCTTAATCAGTAGGTTGAAGATTCGATTCCTTCCGGGTCAAAAACATGCCCCAGCGAAAATCTATGCGTGGGGTACATTCTGAACAATGTGCTTCGCACCAGAGGAACTGAGGACCCGGATAATGAGTGTAATCGCCTATTTACAACAACTATCATTGTGGGGCGAAGAAGGAGCGTTATGCAGAGCGACACTCAGAGCGCAGCTTTGCCCAATCGCAAGTTCTCGTAACCTTTCTGCCCCTTGGCTGTCTGCGTTTCAGTCTTCTTGAGGTAATGGGGCGTTCGCGAGGAGCGCAGGAAGTTGCCGCCCCAGTTGTCCTTTAGTTACAAAGCCATAAGCGCCGTGTTGTATGCACGCGTCGCGCAGAGTGGGCAAATCATGCGCGGTCAGGATGATGACTGTAAGCTCGGGGTAATGCTGGTGAAGCTCCACAGTAGCTTCAAGACCGTTCATCTTTGGCATTTGAAGGTCCATCAGGACTACCTGAGGATGCCACCGTTCAACGGCGGAGAGTGCCTCTTCACCATTCTGCGCCGTGGCTACGATTTCAAAGGTTGGATCGTCTTCAAGGAAAGTACAAAGCGTATTTAGAAAGGCCGGAGAATCGTCCACCGCTAACACACGAACGTGCTTTCCTGTCACTTGCGGCATTTTAACCCCTAACTTTTCCTTCACAAGAAATGCAGGTGTTCTCAATTGCCTTTCTTGATCGAGCCCACAGCTATAAGCGCTTTTTCTCGATCATGCACGCTTATCGTTAGTTACAACTTCATTTAGATACAGCTTGAAGGTACACGCTGGGCGAATCCATGCGCATCAGGTAGTTCCATGAGTTTGGCCCCTGGAAAACCGGGAGGCCCGTTAGGCCGCCGTGCTCTTGGAAGAGGCCATCTGAGAAATCGGCAACCGTACAGTGATCGTGGTGCCCAGTGGACCAGTCTTGATCTCCAGTTCTCCCTTAAGCAGCCTCACTCGCTCGCGCATGGAGCCCATGCCCACGCCTTCAGCGGCCCCATCCGGGATTCCCCTGCCCTGGTCCGCGATCTCCAGAGTCAATGTGTGGCCGTCACAAGAAGCCAGAACCGTTGCCGTGGTGCTTTGGGAATGTCGATGAACGTTGGAAAGACCTTCCTGCAGGATACGGAACACAGCTAATTCCACATCAAAACCCGCTTTGTCCAATTCGCCGGACGTGTTCATGGTTGCGGCGATGCCGCTGCGTTTGGCAAAACCGTCCACAAAGCCGCGCAGGGTGAGAGTGAGTCCTAGTTCCTCCAGCAGCGGTGGGTGCAACAGATAAGAGATGGTGCGCAGTTCGTTGATGCAGTCTTCAGCCATTTGCATCCACTCCACCAAAACGGCATCAGGCGTGGGCTGATCGGCCATGGTCTTACGCACTCGCGCAATATTCAATGAGAGCGTAAGCAGGTTCTGCGTGGCCCCATCGTGCAACTCCCGCGCCAGTTTCCGGCGTTCTTCTTCCTGGAGGCGTAACATTCGCCGGGAAAGTTCCTGTACCGCTTCTTCTGCGCGTTTGCGTTCGGCGATTTCGGCCCGCAGGTTGCGGTTGCTGGTCTCCAGTTCCGCCGTTCTTTCCTGGACGCGCAGTTCAAGCTCGTCATGCGCTTTCCTCAGTTCATCTTCAGCGCGCACTTCATTGGTCACGTCGCTGCAAATTACGGTAAGAGTTCTCTGGCCGCCGACCTCCAGTCGTGAGATTGAAGCTGCCATATGAAACTCGCTGCCGTCCTTGCGCCGCCCAAACACGTGGCGGCGGTCTGACATGAGCAGACTGCTTTTCTCGGATTTCACGAACTGCTCAATGTGGGCATGGTGGATAGCGCGGAAACGTTCAGGGATCAGCAGGTCAAGCGATTTTCCAAGCGCCTCATCCGCGCTGTAGCCAAAGATGGTTTCGGCAGCCCGATTGAACAGCGTGATGTTTTGTTTTTCATCGGTTGAAATCACGGCTTCAGCAGAAATCTCCAGGATTCCTGCGAAACGGGCCTGTGATACGCGCAGCGATTCATGAAATCGGGCAACGGCTATGAGCAACAGGCCGGCCGCGAGACCGAAAAGCAGGGTCATTTCCGCAAGATTCGATTGCATGTCACGCATGGCCTCGGGTAGAGGCCACACTTGCAACTGCCACGTGGCGCCAGGCAGAGCAACATCAAGGCTTTGGACCCATTGGGTTTCGTTCTCTGCAGTGGCATCTGCTGTTCTAAAACCCAGCACACCATCTTGCTTGATAGCGACGGCAAAGTTGAGCCCCTTGATGTCGGCCAGCATATTTTCGAGTGAGCTCTGGGCGTCAAAATGGCCCAGAACGTAGCCACGAAATTGTTCTTTCTGATAGATAGGAACGACGACAAGCCATTGCTTCTTGCCCGACGGAGAAGTCAGCAAGTTTGAAAGTGTGGCCTGATGCGAATCCTGGGCGCGCTGCAATAGGTTTGGCATGGTCCCATTCCCTGCCAGGGGGAGCCTCTCACCGGGCGCACGCGACACCCAGCGTTCCTGATATTTCGGGTCAAGCCATACGATGGCTATACATCCTGGATGATGTTCCAGATACAGGCTGGCAAAAGCGGACCATTGAGAGTAAGTGGGTTCCCCGAATTCCCACATCTTGGCAAGGCGAATCTGGCCCAGCATCCACGCTTCCATGTCCGAGCGAAGATCGGCTTCCACTGCGGCAGCAGCCAGGCGAGTCATTTTGTGAATGTGCTCGCGCTCGTTGAGTTTTGCCAAGCGCCATGCAGTAAACGTAGCTATAGCTGTGGTAGCCAGAACAACCAGCACCAGGCGCGACATCAGCTGTTGCGCAGCTTTCCAAACTCGGCCCATCGGCAGAGCCTCCTTGCGGGGGACCGGAAATAGCGTTCGTCAACTCTAAGGGGGTTTAGTTTTAAATCCTCACGTACGTGGGTTTACCTGGGCTTAAGGCATCCTAAGTTCCGATGCCGCAGCACGTTCTTACCATCTTCAGTGTTGCTACCATACCGTCATTTGGCAGATTATGCATTAATAATTAGAGATTTTAATTTTGAGGGCAGTACAGCAGCGCTTTTCTACTGGTTGAGCTGATTTCGAATAACGTTTCTTCGACGCAAAATGTTACCCTTTCAGGATTGCCCACGGATTTTCTAATTAATTTTGCGTCAAGCCCGTCTTGTGCCCCAATGGGAACGATCACGGTACTGATCTGATTTTCACAAGTCGGAGCATGAAGTGAAGAAGCGCCCTGATGCGGCGGTTGCGTGTGGGTCGATTGCGGTTGGGAATCCCCTACATTCCGGGCTTTAAAGGGGTCATTCATGGCTGTTCGAGTTGTGATTGCCGACGATCACGAAATGTTTCGTCAGGGACTGAAGGTCTTGCTGGAAGAAGAAGGCTTTATGTTCGTGGGCGAAGCATCGGACGGGCGCGAAGCCGTGCGCCTATGCGAGGCCCACCATCCAGAGGTGGCGATTCTTGATCTTTCCATGCCAATGCTGAATGGAGTTTTTGCGGCGCGGGAGATCATCAAGGCGAATCCGCGCACAAAGGTCGTTTTGCTCACCCAGCACACGGAAGAACATGTGGTGCTAGAGGCCCTGCGTGCGGGAGTGAGGGGCTACGTGCTCAAGACACGCGCCTCCAGCGAGTTAGTTGACGCACTAAGAGCGGTGTGCCGGGGAGAGATGTACCTGACCCAGAGCATCTCCCAGACTGTGGTGCAGGCGTTTCTGTCAAAAGCTGATCTGCCAGCGCGCCCCCTGAGCGACCGTGAGCGCCAGGTGTTGCAACTGGTGGCAGAAGGAAAGACAACCAAGGAAATCGCCAACCTGCTGAACATCAGCGTGAACACAGCCGAATCCCATCGCTCCAATCTTATGGAAAAGCTGGACATCCATGACACGGCCGGACTGGTGCGCTATGCATTGCGCCACGGCGTGATCGAGTAGTCATCCACCGCAACGGACGCAGAGGGAACGGTACTTGGTAGTTAGTACTTAGTACTTAGCTGCAAGCTCACCGTCAAGTCGCCTCAAGACTGAAGGCTAGCCCCTTCAAACAAAAGCCAAACCGGCAAGGCGTATAATCCCGCTGCTAATGGGAAATCAACTTATCGTTAATTTATCTTCTCCCAGAGCCGCATATTGAATAAATTGCTGCCCTTTTGCGTCCCCTACTATCTCAAAGGTGCAATCCACGAAGCGCACATTTTGCAAATCAAGTTCTCCACCTAGATATTTGATATGCGCGCCAACAAATACCACGTTGTGCCAGTGGACTCCATCTAAGGTTTGATCTGACCCATTCGCCCTGAAAACTGGTCCGCTAACGAGTATGTTTCTAGAGAGAAGCTTTGGGCCCTGCAAATCAAACATGTCTTTGCCGGGAGGCAAAGTGAAAATCAGCGTCATTCGATTATAGTCAATAATCGCCTTTGCATCCTGCTCCGCTAAGGGTGCACTGAATGACTTGACATTCCCGGATGAATATGGCGGTTTTTCCAAGGCAGAGTGATATTCCAACAGCATAACCCGTGCTGACTGTACGGATTGCAACAGCTCCGGAGTTGCCTTAGTACTGGTGGCCATTCCGTTCATATAGCTTAGTGTTTCGCTAAAATACTTTTCTGGTGGCTGGATCTTTTTTATCGAAGCTTTAGCAATCACATCCGTTACAACATCCATGACCCTGGAAGCCCGCTCAGTTCGCCCAAATTTTAAGTCAATGTCGGCTTGGGATAGAAGTTGCTTGCTCAATTCTAGCGGCATCATTTGTATCTGGAGTTCGTTCTTCGCCAGATGGTCGTTGATGTCGCCTAAGCGACTATAAAGAAACCACCCGCATCCAATCAGAGCCAATATAAGCACCTGGCCCCATGGGTGTATCCCAAGACTTTTTGTAATGAACGCGAGCGGTCCGCTCACGACAATTGGGGTGGGTACTTCTTTAGGTGGCATTGCCTGTACCTCAGTCTCAGGAGGGTACAACGGAAGCCCAATGGGGTCAATCGGGATCGGCCCTGTCATGGCATCGCTAAACGACAAAATCCCCTTTCAGGGGGTTCCGGTTTGATGTTGGAGAAATTGTTATTCGGTACGTAGAGGTGGCTAGCGTTTAAGCGGTTTGTAGTTGTGAGTTTTCCAGTCGGAAAAATCTGGAGTGATCCGAAGGAACGGATCAAGGTCAAATCCGAGGTAGGTTCTGTCTTCTAAGAGAATGCCAATGGAGCATTTGTCGAGACTTCGATCCGTTTAACGATTTTGCCACGGACAACAGCGAACGGGTCGCGTTTACGTTTCTGCGGGAATCTGTACGCTTGTGAGCAGCCATGATTCGCCTTTCACTGGAAGGTGGATTGTGGTCGAGGCACGCTTCGGCTACAACAGGAGCGCGTCCCGTTCTGCTTATAACCGCATTTGGCTGCGAGGATCAAAGGAAAAAGACGAATCAAAAAAGAAGTGCATTGGTTAGTCATCTATATTATTGCCCAAATACCAAACACCAAATGCTTGTTACTTTGCGTCCTTCCCGTCCTTTGCGGTGAAATGGTTTGGCCTGATTTATCGCTCTATAGATTAAGAAAAAATTAATCTCAGATATAGCTCACATTGATCCTCTGAATGCTCCTCCCGGCGTTCATCAATCTCTATCCGGCACAAAACTACCCTGATCTCCCGGTATGACGGGATGGTGCGAGACAAGCCAATGCCTCACACTGCGAGGATGAATTTGCCGCTTTTCCAACGTTGCTTAGCAGCGCTTCCGGCTCGTCTTCCAGGTTGCTGCATATCTGGCGCAAGAAAAGCCCTGTGAAATGACGGCATGACGGAGAGACTCTGATGATAAGTACAAGAATCGCACAAATCAAAATGGTCCGGGCTGCAGGGGCACATCAGCGGCACGAGACTTCGCTAACAACTGTCCTCTTTACCCTGTTGCTCGTACTGCTACTTCCAGCCTTTGCGACAGCTCAGTTGCCGGTCCCGCCATCATCGCAATTTGACATTACCGGATTCATCCAGTCGGCCACGCTGGGCGGACCGGGAGCCGGGCCGGGTGTGGGAGCACACATGGGCGGCGTGATCACGGTCAATGGTCACGTGATCACCGTGCCCTCTGAAACAATCGTGATCCTGCCCGCCAGCGCTCTTACCTGGCAGGAACTTTTTGCCCTTGCCCCAGCGCCCTACACTGGTGCGGCCACGGGCATGGCCCTAGCCGACGTTCCAGCGCCGATGACTACCTACGAGGCTCAGGTGATTGGCAACCGGGTGCTTGGCGGACCGGGCGGCGCTGACGTGTACATCGCCGGACTAATCTACATCTCCCAGCATGCACTGAACACGGGTTCGGGATTCATCAACTGCATCAACTACACCACTGGCGAAATGCTCGTAGGTGGCATTATGGGCAATTGCGCCACCGGCACCCGCGTGCAAATCAACGATCCAATCATTACCACTGTTGGAGATATCGCGCTGGGAACGGGACGGTTCAGCCGCGGACAATCGCCTGACCCGCGCTTCCAGGTAGACCAGGACAACCCCACAATCGCGTCGGCCACCGGTTTTCCCATGTGCATACCGCGCGTCGTGGCCGATCCAAACATCCCGGGCAACGCCGACGATGGGTTGTGCCCGATCACGCAGAGGCCTTTGCAAGGGAACCCAGCGATAACCTGTTTAAACCCACCTACGGTTGGCGCGCGATGCACCAGCTTCACAACGCTACCTCCAGGTGGCGGCGCACCTAGTCCAAGCATCCAGGCACCCTTCGAAGTTGGCGACTGGGTCACTTTCGCGGGAACACTGGTGCAGGATTGCGCCATGACCGGCTGCCCTGGTGGCGGCCCAACAGCCGGCCCCTTTCCGGTGGTTGGAACACCTGCGACTTACATCTCGGCCCACACTATTAGCAACAACTCTGCAATCTATACGTTCCCCGGCACCAACCCAGCTTACGTTGCGACAGAGGTAACCATCATCGGAACTGGAGGACTGACGATTCTGGGCGCCGGCGAAGCGGTGATCCGCACGCGCTTTGAAGGCATGACCAGTGACGTTGATCCGACTGGAGCGGCGCAGAGGATCATCCACCTCTACGGGATCGATTTGGACCCGACCACCGGCGCAACCAGCGACCGTGATTTTGGCACCATTGGCGTCGATCCGGGGCCGGAGAATGGCCTGGGAGCGGTCAAAGGGCGCTGGCGCTTCCGTCCACCTTGTCTGCCGTTTGGCTCAGCGCCAGCTCGACCGGACAAGCAGTGCGTGATGAACTCCTCGGGCACCTTCCTGCCGCCGCCGCGCGAAATGCGAGCGGTAATCCAAGGCGCATTTACCGCACCCATTACCGCAGCTTCGCCCAGGGCGGCCAACGGGATCGTCTACGGCCAGTACCACGCTCCGATCCTCGAGTACATCTTCCCGGAGAACGTCCCTGGCGCCCCAATCGTAGAGAACAACTTCAATAACATCGACTTCCTGGCCCACGGCGGATATACCTCCGTCCCGGGAACACTGGTGGGGCAACTCAATCCCTGGCCCAGCAATATTGTCCCGCCGCCGACCTGCACCGCGGTCGCCGCCAACTCTGGCGGCCCTTACACGGTGGCATCCGGCGGAACGGTTACGCTGGCTGGAAGCGCCACTGGAACTGCCCCCATTACTTTCTCATGGGGTCCGCCGCCGGTGGGAACGTTGTCTAATCCATCCATCGCAAACCCCGTTTACACGGCGCCTGTTGTTGCCGTGGCCACGGTTGTGCCCGTGACCCTCACCGCCACCAATTGCAGCGGTGCTTCGGTCTCGACCTCGTCCACCACGATAACCATCAACGCACCAGGAGCTCCCACAGTCAACGCTGTGAATCCGATCACGGTGGTCTCGGGAACGGGAGGCAGCTTCCTGGCCACTGGCTCTGATCCCAATGTGCCGGCGCTGACGCCGCTCACATTCAACGTGGTGCAAACCTCAGGACCGGCTTTGATCGGTATCACCGTCTCGCCAGCAAGCCCGACTAGCGCCACCGTGAGCTTTACTGCTCCAGTCGTGGGAGTTGTTTCACAAGCCACGCTGAGCCTCACGGCAACCAACACGGCCCCGTTGACTTCGGCTGCTGTAACCGTTGTTGTTACCATCAACCCACCCGCTGTCGGCGATACAGTTCTCATCACGTCGGCGGAATACCGGACCGGCAAGCAACGGCTGATCATCAATGCCACGTCGAATGCCCCTGGCCCGGTGACGTTGAGACTGCAACCCTACCTAACCACCACGGGGTCAATTTATAACCCTGCGCCTTCAGCAGGTGGACTGGGAGACACGTTCACCCTCACTGCGGGCGTCTACATCCTTGACATCACCGGAGCGCCAGCGCCGGCATGCGGCAACGCGGCGGGATACCAGACTCCTTGCCCAACGAAGCCGATGGATGTTCTATCCAGTGGAGGCGGCGATAGCCTGCCCTTCGCACTGACCAAAATCCGGCAGTAAGCGCACTCAAGCGGTCGAAGAGCGAACCTGCTCTTCGGCCGCCTGCGTCATCCCTCCAACATCACCCCCAGGCTTAAGGAGAATTGAAATGAAAACGTTATGGAGATTCGCAACACTCACCGCAATCCTAGCGGGGGCGATCTTGGCGATAGGTATCCAGGCTTCCGCACAAACCCAGCCGCCCGGCCAACCCGTTCTTGTGGGAACCACCGGGGCGTGCTTCAACACATTTCCAGGCGGACCATGCACTCAAGCGAGCACGCTGGTGCAGATTGATCCGCAAACAGGAGCGCTCATCAGGACGATTGGCCCTGTGGGCTATACAGTCAACGGGCTGGCGTGGGACTGCACGGCCGGAAACTGCAAGTCCGGAAAGC
>Ga0105245_10002880_pt1 | contig 15451 bp, 13 predicted proteins | sample KBSM54metaG_FD_81523 | JGI IMG/M metagenome (GOLD analysis project Ga0105245, IMG submission 81523) | Miscanthus rhizosphere microbial communities from Kellogg Biological Station, Michigan, USA - KBS M5-4 metaG | ecosystem: Host-associated > Plants > Roots > Rhizosphere > Soil | place... | reverse complement strand
GGATCCAGGAGCCGATCGAGGTCGGTGGACTCGGTCTATCGAACCTCGAGGGCGGCCTGCTCGCGACCGCATTCCTCGCCGGCTACTTCGTCACGTCGCCGATCTTCGGCGCGCGCGCCGACAAGGGCAAGCGCACCGGCCTGATCGCGTTCGGCGTGATCGTGTGGTCGATCTCGACGTTCGCGACCGGCCTCACCCACTCGTTCGCGACGATGATGATCGCGCGCGTGTGTGTCGGCGTCGGCGAGGCGAGCTACGCGACGCTCGCGCCGACGATCATCGACGACATCACGCCGCCGGATCAGAAGTCGCGCACGCTCGCGATCTTCTACCTCGCGATTCCCGTCGGCTCCGCGCTCGGGTTCGTGTTTGGCGGCGCGATCGAGCCCGTGTGGGGCTGGCGCGCCGCGTTCTTCATCGCCGGCGGTCCCGGCATCGTGCTCGCGTTGACGTGCCTGCTGATCAAGGAGCCCGCGCGAATTCTCCGCGAGGACAAGGCGAGCATCGCGCAGAGCATCGGCACGCTGTCGAAGATCCCGCTGTTCCGCCGCGCGGTGCTCGGCTACTGCGCGTACACCGGCGCGGTCAGCGCGTTCGCGTACTGGGCGCCGAAGTATCTCGCCGAGCGCTACGCCGCGAACGTGCACTTCGAGATGGTCGGCGGGATCCTCCACGTCGTCGTCGACAAGGCGGCACAGCTCAGCAACTCGAGCGCGTCGGTGATCTTCGGCGGCGTCACCGTCGTCGGCGGTGCGCTCGGTACGGTGATCGGTGGCCGGTGGGCCGACCGCGCCGCCGGCAAGGTCGCGACCGTCACCGAGACCACGACGTGGGATGCGCGCCCGAACAAGCTCGTGATCAACGAGCAGCTCAAGGTCTGTGCGTGGGGCATGATCATCGCCGCGCCGCTCACCGCCGTCGCGTTCGGCATGCCGACGCCGATGCTGTTCTTCCTGTGCGCGTTCCTCGCCGAGATCGGGCTGTTCCTGTCGACCTCGCCGGTGTCGGCGATCGGCCTGCGCTCGGTCCCGCCGGAGCTCCGCGCCTCTGCGATGGCCGCGATGATCTTCGCGATCCACCTGTTCGGCGATCTGTGGTCACCGACGGTGCTCGGCCTGTTGAACGACATCCTGATCTCGACCGTCGCGATGATGGCGCTGCCGCTGACGTTCGCGTGGTCGGCGTGGCTGTGGTGGCCGCGCGCCAAAGAGGCGGATGGCTGAGCCGCCCGATCGCACGGCGACACTCGAGCGGCGAGAAGCCACGACCGTCGATGGTGGTCCGCGCGAGGATCGCCGCGGCCTGTATCCCGGCGCGCTGCTCTGCAAGTACACGCTCGAGCGCGTGCTCGGCGAAGGCGGCATGGGCATCGTGTGGGCCGCGCGCGATCCGGATCTCCAGCGCTCGGTCGCGATCAAGCTGCTCCAGTGCGACGACGCGAGCCCCGACGCGCGCCAGCGGTTGCTGCGCGAGGCGCGCGCGATGGCGCGGCTCAAGCACCCGAACGTGATCACGGTCTACGAGGTCGACTCGGATGAAGACCGCGACTTCATCTCGATGGAGCTCGTCGAGGGCGCGAGCATGGACGCGTGGCTCGGCGCGGAGCCACCCCAAGATGAAGTGTGGCGCGCGCTGATCGCCGCCGGTCGCGGCCTCGCCGCCGCGCATGCTGCCGGGCTCGTCCATCGCGACTTCAAGCCGCATAACGTGCTGCGCAGCCGCGACGGCCGCGTGCTCGTCACCGACTTCGGGCTCGCGCGCGGCACCGGCGAGCACGGCGCGAAGATCGCACCGGCGGTCACGGACGAACCCGTCGCGCTCGCGACGACGCTCGAAGCGCCACACACGGATCGCGTGCTCGACTCGACGCTGACCGCGCCCGGCTCGTTGATGGGCACGCCGGCGTACATGGCGCCCGAGCAGTTCGCCGGCAGCGATCCGGATCCGCGCACCGATCAGTTCGCGTTCTGCGTCACCGCGTGGCAGGCGCTCACCGGCTGCCGGCCGTTCACCGGCGAGTCGCTCGCGGAGCTCCGCGCCGCAGCGTCCGGCGGCGTCGCGAACATCCACGCGAAGCTGCCGCGCGCGATCCGTGCGGTGCTCGCGCGCGGGCTCGCCGTCGCACCCGAGCAGCGTTGGCCCGACATGGACGCGCTGCTCGACGCGCTCGAACGCGCGCACGATCGGCCGCGAAAGCTGCGCGCGCTCGTGATCCCGCTATTCGCGCTCGCGTGCGCCGCGATCCTGTTCGTCACGATGCGCCACGACACGCGCCAGCCGATGGTCGCGCCGAACCCGAACGGCTGCGCGCCGGCCGCGAAGGCGTTCGACGCGTGGACCGCCGAGCGCCGCACCGCTTTCGAGAAGAGACTCGACCATCAGCCTGCCGCGGGCGCGATCGCCGATGCGTTCGACGGCTATCGCACGACGTGGCTCGCGCAATACACGTCGGCGTGCGCGGCCGCGCCGAGCCCGAAGACGGCCGCGCGGATCAACTGCCTGCTCGGCGAGCGCGACGACATGGACGGGCTCGCGCGGCTGCTCGACACCCTGCCTCCCCCTGCGATCGCGAGCCTCGAGCTGTGGGGGTTCCTGCCATCGCTGACGGTGTGTGCGGGCGACTCGCCGGTCGCCCCTCCGCTGCTGCCCGAGGATCGCAAGCAGCGCGACGCGATCATTCGCGTGCGTGCCGAGCTCCAGGCGATGACGGATCCACAGGAGATGCAGGACCGCTACACGACGTTCGTCGAGCGCGCCCAGAAGCTCGGATGGAAGCCGCTCGGCGCGGAGATCGACGTCACGGCGGGCACCGCGGCGCAGATGCTCGGCAACGCGACGCTCGCTCGCCAGCGGTTCACATCGGCCGCGGACGCCGCGGTCCGGCTCGCGGACTTTCAGGTCGAGGCGACCGCGCGGATCGGCCTTCTCGAGGTCGAGGTCGAGGAGATGGCGAACCCGCGCGATCGCGCGCACGTCGACGCGCTCACCGCCGAGGCCAAAGACGCGGTCGAACGCGCCGGCTCCGATCCGGCGCTCGCGACCAGCGTCGAGCTGCTCGCCGCCGAAACGCTGCTCTCGCAGGGCAAGCTCGACGCCGCACTCGCGGTCTACGATCGCGCCCGCGCGAAGTTGATCGCCGCGCGCGCGTTGCGACCGGCGGCGGTCGCGACCGAGCGAGTCCTCCACGCGCTGCGCGAGCGCGGCGAGACCGCGGATCTCGAGCGCGCGTGGCAGATCGGCCTCGCGATGGAGAACGCGATCGCGACGGCAGGCCGGCCGGTGCCGCACAGCGGGCTCGGCGCCGAGATGGCGGAGCTCGCGTGGTTGCGCGGTGATCTCGATCAAGCGCACGCGCGCGCCGATCGCCTCGAGCGCGATGCCGGGTTCGACACGCCGATCACCGGCCGGGTCGTCGATGCCGCGGGCAAGCCGATCGCGGGGGCCCGCGTCGCGACCGGCGCACCGCTCGAAGGAGACGCGAGCCGGATCTTCACGATCTCCGATCCGCGCGCGACCGCGGTCTCGGGCGCCGACGGCACGTTCGCGCTCACCGGCCCGGCCCACGGGGCGATCATCGCGGAGCTCGCGGATCAGCGCTCGCTGCCCGTCGAGAGCGCGAACGGCGTCACGCTCCGGCTCGGCCCGACCCACGCGATCCACGGCAGCGTTGCCCACGGTGCGGGCATCGTCGTGTTCGCGCGCTATCGCGCCGGCGCCGCCGAATGGCGCGACCGTTCCGTCGTCGCGACCGACGGCACGTTCACGCTCGCGGGCTTGCCGGCTGGCGCGGCCGAGCTCGTGTTGGCCTCCGATCGTCACGACGTCACGCACGAGATCACGAGCGGTCCGGTGCGCGACGGCGCGACGCTCGCGTGGCCGACCGGCCCGGAGCTCGACGTGATCGTGCGCGCGCCGCTCGCCGATCCAGTCGTCACCGTCAAGCGCGGTGCCGGCGACATCGCGACCGCGCGCGTGAAGCCGATCGGCCTGCGCACCGCGACACCTGAAGGTGCGGCGAGCTACGAGAGCGGCGATCGCCACGTCGTGATCGACGCGACCACGTCCGGCGCGACCGTCACCGCCTGTGTCGCGAAACTACCCTGCGCGAACGTGAGGATCGGTGGCCAACCCGCCGCGGTCGTCCTTCATTAGCGCCGCCGACTCCCGTCGACGCCGACGCAACTCATGATAAACCCGCGTCGTGAAGATCCACGAGTACCAGGGCAAGCAGCTGTTCCAGAAGTACGGGGTCCCGGTCCCGATCGGGATCCCCGCGATGAGCGCGGAAGACGCGATCGCCGCGATTCCGAAAGTCCAGCAGCAGGCCGGCACGGACGTCGTCGTCGTCAAGGCGCAGATCCACGCCGGTGGCCGCGGTAAGGGCGGCGGCGTGAAGGTCGCGAAGACCAAGGCCGACGCCGAAGCCGCCGTGAAGCAGATCTTCGGGATGCAGCTGGTCACGCACCAGACGGGGCCCGAAGGCAAGAAGGTCCAGCGCCTGCTCGTCGAGCAAGGCCTCGCGATCGATCACGAGTACTACCTCGGCATGCTGCTCGATCGCGCCACCGGCCGCGTCACGGTGATGGCGTCGACCGAAGGCGGTATGGACATCGAGGAGGTCGCTGCGAAGCACCCCGAGAAGATCCTGAAGGAAGCGATCGATCCCGCGACTGGCTGGCAGCCGTGGCAGGGTCGCAAGCTCGCCAAGGCGCTCGGCCTGGCGGGCGCGCAGGCGACCTCGTTCGCGAAGTTCATGGGTCCGCTCGTGCGCTGCTACGACGAGATGGATTGCTCGCTGCTCGAGATCAACCCGCTGATCACGACGAAGGACGGCAAGGTCCTCGCGCTCGATGCGAAGATCAACTTCGACGACAACGCGCTGTATCGCCATCCCGAGCTCGAGGAGTGGCGCGATCCGAACGAAGAGGACGCGGCCGAGCTCGAGGCGAAGAAGTACGACCTCAGCTACATCCAGCTCGACGGCAACATCGGCTGCATGGTCAATGGCGCCGGCCTCGCGATGTCGACGATGGACATCATCAACTACTACGGCGGCTCGCCCGCGAACTTCCTCGACGTCGGCGGTGGCGCGACGGCGGAGAAGGTCACCGCCGCGTTCAAGATCATCACGCACTCTCCGGCGGTGAAGGCGATCTTCGTCAACATCTTCGGCGGGATCATGAAGTGCGACACGATCGCGGCCGGCGTGATCCAGGCCGTGAAGGAAGTCGGGCTCAAGGTGCCGCTCGTCGTGCGCCTCGAGGGCACGAACGTCGAGCTCGGCAAGAAGATGCTCGCGGAATCGAAACTGAACATCGTCGCGGCGGCCGATATGGCCGATGGCGCCCGCAAGGTCGTCGAAGCTGCGAAGGGAGCAAAGTAGTGAGCGTCCTCGTCGGATACAACACGCGCCTCGTCGTCACCGGCATGTCCGGATCGGCCGGCGCGTTCCACGCGAAGCAGATGGTCGAGTACGGCACGAACGTCGTCGCCGGCGTCACGCCCGGCAAGGGCGGCGCGAAGGTCGCCGGCCTCGAGCAGGTGCCGATGTTCGACACCGTCGAAGAAGCGGTCTGCCACCGCGGTGCGAACGCGGCCGTCGTCTACGTGCCGCCGCCGTTCGCCGCCGACTCGATCCTCGAGTGCGCCGCCGCGGGCATCCCGCTCGTCGTCGCGATCACCGAGGGCATCCCGGTTCGCGACATGGTGCGCGTCAAGTACGTGCTCGAGCGCGACTACAAGGACACCGTCCTGATCGGTCCGAACTGTCCCGGCGTGATCACGCCCGGCCAGTGCAAGATCGGCATCATGCCCGGCTACATCCACAAGGCCGGCGGCGTCGGCGTCGTGTCGCGCTCCGGCACGCTGACGTACGAAATCGTCCACCAGCTCACGGCGCTCGGCCTCGGCCAGTCGACCGCGATCGGTATCGGTGGCGACCCGGTGAAAGGCACCGACTTCATCGACGCGCTGAAATGGTTCAACGAGGACCCGTCGACGTCGTCGATCTTCATGATCGGCGAGATCGGTGGCGACTCCGAAGAGCGCGCCGCGCAGTTCATCAAGGACAACGTCAAGAAGCCGGTCGGCGCGTTCATCGGCGGCCAGACGGCTCCACCTGGAAAGCGGATGGGGCACGCCGGTGCGATCATCTCCGGCGGCAAGGGCGCGGCGAGCGACAAGATCGCGGCGCTCAAGGAAGCGGGCATCTCGGTGTCGCCGACGCCGGCCGAGATGGGCACGACGCTCGCGAAGCTGCTGGCGTAACTGAGCGTGCTCCATCTGGCGATTTGAGTGGTCCAACCGCTCTCGCCGCGTGTAGGTTGGCCTCCATGAAGCTTTGGGGGCTGCTGCTGCTCGTCGTTGCATGCGGCGATAACGCCGAGGACACGCGGATTCTGAATCCGCCACGCGATCAGTACCGGACGTGGGAGAAGGTCGAGCTCCCGAACACGGTGTGCGGCAACAACAGCCAGTACAAGTTCTTCGTCAACTGGTCGAACACGAGCGACAACCTCGTCGTCGTGTTCGAGCCCGGGGGCGCGTGCTGGGACTTCGACAGCTGCACCGGCGCGACGGGTGTGATGGGCGCCGCGAACCCGAACGGCCTGCCCGACGATCACTACAGCCTCGCGCCGTTCATCTCGCCGTTCCTCAACCCCGGTGACGAGACAAGCCCGTCGACCGACTGGAACTACGTCTACGTGCCCTACTGCACCGGCGACGTTCACACCGGCAACGCGGTCGCCGACTACGAATCCGACGACAACTCGAACGGCATCGAGTTCCACCACGAGGGCCACAACAACGTCGAGAAGGTCACGGCCTGGATCGACTCGCAGTTCACCCACATTCCGAAGATGCTCGTGACCGGGTGCTCCGCCGGCGGCGTCGGCGCGATCGTCAACTACCACCTGCTTCGCAACGGCGTGCATGCGGCCCAGGAGGGCTACCTGCTCGACGACTCGGGCCCGGTGTTTCCGTCGAGCGGCTTCTCGGGGCCGATGCACAGGAAGATCCGCCAGGCGTGGAACATCGATTCGCTCGCCTCGCAGTTCCCGGCCGGCGTCGACCTCGACGACATGGGCTCGGTCAACACCGCGCTCGCCGACGAATTTCCCCACGACCGCCTCGCCACCACGTTCTTTCGCCGCGACGACAACTTCTCGCTCTACTCGTACAACCGGTTCTACAACTACCCGCCGAAGGACCAGATCATGTCGATGTGGAACTCGGACACGTTGCTGCTCACGGCGGAGTACGCGACGCGCGACAACCTCTACTACTTCATCCCGTACTGGCGGAACCTCAACTCCAGCCACTGCACGACCGTCCTCACGTTCGCAGGCTCGGATATCGACGACCAGAACGTCACGCTTGCCGACTGGATCCACGACTTCGTGAACGACAAACCCGTGGCGAGCCACCTCCAGGAGCCCGTTCCGGGCGAAGACCCGTAGGGACTAGCCTTTGCGGGGGCAATCGACTAAAAACCCCCCGCTATGGCAATCGAACGTACGTTCTCGATCATCAAGCCCGACGCCGTCGCCGCGAACAAGATCGGTGGCATCACCGCGAAGTTCGAGGCCGCGGGTCTCCGCATCCTCGCTTCGAAGATGGTCCGCCTGACGGACGCGCAAGCGAAGGCGTTCTATGCCGTGCACAAGGATCGCCCGTTCTACGGCGACCTCGTGAAGTTCATGACCGAGGGCCCGGTGATCGTCCAGGTGCTCGAGGGCGAGGGCGCCGTCGCGAAGAACCGCCAGGTGATGGGCGCGACGAACCCGGAGAAGGCCGACGCCGGCACGATCCGCAAGGAGTTCGCGACGAACATCGAGCGCAACGCCGTCCACGGCTCGGATGCGCCGGAGACCGCGAAGGAAGAGATCGCGTTCTTCTTCTCGACCGCCGAGCTCGCGTCGCTCTCTCGCTAACAGTTCGGATCGTGAAGCCGGCAGATCTCGATGGCCGATAGCGCTCGGTTGTAGAGCCGTACGTCGTCGAGCCAGCCGTTCAGACGCGAGCCGCTGCCGCTCGGATTGTCGCTGCCGAGCGTGAGCCCGGTCGTGCCGCTCGTCGGAATTCCGGCGAGGATGCCCGACGCCACTTGCTGGCCATCGACGAACGCGTGCAGCTGCCCGCCCTCGCCGGTGCACGCGACGTGCGTCCATTGATTGACCTGGATCACATTCGCCACGTTCGCGGTCGACGCGCCGGCGTAGCAGCGGATCTGGCCGTTCGGCTCGACGTACAGCGCGTACTGGTTGTTGTTGTCGAGCACCGCGGCGTGGGCTTGGCCCTGCGGCATCGTCGAGACGTAGACCCACGCGGCGATCGTCACGGCGTTGACGTCGAGCACGTCCGAGTCGGCGACGTTCAGATCGGCCATGTTCGTGACGATCGCATCGCCGGTGTGACCGAGGACGTAGTTCGGCTGCATCGTGCCGGACACGATGTCGAAGTGGTGCGGGCCGGAGTCGGTCAGGTTCTGATCGAACTCCCAACAGCCGACGAGCGACGTGTCGAGCGGGCTGCACTGCTCGAGGAATGTCGACGCATCGGCGCTGCGCGCATCGGGATGACGCGCGTCGGCTTGCATCGGTGCGTCACCGGTCGCTTGCGTCGGGGTGTCGATCCCGAAAATCTGACGGCACCCACACAGGGCGACCAGTCCGACCACTCCGACCCAGCGCATCCCCCGATTCTAACGCGCGTTCGACCAGTGACTCTGCACCATTCGCCAACCACCCGATTCCTGGACCCAGGCGACCAGGACGCGGAACGTCTGGGTCACTTCGGTCCCGTCGCGGTCGGCGTCGGTGAACTCGACGTTCGCGGCGCCCCACCCGCCCTTCGCACCGACGGTGCCGACGGCGACCGCGTCGTGAAGGCGGATCGTCGCTTTGATGCGGCCGAAGATCTTCTTGATCGTGTCGCCGCCGGAGAGCCGCTCGCCCGGCGCGCTTCCGAAGTTCATCGCGTCGGGCCGGGCGCTGCGCGCGGCGACGAACGACGGCTTCGACGCGAACCCGGTGCGCATCGCCTTCGCGAGGTCCGAGTCGTCGTGCGCGTCGGGAATCGCATCCGGTTGCTCGAGCGTGCCGTCGCGCGCGGCCTTGTACGCCTCGGTGTTCGGCATCGCGACCGACCAGTGAAGTGCGGCGATCGACCACGCGCCATCGCGCAACGCGACGACGCCGGTGGCGACGTAGGTCTTCGCGCCGACCTTGATCTCCTCGGCGAACCAGCCCGCATCGCCCTCGTGGCCGGTCTGCGCGAACTTCGCTCCGACCTCGGTGTTCGGTTTCTCGCCGAGATCGTGGCGCAGCATCGCGACGATTGCATCGCGGCCTTGCGCGACATCATGGGCTTCGACGCCGAACGCGAACGCCTTGTTGTCGAACAACAGGCCAAGCTCGTCGGGCTTCATGCCGAGCAGCGCGAGGTGCAACCGTGCGGTGATCTCTTCGACGGGTGGATCCGTCGGTGCCGCATCGACGCCTGCGTCGACGCCGATCGCCGAGCCCGAGCCCGAGTTCGAGCCCGAGCCCGATCTTATTGTGGTGGTTGTTGCCGATCCGGTGGTGGTGGTGGCCACGGCGGAGCCGACCTTCATCCCATCGGTCGCCGACGACGAAGACGATCCCGTCGTCGCCGTGATCACGACGATCCCGATCGCGATCAACGTCACCGCCACGCCGATGATCAACACCGGCTTGCCCTTCCGGTTCAGATGGATCACCTGCGTCGGCATCAACTTCGGGCCGACGCCCTTCAGCGTGCTCGCCGCGGCCGGCACGATCGCGCCCGTCGACGCGCGCTTCACCTGCTCTCCCTGTGCGCCGCGCGCCGCGAGCTCCTCGCGTGCGAGCTCCGCCCTCGCCCACGCGCGCAACCGGAGCGCGCTCGGGATCGCGAGGATGCACAGGATCGCCGCGACGAACATCGCGACCGATCCGATCGTGACGAGCGTGTTCGCCGTATCGAGGTCGTTCTGCGGCAGCACGTGGAGCAGCGTTCCGATCGCCGCACTTCCCCGCGGCAAGCCGATACCGAATCCGACGTCCAAGCCCGCGGCGAGTGCGAGCGGGATCAACCGGCCGCGATAGACGAGCGTGCCGCACACGATCGTCGCGAGCGCGGCCACGATCGACGCGAGGATCGAATGCGTGTGGGCGTGGAGGTCGCGTGCGAATGGCAGCGACGCGAGGTTCAAGACCAGGCACGCCGCACCGACCAGCTGGGTCAGCGCGCCCGCCACGATCAGGAGCACCCGGGACGGCTGGTTCATCGCCGGCTCTGATCTTACGTGATGTACAATCCGAGGGTGCGTCGTGTGTCCCTCGTCGTCTGCTTCTATATGGGAGCCTGCGGCGGCGGTAACGGAATAAAGCCCGATGCCAGTGCCAGCGATGCACCGAGCGCGCGCTGCGATCCGAGCGCGCCGTTCGGCACCGCGAAGGAGCTGACGCCGCTCGACGGCCCGACCGAGGACCTCGGCGGCCGGCTGACGAACGACCAGCTCACGATCCTGTTCTCGCGTACGAACGCGGACAAGACCTGGGACATCTACAGCGCGACGCGTCCGGCGATCACCGATCCGTTCGGCACGCCGCAAGTCGTCGGCACGCTGAACACGATCTACAGCGAGCTGTGGCCGGCGCTCACGCCCGATGGCCTCGGCGTGTACTTCATGTCCGATCGGATCACGCCCGGCACGTACGGGATCTGGGTCGCGAAGCGCACGTCGCCGACCGGCGCGTGGGGCCCGCCGACGCAGGTCACCGATCTGATGACCGGCGATGCGACGCCGTACGTCGCGAACGCGACCGGGTTCTACTTCGCGAGCGGCATGCGGATGGGCGCCGGCGCGAACGACATCTTCCGCGCGACGCTCGGCTCGACCGGCGCGATGTCGATGATCGGCGCGGTGATCGGCGGCGTCGACACGCCCGCGAGCGAGGACATCCCGGTGCTCACCGGCGACGAGCTCCACATCTTCTTCGCGCGCAACAACGGCACCGACTTCGACATCTACGAAGCGAGCCGGAGCTCGACGAGCGATGGCTTCGGTGCCGCGACCGCCGTGCCCGGCCTCGCGATGGCCGGCTTCGACGAGCTGCCGAGCTGGATCTCGCCCGACGGCTGTGACCTGTACTACTCGACCGCCGCGGGCACGACTGGCTCCGACTTGTTCGAAGTCAGTCGGCCCTAATCGGCTTTGATGTTGCCGGCGAGCTCGTGGATCGGCGCGCTCGGAAACCAGTACGTGCACGCCGCGCACGCCGCGAGCACGAGTGCGACGGCGACGTAGGGCCACAGCTTGTGCGGCCGGCGCAGCACCAGTGCGCTGATCAAACCGACGCCAACGACCGGCACGCCGAGCTGCCACGGCGTCGAGATCGTGAGCCGCGTCATCGCCGGCAGATCGATGCCGCCGAAGTCGCGATACATGCCGGCGAAGTTGACCGACAGACCGACGAGCCCGATGTGGACGAGCACCGCGCAGATCGCACAGCCGACCGCGATGCCATGACCGAACGAGCCCGGCGGGTCCTGTTCGCCTGGCGTCATCAATCGACCGCCGGCGGAGCCGGACGTTCGCGCTTCACGCGCAGCGGGACGAGCGGCGCCGAGCCGCCATCCGCGGTCTTCGCGCGGTTCGCGAGCTGGCCGCACGCTGCATCGATATCGTCACCGCGCGGCGTCCGCAGATACGTCGGCAAGCCGAGCCGCTTGCACTCGTTCTGGAACGCGTCGATCACCGCCGGCGCCGGGCGCTGATACGGCGCCTCGGGGTGCGGGTTCCACGGGATGATGTTGACCTTGCAGCGCACGCCGCGGAGCAGCTTCGCGAGCTGCGCGGCATCGCGGAGCGAGTCGTTGACGCCGGCGAGCAGCACGTACTCGAACGTGATCCGGCGGCGCTGCTCGAGCGGATATGCCTTCAGCGCGGCCATCAGCTTCGCGATGTTCCACTTGCGATTGATCGGCATGATCTCGTCGCGAGTCTCGTCGTTCGCCGCGTTCAATGACACGGCGAGGTTCGGCCGGACCGTCTCGTTGCCGAGGCGCTCGAGCTTCGGCACCAAACCCGAGGTCGACACCGTCACGCGGCGCTGCGCGAGCTTCGCGCCCTTGTCGTGCGTCAGGATCCGCAGCGACTTGATCAAGTTGTCGTAGTTGTGGAGCGGCTCGCCCATCCCCATGTAGACGATGTTCGTCAGGTGGCGATCGGGCTCGACCTCGGCGAGGAGCCGGCGCGCGAGATAGACCTGATCGACGATCTCGCCCGCATCGAGGTTGCGCACGAGGCCCATCTTCGCGGTCGCGCAGAACTGGCAGTCGACCGCGCAGCCGACCTGCGACGAGATGCACTGCGTGGTCTTCTCGCCATCGGGAATCAGCACGCTCTCGATCGACTGGCCGTCGCGGGTGACCAGGCGGAGCTTGCGCGTGCCATCGCTCGAGGTCTGGACCTCTGCGATCGTCAGGGTCCCGATCGTCGCGACCTCGGCGAGCCGCGCGCGGGTCTCGCGATTCAGGTTCGACATCTCCTCGAACGACCGCGCGCCGTGAGCGTGAACCCAGCGCCAGATCTGCTCGCCGCGAAACTTCGCCCAGCCCTGCGCCACGGCGAACGCTTCTGCGTCGTCGAGCGTCATCGCACGGAGGTCGGGCAGAGCGTCCACGGCGACTAGCTACTACGCCGCATAACCCTTGGCAATGATTACTTGATCGTGACGGTGACCTTGGAGCTGAAAGCGTCCTTCAACGTCTTCAAGTCCTTGATCGCCGGCTCGAACACGCCGCGCACGCAGGCATCCGCGCTCGCATCCGCACCCGGAGACATCGTCGCCGGCGGGTCGATCTTCGTCGTGAACACGCCCGCCTCGTCGTCGTACTCCGAAGGCGTGTACTTCACGGTGACCGGAATCGTCACCGCGAGCGTGTCCTTGTGCGAGGCCGCGTTGTAGGCCTGCCAGCACGCGACCAGCCCGCCCTTCGGGTCGGCCTCGTTCAGCTTGTCGCCGATGTTGGTGAACGACTTGCCGGTGACCGCGGGGTTCGCGGTCACGGTGATCGAGAGCTTGTCGGTCGAAGGCGCCGACGGCGAGCGCGTCAGGTATACGTCCGCGAGCGCGTTGCGTCCCAACGCGAGCGGCTCCAGGCCCACATCCGTGAGCCCCGCGAGATCCGCGAGTGCGCGGTCGCGCAGCGACGAGCCGACCGGCACCGCGAGCAAGCAGCGATGGAGCACGCGCGCACCGAGCTCGGCATGCTCCTTCTTGCCCTTGCCGGCCGCGAGTGCCGCGCCGTACGCGCAATCCACGTCGGGCGGCAGCGCGATCTTCTCGCTGTCGTAATGGCCGAGCGCCTGGTTGTACGAAGCGATCGCGTTCTCGAGATCGCCGCGCGCCCGCTGCGCTGCACCCAGTGCCGCGTAGTAGTCGCCGACCGTCGACCGCGCGGTGCGCTTGCAGACGTTGTCGAAGCAGCGGAGGTTGTCCGCGCAGTGCGAGCTCGTGCCGCAGCTCTCGAGCTCTTTCGACTTCTGCTCGGATCGCACGGCAGAAGGATCGGAAGCCTTCGCGCGTGAATCACAGGCCGCGACGAGACAGAGAAGCACCACCCAGGAATGCCGCATCGGTTGATATCTTATCAGGACGCTGCTCATACGAGCCTCGCTGGACGCTGGAACGACAGCGCGTTCACGAAGATCTGTACGAAGGCCGATCTAGGGACGAAGGCGGAAAGGGGAAAGGGCGGCTTCGCCGCTCGGGACGCGGGCCGCACGTCAGGCCGGTTCCCTTGTTGATGAAGTGATGAAGTTCGCCCGTCGGGGTGGCTGGCCTCGGCCTCGCGGCTAGCGCGCGTCGCTCGCGCCGGGCGCACGACGCTGCACCCCTGAACACCGCCGCCCCGCACACGCGCGCACACGCGAGCTCGCACTTTCTGCTGGGCGCCCGTCACGACCGGCGCGCGCCCGCCGCGTCGGCGCGAAGGCCAGCCACCCCGACGGGCTCCGGGAGCTCCCCGGGGAGAGCCACTTCGAACACCAGTGCCCGGCGCGTGGCCTTGCGCCGAACACGACCGCGTCAAGACGAGTCCGGAAAGGAACACACGCAATGACCGAGATCGAATTCAAGCTTCAGCAGTCACTCCGCAACGTCACCGCACATTGCGAGCCAGGTGCAAGTGGTGGGATCTTGTACAAGGAGCTGTCGTACGCGATCGGAGGCGCGGTGATTCAGGTGCACAAGCACCTCGGCCCCGGGCAGCCCGAATCCGTGTACGAGCGCGCGCTCGCGAAGGAGCTGGGCTATCAGGGCATCGCGCACGAGTGCCAGGTGCCGATCACCGCGCACTACAAGGGCGATCCGGTCGGCGAGTTCTTCGCCGATATCGTCGTCGAGAAACAGGTGATCCTCGAGCTCAAGTCGGTCGCGAAGCTGCTGCCGGTGCATCGCATGCAGGTATTGTCCTACCTCGGCGCGGCGCACATGCGCCTCGGACTCCTGATCAACTTCAACACGCCGGTCGTGTGGCGCGAGATCCGGCGCGTCGTGCTGTAGTGCTCGCGAGCCTGCTCACGGCGAGACGCGCTTGATCCCCATCGTCAGGATCGGAACCTGGAAGTTCAGGATCAGCCCGAGCCTCAGGTCGGTCGCACGCAGGTACGACACGAGCTGTGCGCGATGCACCGGTAGGATCCGCGAGACGACCTTGAGCTCGAGGATTACCTTGTCCTCGACGACGAAGTCCGCGAAGAACTCGCCGACCGCCTCCTCGCGATACCACGACGTGATCGGGACCTGTGCACTATAGCGGATACCGCAGAATGCGAGCTCCTTCGCGAGTGCGCGCTGGTACGTCGACTCCAGCTGCCCGGGGCCGAGCCCGCGATGCACTTGAATTGCTGCGCCGATGATCGCATCGGTAAGGTCACCGTAGAGAAGCCCGAGCGGTTTGCGCCGCGGCTCGCTTCCACGCGAGAGCGCGCGTTGTCCTTCGACGGTGGCGTGGTGCTCCTCGGCCACGCGATCAGGAAATTGATCGCGAACGTTCGACGCACGGAGCGACTGGAGAAGCTTGGATTCGATCTCGGTCATGGTGCGTGTGTTCCTTTCCGGACTCGTCTTGACGCGGTCGTGCTCGGCGCAAGGCCACGCGCCGGGCACTGGTGTTCGAAGTGGCTCTCCCCGGGGGAGCTCCCGGAGCCCGTCGGGGTGGCTGGCCTTCGCGCCGACGCGGCAGGCGCGCGCCGGTCGTGACGGGCGCACAGCAGAACGTGAGCGTTCGCGCGAACGCCCGTGTGCGGGGCGGCGGTGTTCAGGGGGGCAGCGTCGTGCGCCCGGCGCGAGCGACGCGCGCTAGCCGCGAGGCCGAGGCCAGCCACCCCGACGGGCGAACTTCATCACTTCATCGACAAGAGAACCGGCGTGACGTG
>Ga0105245_10002872_pt1 | contig 15473 bp, 14 predicted proteins | sample KBSM54metaG_FD_81523 | JGI IMG/M metagenome (GOLD analysis project Ga0105245, IMG submission 81523) | Miscanthus rhizosphere microbial communities from Kellogg Biological Station, Michigan, USA - KBS M5-4 metaG | ecosystem: Host-associated > Plants > Roots > Rhizosphere > Soil | place... | reverse complement strand
GGGCGGAATCCATCATGGCCAGGAGTCTTGAACTCCACCAAAGGCCGAATACATTGGTGCAGACCAAACCGTCATCTTGATTTTCCGCTTGCAATTCTGCGGCGGACCATACATACCGATAATAGTTCATAACGGGACGTAACGGTTCGTCGTGTAGTGGATTGTGGGACGCCGCGAGGTGCGGAGAATGCGCCCCACACCTCGCCGGTTCGGTTAGAACGGTTTTGCGAGCCACGGGTTGGTGGTAATTCCACTACCGGTGACCGTCGAGCAGCCGTTCGCTGCGGGACCTCCGGAGCACTTCCACCAATTGGCCGTAGCGTCGATAGCGGCGAGGGAACCGATGTTATCGATTCCCGTATCCCCGAAGAACGAATTGAAGTGGGCTTGGATCGAGCCACCGGCGTTCACCCCGATATCGATGCCTTCCCCCTGGATCACGTTCTGGGAAATTACGATCCCGGATAACACCGAAATCGGGCTGAAGATGGAGATACCTGTGGGGACGGTGGTGCCGGGATCGCTATCAGGACCGTTCCCGGAAATCGTGTTTCCAACAATCAGGTGCCCATTCAAGGTCTGATCGGGCGCATGCGTGTGCATGGCGACACCCGGCAACGCGTTGTCACGCAAAATATTGTTGGCAATCACATTGCCGTTGTTTTGGGCGCCAGGAGGTCCGGCAAACAGACCTACTCCCGCGCCCTCGCCCGTTACCAAGCCATTGCGTTGCGATGTATTTCCGATGATCGTGTTGTGGTAGATGCCCAGCAAAGGATCGGTAGGCGGATGCGGTCCCGGTGGAACGAAGTGATGCGAGGCGATAGTGATACCGCAATCAAACGGATTATCTTCGACGATATTGCCGGAGATCAAGTTGTCATGATTAGGGCCAGTGTCGTCGCTGATCAGGATGCCGCCGGCGTTGTGGTTTACAAGGTTATTGGCCACGGTGGAGTGATGAACGCCGCTTAGGTGAATGCCTTCGCCGCAATCGAACCCCTCTCCGCCTTGAAAGTAGGCTGGAAGGGGTGGGCAGGTCAGCGCCTCGACATTCAAGCTGCGGTCATTGCCGGTCACGTGATTGTTGGAAATGGTCACGTCAAAAGCGTTGCTTACGACAATGCCTTGGGCGTTCGCATTCTGCGCTTGGAATCCACTGATGATCACATGGGCGACGCCGTCAAGGTGGGCGCCATCGTGACCGCCATCCACAGTGATTGCATTTAGCAGACCAGTGGCATCGATGATAGTGTTTTCCGATCCGTCACCCAGCAGCGACAAAGGCTTGGTGATCACGACGTTCTCATGATAAGTGCCCTTGCCTACGCGAATAATGTCATTTGGCGCGGCTGCCGCAACAGCTGCTCCGATTGTAGCGGCGCATCCGCCCTTGCCGCCGGGGTTCACGCACAGATCGTTAGCAAGCAGGCCGTGGCAGCCGAAAGTGGCGGTCACCGCAAATAAGCGTAGAATTGTTTGATTCTTCATGTGAGATATTCCTTAATGCGCTCTTGTTTGTCTCCCGACACAAACGGTGGGCGAGTTCTTCCTGTTCCCACAAGCACCCGGAGGAGACACCAGTGCCACTCGCAATCTTACACCTGTGGCGGAAAAAACAGGCCGGTTATCTTTCGATAGCCACGCCCGATATTGGTAGCGCGAAGGGAAGCGACCTGCTAGCTGCAGATCACAATCAGTACCGCCAGTACTAGCTCCAGGTAGGTGTACTAAATGCCCACGGTCTCAGACTGGCATCAGAATCGCACTCGCGGGAGGGCATAAACGTGGAGCCGATAATGATCGACATCAGGCGGTAACGCGACTGCACAAAACCGGACCGGAGCGCAGAAAGCTTCCGGATACGCCGTGATACATTTCCCTAGCCACTTTTGATTGGCTAAACTGTATTAAATCCACCACATGCCGCTCTCTGCAGGCGACAAACTCGGCCCCTACGAAATCCTTGCGCCCGTCGGTGCCGGAGGCATGGGCGAAGTGTATCGCGCACGCGATCCTCGCTTGAATCGTGATGTCGCGATCAAGGTTTCCGCGGCTCAGTTCTCGGAACGCTTTGAGCGCGAGGCTCAAGCCATCGCCGCGCTGAATCATCCCAACATCTGCCAGATCTACGACGTAGGTTCGAACTATCTGGTGATGGAGTTCATCGAAGGCGAGTCGCCAAAAGGGCCCATCCCGGTCGGGGAAGCACTGCGCATCGCGCGCCAGATCGCGGACGCTCTCGAAGCCGCGCATGAGAAGGGCATCACACATAGGGATCTGAAGCCCGGCAATATCAAAATCAAACCTGATGGAACCGTGAAGGTGTTGGACTTCGGGCTGGCGAAGGTGAATTCTGAGTCGTCGGCATCGGGAGAAAACTCGCCCACTCTGACCATGGGCATGACACAGGCGGGCATGATTCTGGGCACCGCCGCCTACATGTCTCCCGAGCAGGCGCGCGGTAAAGAGAATGTTGATAAGCGAGCCGACATTTGGGCCTTCGGTGTGGTGCTGTACGAACTGCTGACCGGCAAACGTCTATTCGAAGGCGAAGACGTAGGACACACGCTGGCGGCGGTGATTATGCAGGAGCCGGACCTGAGCAGCGTGCCGGTACAGTTGTTGCCGCTGCTGAAGCGGTGTTTGGAGAAGGATCCAAGGAAGCGGCTACGGGATATTGGGGACGCATGGTTGCTGCTGGATGTGGGGCAGGCCGCGAGTCCAGGTTCGCAGGAACCCAAAAGGACGGGGCATTACCCCATCTTGCTTTGGGCTGGGATAGGATTGCTGCTGCTTGCCACACTAGGAATTTCATTCGTACACTTCCGGGAAGCGCCTCCACTCGCCGAGATGACACGTTTCCAAGTCCCGGCTCCCGAGAAGGTTACTCTGGGCAATTCGCTTAGCCTATCGCCGGACGGACGCCGCCTTGCATTCCCAGCTCGCGGGGCGGACGGGCAGAGCCAAATATGGGTTCGATCGCTCGACACGCTCGCAATGCAGCCGCTACCCGGCACCGAGGGCGTCGCCAATGGTGGCGTCTTCTGGTCGCCGGATAGCCGCTTTCTAGGATTTGCGATCTCCGGCAAGCTGAAGAAGGTAGAAGCATCGGGCGGGCCGGCCCAGACTGTATGCAATTTGCTGGCTACGGGTCTCTTTCGCGGAGGTTCCTGGGCCCCCGACGGAACCATCATATTCGGCTTAGTTGGCTCACCCCTGCTGCGCGTTCCAGAAACTGGCGGCGTGCCCGTTCCGCTGACGAACCTCGATGCCGCGCGCCAGGAAGTCTTCCATGGCTATCCGTCACTCTTGCCGGATGGCCGGCATTTCGTTTATGAGCGTAATTCCGCGGCGAATGAAAAGAGCGGCCTCTACCTGGGCTCACTCGACGCGAAGCCCGAACAGCAGGATTCAAAACAGCTGACCTCTTCACGAGCACCGAGATACGCGCCCACGCCCGATCCCGGCTTCGGGTACATTCTGTTTTCCCGCGAAGGATCGCTAATGGGACTTCCCTTCGATACCCGGCGGCTGGAGCCGGCCGGGGAGGCCGTTCCCGTCGCCGAGGGATTGCTATTTAATGGCTTTCCTTCTTATTCCGCGTCTGCGACCGGCGTCCTGGCCTTCCGTACCAGCCCTCCCGGCGGGACCGGCAGTCAAATGCTATGGTTCGACCGCCAAGGGAAACAACTGGGGCAGTTTGGGCCGCCCGCACCCTATTACAACATTGCATTCTCTCCTGACGGAAAGCTCCTCTTAGCCGATCAATCGCAACAGCACCTTTGGGCAGCCGCCTTGGCTCGCGGTGTTTTCAGCCGCGTGAATCCCGGCGATACGACGGACTATGCGGGCGCTGCGATCTCGCCGGATGGACGCGTCGCTTTCACTTACGGGCTCGGCGGCGCACTCGGCGATATCTATGTAAGGTCGGTCAGCGGCTCTGGTGTGCCGGAACTACTGGTGAAGTCCGCCACCACGAAACACCCCAACCACTGGTCGCTGGACGGGCGCTTTCTGATTTACGACGACCACACGACGCAAAGGCAGGACCTGTGGATCGTTCCTATGATGGGCGATCACAAGCCCATTCCCTTTCTAGTAACCCCGGCCGACGAAACTTCCGCCAGCTTCTCGCCCGACACCAAGTGGATCGTCTACAGCTCCGATGAATCCGGACGGCGCGAAGTCTACGTGCAAGGCTTTGTGCCGGATCACATCCCGGCCGCGGGCGTTGGCAAATGGCAAATTTCTACCGCCGGGGGAGACAAGCCCCGCTGGCGCCGCGACGGGAAGGAACTGTACTACATCGCACCGGACGGAAAAATGATGGCCGTGCCCGTTAGGTCGACGGCGACGACTTTCGAGCCCGGAGTCCCCATCCCGCTTTTTGAAACCCACGCGACCGGCTACTCGCCCTACGACGTCGCCCCCGACGGACGATTCCTGATCAACACTGTCAGGGATAATGCGGACGCCTCGCCGATTAACGTCGTGTTGAACTGGACTACAGGTTTAAAGAAATAGGTTCGGCAGTCGCTCTTAGGATTGACCCGACGGCTCAATTGAATGTTCTGAGAGGTCGGTTCTTTTCATTTGACAAACTTGGCACCCATCTACCAGATACTTTCAGGATGCGCCGTCATCCAGGCGCAACCCTCTTTTTGATCCGCTACACTTGGCTAAATCAAGGGCACGCCGAAAGCTAGTCGATCCGCAGGAGGATCAATGTACAAACTGGTGATCATGGTTGCCGCTGCGACTTTCTTGGTGCAATCAGCAAGACATGCACGTGCCCAAGACCCCGGCGCGCGACCAGGGACTATCAAGGTGATCTTGTTGGGCACCGGCGGCGGGCCGCCAATGGATTTGCAGCGCTATGGCCCCAGCACGCTGGTGGAAGCCGGCAGCGAAAGCCTTCTCTTCGATTGTGGCCGTGAGGCGACACTCCGGATGGCACAATACGGGATTCGGCTCGGCGGAGTCAGCAAGGTATTTGTTACTCATCTCCACTCCGACCACATCATTGGGATTCCGGATCTCTACTTGACACCGTGGGCTTCGGAGGAAGCCCGAAAAGTTCCTTTCGAAGTGTGGGGGCCTCCTGGTACGCGAGTAATGATGGATCATATGCAGAAGGCCTTTGCATTCGATATCCGCATTCGCCGCGATGTGGATGAGAAGTATTCGAAGGAGGGCATTTCGGTTTCCAGCCGCGACATCAAAGAGGGGGTAGTCTTCGAAAAAAACGGCGTGAAGGTCACCGCGTTCCTGGTTGACCATGGGCCGGTGAAGCCCGCGTTCGGTTACCGCGTGGACTACGCCGGTCATTCGGTTGCACTGTCGGGAGACACGCGATTTTCGGAAAACCTCATCAAGTTTTCTCAAGGAGTGGATGTACTCATTCACGAAGGAGAAGACGCGGAGGCCGATCGTGCGAATCCTGGGAATCGCACCCACGAGCAAATGGAAAACATCATCGCTCACCACACGCCGATTGAGCAGGTGGGTATAGTGTTTTCGCGAGTAAAGCCCCGATTAGGTGTCTATGCGCACGCTTTCGGGACTTCCGAGAGACTGATCGCCGGCACCAGGAAAACATATTCCGGTCCTTTGGAAGTCGGCGAGGACTTGATGACGATTGAGATCGGGGAGAAGATTGAGGTTCGTCGCCTTAAGCCTTGAGCGCCATGCTTCTCGGCTTTCCCGCGCGGGCCCAAATTCGCAAACAATCTTCCGGATGCGCCGTGATACAGACACAACCTGCGCTTTGATCGGCTAAACTGTATTGAATCCGTCACAGCCGCTCTCCATCGGCGAAAGACTCGGCCCGTACGAAATCCTTGCTCTCGTAGGTAAGGGTGGCATGGGAGAGGTCTATCGCGCGCATGATTCCCGGCTAAATCGCGATGTCGCGATCAAAGTTTCCAACTCCCAATTTACCGAGCGCTTCACCCGCGAGGCCCGTGCGATTGCCGCACTCAACCAAACCAACATCTGCCATCTCTACGACGTAGGACCGGACTATCTGGTCATGGAGTATGTCGAGGGACAGGGGCTGCGTGGCCCGTTGGACTTCGATGACGCCCTACCCATCATCCAGCAATTGATTGATGGCATCGAGGCCGCGCACGAAAAGAACATCGTTCATCGGGACCTGAAGCCAGCCAACATTAAGATTACTACGGAGGGTGTGGTAAAGATTTTAGACTTCGGGCTGGCGAAAGCCATGGACCCTCCGGCCGCGCAAGATGGCGATCCTGAGAACTCTCCAACGTTAACCATCGGTGCTACGCAGGCGGGCACGATTCTCGGAACTGCAGCCTACATGGCTCCCGAGCAAGCTAAGGATAAGGCGGCCGACCGGCGCTCAGATATCTGGTCGTTTGGTGTGATTCTCTACGAGCTGCTCACTGGCAAGAAACTATTCGCGGGCGAAACGACAGTAGAAATTCTCGGTGGAGTCTTGAATAAAGATCCCGACATTTCTGCCGCCCCGCTTCGCGTTCACAGACTGCTCCGCTAGTGCCTGGAGAAGGATCGCAAACAGAGGCTTGTCTCGATTAGCGATGCGCGGAGACTGCTATTTGGCCCGGAGGCAGCGGGACTGACGGCACAATCAGCGCAACCTCCACTTGCGCCCCGGCACAGATCGTGGCTGCCCTGGTGCATCGCGGCATTCTTTCTACTTGCGCTCATGCCCGCGAATATCTTCCACTTCAGCGAAATGCCGCCCGAAGAACGTAGCCTGCTGTTTCAGGTCCCTTTGCCCGAGGGTGCGGGCGGGAATCCATTGACGCGACTTTCTCCAGATGGCCGATGGATCGCTTTTCAGCCAACGGCGGAACGGCCAATCCTGGTGCGGGCGCTGGACGAATTGGCTGCTAGGCCGTTGCCGGGCAGTGGCGGGTCGCCCTATAACTTCTTTTGGTCGCCCGATGGACGCTCGATCGGGTTCGGCGCGGGAGGTAAGCTCAGGCGGATAGACGTCGCCGGCGGCCCCGCTACGGTCTTGGCGGACGATTCCACCCACCGTGGGGGTTCGTGGAGCCCTGAAGGAGTTATTCTGTTCGCGTCTTCGCAAGGACCACTAATGCGTATCAAGGCGGAAGGTGGTACAGCAACCCCAGCCACCACACTGCGGCAAGGCGAATACTCTCACCGCTGGCCCTGGTTCCTTCCCGATGGTAAGCACTATCTTTATGCCGCGACCACCGGGCCGTCCGAAGATCACACGACCATTCACGTCGGAGAACTTGATTCTCAGTTTGACAAGATCATTGGCGAAGCCGATTCCCAACCTATGTTTTCAAAGGGACACGTTCTTTTTGTCCGCGAAACTACACTCATAGCGCAACCTTTTGACCTGCGCAATTTGGCGATTACGGGTGCAGCGGTCGCCGTAGCTGAGCAGATTCAACGGCAAGTTTCATATGCTTATGCGGAGTTCTCCGCTACACCTGATGGCTTGCTGGAATACAGAACCGGAACGAACGGTGGACTTTACCGATTGACTTGGTTTGATCGGTCCGGCAAGCAACTCGGAACCCTCGGAGAGCCAAGCGGTCTGGGCAACTTTCAAATGTCACCGGATCGGCGGCGGGCGGCGGTTGCGGACTCTGCAGGAAATCGGGACATTTGGATCTACGATGTCGCCCCCGGCCTTCGTTCGCGATTTACCTTTGATCCGGCGACTGATTCGGATCCCGTCTGGTCACCGGATGGGCGCGAAATCATTTTCTCCCGGCGCAGTGAACGATTTGGTCTCTACCGGAAAGCATCCGATGGAAGTGGAACGGAGAGCCTATTACTAGATGACGCTCGACCGATCTTCTCGGCGAGTTGGTCGCCTGACGGGAATTTTCTCCTCTATATTGTCAGAGAATCCTCGGCGAACGACGATATCTGGATTCTACCCTTACCGGCGAGGGAGATAAGCTAAATATCGCGCATAAGCCGTATCCGCTCATGCGCACACCCTTTCGAGAGTCATACCAACAATTTTCTCCAAATGGGAAATGGGTAGCCTATCAATCCAACGAATCGGGCCGCAACGAAATCTATGTCACGCCCTTCCACGGTCCCGGTGAAACTGAAGGCGGCAAGCGCCAAATTTCGATCGCAGGAGGAGTCGTTCCACGCTGGCGGCAGGATGGCAAGGAACTCTTTTATGTTGCGCCGGATCAGCGCCTGATGGCCGCCGAAATCATTATCAAGGGAAACGCTCTCGATGTGGGCGAGGTTCGTCCATTGTTTGGACCAGTGATGGACGGCGTCGGGTTTTACTACGACGTTTCTGCCGACGGGCAGCGTATTTTGGCCCGCCGCGCCGCGGAAGACAATGCCGAACCCGTCACGGTTGTGCAGAACTGGACTGCGCGGCTGAAGAAGTAAGACCACGTCCGCGGATAGATCCCGTATGGTCGGCTACCCTTCCATCAACAATGCTCATGGTGCCAGTGGCATAGAGTTATGTGCCACCTGACATGGTTCGATTAAAACTAACCGACGAGTTCGTCTCATTAGTCCCGATATCTCGGCGTCACGTCAGTTCCACAAGCCGGCCGAACCAAGACCTGAGCGTTACCCGGGATTGCTGTTGTGAAATCCCCACATCGCCAGGAATTGGTTTCTCGTGCGAAGGGCTGTTCTCGCCAGGTATCGCCGCGTTTTCAACAACGGCGTTTCTTCGTGTTCAGCGGACGCAGCGCATGTACCTATCCTGCGGAGCTACCACGATGCGAGTATGCTGACTTGGCAAAGTTCAAGAACCGGTGTAGTCGGCAGAATCACAGAGACATTCTTGCAGGGGATCCTGCGACAAATCATTGACGGCTCATTTCGGCGTGAGCCTGGCGGCCGAGGCGTGCCACTAATGGCGGCACGGCCTCGATGTAGCCGGTTGAGGTTCGGAAGTTGACGATGCAGAACCGCAAAGCGCTTTTCCCCTCGAGGAGAGCATTGGAGCAGAACGCCTCTCCGCTGTTCTCAAAGTGCGTCAGCAGGAGTTGATTCAGACGATTCAGGTACGCCTCTGTCTGCTCGGAGCCCACACTGGCGCGTAGTTCTAACGGAACGTAGCGCAGTGTCGTAATGCTTAGGTTGTGCGAGAACGCCTCCAATTCAGGGTGCTCTGCCGCCAGTTCGTAGAGGTGGCGGGCCAATACCACGTCTTCCCCGATCATCTGACGATAGGCTGCCGCACCCGCTTGCTGCAGGGCAAGCCAAATCTTGAGCGCGCGAAAACCGCGCGAGTTCTGCGGCCCGAGATCATAGTAATTCGTGGCCTCGACGTCAAAGCTGTAGTAGGGCGGGTGGTAAGAAAATGCATTGCGCAAAGCCGCAGGATCACGGACTAACGCGCATCCGGCTTCGAGTGGGGCGTACAGCCACTTGTGGGGATCGACCGCCACTGAGTCCGCAGCAGTCAAGCCCATGAGATCCGCAGGCGCTTCCTGTATCCCAGCGGCGAAGGCGCCGTATGCGCCGTCCACATGGAACCACAATTTGCACTCTTGGCAGAAGGCCGCCAAATCCGGCAGCGGATCCACGGCCCCTGTGCTAACGGTTCCGGCGGACCCCACCACGAGAAATGGCCGGTAACCCTCTTCAAGATCCCGCTTGTACTGAGCTTTCAGGGCAGCAAGATCCATGCGCTGCCGCTTGTCGACGCCGATCCAGCGAATCGCTTCTGTGCCGAGCCCCGTGAGGTCGACGGCTTTCTGTATCCAGGTGTGTGTTTCCGTGGAAGCGTAAGCCAACATGCGCGGCCCGCCGGCGACGCCTTGCTTTCGAACGTCCCAACTGGCTTTTGCGGCACGGGCGGCCAGGAAACACGTAAGATTGGCCATGTTGCCTCCGCTCAGAAGCAAGCCGCCACAATCGGCCGGATAGCGGATGAATTGTGCAAGCCAGCGAATCGTCTGTGCTTCTATTTCGGTGGCCATAGGGGACAGCTTCCAGGCACCGACGTTGGCATTTACGGCAGCCGCCAACAACTCCGCGAGCATTCCGATGGGGGCGGCGGAAGACGTGATGTACCCGTAAAAGGCGGGATGTCCGTTGAGCAGAGAGTGATCAAACAGCAGATCGGCGGCGTTCTGAAGCAGGGCGCCAGCCTCTGCGCTTTGTTCGGGCAGCGTCCGCGCGGAGTCTAATGCTGTGCGGACTCTATCCGGGGACTCCGCCGGCGTGACTGCACGTCCGCGCAAAGAGCCCAGGAAGCCGGCGATACGGTCGACCAGATCGTGGCCGAGCGAGCGAAATTGCTCCTCCGTCATTTCGAGAGGAGCTGAGCGGGTTTTTGCCTCAGCGGCGAGAGAAGAAAACATACTCATTTACCGTAGTCCCTCAAACAGATCGTTTTCCAACTTGCGGCCTCCGTTGGCAGCGCTGTGAACGCGGTAGAACTCCTGGGAGCCCCAAAGTACCTTCTGCTGCTCTTCCGAAAGCTGTCCCAGCCGTTCGTACATGGACACTTGTGTCTGGTGGCAGCATACAGCTTTCCAAACGACCGGCCAGTAGGAAGACGTGTCGACCTCGGTGGTTACAGCCCAGTCAGGCCAGGGATTCGCCTGGCGCGCAACTCCATCCACCATCGAAGTCAGCTTGCGAAAGGCGGCCTGGTAGGCCTGCCACTTGTCATTTCGCCATGCCAGGTTGTAGAGCTTGGCAACTCGATGAGCAGAAGACGGGCCACCGCGGGAGCCGTCCCTGGCACCATAACCTGCATCGGCGGCACACACGACAGCGGCCGCCGTGAACTGCGAGATGGCGATGTGGTCAGGGTGGCCATAAGCTCCATCCGGGCCAAATGTGACGACTACGTGGGGCCGAACCCGCCGGATTTGCTGGACAATTGCCGCGATGGCAGTAGCGGCATCGATCTGGTCGACGGCTCCATCGGGGTAGCCCAGAATCAAAACTTCGCGAACCCCAAGCACAGCCGCGGCCTCTCGAAGTTCAGCTTCACGCACACGGCCGACCTCAGCAGGTTCAGTCTTTTTGTCCGGTGAAAAGAAACGGCCCCGTTCCCCACGCGTCGCTGTAACCAGGTAGGTCTCGACTTCTTCAGCGGAATACTTGGCCAGCGTCCCGCCAAAGCCCATGGATTCGTCGTCCGGATGGGCCAAAACAGCCATCAGCTTGAACTTCTGTTCTTCTTGAACTCCGTACGACGACCGATACATCGGGAACCTTAGCGGCCCAATGCCCGGCGGATACCGGCCAAGTGATGCCAGCTGTGCCGAAGTGCGTGATCTTCTATGATGAACTGCGCGGTGACAGGCGCGCCGAAGGTCAGCCCAATGGGCGCCGACCCGTCCAACTCTTCATCCGTGAATGTACGCACCTCTGCTGCCGCCTCCCCGCTGTTCCGGCGCAGGAGATCGAGAGTTGCCGCCTTGGTGACTCCCGCTTGTTCCTGAGCATGTTTGCTGTTGATCTCGGCGACAAGCTCCCACGTGACTTCCGGCGCAGCTTTTCCGTTGGCGACGGCCCGCGCCAAGTCGATCTCGATAGGGTACATGCTGGCCACATGGTGCACTATCACGCCGACCGCACGCCGGTCCTTGGCGGACATCGGCGTATGCCACTCGACGTCCGAGAGGCCTGCCGCAACGGCGGCCAGACCGGCGGCGCCTTCCTCGATGCGTTTCGCCAGTAATTCAGCCCGACGTCCCATGGAACCTCCGATTTTGTAATTGGCCGCGCTTTGTGGCTCGGCCACCACTGTCTCTTCTTGAAGCGAACTCATGTAATCACTCTCTTTCCGCTCCGATTATGCGATCAGAGCGGCCAGGAAGACTTGATCGATCGTCCCTCATTCTTTGCACAAAGGTGTTTTCTGCGCGAACGTTGCTTTTTTCTGCGTCTGAAAGAAACTTGCCAGCGGTAGGCAGACAAGGTTTTCGCGCGCAGCCTCCCGACAATCCCTTCAAAAGTTGAGGCATTTCTTGCGGAATAGCCGTCTGATGAGTGTCAGGCTGAGAGCGACCTACGATCGCTGCGGTATCGGCCCGGAGGTTGCCCGAACTCCCTCTTGAATGCGCGATTAAAGGCAGCTTCCGATTCGTATCCGACCTCGGCGGCAATCTCGGCCACGCCCCGCGCAGTCCTCTCAAGAGATCGAGCGGCCACTTGAAGCCGCCAGCGCGTTAGGTACGTCATCGGAGGCTCGGCGAGATAACGCGTAAAGCGTTTCACCAGAGCGGACCGCGAAATGCCTACGTCATCGGCAAGGTTCTCGATCGTCCAGGGGTGGGCAATGCGGCTGTGCAGTAAACCGAGACTTTTTCCCACTATGGGATCGCGCACTCCCGTGAGCCATCCCGTCTGTTGTTGGGCAAGCTAGCCACGTAGCGCCGTAAGGTGTCCACGAACAAAGCTTCTGATAGCTTGGCGAGCATTGCATCGCTTCCGATTCGTCCCGAAGCGGCTTCTTCAACCAGGTGGAGAATGGAATTCTCCAACCAGAGTCCCTAGGTATCCGTCCTGATGTTGACTTTGAAGACCGGTGGCAGGCCACTTAGGATTCGACGGCTGAGATGCGGATCGCAACTCATGTAGCCACATACGAACCGCGAAACGATACCACCGCCGCCGGCACGCAAGGGAGACAAGTCGCGCGCTTCTATTTTGGCGTTGATCCCATAGTTCGGGAACGGCCGTTTTCCGGCACCGCTACTCATGTGATGAGAGTCGCCATGTGGGAAAACGACTATGTCACCGGGGTTCAACTCGGTCGGCTGTCCGTCAAGCAACTCGACCACGGCCCCGCCATCGATAACCAAGTGGTAGAGCACGACGAGGTGCTCGGTTCCCACGCCGGCAGTGGCCGACCATCATTTTCGCCGGGGGAGCCGTGAGTCCCCACGGCGCCGAGAATTCCGCACGGAAGAACACAGCGCCGTTCAACTGGACTCCACTCAGAATTTGTGAAAACGCGTCCATACGATGATTTGGTCTATCTGCAAACTCCCTGATCCTTTCGGCAAACCGGTTCGCAGGCGCGAGCCGTTCGAGCAAAACACCGGGACGCTCGGGCATGGTTGTTCAAGCAGGGGCACTGCACAATTGTAGCCGTGAAGAGCACTTCTCGGTTTACCGACGAAGTCCAGAGCAAGGAGCAAATAGACATAAATCGCATTTTCAGCTTCCTATACGGCGCGGCGAGTTACGCCGCCTGTCTAGCCACATTTCTATACCTAGCCGGGTTTATCGGCAACTTCGGGGTGCCGAAGTCGATGGACTCCGCGGCGGATGGTCCATGGGAAACCGCCCTCATGATCGATCTAGGGCTCCTGGTCCTTTTCGCTCTACAGCACAGTGTCATGGCGCGTCCGGCGTTCAAACGTGTCCTGACGTGCGTAATACCGGAAGTCATCGAGCGAAGTACTTACGTACTGGCAAGCAGTGCCGCAATGCTGTTGCTGTTCTGGCAGTGGCGGCCGCTGGGCGGAACGGTGTGGGATGTTCAGAGCCAACTGGCCAAGCTGTTGCTCTACGGGGGATATGCCTTTGGCTGGGTACTGTTGCTGTTCGCCACCTTCGTCATCAACCATTTCGACTTGTTCGGCCTTCGACAGGTCTGGCGGCACCTATTTGGCAAGTCGCAATCAGACTTGGAGTTTGGCACGCCGTTGCTCTATCGCGTGATCCGTCATCCTTTGTATATCGGTTGGTTATGCATCTTCTGGAGCGCTCCGGTGATGACCGTAACTCACTTGTTCTTCGCGGTGGTGACGACGGCCTACATCTTCGTCGCCATTCAACTTGAAGAGCGTGATCTGATCGCCAAGCATCCGGAGTATGCTGCGTATCGCCAGCAGGTCCCGATGATTGTGCCCGGAATGCCCCGCCGTGTAGCGATCCCTCCATCGGTCCGAACTGCGGCGGTCGCCAAGTAGGGCATCGCTCGTGAAAGAAGGAGAACACAATTATGATACGCATCCAAGGAATCCCTATCGTTGCCGAAAGGCTGCAAAAGGAGCACCACTCCACCCGCCCGCGTGCTAAGCAGCTCCGTGCTGGAGCGCCACGACCGCAGAAACATCAGCCATCAACGAAAGTCAGGGTGGCATAGATATGAAGCCCAGCACATTCATTCAGGGTATCGAGCGACACGTCTCGGTGCCTTCGAATCCGAACAGGGCATAGTGGGAACAAGGTGACTTTACGGAAATTGCCGTTTTCATGCGTCAGTCGGGTGAGGCGGTCGTTCAAGGCATCGGGATAGAACCTCCGGTGCGGGTTCTGGACCTGGGTTGTGGCGACGGCACCACGGCGATTCCGTTGGCTCGTTTAGGTGCTGAAGTGGTTGGGATCGACATCGCCAGGAATCTGGTGGAGGCCGGGAACCGGCTCGCCGCGGAGGCGGGCCTCACTCGACTGAAGTCTCAAGAAGGAGACGCGTGCAGTTTGGCGGGCGTCGCCGACAGTTCGTTTGATCTGGTTATTTCTTTTTTTGGCGCGATGTTTGCGCCTAAGCCTTTCGATGTCGCCAAGGAGATGGTGCGCGTCACGAAACACGGCGGGCGCATTGTCATGGGCAACTGGATTCCGAACGATCCGACGTTCGTATCGCAAGTGCTGAAAATCAGCTCTGCGTTTACGCCTCCACCGCCGGAAGGCGTTATCAGCCCCATGACGTGGGGTGTGGAGAGCAACATCATTGAGCGTTTTGACCATGCCGGAGTGCCCAAGGAGAACATCTCCATGGCCCGGGACACATACTACTTTGCCTCGCCTGAAAAGATCCCTACGGAACTTGTCGAAGAACTTGAACAAGTTTACGGACCGACCATGACGCAGTCGAAGCGGCCCAGAAAAATGGAAAGGCGGAGGAATTACACAAACGGCTTCTGGAACTGTCGAACACGCAGAACAAAAGTAAGAATGCCGGTACGTTTATACCCGCCACTTTCATGCGCATCACTGTTTCCGTCTAACGAGCCGATGAAAACGTTAACACTCATATTCGTCCTGGCTATCTCTGCGCGTGGACAGGACGCCATTTCACTAAAGGAAGTCGTTCGCCAGTCAATGGCGCGGAGCAGGGTCATTGAGGCGTCCTCTGCGGCGATTGACGCAGCGAGCGCACGTGTCACCGAGGCTAAGAGTGGTTGGTTACCAAAAGTGACCTACTCGGAATCGTGGACTCGCAGTGACAATCCGGTCTTCGTTTTTTCGTCAGTGCTCACGCAGCGGCAATTTAGCGAGTCGAATTTCGATGTCGGGGACTTGAATCGGCCGGACTTCCTCAATAACTCAGTCGCAGGTGACCGGAGACCAGCCGCTTTATGACGCCGGAAGGAACAAGCGCGCCGTGCGCACGGCAAAGCTTGGAGAGGATGTATCCCGCGAAGACCGCCGCCGTAATCAGTTGGCGGTAATCGCGCAAGTAGCGCGGTTCTACTGGGACACGCAACTCGGGGTTGAAGAGGTTCGTGTCACGTCGCAAGCAATGCGGTCGG
>Ga0105245_10002871_pt1 | contig 15474 bp, 10 predicted proteins | sample KBSM54metaG_FD_81523 | JGI IMG/M metagenome (GOLD analysis project Ga0105245, IMG submission 81523) | Miscanthus rhizosphere microbial communities from Kellogg Biological Station, Michigan, USA - KBS M5-4 metaG | ecosystem: Host-associated > Plants > Roots > Rhizosphere > Soil | place... | reverse complement strand
CTCTTGTCCACTTTCGGACATGCCCCATCGCGACGCGCAGGCCCATATGTCCACTTTCGGACATGCCCTCGCGCGACGCGAAGACCCTGATTGGGTTTCGCTCCAAGATTGATCCCACCCGAAGCTCACACCACAAACTGCGTGTCCACGATGTGATCAATCTTGAGGGAAATCCGACAAGCGTCTGCGCGCAGCGACGGGGCATGTCGGAAATCCGACAAGCGTCTGCGCGCCGCGACGGGGCGCGTCGAGCCAAAGACTCTGCAGTTCCGTGGCCGTTGGGGGCGGCGCGCGCCCTGGGGTGGTTATTTGACGACGACGTCTGGGTCGTCGACCGTGAAGTTGCAGGCGTTGGGCGGGGCGACCCAGTTGATGGCGTCGAACCAAAACTGTTTGGTTTGATACAGGGTTTGGACCGACTGAAAGAACCCGGGAGCGTTGCCCACCGCCGGTTGCCAGCAGGGGTTGTACGTGTCCATCTGCATGTTGTTGGGTTGGCCGATGGGGACCCACTCACTCTTGAAGATCACCCATTCGTCACCGAACGCAAAGATTCGGCCTTTACCTTCCACTTCGTAGGCCGCCGCGATCGTTCCGCCGGACACGGGATCTTTCGCGACGACGGTGGCTTCAGCGGGGGCCTTCACCGTCCAACCCATGAACGCGCCGACGTAATTCAAGTTCAGCGTCAGCTTGGACAGCGAGCCTGTCTGCGGTGCAAACGCGATCGGCGTCGTGATGAGGGCGTCGACGCTGCCGCTCCAATTCAAACAGTTCTTCAAATCGACGGTGCCGCCCTTGTAGTAGACAGGCTTCGATTGGCCGTTTTGCGCGGTCGTCGGCGCTTGGAAGCCCATGCCCGCGAACTCGATCAATTGGCTGGTCGCCGTGGTTTCGGCATCGGTGCTGACGAAACCCGTGAGCGCGATGATGCCGCCGCCGCCCTCTTTCACCCATTTCTCGACCGCCGCTTTTTCGTCGCTGCTGAAGGACCAGCTGTTGACGTTGGCGACGAGCAAGATGTCGTACTGGGCGAGGAAGGTCGCGTCGACCGCGGGTTTGGTGGCGACCATGGTGACGGTGGCCGTGCCATCGGTGTTGCCGTTCAGCCAATCGATGAAGGGCTGCGTGTCTTTGTTGTTGGCGGCCGAATCCAGCGTGCCCAACAGGCCGAGGCGCAGGCAGGTGCATTTGCCGTTCGCGTCGCACACTTTTTGACGCACGGGGACGTTGCGTGGGTCCGTCGGGTCGCTGCCGACGGTCGCGCCGCCCATGTTCTCCGTGATGATGCTGCCGCTGCCGCCCGAGCCGACGCTGCCGCCATCCGTGTTCAAATTCAGCGTGCCTGCAGCGCCGGATCCGCCGCTGACGCGGCCCACCGTGGATGCGGAGTTGCCGGCCGCGCTGCAGCCGAGCAGCAGTGAAAGACTGGAAATCACTAGCGAATTGAAACGACCACGCTGGCTCATGGGGCTTTCTTTCGGGCGCTGGAACCGTACCTGGAACCGGTTTCTGTGCCGTTTCCAGGTATAACCGGAAGCGGTTCCACACGCCAGGCCGACACGCGCATTTTCCGGGTAGCAAAGGCGGTGGGGGGCCCCCGCGGCGGCGGAGCCGACGCTTGGCGGGCCCCTTTCGCGCGCAGCGCGGAGCGCGAGCACGAAAGGCCGTGCCCCGCCGTGAGCGGCGGGGGCAGCCCAAGTGGAAATTTATTCGCCCGGATTCGAGCGCCTCGCTCGAGCCGCTGTTCGACTAAAGAGCGGCGGCGAATTCGCGGCCGAATTCGATGGGCGAGGGGCGGTCACCGGGTTCGCGCAGGGTGGCTGCGCGCAGCACTTTGGCGATGGCCGCGGGATACACGCGCAGGCGTTCGGCGTCTTCGAAGGGATCGCGGCGCATGTGCGCGATGATGCGGTCGCGCGCGTTGTCGATCTCGTCGAAGAAGGCGCGGCCGGTGGTCACGTTGTAGATGGTGCCGGCGAGCGCGTACACGTCCGAGCGCGGATCGAGCTCGACCGGATCGAGCACTTGTTCGGGCGCGATGTAGCCCGCGGTGCCGGCGACGAAGCGACCGCTCGCGTCCGGCGGCACACGGATGGCGCGCACCATGCCGAAATCGATCACCACCGTGGAGAGCGGCTGGGTGCGTGCCGGATCGCGATGGTGATGCGGATCGAACTTTTGGCCACCCGGGAGCGCCAAACGCAGCCAAATATTGGCCGGTTTGATGTCGCGGTGCACGAGGCCAGCGCTGTGCAGCGCGGCGAGCCCGGCGCACGATTCAGTCACCACTTGCCGCATCTCGAAGAGCGACATGGGTTGCGCTGCGGCGTACTCCTTGAGATCTGCGCCGATCAGATACTCGAGTACCAAAAATGGCATGTCTTCCGATACGCCGCGGTCGATGATGTTGGCGACGTTCGGGTGATACAGGCCGGCGAGGGCTCGGGCTTCTTCGACGAACGACGCCAAAATGCCTTCGCGTTCGGTGTCCGTCGCGTTGGCGAGCGCTTCGGCTTTGGGGATTTTGAGCACGAACAGTCGATCGGCGCCGGGCTTGCGCACGAGCCAAACCGAGCCGATGCCGCCTTCGCCCAAGGGCTTGACGAGCTCGTAGCCGGCGATGACTTTCGGCTCTTTGCGTTTGGTCTTCGGCGGGGGCGGCGGCGTGCGACGAATGGCCGAGCGCACGGCGCCTTCCAAGAGCGCCGAAGCAACGGGCCCGAGCGACGCGAACCAAACATCGAGCAGTGAGAGTTCACGCGCGCGAATGGCGCGGGCCACGAGCGCGGCGATGCGTGGCGCATTTTCGGTGGCGATGCGTGCGAGTGAATCTTCGAGGTTGGCCTCTGCCGTCGGATGCAGTGCTTTGACCGGGTCGGCCAGCGCGGCTTGAAGCCGTTCGCCAGCGAGCACCAGTTCCAGGCACATCTCCTCGAGATTCGGCTTGGGCCCGGCCGCGGTATTGAATTCGGCGAGGGCGTGCGCCAAGCCAGAAAGCGCGTGTGCGAGCTCGGTGTCTTGGCAGTGCAGCGATTCGAGCGCTTCCTCGGCGGCTTTGCCCCACTCGCCGTCCTCGCTGCCGTTCGAGACCGCCGTGCGCAGTATTTCTGCGCGCTCGCAGCAACGGGAGAGCGCGCCTTCAGCCATCATCGGCAGCGCCGTCGTGAGTTGCAGCAACATCGCGGGGCGATCGATGACGAGTGCCCACCAAGCGGCGAATGGGCCGAGCCACTCGACGTCGTCGACTTCGCCGAGCGCGGTGCCCCGCGTGGTGTCGACCAAGCGCCAGAAGAGCGCACTCAAGGCGGCTTTGAGCGGCGCGGGTAGCTCGCGCGAATCATCGGCGAGGCCGGCGATTTTGCGCAGCCAATGACAGGTATCGTGTGCCGTCGGGCCGCGACCCGGGCCGAGATCGGCGTCTTCACCGCAGGCGTCGAGAGCGTAACCACCGAGGCGGATGGCGAGGACTTCGAGCGGGAGTTCGTCGTCGAGCGCCGCGTTGGAAGCGGCGCGGCGCTCCTTCACCAAGTCCAGAATCTCGGCCGGCGCGCGCGCGATCAGCCGCCAAGTTTCTTCGAGATCGGGCTCGTGGAACGGGTCGCCGGCGGGGCGCGTGGCGAGCATCGGCCACCACAGGCGCAGCGCAAATGCCCGCGCGCAACCCTCGAGCGCGCTCATCGCTGCTGCGCGCTGACGCAAGTGCCCGCCTTCACCGAGCGCGATGCGACGTGCCTCTTGGAAAGTGGAGAAGAGCGTGCTCGCGAAGCGTGCGGCGCGCGCGTCGGCCTCTTCATCGTCGTATTGCGCGGCGATGCGGATCAGATTTTCGAGGCCGAGCTCGAGATCGAGCGGATCGCGCTCGGCGGCGTCGATCACGTCCGTGACCGCGGTGACTTCGATCCAGCGCCGCGATTCTTCGATCGTCGTGGGCCGCGCGCACCAGGCGAGCTCGCGCAGCGCGCGCATCGGAGCCTCGATTTCTGGCTGTTTCAAGCCGCGCCGGAACAAGACCGCCAAGCCGCGAGCGAGCGCGCGCGCCGCGATGGCGCCGCCGTCCCCGGCGATGATGCGCGCACACAGCCGCTCCCAGAGCGGTTTGCGCTCGAAGAACAAATAGGGTGTCGCGGCGGCCACGGCGGCGAGCGCCCAGGCCTCTTCCGCGGGCGAATCGAGGATGGCGTTCAGCTGACTCGCGAGGAATTTCAGGCGTTCCGCCGGCAGCGAAGCGAACGCCGTCGTGGCGCGTTGACGGAGCAGCGGCGATTCACCGAGCACCCAATCGAGCAGCGTGCCTTCGAGTTGCTCGAGTTGCCCGGTCAAACGCCCGAGCGCGCGCGCCGCGTGCACCCAAACCAAAGGCTCTGGGTGCAGAAGCAAGGGCTGCAATGTTTGGAGCGCGAGGCCCACGAGTTCCGGATCGGTCATCGGCCCGAGCCCGCACACGCTGACTTCGAGGCAACGCGCCGCAAGCACACGACCACGCAAGGTGCCGCGCGCGGGATTGCCGATGAGCTCCTGGAAGGTCTCTTTCGAGCTCCAAATCCATTTGCCGAACGCCGGCACTTCGAGCGCACTGGCGCCGGCCTCCCAGATCAAGATCTCGAGCCGCGCGCGCGCCTCGATATTTTCGGGCGCCGCCAAGTTCTTGCCGTTGCCGAGTAACGGCGCGCAAGCGAGGGCATCGAGCAATGGCCCTTCCACGACGCGATCGTGGGCGAGCACCGCGACGCGCTCCGCGAACTCCGGCACCTTCGCCGCAGCAGCGAGCAGGGGCGCGAGTTCCACGTCGCGACGCCAGGTGCTCGAGTAACACCACAAAAGGAGTAGCGGCCCAGCCGGAGTCGCAAAACGCTGGCCGAGCTCCGTGACGACGTGACCGGGACGCGTGAGCGACTGCAACTCTTTGCCCAGCGCTTCCGCGGCTGCGCCGAGTTCCGGTGACAGCTCGACTTGGTGCGCGAGCACGGCGGTGCGCAGGCGCCAGCGGCCGCGCACCGCTTGCTCGAGCTCTGGGTTACCCGCGAGCGTGTTGGCTAGTGACGAAAACGCTTCTTCTGCTTGTGCTGAAAGCATCGCCAGCCTGTAAGGCTAGCCGAGGACACGGCGGTAGGGCGCCTTTTCGAGCAAGAAATGCCGGCCTACAGCGGAAAATTGCGGTTTTTGTGCGGGATCGAGCGCGCGCCGCGACAGGTTGCGGCGCGCGCCTGGAACCAGCCGGCTCAGGGAGCGCAGGTGTACGTGGTGATGCGGATGCCGAGTTGGTTCACCTTCTCGAAGCCCGTGGCGGGCACCGTGAGGCTGGCATCCATCCACTTGCCCACGGTCAGCGTGACGGGGCTCGGGGTGGACTCCGCGTACGGCGCCATGTTGTCGATGACGTACACGAGTGCGTGCGCGGCACACGTGGCACTCGGCGCGCCGCCGCCGACCAACTTGACCTTCGCGGAGATCGTCGCGCCGGAAAGGTTTTGCTCCGCACCGACGACGCGGACTTCGTAGAACTGGTTATCGGCCGTGAACGGGATCACGTTCTTGATGCTGCCGGCCGCCGGGTTACCTGCACACGCGATGAAGGTGTCGTGTGCATCGGCGCTGCCGCTCACGCGATTCGGATCCGCGTAGTTCAGCCGGGCCCAGGCGTCTGCGGGCGGCGTATCACCGGCGCCTACGTCTTTGATTTGCTTGTCGTCCGCGAACTGCCACTCGGCGGCGACGGTGCCGGCCTTGGACACCTGGATGTCGTCGATCAACACGACTGCCGTGGTGACGCCCGCGCCCGTGCCCACGCCCGTCGACTCGTCGGCGCAATCCACGCCGCCGCCGCCCGATCCGGCTGCCGCGCCGCCGGAGCCCGCCGCACTGGTGCCGCCCGTTGCCGCGCCGCCGGAGCCTGCCGCGCTGCTGCCGCCCGTGGCCGTGCCGCCCGATCCTGCGACCGTGCCCGTGCCGCCGGAGCCCCCGACCGTGGAGCCTGTGCCGCCGGAGCCCCCGACCGTGGATCCCGTGCCGCCCGAGCCGCCCACCGTGGATCCCGTGCCTGCGTGGTTAGTCGCGCCGCCGCTGGCGGAGCTGGTGTCGCTGCTGCTGCAGCCGGCATAGGCCAGGGAAGCGCCGAGAGTCAGGAGCACTACGAAGTTCGTTGAGTTTCTCATTCATCATTCCTTAGCGAGAGGGCTCGGGTACACGCGCGCGCCGGTGGGGCGATACCGATGAGGAAAAGCGTAAGAGTTGCGGATGCGATGTTGGACATCACGCAGCCCTCCGACCGACGCTGGTGCGCAACAACGTAGCTGCGATTCGCGCGAAAGCGAGACAGAATCATAGTCACTATTGAAGTTTTACCGAGGAACGGAGCTTTCGTTCTAAACTGTCAGCACCTTGCACGCGTATCCCAGTCAGCTCGCCGACTTCGTACTCGACCACTGGCCGACGACGGTGCCACTCGCGCTCGAACGCCGCGCGCTCGCCGAATTGCTCTCGACGTGCTTCCAAGCTTCACTCGCTCACGAAGAGGGGCGCGCCGTGCGCTTCCGCTTGTTGCTCGCGAGTGCCGCCGAGCTCTCCGCGCCTTCTCGGAACGGTGAAGTATTACCGCTCGAGTTCAGTGAGCCGCAGCTGCTCACCGCCGAGTCGGCGCGCCGCTTGAGCCCAGCGGCGCCCTTCAATTCCAGTTTGATCGGCGTGACGCGCAGCGGTGCAGGGTGGGCCATGTGGGGCATCGCGCATACCGGGGCGAATTGGCTCGCTCCTACTTGGGGCGGCCGCCGCAATCGTCACGAGCCGCTGGCTTTGCCCATGGTTTACGTGCTCGGTGCAGGGCGCCTCGCGGTGTACGCGGGCAGCGATCTCGTGGCTTCCCTCGAGCACGGCATGATCGAAGCGACGACCACGGACGTGTTCACCTCGCAGTGGCTGACGACCCTCTTCCGGTCCGCGCGGGTTCAAACGGAATTGGATGGGCGAGCGCGGCCGCAGGGTGAACTCGTGCGCCTGATTTCGCAGCACATGGTGAGGCGCGCCATTTTCTTGATCCGTCAAGCCGGGCATGGCGGTTTGATTCTGTTTGCCGATTCCGACTTGCTCGAGCGTTGTTCGGCGAGTGTCGCGGGCCCGCTCAAGTTGAAATATTCGTTTCGGGATGGTGAGGCGCCGCGCCGGTACGGCACGCTCCTACAGCGCCTGTTCGACACCCTGGCCCAGCACGGCGAAGGGGACATCGATATGCAGCGCTTCCTCGAGACCGAAACCGCGGACGTGATCAGCGTCGAGCAATCGATCTTCGAGCTCAGTCGCTTGGTGAGTGGGCTCGCGGCCGTCGATGGCGCGGTCGTGCTCAGTAAGCGCTTCGACTTGATCGGCTTCGCTGCCGAGGTGTCCGGCGAGTTGCCCTACCCGGAGACGGTGATGCAAGCGTTGGATCTCGAGGCCGAGCGCCGCATCTCGGAGCCGGCCAACTCGGTCGGCACCCGCCATCGCGCGGCGTATCGCTTCGCGGCCGCTCACCCTGCGGGCCTCGCGATCGTGATTTCGCAAGACGGGATCGTGCGCTTCGTGGCGAATTTGGGCGGGCAAGTCGTGTTTTGGGATCAATTCTTGAATTGGTGAACCCGCGCCATGTCCACGTCGCCATCGACCGAGAGTGAGATCATTGCCGCCACGCGCGCGTGGCTCGAGCGCGTGGTGATCGGCCTCGAGTTGTGTCCGTTCGCCAAGGCCGTGCACGTCAAGCAGCAGATCCGTTACGTGGTGAGCGCTGCCAGCACGCCCGAGGCGCTCCTCGCTGATTTGCTCTTCGAGTTGCGCTTTCTGAGCGATGCCGATCCGCTCGCTGTCGACACGACGTTTCTCATCCACCCCCACACCCTGCAAGATTTTCTCGACTACAACGATTTCCTCTCGGTGGTGGACGCGGCACTCGAGGATTCGGGGTTGACCGGTGAGCTGCAGGTCGCAAGCTTTCACCCGGGCTACCGCTTCGCCGGCAATGCGCCGGATGACATGGCCAACTACAGCAATCGCTCGCCGTATCCGCTCTTGCACCTGCTGCGCGAAGCCAGCGTCGATCGCGCGGTCGAGGCGTTTCCCGATGCCTCGAAGATTTATCAAAAGAATCGCAGAACTTTGCGCGCGCTTGGACACAGACGCTGGTCGGAGCTAATGAGTGCCCGTGCCGACCAAGACCCGAACGAAGACTCCTGAGCAGACCGCCCGGAGGCCCAGGAAATTGCCTAAACGGTCGGCATTTCTTCGGTTTTCGAATACGATTGGGCTCTGGGGCATCTCAATTCGAGGCAGCCGGTCACTGGTTGCACTCTGATTCGTCCTTTCTTCATTGGCCTGAAGCGCGAGCTCATCATGCATATTCGTCGTCGACGTTCGCAGCGTCTGTTCCAAGGGGCGTTACTGCTAGGGCTGCTGGCCAGCTTCTCCGCGTGTTCCGGATCCAGCTTCACGGCGGGGCCGAGCGCTGGGGCGGGCGGAGTCGCGGGCAGTGCGGGTAGCTCGGGCGGCGCGGCCGGCGTCGCGGGGATGATTTCGGTCACGGGCGGCAGCGCAGGCGCCAGTGCTGGTGGCGCCGGGGCCAGCGGTGCGGGCGCTGGCGGCGTGATCGGCGTGGGCGGAGCCAGCGGCGGAAGCGCGGGCATGCTGACGGGCGGCGTTGGCGGCGTTGGCGCGGGCGGAGCGCCCCCGGTCGACTTGTGTAAGCCGAAGCTCTGCGCCGATAAAGGCGGCACTTGCACCGCGGGCGTCTGCATCATCGATTGCAGCAGCCACGATTGCGAAGGGGCGACCGTCACCTGCCCTTCGGCCATGCCCTGCCAAGTGCTGTGCAACGCAGACAAGACCTGCACGAAAGGGGTCGATTGCTCGGCGGCCTCGGGCTGCGACATTCAATGTGGCGGCGCGGCCAGTTGCGGAAACGGCCTGAAATGCGCCGGCAAGAATTGCCTCGTGACGTGCAGCGGTGTCAGCGCGTGCCCCAACGCGGTGGCCTGCAGCGCAGACAAATGTGATCTGCGTTGTCCGGGCCAGAGCGCTTGTGGGCAGATCAGCTGCGCTGACACCGCGCAAACGTGTGACGTGCGCTGCACCGGTTTGCAATCGTGTCCGAGTGAAGTGCTGAGCGAAGCGCCCGCCACCACCGTGCTTTGCGATGGCCCTCAGGCGTGCGGAGCGGCCACCAATTGTCGTGGGGCGTCGTGCCAAGTCAAATGTGTGGCTGATAGTGATTGCTTGGGTGGCGTCTGCTGCACCGCTGCCAAGTGCGACATCGGCACGCTGAAGAACCAGTGCCCCGCCATGTAGTCACGGCGAACGCATGAAGATTTTGGGCATTTGCGGCAGCCTGCAACAGCGATCGAGCAATGCGGCACTGATCGAGCTCGCGGTGAAACACGCGCCGCACGGGGTTCGCGTCGAAGCTTCTGATCTGTTGCGCGCGCTCCCGCATTTCGATTCCGATTTGGATACGGCAGACGCGCCGCCCGCGGTCGGCGCCCTTCGCCGCGCCGTTTCCGAGGCAGACGCGCTCTTGATCGCGTGTCCGGAATACGGGCACAGTTTGCCCGGCGCCCTGAAGAACGCCATCGATTGGCTGATCGGTTCGGGTGAGCTCGAGTGCAAACTCGTGGCGATCACGGCGTCGGTTCCTGGTCCGCCCGAACGTGGGCAACGCGGGCTCGACGCACTCGCCGGCACGTTGGCCGCCGTCAGCGCGGAGATCGTCGGGGGCCAGCCCCTCGTGCGCGGCCCCGACTTCGAGCGCAGCGTCGTCGAGTTGTTGGAAGCGTTGGTCGCGCGCGCGCAAAAGCGGGCGCACTCTGTCGAAGACGAGTGACTCTGTAATATTAGCGGCGCTTGCTTTGGCGTTTCAGTGCGGATTCGTAGGCGGTTTGCAGCGCGCGGAAAGAGGCGCTGTCGCCGCCGCGATCGGGATGGGTCTCGAGCGCGCGAAGCCGATACGCACGCTTGATCTCCGCCAAACTCGCGCGCCCCGGTAGGCCGAGGATCTGCCAGACGGAGGGCGCGTTGCGCGGCGCAGAGCTCTCTCGCGCTGCGGTGGGCCGCGCTGCTTCTTGCGCGGCGGCAGATGGCCAGGGTGGGTTGCCCGTGAGCACGTTGTTCCACGCGCGCGCCCAGGTGCCGTCGATCTCCTGCAATGCGCGGCCCGCGCGAAGCTCTGCTGCGCGCAGGGCTTCTTCCCGCGTGCGCGCGCCGCCCTCGGCGGCATCGGGCTTCTGAAATGGGCTGCGAGAAGGAGCCGAGCTCCACCAAGCGGCCCAGAAAAAACGCCGCCGCCGCGTGGAAGTGATCGAACACACCGGCGCGAACAGCGCCGAATCTGGTTCCGGGTCAGCGGCTTTTGGCACGCGGCAGGATTAGCACTAGCTGGTCAGGATCAAGGGCGAGAGGCGGGGGCGTTCGCTTGTGCTGCCTCCGCTGCGTCCAACTTGGCCTCGACCTCTTTGGCGTGCGCTGGGTCGAGCTTCACGCGCATTTCGCGTAGGGCGCGGCGGCCCTCGGTGAGTTTGAGTGCACCCCGATCGAAGTCGACGCAAATCAGGCACATGCGCTTCAGCTTATCAGGATCGGGGCCACGTTCCAGCGGCGGACGCCAGCCGCGACTCGGATCCGCTTTTTTCTAGCCGCATGCGGCTCGATTGCGCGCTATGCCCTGGAGCGTTGTCACAGTCACCCGAGCTTCGTCCTTACCAGCGGGAAGCGGTTCAGGCCGTGCTCTCGGCGCGGCGCGCCGGGCAAAAACGCTTGCTCGTGTGTTTGCCGACGGGCGCGGGCAAAACGGTGATTTTCTCGGAGCTGGCGCGGCTCGCGCGGCGCCCCGTGCTGGTCCTGGCGCACCGCGAGGAGCTGCTCAGCCAAGCTCGGGAGAAATTGCAGCGGGCGCTCGGCGGTGAGGCCGTGGTGGCTCTGGAACGCGGCGCCGAGCGTGCACCAGAAAACGCGCGGGTGGTCGTGTGTTCGATGCGTTCGCTCCACGAAGAGCGCTTGGCTCGCCTGTTACGAGGCCGCGAACCGGGGCTCGTCATCTACGACGAATGCCATCACGCCACAGCAGAAGACAACCTGCGCGTGTTGCGCCAGCTCGGCGTGTTCGATAGCGATTTCACTGGCACACTGCTCGGCTTTACCGCGACCACGGCGCGCGGTGACGGGCAGGGGTTGGAACTCGCTTTCGAGCGCATCGTGTATACGCGCACCTTGCCGGAGCTGATCGAGCAAGGCTACCTCGCCAAGCTTCGTGGCTACCGCGTCTCCACCGCCGCCGATTTGACGCGCCTCTCCGCGGGAGGGGCTGATTTTCGCGACGAAGAATTGTCCGAAGCGGTGGACATCGAGGAGCGCAATGCGCTCGTTGCCCGGTCGATTCAAGAGCTGGCGCGCGATCGCCGCACGCTCGCGTTTTGCGTCACGGTTCGCCATGCGACCAACCTGTGCCGTTCGCTGAATGCACTCGGTGTGCCGTCGGGCATCGTCCACGGGGCGATGCCGAGCGAGCAGCGCGCGCAGGTGCTCGCCGATTTTCGCGCGGGTCGCTTGCAAGCGCTGACCAACGTGGCCGTGCTCACCGAAGGCTTCGACGACCCCGGCGTTTCGTGCGTGGCGATGGCGCGGCCCACGCGTTCCGAGGGGCTGTACGCGCAGTGCGTGGGGCGTGGCACGCGCTTACACCCGGGCAAGGCCGATTGCCTGATTTTGGATTTCGTGGACGTCTCGGTGCTCAGTTTGTGCACACTGCCTTCGCTTTTCGGTGTGCCCCGTGAGCTGGATTTGCGCGGGGAAGACGCCAGCGAGGCGCGCCGCACCTGGCTACAAATCTTGTTCGATCGCCCTGGTTTCGAGCTCGAAGCCGGAGCGCTCACCCTGCCGGAGATTCAACAGCGCGCGGAAAGCTTCGATCCGTTGACCCAAGAAGCCAACGCCGAAGTGCGGGCAATTTCCGGTTTTTCTTGGTTTTCTCTGGGCCGCCATGGGCTCGGTTTGCACTTCGAGCGGCGGCCAGGTCAGCCGTGCGAGGTGCTCGTGGTGAAACGCACAGCGCGCGGGAAAGCTTGGCAGGTGACCCTCGACGGCAAAGAGCGCGAGCGCTTCTCGACGCTCGAGGCTGCCGTCGAAGCGGTCGATTACGAGATCGGTCGCATGGGCCGTGCGGCGGCGGCTTCAGCCTTCGAGAATGCTTCGTGGCGTGCCGCAGCGCCGCCCCGTGAACTCGCCGGGAACGGGGCGAAAAACTGGGGAGACGCCTTGCGCCTCGCTGCTTGGGCACGGATGTTCAAGCGTTGAACGGCGTCAGTAAAAATCGATCGTGAACGTCTCGTTCGGGCCGACCGAGGTGGCCGACGCGTTCAATAGGTTGTCCGTGCCGACCGACACGTAGTGGGTCTTGTCCGCGGAGAGCAGCGCGATGTTGGCTCCCGGAACCAGATCGCCCGCCGATTGCAGCTCGACGGTGAACACATCGGCCGCGCGTGGCGTTCGTGAATCAGCGGTGACGGCGTTCGTGCCAGCGGCGACGATCAAGTACAGGCCGTTGTACGTCTGCAAGTAGACCTGCGAGCCATTGCCGAGGCTGCCAGCGCTGATCGCATCGAACGTGAACTGCTCCCAAATTTGGGCGTTTGCCGCGTTTACATTCACGTCCCCGCCTCCGCCATAGGCAGCGGAGACGTAGGTGCCAGCAGCCACTTTCAAGCTCAGCTTCGGATCTAGCTTCCTCGTGAACAACCAATCCAAGTCGACGAGCCCGTCCAGGAAGCGCAAGCGCAAGTCGTGCGGGCCGTGGCTCATGATGCGCTCGCCCAAGCTCGTCGTCGCAAATGTCTCGGCGTTGACCGTCTTGGGCAAGATCACCGGGGCGAGCTTCACGCCATCCACGACGAGCTCGATGCGGGCCGCGTCCGCGTTGGTCGCGTACTTGGCGATGAAGCGGTAGTTTCCCGCCGAGAAATCCACGTCATCGAATTCGATCCATTCGCCGGCCGCGGTGCTGGTCACGGCCCAGCCCGGGTTGCTGGTGAGGCTACGCACGTCCAGGTCGCCGTCACGCCGAAACGCGCCTCCAGAGTTGCCTTTCGTGGTGTCGGAATAGCGATCGCAGCCCTCTGCTTCCAAACGCAGCGTGCTCGTCTTGGGGTCGCCGTAGCGACGAACCAAATTCAAGTATTGGTTGGGCGTGGCCCAATCGCTCGCCTCGCTGCGGTACAGGCCTGCCGAATCCTGAATGTCGGTAAAGCCCTGTAGCAAGGTGACGACGCTGTCGTTTTCGATCGCGTCGGCCAGGCTGGTCGTGAGCGTGATGACCGGGTTATTGTAGGAATCCAACGTTTTGCGCGGAAAAACCGGCGTAGAACTCGGGTCCACGAAGCCGGCAAGCCCGGTGCCCCAGGTGAGCCCTTGATACGAAACGAAGCCGTCGCTGCTGGCCGATGGGGTGAGCCAAGGGCTCTTGCCGATGACGTAACGATTGCTCGGCAACGACGAGTCCGCAGCAAACCACGTCGCGTCCACTACGAAGTTCGGGTAGACCCCGTAGGCGTCATGGAACGAGAGCGCCACGGCTGAGAGCATCTTGCTCAGGTTTCCGGACGTGTTCTTGAATCCGCCATCGATCGGTCCCCATTGAATGATGGGGTGGTCCGCGATGGTGTACCAATAGGAACTCGGAATGGTATCGAACCAAGGCTGGACGGTGCGCGCCCAAAACACGTGGTCGTAGTCTGAAGCCGGCGCGAGATCGAGCTGCGTGCCGTCGCTCGTGCCGTGGAACGCACTCGCGACCGCAGGCAGGTAGTGCGTGTCCACTACGCACAGCGCGCTGAAGAGCGCGCCGCTGTTGGCGCGTTCCAGGGCCGAGACCCACGCGCTCAGGCGTCGCGGGTTCTCGTTGCCTGGGCCGGTCATGTCGGTGGTGTCGAGTGTCGTGGCGCCGCGCGTCGGCAGCGCGATGAGCGCGAGCCGTGCTTGGGTCTGCTCGGCCACGAGATTGTCCCAAAAAGCCGGCGAATTGGCGTCGAACGGCTGGAAGAGCGGAGCTTCCGCGCTGGCGGCGGCCGTGCTCTCGTCGACATCGTAGCGGGTGAGTGCGCCGAACACCGGAAGCCCGATGGTGACGACGCTGTCCAATACCGTCTCGGCGGGGGCGACCGGATGACCCTGAATAGGATCGGGATCGGGCGTTTCGAGCGTCCCCGCGGCGCCGGCTTCGCCCGCTGCGCTGGTGTCGGAACCAGCCTGGCCGCCAGCGCCTTGACCACCATTCGGAGCGCCGGCGCCGAGACCCGCCTCGCCCGCGCTACCGCTCGAGTTCGAAAGGCTACCCGCGCTGGCGATGCCCGCGGAGCTGCCACCCGCGCCGCTCGCGTATTCGCTGAGCGTGGGCGCGAAGAACGAACAAGCGGGCGCAAACGGCGCGAGCATCGTCAGCACCGCCAGCAGCGAGCGTGAAGGCAGTGCGAGCTTTCGCCCACTCTGCGAGCTCATTGCTCCCAGCGCACGCTGAAGCCCGTGGCGCCCGGAACGGCAGCGACGGACAAAGACAAGGCGGAGCGCTCGCTCGGAGCAGGTGGAGGCGTGTGGAAGAACAAGTACCCGGCACTGACGAGCGCGGCCACCGAAACACCGAGCGAGATGTCGGCGAGCAAGTAGCGAGTGCGCACTTCGCGCACGTCGTCAGGTTGACAGTTCGGCTTGCAGTTCTGAAGACGATTGAACTCGGAATGCCCGCTCAGCGCGAAGTAGCTGAAGCTCGCGGCGCCCAAGACACCGACGCCGCCGAGGATATAGCTCGGCACTAGGGATCGGGGCGCAGGGCGCGGGGGCTCCGCCGTGAGCGCAGGGAGTGGAGACGCCTCGACGGGTGGCACGAGTCGCAACTCGACGCGCCGGTTGCGATCATTTTCGATGGCGACGAGCTGTACGGTGGTCGACAGCGAGCCACTGCTCGCCACGAGCTCGTGCGCGCCAGGGTCGAACTCCATGGCGCTGCCGTCGACGGGCACGCTTTTGCCATCGATGAGCAAGGTGGCGCCCGCGACGTCGTGCTGGGCTTGGTCCACGATTGAAATGAGCACGGTGGGAATGGCGGTTTTCAGATCAGTCAGCGCAGCGTCGCACTCGTCGCGCACGACGGCGGGGCACTCCGGTTCGGCAACGCAGGCGCGATACGCGTCACGCGCAGCGAGCAGGTGATGCTCGGCGCGCCGATCGGCGCCGTCGTTGTTTTGGGTAACGCATTGCTTCGCGTCGGCAGCCGCGACGCGCGCCACGAACAGCGAGCAGGAGATGAGAAGGCCGGAGACGACCTTTTCGTAAGGCATTAGAAACACTCGGGTTTGAATTTCTTACGGCCTTGCGCGTCGAGCACGTAAGGGGGCACGCAGTTGGCCAAAACCCGGCGTTTAACGGCCTTTTTTGGGGCGTGCTCTTGGACTGTGGCTTGGCTGCTCGTGACTT
>Ga0105245_10002870_pt1 | contig 15477 bp, 18 predicted proteins | sample KBSM54metaG_FD_81523 | JGI IMG/M metagenome (GOLD analysis project Ga0105245, IMG submission 81523) | Miscanthus rhizosphere microbial communities from Kellogg Biological Station, Michigan, USA - KBS M5-4 metaG | ecosystem: Host-associated > Plants > Roots > Rhizosphere > Soil | place... | reverse complement strand
GGAGATAGTTCCATTGGTTTTCCTTTCAGTGTTGCTGTACAAAAAGTCGAATTGACTTATCTTCCTCGCGCCCGTCGGCTGTCGTAACATGGCACGTTAAAATGTAAACATACCCAAGCGTTCCGCCTGATAGCCAAGCGACGACCAAGGTATCGGTGTTGGTTACAAGATCAACCTCAACCGGAGTAGTATCGTCTATCAGATCCACCGGTTGTCCAGCAGAATCAAATATGTCATCAAGTACAACAGTTGCTGCAAGAATGACGTCGTCTACGGTTAACCATGCTTCCCAGTTAAATGGGTAATCGAGAACCGCTTGTGGATCATGCGAGTATTCAGCGAACTTAGGCGCTCTGACTGTCAAACTAAGCTCCCTTCTCGAGACGGTATCTCGGTAGTTCGACTGGATGCCGCGACATCGGTTTCGCGTGCAACCGCCACTACGCTTGTAGTGCGGGAAACCGAAGCGATATCAGTAGTGCGCAGCAGAGACGGAATAATCGGTCGAATCGCAATCCCTAGGAATCTGGGATGTTGCAGATTTGCGTTTAGGTGACCTTCGGTAGCGCCAAAGAACCCAACCCATACAATTGTTGGATGCTTCATAGTTCCAGCAATAACGCCCCTGGGATGCTCGCGACCAGCGATATTGCTTCGAACGATATGGAGAACAGCAGCGAGCACGCCGGCCTGTGCCTGCAACGCCTGTCCGGTGAACGTTGTCTTACGAATACTGCTAGTCAGAATGCCCTGAGGCTGTTCTCTGCCGGCCATGACAGCAATAACGACACGCAGCGCCGCAGCGATGGCGCCAGACTGGATGTGCTCCGCCTGCGAGCTCGCGGTGGCATGTTTAAGACTAACGACGATGGTCGCTCGAGGCTGCATTGCACCTGTAGCAGTCGCGTTGGTGTGCTGCAAGTTGCAGGTCATCGTGCCCGGCGGTTCCGCCGTAAGCCCGGCAATGCTTGCGATCACTTTGTGCACGGTGGCCGCCACCGCACCGCTGGGTAGCTCGCGGCCGACGAAGCTGGCGACAACTTTCTTGACAGCGGCGGCAATCGTTCCAGCATGAATTTGAAGACCGGCGACTGTCGCGGTGGCCTTCTTCAGTGCCCCGGCGATGGTACCGCTAGGTCGCATAGCGCCAGTGAAACTCGCAGTGACTTTCTTAACGGCAGCGGCAATCGTTCCGGTGTAGACCTGTGTACCGACCAGACTGGCGGTGACTTTTTTAGCGGCAGCAGCAATCGTCCCGGTATGAATCTGCGTACCGATAACGGTCGCAGTGAGCTTGTGTAGCGTCGCTGCAATAGCAGCGCGGGGGTGTTCCAATCCAGCAATTGAAGCGGTGACTTTCCTAACGGCAGCGGCAATCGTTCCGGTATGAATCTGCACGCCAGTAGCTACCGCCGTAGCCTTCTTCAACGTTGCTGCGATAGTAGCGGTCGGCTGCATCACACCCATGAAGATGGCAGTGGCGCGCTGACCGGTCACAACGATTGCACCAATGTACGGATGCGCTCCCGTTGCTGTCGCAGTGAGATGCTTCAACGATGACGTGATCGTTCCCGGAGGTGCCGCAGTAGTGCCAGTAAGGCTAGCCGTCACCGCGTGCGCAATTGATGCGATAGCGCCGCGCGGATACTCTTGCCCGGCAAGGGAGGCCGTGGCTTTCTTCAGCGCCGCAGTAATGGTTCCCGTGTAAACCTGGACTCCGGCCAGGTTTGCCGTCGCCTTTTTAAGGGTTGAAACAATAGTCCCGGTAGGCTGCATCGCTCCCGTCAATGATGCCGCCACCTTCTTGACAGCAGCCGCTATCGTTCCGGTGTAAATCTGAACACCGATCAGCGACACTGTCACCTTTTTCAGCACTGCGGAGATCGTTCCAGTCGGCTGCATCACACCAGTGAAACTTACTGTCGCCTTTTTAGCCGAAGCAGTGATGGTTCCCGTATAAACCTGCACACCAGTGAAACTTGCTATCGCTTTCTTCGGCACCGCCGCAATCGTTCCCGTTGGCTGCATAGCACCCGTTAAACTCGACGTTACTTTCTTCACGGCGGCCGCAACAGTCCCCGCCATAGGCATTGCGCCAATCGAGCTCAACGTCGCCTTCTTCAAAGCAACAGCGATAGTGCCGCTTGGCTGCATTGCGCCAATCGAGCTCAACGTCGCCTTCTTCAAAGCAACAGCGATAGTGCCCGTGTAAACCTGCACGCCAGTCAAGCCGGCTGTCGCCTTCTGTAGTAACGCCGAAATTGTCCCCTTCGGTTGCATTGCGCCAGTGAGTGAAGCGATAACCTTTTTCGGCGCAGCGGCAATCGTTCCCGTATAGACCTGTGTTCCAGTAAAGCTGGCGATAACCTTTTTCGGCGCAGCGGCAATCGTTCCAGTGTAGATTTTCACGCCGGTAAGCGATGCCGTCGCTTTCTGCAACGACGCTACAACAGCGCCACGTGGATGTTCCTGCCCAGTGAATGAAGCAGTCACCTTCTTGGCAGCGGCAGCAATTGTTCCGGTATAAATCTGCACACCGGTAAGCGACGCTGTCGCTTTTTTCGGTGCGGCAACGATCGTTCCGGTGTATATCTGTGTGGCGGTAAATGATGCTGTTGCCTTCTTAGCCGAAGCCGCGATCGTTCCGCTGGGTCGCATTACGCCAGTAAAACTAGCCGTCGCTTTCTTCAACGCAGCAGAAATAGTACCGGTATGAACTTGAGTTCCCGTACCGCTAAATAACACTTTTTGGAGTGTCGCTGCCGCAGTCCCAGATGGAGCGGCTTGAGCACCAAATGCAACTTTTGGTCGTAGCGACCGTACCGGGTAGCCCCTACCCAAGCGAGGCATTTACATCGTCCAACCTATCCAGCAGAGCATGTTCACTGCAGTAGCGGTGTGCGCCCTTATACGCAGATATTCCGTTGCTATGCATCCAGGTTCGCGATCTAATGGAAATTGTGTCGAATAACCAGACGCCATCGGTACACCGACATCAAGCACCCGCGTCGCCGTAATCGTGCCCTCGGCGGCTGCCGTAAACCCGGATGTTGAGGTACTCAATGTAAGATCGGCTGCTACGCCGCTGGGGTCACCGAATTTGACGACGTCACCCGCATTGAACGCAGTTAAAGAGGTCGCAGCCACAGTACCTGTAGTCAACAACTCAACATAGACGGGAACGGCTGGTGTCGAATCCAAAGCATAACCCCACGAGGTAATCGTGATATTACCAAGACTGGACTTGAGTTGCAGCATAGTTTTGATGGAAGTGCCGGTGGTAACGAACGCCGCATGCGCTGTCAACGCCGCCGTCGCGCAGTTGTATGCTAGATAACTCCTAGCTTGACCTGGCATTAGACCCTCTTTTCAGTAAGATCCGGCTCGCTGTACAGCAACCGATAAATTTCTATCTACATTCAAATTACTTTTACTGGTGAAAGCTACTGAGATACTGCAGTATTCGTCGCCAGCAGACGGAGTGATGTTAGTGGCCGTGACGTCAGAGCTGGCAACGGTGACGGCGTTGCGCATCCCCAACCATTTCCCCTGGTTGGTGTTGCTAGTGGTCAGAACCGTGTGCGTAGTCGGCGTGGTATAGGTGCCGGTGCCGTCCAAGCACACGCAGGAGATCACCAGCGACTCGTTGAACAAGTTAGTGCCAGTTAAGCTGGCAAGCACCGACGGAGTAACGGTGTTGGTGCTGCTGAATGTCGAGTTAGCCGAATCAATAACATTTTGAGGATCAACGCCACGTATTACAGCGCCACAAACGTTTCCGGTCTGCGTTGCACTAGTCCAGTTGGTCGCAGTATACGTCCGGGTAACGGCGGCAGCCTCAGCGGTAGTGACGAGGTGATACATACCGCTCAATTGGTGTGCGTCTGACTCGACGTCGACCGTGGAACCCAGTAGATTCACCCATCCACCGCTTGATGCATCATCAATAACAGTGACAACGGTAACGGTCGACGACGGGAACATGACAATCACGTCGTTCACGGCTGGAACCCAATCGCTGCTGAACGTCAGCGCGGGAGAGCGGCTTGCGGTGATCGCCGCATTCGCCGCTGCCACCGGATAAGGACCGTCAGCCGGAACTGAGTCTTCAAATGCGAACGAATTATAGCCGTGGCCGGTGCCCGCTACGCCGGTGTTGAAGTCGATGCGGGTCGTACGGTGGCTGGAATCGATCAGGGCACCGAAAATCGCACCAGCAGCGTCAAACCAGCAAAGGTGACGCACACCGTTATACCGTGCGATGTAGCAGTTTCCGACTGCTTCCATAGAGAAGGTATCGCCTGCGACAATCGTCAATCCGCCGCGTGTTCCCCTCTGAACAGTAGAACCATTAACTGTGGAATATATATCCATAGTGCTGCCGGCGCTCCACTGGGCGAACACACCGTCAGACGGGCTTGCCCGATACCGTGTAATGAGATTACCGGCATCGTCGGACGACAGTGTCGAACCGGTGACCACCGTCGTTTTGTGGTCATTGTTATCTGCATTACTGGCATATACTATGCGCCCAGAGCCGCTGTTACCCGCTACAATCGCCTGGTTGGAGACGATTGTGAAGTCTGGTGCTCCGACGTTGGTCCAGCTGGCGCCGATGGCACCGTCTGCACGGTTGAAGTCGTCCGAGTAGCTGGCCACTATGCGCTATCCGATTTGACAGATAACGTCAACGAAATAGTTGGTATTTTGGTAAGTGCCAGTCGGAAATCCGCCGGGGTATCGGAATGTTCCAGCGCCCACTCCGCAAGACAGAGGACCGTTAGTTATGGGCGATGCGAATCCACCGATAGTCGTAGAGTAGTGCCCCTTTGAAGCGAGGTATGACACCATGTAGTCGGTGTTCGCTGTAATGGGTACCGGAGTGGCGAACAAGGCTGCTTGCCATCCCGAGTTCAATTCATCGGCAAACGTTACAGTGGCGAGCGAAGTGCCTGCGGAACTCCATAGGCTCCCCGTATGTGTACCGCTATTAGAACTGCTACCTTTGTAGAAGCGCACGCCCAGCACCTTGGCATTTACGGACGACCGGAAGCGTAGACCCAGCTCGACCGAAGCCGAATCAGGGTCGGTCGGAACGGTAGGCAGCAGCGTTACCGGCAACAATGACACCACCGTCGGCTGCGGCGGCGCAGTCCAGACTCCGCCCACGCGTACCGAAGACTTCGCAGCAACCCATACGCCGCCAACGCGGCGCCGCACTACGGCATTGGTCCAGACTCCGCCGGCAAACCGTCTCACGGTTCCAGGCGCAGCCTGCCCGGTCACTGTCGGAGGACGCACCGAAATCGTGACACCAGCCGGCCCACCACCGGTCAAAACAGTTTCGCTTTCAACCCGATTAGGCAAAACAACCTTAGACGCTGCCGGCGCTACGTTAACCACAGATCGCCATCTTTGCTTTCGGCGGCACTAGGAGCGGTAGCGCCGCCGGTAAATATGGTTGGGCTTACTGTCGGAGCAACGAAGGCGGTACCGTTCCAGGCTCGAACCCGTCCCACATCATTAGGTAGCGGCGGCACTGTTTGCAATGCCGTGTCAGCCTTGCTCAACGACGCCTGAACTGCTGCATCTAAATCAGCCTTTGGAATACCGCCTGGAGGCTTCACGTAAGAAGTGCTACTAATGGTGATCGTGTCTGCATCGTCGTTCACAACAACCGAAATAGGAGGCACACCCACTAGCGCAATCCCGATCGCATCACGAATAGCTTCAGCATCAAGCTCGCCGGTGCCGCTGGCGGTAACTGTCAAAGTGTTTTCTACATCGTTGTAAGACAGTGTGACGCCAGTGCCCTGAGACAGCATTGCCGCAACGGCATCTTGAGCTGCCTCGACGAAATCGGTTATCTGGGTTGATGTAATAGATGCTGCAGCAATTAATGCGTCAACTTCAGTTACATCATAAACTTCACTTGGCATTCATTTCTCCTTTATACACCCCAACGTTTTGCGTTAACACACATCGCCCCAAAGTATTGGGCGCCTAAGGCATGAGTCCAAACATCGAGCGCCTGCTGAGCTGGCACAGAGAATCGACCTAGCTTCACCCACCCGTCAACAAGCCAACCCGTTGACGGCCCGCCTGTGCCGTCTACGTAAGCAGCGATAGGAGGCATGATCAGTTGCGTCAAAGTTTTTTGAAATCGATCCACATCGGTTTGATTCCAAACCCCGGTGTTGTAATCAATCATTTCGCAAAGAAAGTAAATAACCGCAGCTCCATGGTCGACGTCCTGCCCAGGTCTTGACGTGTTGTTCCATAGAGAGTTCCATGAATAAGCTCCAGCCAGAGCCCGGCCAAGACTGGCGGTGATCTTTGAACGCATGTTATCTGGAAGATACCCAGGAAGCCCTATCGATTCGATGTTGGAACGAATCGTGTCGCAGCGTTGCTGCCGTGTCGTATTCAACGTCATCTGACGCAAATGCACCGCAATGATTGCAATATGACAACTAATGTGCGTGACAGACCTATACATCCATGTGTTCGGACCGCGCGCGTACCATTTGTCCCAAATGTTGACTTCAGTGAACGCCAAAATCGTATCATATTGGGATTTGTATGTTGGATTTGCAAACACCGTTGCATTGTTTCTCATCGCCAGAAGCAGTCGAGTTACATGGCGCCAAACAAAGAATTCGTCGAGAGCTTGTTCGTTGCCCAGTCCCTCATCTGACGTTATCCAACCTCTGTACCCATCGTGGAACTGTGAGCCCGGCATTGAGCTGGAAAGTTGTGAATCGTTGATCATGTTATTGACCAACGTCAGGACTTTATCTAGATAAAGGGAAGTATTGCCGGTCGCCTCGAACATAGAAACGAAAGCATCAACATAATACGACATGTTGTAGTATTGGAACGAGTCAGCAGTCTGAGACTTCCCAAGAGCAATACTGTATTCACCCGCTGATACGCTGTCGAACCTACCTTTCCAGTAAGCGGAAGACTGAATCGACGGAGCACTTCCTAACCCCGTAACAACGGGGGGCCGCGCAAGAGATGTCGCACCAGGCTTAACAGCCGTTACGCCCACATTTGACGTAATTGGCATATAAACCGATTGAGCCGTAATCTGTAATGCCATTACACACCCCAACGTTTTGCGTTGACATACATCATCGCCATATATTGACCCTGGCCTTGAACATCATAAACTTCGAGCGCCTGCTGACACGGAACAGAGAATCGACCTAGCTTCGGCCAGCCATCAGCGATCCACCCGTTATCTGTGCCGGTACCGTCCACATAAAGCGCATGCGTCGGCATACATAATTGCGTTAGAGTTTTAACGAACCGATCTATATCGGTCTGGGTCCACACACCTGTGTTGTTGTCAAACGATTCGCAGATGAATGTAATATCCCCATTTGCGTGCGCTACATCCTGCCCAGGCCTCGATGTGTCGTTCCAATGAGAATTCCACGAGTACGCGCCAGACACTGCGCGACCAAGACTTGCGGTTATTTTGGAACGCATATTATCAGGCAAAGCGTTGGGAAGTCCTACTGACTCAATGTTTGTACGGATCGTATCACAGCGCTGCTGCCGTGTCGTATTCAAGGTATGCTTCCGTAGATACAGCGCAATATAAGCGAAGTGACAAGATATGTGCGTAACTGAACGATAAATCCAAGTATTTGGGCCGCGCGTATACCATTTATCGAAGATGTTTACTTCAGTGAACGCCAGAATTTGATCATACTTGGCGCGATAGGTAGAGTTATTAAATACTGCTGTATTTTTCTTCATCGCATCAAGTAACCGTGTCACATAGCGCCAGTTATAGATTTCGTAGAGGGCTTGCTCATCCCCATTCTGGCCATTTTTGAATGATACCCAGCCCATAAAGCCGTCTTTGAATTGTGACGACGGTATCGTGCTAGAGAGTCGTGCATTGTTGATCATGTTAATGACCAAAGTTAAAACTTGATCGAGATATGAAGTATCACCGCTTCCCTCAAACATCGATGTAAATTCGTCAATGCTATAAGCTAAATTGTAATAATCGAACTCATCACTGCTCTGGGAGAGCGGAAGAGCTTCCGTATTGTAATAAAATGACCGCCCAGCATCAAACTTATTTTTCCAGAAAGTGGATGACTGTATAGATGGCGGATTTGCTCCTCCGGTTACCGCTGGCGGTCGCGCAAGAGATGTCGCACCAGGCTTAACGGCTGTTACGCCCACATTTGACGTAATTGGCGTATAAACCGATTGAGCGATAATCTGCAAAGCCATTTTCTAATATTCCCTCATCATCAACCTGGTAGTAGAGCGCCGACCCACGCTGCCGTTGTGCAGGGGTTCTCCCATGTCGCCACAAGGGGACCTACAGTTGTCGGAACTGGTTCCACCCTTATATCAACAACCAAATTGGCATTCTGCGGATCCCAAATTTCAGTGAATCCAGACAATGTCGTACAAGCACCGCCACCGGACCCTCCAGACACCCACACCGACAATCGATTATCGCCTGCCGTAGTAATCGTTACAGGGGGAGTATTTCCGTCTGTATTTGTTGTTTTAACTCCAGTGACAAAATCGCCAAACAATGCACCAGATGCAGTACATCCGACAAACCTCAATGCGACAGCTTCACCTGCGCCGCCAGCTGACATACCAAAGTCATAAGTTCCCGTATCAGCGGCCGTTACACGTTTCTGATAAACCCTCAACGCGAAATCCGATGCGCCCGTACCCGACACAATGGCCGGTGAAGCTAAAGCTTGAGTAAATCCAGCAGGCGGCGTAACGGTCTGCGTCCCTGGAGCGGCTATAAGCATACACGCCAGAATTACGCTTCCAGCTGCCGTGCCAGCAGGAACTGGAATCGACATTGTAGTAGTGAACGCACTGAAATCGAGTCGGCCAACTGGTGCAACAAATGTCGGCGCTGGATGCGCTATTGTCGACAACACCTCTATGGACGCACCACGATACCGCGCACTACCTAGCAATGAATGCGAATAAGTTACGCTTCCATCGACAGCACTACTGTTCTTCGTAGCAAGCAGCGAAAAAGTGTCATTTGCTTTTGTGGTATATCCAACAGGTGCTGATCCCCATGTAGTCGTTACAGGAACTCCGAAGAAATGCAACAACGATGAACTTCCATCGGTCCTTGTCAGCGTTACTGCCGGAGCAACTGAATTACTACCATCCGTCGCGCCAGCTTCAGCGTGACCACCGATTGGGTTTATATCCTGTCCATGCAATACCGCTGCAATCATGCTGGTAGCACCGGTCCATATGCCGGACGTCGTCGTTGTTGCCGTAGCAACAAATTGGGCAGTGCGCGAAGCGTTAGTGCTTACACCGACATTATTGTCTATATCCACATAGGCAGGCACAGTACCTGCCGCAGCTGGTTTTGTAGGCGCAGTATTAGAGTTCCCATTGTACGCCCAAATAACAATTAGATCACCAACAGCATGGGTAGGAATAGCGACTGAGGTGGTTGCAGAAACAGCGGACCCGATTAGCTGAAGCGCGTTAGCGGTACCTACTGATGGAGGAATTGCTATCGCACTTCCGGTTCCAGGCCCGCCGCCAGTCAAAACGAATTCTCCAGTAACTACCGGAGGTGTAGCCTTCGCCGGAGCTGGAACACTGGTCTTAGCTATCACCGCAGTTACGGTCACACTCAATAGCGGAATATTAGGAACTATTGCCGCACCCGACGCAGTAGCGATTGGTGCCGTAACCGACGCACTGATGCCACCTGAAACAACAGGAATCTTAGCATCCGTAGTAGCGCTTGGCTTTACAGCTACTACTGCAGCGTCTCCAACTCCAACTGGAATTGGAGCTTTAGCCAAACTTGTCGACTGAGCTATCACAGCAGTCACTGTCTGACCACTGTTGATAACTGGTTCTGTTGCAAATGCAAACGCCGAAATAAACGGTGCGAAAATCGTTGCTCCAGCACCAATAGAGCCGGTTACGTTGGGACTGTATGCAATACGTGTTCCAACAGCCGCAGGAGCGGGAACCAATGCAGCCCGAATAGCGTTCACTACCGGAGCACGCGCTATAGCGTTTGCGAGGCCACAAGTAACCACTGCGCCCGTAGTTTCGCCGACTACCAATGGCAAATTAATGTCAATGGAATGCACGGCAACGGGAGAAATATCTACCTCATGCATTGGAATTATCCCTTCCGGCCATTTTTACTGGTCGGATATTAAATTAAGCTACCGTGACAGAGATGATTCCAGCTGGATCCCATGCAATCGTAAAGTTACCACCCGATGAAATAACATCGGCACCAAAGTCGATGTAACAAATCAATGGACGAGTAGCATCAGTACCCGGAGTAGAGTCGTAAACCACGGCATATCGAGCAGTGATTGTAGACGTTGTCCAAACGGTATCTGCCGCATCGAAATTCAGCGTATTGGTGCCGGCGGTATACGCAACAACCGTAGAACCTAATGTTGCTCCACCCGCAGTATACCCAGTGCCAGTCACCTCATTGGTAACGGAGCTTTTATACTGATGGGTATCCTGGTTCGGGGTATAGGTCGATGTGCACAACATAACCTTAATGACATCGCTATCCAGGTCAACTTCCTTGTTCCAAACGGACTTCTGGAAGAGCCCATACTGGAATGCACTTACTGCCATTTTTCTTCACTTTCTCTTGTTGTGGGTAACACTAATCTGCCCGAGAAGTAACGCCATTCATAGCGATTATTTCGGTTCTCGGTATTGTCGGATAACTTACGATGCATCGCCAAGATATTCCTGCTGGAATAAGGTCTGCAACTTCAGATTCAACTTTGCATAAAGCATGGTACGTACTTATCGTCCCCGGAGAGGTCACCCTAACCGGAAGCGCGTCAATTACCAAGGCAACTGTAACGCCAGCCCCATAATCGGTATAAAGACCATCTACTCTCTGCAAAAAATCAATGACAAGATCGCCACCTTTCGACAACGGAATGGTTCCCCGAGGTGGCCTAGCAAATAATTCCTGGTCAGCCATATCAACTGGCACTCCCATCTAGATTGAGTGAAGTAACCGAATATTCTCCAGCCGCATTAAATGCAGTTTCACCTGAGAGAATGAATTCTCCATAGAGAGTTCCCGAGGTACTGGCAGACCATATAGTTACCGAAAACACAGGGGCGCTAGCCGCTCCACCGGTAAAATTTAACTGCGCACCAAGTCCGAAATCTCCGTTCCCGGTAGCAGCACTCCATGTAATAGCCCGCCTTGTGCTGGCGCACAAATTAGCCGTGCCCGATGGTCCAGCGGCAGCTGAATGCAATTGGGCATACGTCATAACGGCCTTCATTGCATTAGCGCCGACAACCATTGCTGCGTCGCTAAGGCCTGCCATTTAGTTTTCCTTGACGTGCATGGACCACCAACCGATACCGGTGGATACCTGAATGTCAATGTCGGCCTGACGTGCCATCGCCTCACCAAACACGGCCATCAGCGCGAGCATGTGCGCCTGTGGCCTTTGCACAGCTCCCGGCTGCAGCATGTGTGCCATCTCTGCAACAAACTCGGGCGGTCGCTCAACCCACTGATTAAGTTCTCCATCGAAAAGAACTTTGTCATTAACGACAATCCGTACCAAGCTCATTTAACTTCCTCTCGAGGAACAATGTCGCACTGCCCCTCGTGTTCGATAAGATAAAAAATAGATTCGATGATTAACGTGGTAGTCAACTTGACCTGATCAGAAACAGGATGCGGCATACCGGTGGTTCTAAACATCGGCAGCACCAAATTCATCGGAGCCTGATCATCACCATTTCCGGGGTGATAAAGCCCGCCAGCAAGCCTCTCAGCAATTAGCGCAATGAGTGCTTCCTTTGTCACGACGCTGTTCCCGAAAAATCAATAGCAGTTACCTGATATTGGCCGGTGTTATCAAATGTGCTATCTCCAGTAAGTGGAAATTCCCCGTAGAAAACTCCAGCAGTTTCGTCATCCCACAACGTCACTGAATACACAGGATCTCCTGGAACTCCAGAAGTAAAAGTAACAGCAGCAATCAAACCGAAATCGCCATCACTAGCCGGCGTATTCCAATCCACAGGCTGACGCCCTGGGACAGCAATATTATCGTTTCCGGATCCCGCTACATCAAAATGCAACTGAGCAAAGAGTAAAACCTCTTGCAATGAATTGGATATATATACCAATCCAGCATCATTCAGCGGCATTAATCAAGAACCTCCACAGTGGCCCCGCTATACCCGGCAATACCACTAGATTGATGAGTCTGGGTACAGGATCCGTCAGTGGTACTTACGTTCTTTACATTCATGCATAAAGGACCGCTGTTTACTACGTGTGTATATCCAGTTGGCGCGGCCAGCCAGTCAACAGTTGCATTCCTAGAGCCAAAAAAGTGCAATATTAATGATGAACCATTCGATACACTCAAAGTAATCGAAGGGGCAACGCTCTGCGTGGTATTGGAACCACCAGCTTCCGCACTTCCGCCTATTGGAGAAACATTCTGATGATCCATAACAACAGCTATCATTCCGGTAGCATTTGTCCATGAACCGGATGTATGATTTGTGGCAGTAGCGACGAAATAAGCTATCCGTGCTGAATTAGTATTAGTGCCGGTGTTATTAACAACATCTACCCAAGCTGGAACTGTACCCGATGCAGAGGGCTTAGTAGCAGTGGTATTAGAGTTACTCCGATACACCCATAGTAGTATTATTTGACCAATAGCATGAGTAGGAATAGTTACCGTATTAGCGGTAGAGCTATTAACGCCAGCAATAGCAATTTGAGCACTTGCCCCAGAACCGACCCCGGACCATCCATATGTACCTGTTGATCCGCCAGTAGGAATATCAGAGCTAAAAGCTGTAGTTACTAAGTGATAACTGCTTGCAGCTATTCCTACTCGATTAGTTCTAACCCACCATCCAGGAGATGCGGGAGCAACATATCCAGGTTGCGTCATGGATTATTAATCAAACCATTATCGGTAGCGAGTTTAGCAATGGCTGCGGCAATTTGTTCGTTGACATAAGTTTGCATATCTGCCTGAGCGTTGTCAGTGTAGGCTTGAGCCTCGGCGCATACATCGGCCATAGCTACATCGACAGTTTGTCTAGCCTTTTCGCGTTCATCCCGTATACGATCACCCAAAGTTTTACTCACTGATCAAATCCCAACCATTGATTCACTTTCGGCGGCACCGATTGTTCCCCGCCGAGGAAAAGAATAAATCCACCATTAGCTTGCCCTCCCCAGCCCCATTTACGATTGGACGCTCCTATAGGGGAACCTGCGCCGGTTTCAGTAAAGTCGGCGATAGTAGTTATATTTGCAGTGAGTCTGAAATGCCGTAAATTGTTTGTTGTCTTATCACCGAGATAAAAACTAAGCAAAGTTCCAGCACCAGGCACTACACAAGTACCGGATGCTAAGGTATGCAAAGAACCGCCGGCAAAATACTTGACTGCATAGGTTTTGTCACTACCGAAACTAGCTAGAACATAACTACTCCAGCCAGCCGTAATGCGCCCCAATAGGTGAATATACGAATGAAAGCCAAGGGTTGCTGTTGGAGCCGATGACAGTAGAAGTTGTACGACTTGATAGTCGGTTGCAGACTCTTCGTCTGCGCCTTCCCAGTCAAATGTAAATTTCTGGTTGGAAATATATGGAGTTTTAAATGTCGGATGCCATACAACATCCGAGCCATTCGCATTATAATATCCATATTTAGTATCGAGAGAATACACTCCACCCCAGTTAGGACTTCCGGTAATTTCACCAGTAGTACCTACAAAGTCATCTCCAGCAACAGATCCGGTATGCGATGAAGCTTCTGTTGCAGATAGGCGCGCGTTAATCGATGTCAATACGGACGAAGTATTTGCCAACGCAACCGCAGCATCGTTATGGGTAAAGCTTTCGCCTTGTGCGCCAAATAGCTGTCTAACAATATCATCCACTGTGGTGCCAACGCCGGGGACGGCAGCATCATTAATTAAATCCAACTTCAAAAATACCGCTTCATCCCATTTAACGATTCCATCAGTAATGTTCGATGCCGCTCTCAAGCGAAAACGCAGCTGATCTACGCCTGGCTCGACAACATAAATACCGGCAAGATCTCCGTCGTCCCCCCATCCACCATCGGGATCGGGAGACACTAACCAGCTAACGTCCACCCCACCAAGATCGAGATAGGTAGCCCCACCGGTGTTCGTGTCTTTGCCCTTACGATATCTTTCGACACCCAAGATAATCGGCTTAGTACCGGTGTAGGTAATAGCCTCCCATTTCACCTGACATGAAACTTCAATACGTTCACCAGACACCACTGGAATTTCATTACTTACCAAATCATCCTGAGTGCCATCACAGAGAACAAGTGCGCAACCAAGGGTGATATTTCCGTCAGTGCCATCCCATGTCCAGTGCAGTTGTGATGCAACCGTGTCAGGCGAATCAAAATTTTGAGACACCAACATATTTGTGGTGTTTACGGCAACCGATGAAGCAGGAGCAATTCCAACCGAATTGGTTTTTACCGAACCGGTAACACCGGCACCCGCTACCGGAGTGGTACCGGCGGCCAGCGAGTTGTTTTGTGCAACATTTTGGTTCCAGGTGTTGAACAAATCCATCTGAGTTTGACTCAGCAGCGTCATCTGGTCACGTCCGACCAGACCTTTATGAACAGTGCTGATGGATGGCCTGATAACCCAATCTGGAGCTGATTCGGTCATGGCTGAAGCGGTCGCACCCAAACGTTAAAATATGTAGTATCGGATGAGGTTGTAAAAGTACCGGTTCCAGCAATACGCTCAGCCCGCAAGTAAACAACCGCGTTAACCCCAGCTGCTACTTTGTCATAGGTAGAAGAAGCATTGGCAGGTGGACCAGAAGACAGCACATGGAGTAATGGCACTGAACTAGGAACGCCAAATCCACGACCAACAATATTTCCAGATGTTTCCGGAGTACCGCCACCGCCAGCATCTAGTCGAGCAATCAAATCAACTCGAACATTGGACGCAGAACCATCAATAAGACACTGCCCAGAGACTTCGGGTCGCCAATCGAAATCTTGAGCAGGTATAGCGACAGAACATAAAGTCTTGAGCGGAGTGCCCAATGCAGTATTATTAATAGTTGCCGGCGAAAAACGATTTCCAACTCTTTGAGTTTGGTATTCAAATGCGGTATTGGCCGGATTTACGACTAAAGCTTTATTGGGAGCTGACGTACCAAAATCGGTAAGAGCGATAACAGTATCGCCTTGATCGCCTTTCTGTCCTTTCCGCAAAGTTACATGCGGTTCCCATATATTCGGAGCAACCTGAATCAGAGTATACGCATCAGGTGTTGGATCTCCTGGCTCCAAAACCGTAGAAACTGGGGTTGCAAAGATAGGAGGATCCCCCTTATCCCCCTTTACCAACGCGGGAAAGGCTCCCAATCCTCCCACCGGAGCT
>Ga0105245_10002869_pt1 | contig 15481 bp, 14 predicted proteins | sample KBSM54metaG_FD_81523 | JGI IMG/M metagenome (GOLD analysis project Ga0105245, IMG submission 81523) | Miscanthus rhizosphere microbial communities from Kellogg Biological Station, Michigan, USA - KBS M5-4 metaG | ecosystem: Host-associated > Plants > Roots > Rhizosphere > Soil | place... | reverse complement strand
CGCGAGCGCGTCGTTGAGCGCGGGCACCGCGACGTGATCGGGAAGCGGATCGGTGGCGATGACGTCCGACGACTCGTCGGCGCCGATCGCGTTGAGCAGCGCGACGCGCGCATTCTCGCGATCGTTGCGCGCGCTGAGGAGCGCTTGGCGCACGCGCGCGAGTTGGATGCGCGCCTGATCGACGTCGAGCCGCGTCGCTGTTCCCGCGGTGAACTGATCGTTCGCGACGCGCAGCAACTCCTCGAACAGCTTCACATCCGCATCGCGTGACGCGACCTGCGCATCGGCACGTTGCATCAACACGTAAAGACGCGCGACGGCAGCGGCTACGTCGTTCTCCGCTTGCGCCACGTCGTACTTCGACGCGGCGACTTCCTGCCGCATCGCGTGGTAGCGGCGGATCGCGGCGAGATTGAAGATCTGCATCGCCGCGGTGACTTGCGCGTCGGTGACGTTGAACGGACCGACGACCGGCGGAAAACCGGGAAGGCTGAAGCCGAACGTCGCGAGGTTGATCGACTGATTCGTCTGCAGCACGCGCGCATCGGCCTGCGGCAGCAATCCGCCGAGGGCTTCGCTGACCGCGATGTCCGCACGCGCCCTCGCCGACCGCGCCAACTGCGCTTCAGTGCCGCTCGACAGCGCCATGCGAACGGCGTCGTCGACGGAGATGCGGAGCGTTTCAGCGAAAGCCGTGGGGCCGAGAAGCAGCAGGAGAAGAAGCTTCGAGCAACGCACTTCGGTTGGCGCTGTGTGCAAGTCCTTCGCCGAGCATCACGGAGGCGATCCGGGAAAGCGGAACGACGTCGTCGACGCCGCCGCGCGCGATCGCTTCCTTCGGCATCCCGAACACGATGCATGACGCCTCGTCCTGCGCGATCGTGTGCGCGCCGGCGACATGCATTTCAGCGAGCCCTTCCGCGCCGTCGTTGCCCATGCCCGTCAGGATCACGCCGACGGAGTTTTCGCCGGCGGCTTGCGCAACCGATTGAAAGAGAACGTCGATGCTCGGACGATGACGCGACACGAGCGGTCCATTGCACAGCTGAACGTAGTAACGCGAGCCGCTGCGGCGAAGCACCATGTGCTGATTGCCGGGCGCGATGAGCACGCGTCCGGACGTCACGGCATCACCGGACACCGCTTCTTTCACTTCGACGCGCGCGAGCGAGTTGAGACGCTTCGCGAATGCGGCGGTGAATCCTTCGGGCATGTGTTGCACGACTAGCGTGGGCGGGGCGTTGATCGGCATCGCCTCGATGATTTCTCTTAACGCTTCGGTGCCTCCCGTGGATGCGCCGATGGCGATGATTTGCGATTGCGGCGGCGAGGGCGCCGCCGCCCCACTGAGAACCGGGAGAGGGATTGCGACGCGACGGCGGTGCCCGACATTTCCTCGCGCAGCGGCCAGAATGGCGTCGCCGATCAACACCGATGACTCGGCGATGAACTCGCGCACGCCGACCTGTGGCTTCGCGATCACGTCGAGTGCGCCTTCTTCGAGCGCGCGAACGGCGGCATCGCTTCCGCGTGCGGCGGCGGCGGAACAGACGACCACCGGCAGCGGATTGTCTTTCATGATCTGCCGCAGGAACGTGAGGCCGTCCATGCGCGGCATCTGCAGATCGAGCACCACGACGTCGGGACGCCGCTTGCTCATCTTGCGCTGCGCGATGATCGGATCGGCGGCGGTGTCGATGGAGAACTGCTGCGCGAGCAGAATCGAGAACGCTTGCCGCACGACGGCGGAATCATCGACGACGAGAACATGCGGACGAGTCACGACGTCTCCTTCAGCGCGTACACGGTCGGGCCCGCGGTACGCACGCGATCGAACGAATTGAGGCTTTCGGAATGGCCGAGGAACAGGAGGCCGCGCGAGTCGAGCCGGTCGAGGAGGCGGTGGATGATTCGCCGCTTCGTCGGCGCGTCGAAGTAGATCAACACGTTGCGGCAGAAGATCAGATCGAAGCGCTCCGCGACGGGATACGTATCGTGATGCAGGTTCACGCGCGCGAAGCGAATGAGCGCGGAGAGCTCCGGGCGCGCGGCCATCTTCCCTTCCTGCGGACCGGAGCCGCGCAACATGAACGTCTTCCGGTAGTGCAGCGGAATCTCCTCCGCGCGCTCCATCGGCCAGATTGCCGACGTCGCGCGGTCGAGCACTTTCGTCGACAGGTCCGTCGCCGTGATCTCGATGCTCCAGTCGGGCAGATGCGACGCGAGCAGCATCGCGATCGAGTACGGCTCCTCGCCCGTCGAACATCCCGCGCTCCACACGCGAACCTCTCGCCTCCGCTCCCCCTGCTCCGCCTCGGCGCGCCAGCGAGGCACGACTTCGTTCTCCAGAAACGCGAACTGTTTCGGCTCGCGGAAGAAGTGCGTCTCGTTGGTGCAGACCGAGTCGAGCATGCGGACGAGCTCATCGCGATCGGCCGTCACGCGATCGAAGTACGCGCCGAACGACGCGATCGAAAGCGCGCGCAGCCGCGGAGCCAGCCGCCCGACCAGAAGCGCACGCTTCTGGTCGGACAGCGAGATCCCCGCCTCGCGGTGGACGAGCGACTGAAAGAGCCGGAACTCTTTCGTGGTGAGTGCGGTGTGCATGACTAGAACGAGTGAAAGTCGTTGAGGGTCGTGCGGCTCTTGGCTGCTGCGGCGTTGAGAGCGCTGCCGCCCCACTGAGTCACCGGCGCGGGCGCTTGAGTCGTGCGAGTGACCGCGCGCTCGTTGCCGATGCGGAAGAAGCTGACGAGGTTCTGAAGACCTTCCGCCTGAGCGGCCATCTCTTCAGCGGTCGCCGCGAGCTCCTCGGCTGCCGACGCGTTGCGCTGCGTGACCTGATCGACTTGCGCGAGCGACTGATTGATCTGCGAAACGCCGACGGCCTGCTCGTTCGAAGCGGCAGCGACATCCTGCACGAGCTCCGCGGTGCGGCGGATCGACGGCACGAGATCGGCGAGCAATGCGCCCGAGCGATCGGCGACGCGAACGCTGTCGGTCGCGAGCGCGCTGATCTCGCGCGACGAGCCCTGGCTGCGCTCGGCGAGCTTGCGCACTTCGGTCGCCACGACCGCGAATCCGCGTCCGTGCTCGCCGGCGCGCGCCGCTTCGATCGCGGCGTTGAGCGCAAGCAGATTCGTTTGATACGCGATCTCTTCGATGATGGAGATCTTCTGCGCGATCGACTTCATCGCGGTCACGGTCTCCTTCACCGCAGAACCGCTCTCTTCGGCGTCGCGCGAGCCCTTGGCCGCCATCGACTCCGTCTCGCGGCTGTTGTCCGCGTTCTGCGAGATCGACGCGTTCATCTGCTCGAGGCTCGCCGTCGTTTCCTGAACGGCCGCGGCCTGCTGGCTGTTGCCGGCGGACACCGACTGCGCAGTCGACGACACCTGTCCTGCTGCCGTCGCGAGCGCGCTCGCGGCGGAGCGCACTTCGCCGATGATCTCGACGAGGCGCGCGATCATGTTCGCGAGCGAGTGGCCGAGTTTGTCGCGGTCGGAGCGCGGCGACACACTGACGCCGAGGTCGCCGGCGGCGATGCTCGATGCAGCGGTGATCATCGAAGAGTTCGAATCGATCATCCGCTTCATTGATGCGAGCAATAGCGCCGTCTCGTCATTGCCGCTCACTTCGACCTGCACATCGTTGTCGCCCTCGGCGAGCTTCTCGGCGATGCTGACGACGACTGCGATCGGCGAAGTGATGCTGCGCGTGATGACGATGGCGATCCCGAATGCTGCGACGAGCGCGAGCACCGCGACGACGATCATCACCAGGCGCGCATTCGACTCGACGGCGAGGATCGTCTTCTTCTTGTCCTGCATGTTCTGCGCAGCCGCGTCGTCGAGCACCTGCACGTTCGCCTCGACGCGATGGATCTCGTCTTTGATCGGCGTGATCGCCTTGTTCGCGTCGGCCGGGGTTCTGATCTGGTGAGCCGAGACCTGCTTGACGACCTCGTGGAACGTGGTGACGTACGAGGCCACGTCGGCGCGCGTGGAACGGATCACGTCCTGAAGCTTCGCGTCCTTCACGAGCTGCTCGAGCGAAGTGAGGTTTTCCTCGAGGTCGTGGTGGGCCTTCTCCCACTTGGCGAGGTACTCGGTTTCCTTTTCGGTGTTGCCGATGTTGAGGAAGTAGTCCTTCTCGAAGCGGCGCATGTCGACGGTGGCGATGTGCGCGTCGTTGGCTTTCGAGGAGATCGCGACGTCGACGTTCATGACGCTGGTGGCGGTGTCGACGGACGTCGACAGTCCCCACTGTCCAGCGGCGGCGACCACGATCACGAAGGCGAGGAGAATGCCGAATCCGGCGAAGAGGCGTTTTCCGATACTGATTTGCTGAAGCATTGTCTTAATCCTTCTCGTTGATTTCAGACCGCGGCGATTTCTTCGATCGCTTCGATCGTTTCTTGTAGTTCGACCGGCGACAGAACGCGGTCGATGTCGAGGATGAGCGCGAGGCGGCCATCCAGTTTTGCCATGCCCGTGAGGAAGTCGACGCGGATGCCGGTGCCGAACGCCGGCGGCGGCTCGATTTGATCGGCGGCGAGGTCGACGACTTCCGAGACGGCGTCGGCGATCACTCCGGCGATGACGACTTCGTTGCGCAGCCGCGTTTCCACGACGACGATGCACGTCGTCTTCGACGGCGTCGTCTCGTCACCGCCGAACTTCGCGGCGAGATCGACGACCGGCAGCAATGCGCCGCGCAGATTGAGTACGCCGCGAACGTGCGGCGGGACGGCCGGCACACGCGTGACGGTCTCGTATTCGATGATTTCCTTCACCCGAAGGATCCCGACGGCGTACTCCTCGCCGCGGATGAAGAACGTGAGGTATTGCTCTTTGTCCATTTTTTCCTCTCTTAGAGAACGAGCATGTTTTTCTTGACGCGACGGCGCGTACGGCGGTGGGGAAACAACAAACAGATGATTCGTTCGAGCAGCGTCACGATTCGCTCCCGGCGACGCTGCGCAGAATGGCTGGGGTATCGAGGATCAACGCGACGCGGCCGTTGCCGAGAATCGAAGAACCGGCGACGCCGGGCACTTCGTTGAAGTAGTTGCCGAGCGGCTTGATGACTGCTTGCGCGGCGCCGTGCAGCTCGTCGACGACGAGTCCGGCCTTCGCACCGTCGTGCTGCACGACGAGCACGTTTTCGCGCGCGGTCTGCGAGCCTTCGAGTGCAAAGAGGCTGCGCAGGCGAACATACGGAACGATCTCGTCGCGCAGCAGAAGCACGCCGGAGTCGGCACCGCCCCGCGTGCCGGGCGGAAGCTCGATGCACTCGAGCACGTGATCCATCGGAACGATGTAGCGCTCGTCGGCGGCGGTGATGCCGAAGCCCTCGATCACGGCGAGCGTGAGCGGCAGCCGGATCGTGAACGTCGTTCCTTTTCCTTCGACCGACTCGATGCCGATCGTTCCGCGCAGCGCTTCGATGGCGCGGCGAACGACATCCATGCCGACGCCGCGGCCGGAGAGATCGGTGACGGTTTCCGCGGTCGTGAAACCGGGCTCGAAGATGACATTCAGGCGATCGCCGATGACGCGGCGATTGAGTCCGGCGCCATCGTCGGAGATGCGGATGATGATCGACGCCGCTTCATGTCGCGCTTCGAGCGTGATCTTTCCGCTCGCCGGCTTGCCGGCGGCGATGCGGTGCTCCGGCGTCTCGATGCCGTGGTCGATCGCGTTGCGGATCATGTGCGTGAGCGGATCGCGCAACATCTCGACAGCGGTCGTGTCGATCTCGACGTCTTCGCCGAGCGTGACGAGCGCCGCTTCTTTTCCGTGCGATGCGGCCACGTCGCGTACGACGCGCGCGAAATGCTGGAAGAGCGGACCGACCGGCACCATGCGTGCGCGCATGATCAGGTCCTGTAATTCCGACTGCAGCATGTCGATCTGCTGCTCGACTTGCGTGAGCGATTCGACGTCGCGCGCACCGAGCAGTTGATGGACGCGGCCGCGGGCGATGGCGATTTCGCCGGCCAGGTCGAGCATGCGATCGAGCTTGTTCGTGGTGCTCGTGCGCGCGGAACCTTGCGGCGCCGAGGGCGCGGCCGCCCCACTGAGCAACCGTTGAAGATGATCGACGCCGGCGAGTAGGAGCGTGACCATCGCGCGGTCGACGGATCCGATGCGCTCGATGACTTCTTCGTACGCGTGAGCGAACGTCGTCACATCGTCGCGGCCGACGCACGAGGCGTTGCCTTTGATCGTGTGCACGAGGCGCAGAAGCTCGCCGCGGATCTCCGGATCGTCGGGAGACGTTTCCAGCGCGAGCAGGCCGCCTTCGAGCGCGACGATGTGCGTCGCGGTCTCGGCGTTGAAGGTCTCCATCAATTCATTCACATCGATCGCAGACATGCCGTACCTCCATCCGTTTCGTAAATGAGCTTTCGTCCGCGATTGCCGCCGGTATCGACTTGCACCACATCGATTGCGTAGCCGGCGAGAAATTCGATCGCGACCTCGGCGTTCTTCAACCCGAGGTGCGTGGTGGAGCGCATCGGTTCGAACATGCAGGCGCCGCCGAACACACGCGCCTGCAGGAATGGCAGTCGCGCACCGGCCGCGCGCAGCGACTCCAGCAAATTGCGCATGGCCACGTCGCCGAATCGCGCAGACGACGCAGCCGTGCCGCCGCTGAACATCGGCAGCATGAAGTGATTCATCCCGCCGATGCGCCGCTGCGAATCCCACATGCAGACGGACACGCACGATCCGAGAATCGTCGTGATCTGCATCGGTTCCACCGAGATCACGAGCTGACCCGGCTGGAGAAAGCGACGATCCTTCACTGCACCGGCTCCGGCGCCGCGAGGCGCGTGCAGTGCAGCGCCGTCGCGCCGTGCGTTGCGAGAAGATCGAAGAGCTCGAGGTCGACCGCCTCCAGCTTCTCCTTCTGCTGGAGCAGCGAGAAGATGCCGATGACTCCGATCACCTTCTCGTCGAGTTTGAGCGGGATGCAGGCGACGAGGTCGGTGCCGTTGACGAGCGACTCGCCCGTCGACGCGACAACGCTGATGACGCTGGACGAATCGAGCGGCAGCGCCGCCCATCGTCCCTGATCGATGCCGAACGAATCGACGAGGATCAGCGCGCCAAATTCGTCATCCACTTCCCACACCGCCAGCTCCTCGGATCCGATCAGATTGATGACGATCTCTTTGATCGCGCCGAGGACGCGCTCGCGATCGAGCGTGCCGTGAAGCTGGTAGCTGGCGACGTAGAGATTCGCCAGATTCGTGTTTTGCTGCTCGACTTCGACGTAGCGGGCGCTGAAGGCGCGGCTCTCTTCTTCGATCGACGCGAGGCGCTGGATCAGCGCGCTCTGACGTTCGAGCGTGAGGTCGCGCTCCGTCTCGAGCTCGGCGACTTTCGTGCCGAGGCGGCGGTTGTCGTCGAGGAGCGCCTGCACGTACTCGCGCATGTCGCTCGTGACTTTTTCGGTGAACGAACGGTGGTTCTCGTTGTTTTTCATGTTCGTTTCTCCGATCAGGCCGCGGCCGAGCCGAGGATGTTGCTGAGCTTCGTCAGCAGCTCGATGCCGCTGATTGGCTTGGTCACGTAGTCCGTGCAGCCGTTGCGGAACGCGGTCTCGATGTTCTGTTCCTCACCGCGCGTCGTGACCATGACGATCGGGATGTGGGCGGTCTCGGCATCGGCGCGCAACTTGGCGCACGCGGTGAGGCCGTCCATGTTCGGCATCATCACGTCGAGGAGGATCACGTCGGGCTTCTCGCTCTTCGCTTTGGCGATGCCTTCGACGCCGTCCCGCGCGACGATGATGTCGTACGGGCCTTTCGTCAGGATCATTCGTTCCATGAGAATCACCGTGTTGGAGTCGTCGACCAGGAGCACTTTCTTCTTCATCGGTTGAACCCTTTCATTGCGCGCGTATGCGGTTGGAGGAATGCCCAGTCGGCGGCGTCGCGCGCGGGCATGCTGTGCGCGTAGTACCAACCCTGGACGAGATCGATGCCTAGGTCTTCGATGACTGCGAGATCGGCGGCGTTCTCGACGCCTTCCGCGATCGGCGCGGCGTCGCACTCGTTGGCGAGCGTGACGATCGACTTGAGCACCGCGGCGCGAAAGCGATCGGTGCTGCAGCCGCCGACGATGTAGCGATCGACTTTCAGATGATCGGGACGGCAGTCGACGATCATGCGGAAGTTGGAAGCGCCGACGCCGAGGTCGTCGACGGCGATGCGAACGCCGGCTTCGCGCAGCGCTTGCAGCGTGGCGCGGAAGCGTTCCATCGTCCACGGCGCGCGGTGCTCGACGATCTCCAGCATGAGCCGGCGCGGATTGATGCCCGCGTTGTTCGCCGATTCGAGAAACTTCTCGGCGAAGCCGTCGATGTCACTCAGCGTCGAGCCATGAATGTTGATGGAGAGACACGGCTCGAAGGGAAGCGATTGCGCGGCCGCGAACACCTCGCGGATCACGACGAGATCGATCTTCGATTCCTCGCCTTTGCGCCGCGCGTATTCGAAGAGGACGTCCGGACGCTCGAGGCTCGTGCCGGCGGGACCGCGCGCGAGCGCTTCGAATGCATAGAGCGTGGTGTCGCCGTCGTGGATGTCGACGATCGGTTGAAATTCGACCGTGATCGAGCCGGGACGCAGGAGCTGATCGAGAAGCGTCCGGATCATGCCGCTTCTCCCAACAGGTCGCAGGCGATCTTCGCGATCTCCGCGAGGGGCCGCGGCTTCGGTACGAATGCGTCGGCGCCGCGGCGCTTCACTTCGCGCTCGACGCCGGGAACGTCGAAGCCGGTGATGACGATCAGCCGCGCGCCCGGGCAGTGACGGCGCACGTAGCGAACGAGCTCGAGGCCTTCGGTGCTGCCCGGACGCGACAGGCAGAGGTCCGAGATCACCAGGTCGTACGCGAAGTACGTTACGAGTGCCTCGGCCTCTTCGAGCTCACGCGCACAGTGGACCGTGAATCCCTGGCGCGCGAAGTAGTTTCGGAATGCGAAAAGGATTGTCTCTTCGTCGTCGATCAGTAGGAGTCTCTTCATCATCTCGGGGCTCCCCTAGAGCAACCGGGCTGCCACGAGTGCCAACGATGTAAGTAGCTGTGATGAAGAGACTTAGCGGATTTGAAAGCGGTTACTTAGGAATCGTTGTGCTAGTTCTGATACACCGATTTCTAATCTTAGAACGGGCGTGAAGCTTGTCATTCCGAGCCGCGCAGACGGCGAGGAATCCCCATCGCAAGTACGACGAGCCTCGCACATGCGGAGGGGATCCCTCGCCGCGCTTCGCCGGTTCGGGATGACAGGTCGGCCTCAATTCCGAATCTTCGAAATCTCGATCCGGTGTTTCCGCGCCTTATAGTAAACGGCCGATCGCGAGATGCCGAGGCGCGAGGCGACGCGATCGATCGAGCCGCTCTCTTCGCGGAGAACCTGTTCGATGTAATCGCGCTCGACGTCTTCGAGCGTGCCAGTGCGCACGAGCGACGGCGATGATGACGGCGTCGCGATCACCGCATCACTCGGCATCACGATCGCGGAGTGATCGAGGACGTCGCCGTGCGTGCGGAGCAACGCGCGCTCGAGCACGTTGCGCAGCTCGCGAATGTTGCCGGGCCAGTCGTAACGGCGAAGGATGCGCTCCGCGTCGGGGCCAATCGTCACTTGCTTCTGGCCGAGGTCGCGCGCGAGGCGCTCGAGAATGCTGGCGGCGAGAATGGGGATGTCGTCCCGCCGCTCGCGCAGCGCCGGCACCGTGAGCTCGAGTGTGCTGATGCGGTAGTAAAGATCCTGACGAAACGAGCGCTCCTCGACCAGCGAGCGCAGTTGACGATGCGTCGCGGCGATGAGGCGGATGTCGACGGCGCGATCCTTCACGTCGCCGAGGCGGCGGAATCGTTTTTCTTCGAGGACTTTGAGCAGGCTCGCTTGCACCTGCATGTCCATGTCGCCGATCTCGTCGAGGAACACCGAGCCGCGATGCGCGACTTCGAGCAGTCCCTGCTTCGTCGTCGTCGCGCCGGTGAACGCGCCTTTCTCATGTCCGAACAATTCGGTCTCGAGAAACTCGCGCGAGATTCCGGCGCAGTTGAGATCGACGAAGGCCTCGCCCGCGCGGCGCGACTGTGAGTGAATCCAATTCGCGAGGACCGTCTTTCCGGTGCCGGTCTCGCCGTTGATGAGAATCGGACTGTCGGTGCGCAACACCGCTTCCGCTTTCTCGCGCAGCTCGCGAATGCCGGTGCTCTCGCCGAGAAACGGATCGACGCGTCCGCGGCGGTGTTCGTTCGACGCGGCGCCGGCGAGTGCATGCTGGCGGTTGCGTTGGTTGTCCAGAATGCGCTCGATGACGACGAGGAGCGCGTCGAGCTGCACCGGCTTCGTGAAGAACTGTTCCGCGCCGAGCTTCACCGCTTCGACCGCGTTGTCGATGGATGCGTAAGCCGTGAGCACGATCAGCGATGCGTCGCCGAGGGAGCGAAACTCCGGGATGAGATCGAGCGCGGTGCCGTCGGGCAGACGGAAGTCGAGGATCGTGACGTCGGGACGAAACTGGCGGAACTTGATGCGCGCCGACGCGCAGTCATCCGCTTCTTCGACGTCGAAGTCGTGCGACTTCAGGAAACGGCGCACGCCGAAGCGAGGACCCGCCTCGTCGTCGACGAGCAGCACACGGTTTCGAAGCATCGGCGTAAACTGGACGCGGTTATCACTCCCTAGTGTACGTGAACGCTCGCACGCTGCTCATCGCAGCGGGCCTTGTGCTATTGCTCGCTGCCGCTCCCGTCCGCGCCGCGGACAAGGTGATGACGTACCTCTATCACCCGCCGGAGTCGCCGCTCGACGTCCGCTACGTCTATCACTGGGAAATCCTGCGAACCGCACTGCAGAAGACGAAAACGAAATGGGGCGAGTTCCGGCTCGTGCCTTCCGACCGCATGAGCGAGAGCCGTCAGCGCTACGAGATCGAGCACGCCACCGGCAAACTGACGGTGATGTATCTCAGCACGACGCCGGAGTTCGAGCGCGAGCTCGTTCCCGTTCGCATCCCGGTCGACAAGAACCTCGGCGGCTACTGCGTGTTCCTGATTCGCCGGGATGAGAAGCAGAGATTCGCGAACGTGAAGTCGCTCGACGATCTGCACCGCTTCACCTACGGCCTCGGCCTCGGCTGGGTCGACGTCGACATCCTGAAGGCGAACGGATTCAAGGTCGTGACCGGATCGAATTACGACGGCCTCTTCGAAATGCTGGTGAAGAAACGCTTCGATCTCTTTCTGCGAGCAGCGACGGAAGTGCTCGACGAATACGACCAGCGCCGCAAGAAACTCGAGGGATTGGCCATCGAAGACGGCATCCTCTTCTACTATCCCCTTCCGATGTACTTCTGGTTTCCGAAGAATGCGGAAGGCCGCCGCCTCGCCGCGCGCGCGGAAGAAGGGATGCGCATGATGATCGACGACGGCACGTACGACGCGATCTTCGACAAGTACCAGCGCAAGAAGATCGAGACGCTGCACTTGAAGGATCGCCGCATCTTCAAGATCAGAAATCCGTTCGTCGGACCGGAAACGCCGTTCGCCGAGAAGCGGCTGTGGTTCGATCCGCAGACGTACAAGTGATGCGATCCCGCCGATTCTCGCTGGCCGCCATCGTCGCCACGACGCTCGTCCTCGTCACGACCGTCGTCCTCGGCACCTACTCGACGATGATCTACAACAAGTACGCGGACGACCAGCGCTACGACTTTCGCCGGCTCGTGTCGCTTCACGCGCGCGAGAGCGGCGTCGCGCTCGCGTTGCCGGTGTGGAACATCGATCGTCCGCAGATCGACCGCGTCGTGGAGGCGATGGCGCAGCCGTATTCGCTGTACGCCATCAGCGTCATCGCCGCGGGCGAATCGCATGGCCTCATCCGCGACGCGAATGGGAAGCTCGTCCCCTGGAACGGCAAAACGGAACTGCGCGGGATGGTCGTCGAGCAGGCGGCGATCACGTTCAACGGCAAGTACCTCGGCAGCGTGCGCGTCTTCTTCACGCCGCGATTCCTCGAAGACGGCCTGCAGCTGATGCGCTTGCGCAGCATGGCCTCGATCGCCGTGATCGACGTGCTGCTCGTGCTCGTCATCTACTTCCTTCTGTATCGCACGGTCGTGCATCCGCTGGAGTCCATCGAGCGATTTGCGGTGTCGACCGCCGCAGGCGGACACGAGCCGCCCGAGCTCGGAAGCGGCGCACCGGCGGAGCTCGTGAGCCTGCGAGCGTCGCTGGAGACGATGGTTCGCCTGCTCGAGCAGCGTTACGCCGAGGTGCAGGAAGAGATGGTCCGGCGTTTCGAAAGTGAAGATCGATTCCGGACGATCTTCGATTCGGTCAATGACACGATCATCATCTACGACCCCGCAAGCGGCGCGATTCTCGATGTGAACGCGCGCTTCTGCGAGGTGTTCGGCTACACCCGCGAAGAAGCGCGCAAGCATTTCAGCGGATCGTTCGCCTCAGGAATGGGATCCTATCGCTCCGACGTCGCGATCGAAAAAATTCGCAGTCTCGAAATCAACGAGCATTTCACCCAGGAGTGGCAGGCGCGCGGACGCGACGGTGACCTCATCTGGTTCGAGGTCAGCCTTCAGGCCGCGATGATCGGCGGAATGCGGCGCGTGATCACGGTCGCGCGCGACATCACTCGCCGGAAGGAGATGGAAGAGGAGCTGCGGCGCCGCGAGACGATGTCGGCAATGGGATCGCTGGTCGCCGGCGTCGCGCACGAAGTGCGCAATCCACTGTTCGGCATCGCCGCGACGGTCGACGCGTTCGAAGCGGAGTTCGGCTCCGGCGCCGGTGCGGCGGAGTACATGTCGACGCTGCGCAACGACGTGGCGCGACTCAGCCGCCTGATGCAGGACCTGCTCGAGTACGGACGTCCGCAGAAGATCGTGCGCCACGTGCAGTCGATCGAGCCGGTGATCGCCGAGGCGGTGCGCGTCTGCACGCCGCGCGCGAAAGAGCGGCAGATCGAAATCCGACAGCAGATCGCCGGAACGCTTCCCTTCGTCGCCATCGACGCCGATCGCATGCTGCAAGTGCTGAAGAACGTCGTGGAGAACGCGATCGAGTTTTCGACATCGGGCGAATCCGTGTCGATCGCCGCGCATTCGGAGCACAACGGCGCGTCGGCAATCGTGTTCACGGTCTCCGATCGCGGTCCCGGATTTCACGGTGACGATCTGCCCCACATCTTCGAGCCGTTCTTCACCCGCCGCTCCGGCGGGAGCGGCCTCGGTCTCGCGATCGTGCAGAAGATCGTGGCGGAACACGGCGGAACGATCGAAGCGCGCAACGCGGCGGAACGCGGCGGGGTGATGGAGATCAGGCTGCCGATCACGGGCGGCGCAGAATGACGATCGACGCGAGGACAAGAGCGAGCGCGCGGCGCATCCACTCGTCACACGCAGCCGCGTCTTACCGTGTCTTCGTGAGATGCCCGGCAATGTGTTTCACGAGCGCGTTCTCGCGCTCGATGCCGTGGCGTTTGTCGAGCATCGTCTGGCGGATGTAGTCGAGCAGCTGGTCGAAGCGCATGTCGGCGTCCGCCATCATGCGCGCGAGCTTGAGGACGACTTCGACGCCGGCGAGGTTGACGCCGAGGTCGCGCGTCAACGTGAGGATCATCTCGAGCTTCTTGATCTCGTCTTCGCCGTAAAGACGCGTGTTGCCGGCGGTGCGGGCGGGCTTGATCAGACCTTCGCGCTCGTAAAGACGGAGCGTTTGCGGATGGATGTTGTATCGCTCCGAGATGATCGAGATCATCACGTATCCGTCGGATCTGCGGCGTGCCATAGAAGTTGCCTGGTTGCCGGGTGGCCAAGGTTGCCGAGCCACTTGGGAGCCCGGCAACCTGGCAACTCGAATTTACTTGTTCTCGTCCACGACTTCCGCTTCGATGACGTCGTCCTTGTTGCTGCCGCCGGACGACGGCGGCGTCTGCTGCGTGCCGCCGGCGTTCTGCGCGCTCGCCTGCTGATACATCACTTCGGCGAGCTTGTGCGACGCCTTCGTCAACTTCTCGGTGGCGGAGCGGAGGTTTTCGGTTCCGCCCTGCTCCATCGCTTTGCGCGCGTCGGTGATCGCAGACTCGAGCGTCTGCACATCGCTGCCGCCGAGCTTCTCGCGATTCTCGTTCAGCATCTTCTCGACCTGATACACGAGCGAGTCGAGCTGATTCTTCGCTTCGATCTCCTCACGCCGCTGCTTGTCTTCCTCGGCGTGCGACTCCGCATCGCGCACGAGCTTCTCGACGTCGTCCTTCGACAAACCGCTGGAGCTGGTGATCGTGATCTTCTGCTCCTTGCCGGTGCCGAGGTCTTTCGCCGAGACGTTCATGATGCCGTTGGCGTCGATGTCGAACGTCACTTCGATCTGCGGAATCCCGCGCGGTGCGGGCGGAATGCCGACGAGATGGAACGCGCCGAGAAGCTTGTTCGCGGACGCCATCTCGCGCTCGCCCTGGTACACCTTGATCTCGACCGACGTCTGGCTGTCCGCCGCCGTCGAGAACGTTTCCGACTTGCGCGTCGGGATCGTCGTGTTGCGCTCGATGAGCTTCGTCATCACGCCGCCGAGCGTCTCGATGCCGAGCGACAGCGGAGTGACGTCGAGGAGCAGAACGTCTTTGACGTCGCCGCCGAGAACGCCGCCCTGAACGGCCGCGCCGACTGCCACGACTTCGTCAGGATTGACGCCCTTGTGCGGCTCTTTGCCGAAGTAGTCCTGCACGACCTTCTGCACGAGCGGAATGCGCGTCGAACCGCCGACGAGAACGACTTCGTCGATGTCGTTCGGCGACATGCCCGCGTCGCTCATGGCCTGCTTGAGCGGTCCCATCGTGCGCTGCACGATGTCGCCGATCAGCTGCTCGAACTTGGCGCGCGAGAGCTGCATGTTGAGATGCTTCGGACCGGAGGCGTCCGCGGTGATGAAGGGCAGATTGACGTCGGTCGTCATCGTCGACGACAACTCGATCTTCGCCTTCTCTCCCGCTTCCTTCAGTCGCTGCAGCGCCATCTTGTCTTTCGACAGATCGATGCCCTGGTCCTTTTTGAACTCGTCGATGATCCAGTCGATCAAACGCTGATCGATGTTGTCGCCGCCGAGGTGCGTGTCGCCGTTGGTCGACTTCACTTCGACGACGCCTTCGCCGACTTCGAGAATCGAGATGTCGAACGTTCCGCCGCCGAAGTCATAGACGGCGATGGTCTCGTCGCCCTTCTTGTCGAGGCCGTACGCGAGTGCGGCGGCCGTCGGCTCGTTGACGAGGCGCTCGACTTTGAGTCCTGCGATCTCGCCGGCGTCTTTCGTCGCCTGGCGCTGCGAGTCGTTGAAATATGCCGGCACCGTGATGACCGCTTTATCGACTTTCTGGCCGAGATAATCTTCCGCCGATTGCTTCATCTTCTGCAGAATCATGGCCGAGATTTCCGGCG
>Ga0105245_10002867_pt1 | contig 15490 bp, 11 predicted proteins | sample KBSM54metaG_FD_81523 | JGI IMG/M metagenome (GOLD analysis project Ga0105245, IMG submission 81523) | Miscanthus rhizosphere microbial communities from Kellogg Biological Station, Michigan, USA - KBS M5-4 metaG | ecosystem: Host-associated > Plants > Roots > Rhizosphere > Soil | place... | reverse complement strand
TTGAGCGTATAGCGGGTACCGACATTCAGCGTAAGCCGCCGCGAGACTTTCCAATCGTCGCCGACGAAAAACTCAGCGATGTGGGCGCGCGGCTGAATCACGTTCTTTTGAATGTCGATGGTGAATGCGTTGACTTGTCCCAGAAGCAGCGAGGCGAGTGCGTTCCCGCTTCCCGTAACAGAGGCATTGTTCGTGCCGGTTGTAGTAAACCCGAACGATCCTGTCGGATTCGGCGGGTTCAATACGTCCAGAGCTTCACGCCTGACGTCGAATCCGAACTTTAGCGTGTGCCGGCCGGGTATTGAGGTAAACGTGTCCAGAAACTCAGTTACAGAGGTCGTGAACTTGGAATTCGCGGCCGTCGTCGGCCCTATTTGCTGAAGTCCCGCGACGTTGAAGATCGGCAGGACCGATCCGAAGGAGTTCGCCGGTAATCCAGGAACCGTGATTCCGCCGTCCTGAAGCGAGGTTTGATTCAGACTGCGACGAGAATAGCCGAAGCGGAACTGATTCAGCAGCGAAGGCGATATCATCCAGTTGTAATCGCCCACCACGGCGTCCCCACGAGTGATCGCGTGTCCGATGACTCCAGCGGCGAGACTTCCGCTGCCGTCCGGCAGGGGAGCAACGGGGGTATCGTCGTCGCGAAAGAAGGTATATCGACCGAAGACCCGGTGCTTCTCCCCAAAGTAGCGGTCGACCCGTAAATCAGCCTGATCCTGATTGTCGGGTTCCGTGGCAGCGCGGGTAAAATTGCTCGAGCCGGCGAGGTTTGGGACTGGATAGTGCTCAAGAACCTGGAGGCCGAGCGCGTCAAAACGGGTGATCGGAACGGTGTTGTTGACGAACTGCGTACGAGGGTTCGTGGCGGGATCGAAAATCGGCTGGGTAAAGATGCCTTGGCGCTGCGCGAGTGTGGGGACCACGCTTAGGCGGGTAACACCCGTGCGCAGCCGCGTTCCCTGCCAATCCACAAAGAAGAACGTCTTGTTGGCTTGAATCGGCCCGCCTGTCGTCGCGCCGTACTGGTTGCGGCGGAATTCAGGCCTTGGGCCTGATTGGGCGAAAAGGTTCCTGGCGTTCAACGCTTCATTGCGGAAGAACTCGAAGGCATCTCCATGGAACTGATTGCTCCCCGATTTTCCGATCACCATTACCGTGCCGCCGTTCGACCGGCCGTACTCGGGTGAACATGAGTTGATGTTGAGCTTGAATTCTTCCATGCCGTCGACGATCGGATAATAGACCACCTGTCCCGGCTCCGGCTGTAGAACGCTGATGCCGTCGTACATATATTCGTTGGTACGCGGGCGGCTGCCGTTGATACGCGGCAAGAGCGAACCGCCGCCGGGCAACGCGACACCGGGAGCCAGAGTCAACAAAGGGATGAAGTTGCGCCCGTCCAGGGGTAGCGTAGTGATTTTCTGTTCGTCAACATTCAGGCTCACTTCGCCAGTCGCTGCTTGCAGCAGAGGAGCCGAAGCGGTGACCTCGATGGTCTCCGAAAGCTGGCCAATGGCAAGTCTTACGTTCAATCCAGTTCGAGCTCCCAATCGCAGCGTAATGCCAGATTGGTGATACCTCCGGAAGCCCGGTTGCTCGACGGATAGAGAGTACTGACCCGCGGGGAGTCCCAGGATGTGATATTCGCCGCGATCATCCGATGTGACGCTGTAATGCGCCAGGGTCGCGTGGTCTTCTGCCTCGACCCTGGCGTGGGGGATTGCGAGGCCGGAGGGGTCCTGAATCATGCCGAACAGTTCGGCGCGGCCTGCTTGCCCAAGACATAGCGTGGACGCCAGAACCAAGCCAACCAGCCAGCGCGACATAGTGTCCAGACGTGGTGTTCAAAAACGACTCTGTAATGTTAACACATCACTCGTCGCATGTCCTGTCCACAAGACGGAATATAATTAACACACCAACCTATGCATCCCCGATCCGCGGCATGGATTCTATGTGGGGCAGTTTTCCTTGGCTCCTGCCACCCGAAAGCGACGACGAGCGTTAAGTTAACCGTGGCTGCCGCGGCCAATTTAATGGACGTTTTGGGCGAGGTTGGGCAAGCGTTCAAGGCGAAGACCGGCGTGGAGGTCGTTTTCAGTTACGGATCGACTGCGCAACTCGCCACGCAAATCGAAAACGGCGCGCCCTTCGACGTCTTCGCTGCCGCCGATACCGAACATGTGGACTCGCTGGTCGCGTCGGGAAAAGTGACGGGCGATAGCCGTGCGATCTATGCATTGGGGCAACTGGCTTTGTGGATACCGGAGGGCGGGTCCAGCGGCGTTCACGAATTGAAGGATCTGGCCGGGCCGCAGATCCGCTTCATCGCCATCGCACAACCGGAATTGGCGCCTTACGGCCGAGCCACGGTGGAGGTTTTGAATCACACAGGTCTTTGGAACGCCGTGCAACCCAAACTGGTGTATGGAACCAGCATCAGCATGGCCAAGCAATTCGCTGCATCAGGGAGTGTGAACGCGGCGTTCACGGCGTACTCGTTGGTGCTGCATGACAAAGGGACGGTCGTGAAGATCGATTCTCATCTCTACAAGCCGATCGAACAGGCGATGGGGTTCGTCGCGGCATCGGCCCATCCGGCGGAGGCCAAAGAATTCCAACAGTTTCTGCTGGGAGCTGAAGGACGCGCGATCCTGGCTAACAGCGGATACCTGCTGCCTTAACTAAGGATTGACAGCGGTGATGTCGCGGAGTATTTTGGGTTACTTGCGACGCCGGCTCCATTTTCTTTACGCGCTGATGGCTGTAACACCGGCAGCGCTGTTCGCGCAGTGGCCGGACTATCCGACCCCAGGTGTCCCCAAGACCGCCGACGGCAAACCGAATCTCTCAGGGCCAGCGCCGAAGGCAGCGGACGGGCATCCGGATCTCTCTGGAGTCTGGCAGTACCAGCGTCCGCCTGGAACACCTGCGCCGGCAAAGCCTGAACCCGGAACGGCGGGGTCGAACGATATTATTCCGCTCTCGGTGCGAACCAGCCAGTTTTGGAACCTGGGAGCGTCATTTAAGGATGGCCTTCCGTTCCAGCCTTGGGCCGCCGAACTGCATCGCCAGCGCGCCGCCTCGAACAGCATCGACAATCCCGATGCGCACTGTTTGCCTCTCGGTGTGATGCAGCTTCACACGCACGGCCAGCCCCGAAAGATGGTGCAGACGCCGGGCTTGATCGTCATTATTTATGAAGCCAATGCCGGCCTGCGGCAGATCTTTACCGATGGCCGTCCTTTGCCGACCGACGCCGAGCCGTGGTGGTTCGGCTACTCGACTGGTAAATGGGTGGGTGACACGCTGGTGGTGGAATCGACGAAATTCCGCGATTTAGGCTGGCTGGACGTCGAAGGCAGTCCGCTGACTGAGTCCGGAAAAATTATCGAGCGTTTCCGCCGCCCCGATTTTGGGCATTTGGAAATCGAGGTGACCATCGACGATCCGAAAGCGTACACCAAGCCGTGGACCGTCACTGTGTACCAGAAGATAATGCTGGATACAGACCTGATCGAGTTTATCTGTCAGGAAAACAGCAAGGACGATCCACATCTACGATGACGCTATATGAGCGCCTGGGTGGCGAAGCTGCGGTCGCGACTTTGATAGAAGAGTTGTACGTGCGTGCGCTAGCCGACCCGTTATTCACGCCGTTTTTTGAAAAGATCGACCTCGAGCGGCTGAAGGCGCATCAATTTGCGTTCACTTCGCAAGCGCTGGGAGGGCCGCATCCCTATTCCTGGCCTTCGCTGGTGCAGGCGCACGCGGGGCTGCGTATTGAGCAACGCCACTTCGATGCGTTCGTGGCACATTTGCGAAGCGCTCTTAGTGAGGTCGGCGCTGGGGACGATCTTGCCGCCGAGATCATGGCGCACGTCACGCCGCTCAGCGGCGTCATCGTGAATCAATAGCGCCGAATCAGTAGACGCCGTCGAGAATCGCCTGGCAGACGTACTCCTGCAATTCCCAGCCTGGAGCCAGCGTGAAGGATCGCATGAACGAGTAGGGCTTGGTGAACGCCTTCGCGTCTTCGATGGTCAACTCGACGTTCAGATGACCCAGGTCGGGACGCTTGTAGCGTTCTGTCAGGTGCATCGCATCGCTATGTGGCTTGCCCGTCGAATCGAGCCATGATTTATCGTTGAAGCCGACGGTATCGACCACTAGCGTGTCACCGTCCCATTTGCCGTTGGAGAGACCGGTCCAACTCTCGGGTTCGACGTCGAGATTCGGCTTCCGGCCGTCCAGGAAGAATCGCCGGTAGCTGTGGGTGTTGCCCTCCCACAACAGCGCGATCATCTTGGGCCCCTGGACAATCTTATAGGGCAGGGGATTGACTCGCACCGCGCCGTTGGGCAAGCAAAACTTTTCAGGATCGTCTTTGCCTTTGTTGGCTTTTCGCTCGTCGTAAATCTTCTTGAACGCGGGCTGATAGGAAGGATCACTGGGTAGCGTGGTGCTGGTGGGAACCCACACGCCGGATAGATCCACGGTGCCTGTGTCTGAATTACGCGGAGTCGGACCCGCCGGAGGAGCGGGCGCCTTTTTCGCTTGGACAGGAGGCACGCCGTTCACCAGGCGCTTTTCGTGGTCCTTCGAGCCGAGGGTTGCGTTGAGGTGCTCGGGGTCCTGATTGTTCTCGTTGCAGACATACTCTGTCATGTCGAAATCGGTTTCGAGATTGGTAGTTCGATTGATGACCCACGGTCCGGTCAAAGCTCCGGGATCCTCTATGGTCACCTTCATCTCCATGTTCCCGTAGTCAAGGCGGTGAAACTCCTCGGTCAGGTGCATGTCTTTGGTGTGCGGAGTCCCCGCGAAGTCGTACCAGGATTTCTCAAAGAAGCTCACCGTGTCGACCACCAGCGTGTCGCCGTTCCAGTGTGCGCGCGAATCGCCATAAAACGTCGGCTTCAGATCCTTGGGATGGCCGCTGCCATCCACGAAGAACTGACGATACATATGGGTGTTGCCTTCAAACAGCATCAGCACCAGCTTGGGCGTCGCGAAGAAGGACGTATGATAGGGAGCCGCACGAGGCGGGCCGCCGGGAAGGCAGCGCGCTTCGAAATCCTCAGCGCCGTCGGCTGCTCGATGCTGGGCGACGATCTTGGCCGCCCAGGGCTGCATATTGGGCGCGTCATTACCGCTTCCGCCGAATCCGTTCCAGACGCCGGTGAGATCGGGTTTACCGTCGGAGAGGCGCGGAAGCGGCCCGGCTGGACCTTTCTTGGCGGCACGCCCTGGACCTCGGCCCTTGCCTTGCGGTGGAGGCGCACCCTTATCCTGGGCGAGAGCCAGAGAGAGGCACGCAGAGGTTACGGCAGCGACGACAAGTATAGTGAGTTTCTTCCGCACGTGGAGTCTCCCGTGGCGTTATTCGTTACTGATTGGCCGGACCGTTGCCGCCCGACGATCCTGCGAATACGCGGCGGCCATCGGACAGCACGACGCTGCGGGCGTTGGCGGATTTAGAACCGTCCTTGGCGAGCGAGCCTTCGACCGTGATCTGGTCGCCCTGTTTTAGGGAATCCTTGCGCCAGCCCTGCTTGAGCAGGACGGGAATCGCACCCAGCTCGAAGTTCCAGTTGGTTACTTTGCCGTCGGCTTCCTTCACGTCGACGTAGAAACGCGCGTGAGGATTCATCCATTCCATCTTGGTGACGACTCCCGAAATCTTGATGGGCTTGTTGGCGTCGTACTCCGCCGCGAAGGAGTGATGAGCGAGCGCAGGAACAGTGCCGGCCAGTAAACCTATGCCGGTGAGGAAGGCAGCGAGTTTGAATCTCATGAATCGTCTCCAACGGGGAATTGTATGAACTATACAACGCGTTCAATTCTATCGACTTAGGCTACGCCTGCGGGCGCACGGTGTCAAGGCAGGGTCACGCGAGTCGTGTGGGCTACTCGGCTCGCAATGCTTTGGTGGGATCGACGCGCGCGGCCCGCCAGGCAGGCCCCGCGCAAGCCAGAAAACCTGTGACAGTCACAATCGCCAGCACCGCGACCCAGGTCCAGGCATCCTCGAACCGAGTACCGTACAACTGGCTGGCGATCAGGCGGTGCGCGCCGGCGGCCGCCATCGCGCCGAGAACGGTCCCGGCCAGCACGAGAGGCATCCCGCCCCGGCAGACGAGAAAGGCGATCGCCCGGCGGCTCGCACCGACCGCGATCCTGATACCGATCTCCCGCCGCCGCAGCGCAATCATATACGAAAGCAAACCGAACAGGCCCAACGCGGCAAGTCCGATACCGGCGCTCGCAAAGACACTCGTGAGCGATGCGACGAAGCGCCTGGTCTTCACTGAGCGGTTGACGAACGTCTGCAGCGGCATGATGTCGTAGACCGGCTCATCCGGGTCGATCCGCGTCACGATGCGTTGGATGTTATCCGTGATCGTGTTCACGGGAAGCTGGCTGCGGATAACGAGCGTCGTGCCGGATGTGGGCGTTTGTTGTGCGCTGAAGTAAATGGCCGGGCGATTCTCTATGTCCAACGCGTTGTTCTTGATGCCGCCGACGATACCGGCGATAGTGAACGAGCCCCACGGCATCTTTAGCTGTTGTCCAATCGGATCGACGCCGCCGGAAAATTGCTTAGCTAACGTTTCGTCGATCAGCGCCACCGGCTCCGATCCAGGCCGGTCCTGCTCCGCGAAGTATCTGCCTCGCAGCAACGGAATGCGCAGGGTCTCGAAATAGCCGGGCAGAACGTTATTGATGAGGGCGAAGGGCGGGCTTGGAGGCTTCGGGTGGCCCAGGATCTCGAAGGTGTTGACGTTTTCGCCGTAACCGAAGGGCAAGAGCGAACAGCCGGAGACGTTCTCGATGCCGGGAATGCGCGCGGCTTGCTCCAACAGATCCTTTAAAAATCGTCCTCGAGCTTCCGGTGTCGTGTAGCGGGAACTCGGCAGCGCGATCTGTATGCTCAGGACGTTCTTAGGCTCGAACCCGAGAGGCACGCTCAAGAGCCGAATGAGACTTTGGACCAGGAGTCCTCCCGACAAGAGTAACGTTGTGGCCAGCGCGACTTGAGCCACAATCAGGCCCTGCTGCCAGGTTCGCTTGCTTGCGGTCCTCTGATGCCCCCCGGCCTTTAACGAATCCGCGGCGGGTATCCTGGTGGCCGACCACGCGGGGTACAGACCGCAGACTACGCCAGTCACCAGAGACATCGCCGCGCCGAACCAAAATACCGGCGCTTCGAGGTGCAGCTTGCCTACCGGTCCGTACTCGGACAACAAGGCTACCGCCGCCCGTGAAAGCAGCAATCCCACCGCGCCGCCGCCGGCGGAAAGCAGCAGAATTTCCGTCAGGATCTGGCGGACCATGCGTAGACGGCTGGCTCCCAGAGCGACTCTCACGGAGAGTTCGAATTGCCGTTCCGACGACCGGACCAATAGAAGGCCCGCGACATTCGAGCATACGATCAGCAGCAGGCACATCACCGCCGCGAACAGGATCGTTATCCAGCGCCGCAACGTTCCGTCGTCGTCGCGCGCCAACGGCGAGATGAACATGGTCCACCCCGCCCCGGTCGACCTCCGGGCATCCGGATGGTCGCGCGAGGATTGCTCGCTCAGTTCCGCGATGCGTGCGGAAGCTTGATCGAGAGTCATCCCCGGCGCCAGCCGCGCGTCCATGCGCAGAAAAACGGTCTGGTGCGTCAACTGGTTCTGTTTGAAAGCGAGGGGCACCCACATTTCCGTCACATCGTTGGGGAAAGCGAAGGATTGCGGCATCACGCCGGCAATCTGATATAGCTCGCCATCGAGTTGAAGAGTGCGTGCGAGAATCTGGGGATCGGCCGCAAACTGGTCGCGCCAATAACCCTCGCTCAGAATAACCGCGTGGGGGCCCAGAGGACGTTCTTCATCGGCGGTGAACGTTCTTCCGAACAGCGGCTGGACGCCCAGCGTGGCGAACAGGCTGGAGGTGACAGCAATCGCGTTGACCTTGACGGGCCGCTCGATCCCGGTGCGTGTCAGATCCACAAAGTAGTAAGCACCGGCATTGGAGAATAGCTCGCGATGCTCCCGAAGCTCGACGTAATCCAGCGGCGATGTGCCGAGTCTTGGCAGATTGGGAAAACGATTGTGCACCGCCACCAGGCGGTCCGGTTCCGGGTAGGGTAGCGGTCTGAGAATCGTCGAATAGAGGACGGAGAAGACTGCGGTGGCCGCGGCGAGTCCAAACGCCAGGACCGCCACACAGGTGAGCGAGTAGCCCAGGTGTTTTCGCGCTTGCCGGAGCGCGAGCCGAACGTCTGCCCAAATGCCAGTCGTCAAATAAGTCCTGTGTAGACCGTTATATACTGCAGTTGTCCGGACTTGCAACGTATGGCAACTCGGCATTTGTCGCGACGCTCGGCCGTAATCTGCGCAGCGAGCTTGGCGGTCTTAACGGCTGGCTTCTTCACGCTCTCGCGAATGAGCGCCCAGGCGCCTGCCAGTTCGACCCCGACGGCCGCTCCGACACCCCGGGTATTCCTCGATACCTACTGCGTCACCTGTCACAACCAGAAACTTAAGACAGCCGGACTGATGCTCGATACGATTGACCTCGCCAAGCCGGGCGCGCACGCCGAAACACTGGAGAAAGTGATCGCAAAACTGCGGGCCGGCTCGATGCCGCCTCCGGGAATTCCGCGCGCCAACGAGTCCATTTATCATGCCGTGGCGAGCGCGCTCGAAAATGAAATCGACAAGGCCTGGGCAGCTAATCCGAATCCGGGCAGAATCGGCGCTGTGCAGCGTCTCAATCGCTCGGAATACAGCAACGCGATCCGCGACCTCTTCGCTCTCGACCTGGACGTGAAGCCGCTGCTACCCGGGGATGACACGGCCGACGGCAGTTTCGACAACTTTGCCGACACTCTGTCTATCTCGACGGCGCACCTGGAGCGATACATGTCGGTGGCTCGCCAGGTCACACGCCTGGCGACGGGTCTGCCCCCGGCCAAGCCGAATCTCGAAACCTTCGAAGTTCCTCTGCACGTGCTGCAGGAAGACCGGATGGATGAAGACCTACCCTTCGGATCGCGCGGCGGTCTGGCGATTCACTACAATTTTCCAGTCGATGGCGACTATCTGATAAAGGTTCGCCTGCAGCGGCAATATCAGGACTACCTCAAGGGCATGGGCTGGCCACAGCAGGTCGACATTCGCCTGGATGGGAAGCTGCTGAAGCGTTTCAAAGTGGGCGGCGCGGGCAAGGGCCGTCCCGCGGCGACCAGTTACGCCGGCGATGGCGAGCCAGGGTTCGCGGGCGATCCCGAATGGGAAACTTACATGCAGCTCACCGGCGACGCTGGTCTGGAAGTGAAGATTCCGGTTCAGGCAGGTTCCCGAGTGGTCGGCGTGTCGTTCGTGCGTGAGTTGTGGGAGCCGGAAGGGCTTCCCCAACCTACCCAGCTCGGCCGCGTAATCGCGAATGACCAGGTGTACATGGGCAACGCGAACGTGGCGGCGGTCCAAATCGGCGGGCCGTATCAGGTGCAAGGTCCAGCGACGAACACCGCGAGCCGTAAGGCGATCTACGTGTGCCCGCCGCCTAAAGCAGTTTCTGAACAGCGAGCTTGCGCCGCGACGATTCTGTCGCGAATGGCCCGTTTGGCGTACCGGCGTCCCGTGACCAAAGCCGATACAGACACGCTGCTGGAGTTTTTCGATAAGGGCCGGGAAGACAAAGGCAGTAACGCTGGCGGAAGTTTCGACAACGGGATTCAGTTCGCGCTAGAGCGCATGCTGGTGGACCCCGATTTCCTGCTGCGAGTGGTTCGCGATCCATCTACAAAGGCCGCCACTTATCGACTCAGCGATCTGGAACTAGCCTCGCGCTTGTCGTTCTTTTTATGGAGCAGCATTCCCGACGATCACCTGCTGACGCTGGCAGAACATAAAGAGCTGAGCAATCCGCAGAATTTGGAAAAAGAAGTTCGGCGGATGCTGGCTGATCCGCGCGCCAACGAAGCGCTAGTGAACGATTTTGCTGCCCAGTGGCTCAATCTGCGCCAGGTCGAGGACGTGGTCGTCGATCCGATCAAGTATCCCAACTATGACGAAAGTCTCCTCCAGGCGTTCCAGAAAGAGACCGAGCTGTTCGTCGGCAGCACGCTGCGGGAGGATCGTCCTGTGCAGGATCTGCTGGACGCGGATTATACCTTCGTCAACGAAAGGCTCGCGCGGCATTACGGGATTCCGGGAGTTTACGGCAGCCGCTTGCGCCGCGTGACCTTGCCCGATCACAACCAGCGCGGCGGGTTGCTGGCGCAAGGGGCCCTCCTCGTAACTACTTCCTATCCGGATCGCACATCGCCGGTGCTGCGCGGCAAATGGCTGCTAAACAACATCTTCGGTACGCCAATTCCTCCGCCTCCGCCGGGAGTGAATGCAACGCTTGAGACCAAGCCCGGCACCATTCCGGCGACCATGCGCGAAAGGCTGGCCCAGCATCGCACGCAATCCACCTGCAATAGCTGCCATTCGGTGATCGATCCGCTTGGGTTCTCGCTGGAGAATTTCGATGTGGTCGGCGGCTGGCGCACCATCGACGAAGCGGGTAAGCCCGTGGACGCGAGAGGAACCACCGCGGGCGGCATGAAGATCGACGGGCTTTCGGGATTACGCGCGGCACTGCTCAAGGACCCGGAGCAGTTCCCGCGCACCGTGACAGAGAAGCTGATGGCCTACGCGCTGGGGCGGCGCGTCGAATATTATGATGAGCCTTCGGTACGTAAAATCGTGCGCGACGCCGGGGCGACGCAATATCGATGGTCCTCGCTGATTGTGGGAGTGGTCAAGAGCCCCGCGTTCCTGATGCGCACATCCCAACCGGCTTTACAAGCTAAACAATGACGTCTTTTCTCGCGGCCCTCTTCCTAGTGCAGTGGTTGCACTATCCGACTGCTGGAGTTCCCAAGACTCGCGACGGTAAGCCAAATCTCGCGGCGTCGGCGCCTCGCGCTGCCGATGGCAAACCCGATCTTACAGGTATGTGGTTCAACCTGGGCAATGAGGGGGCTTGTCCTCCCGACATCAAGAGCGAGAGCGGCGAGTGCATCGAAAAAGGCTTGGGGATCGGAGATGCAACGCTGGGCCTTCCGCGGCAAGCGGGAAACATTGCAGATGGAATGCCCGGCGGTTTGCCGTATACGCCGTGGGCCGCCGCATTGATGAAGGAACGGGCGGGGACCGCGGGCACGCAGGATCCACATTCAAAGTGCCTGCCTCCGACCTTCCCGCGCTCTTACGCGCTGCCGCACATTCAGAAATTCATCCAGACTCCTGGACTGGTCGTAATTCTGGATGAATTCAATGCCAGCTATCGGCAGATCTTCACGGACGGCCGGCCTCTGCCGGAGGATCCGCAGCCTTCGTGGAATGGCTACTCCTCGGGGAAGTGGGAGGGCGACACGCTAGTCGTGCAGACCAATGGATTTCGTGACGAGCTGTGGCTGGACATGCGAGGGAATCCTCAGACCAGCGCATCGAAGGTGACCGAGCGTTTTCACCGGCCGGACTTCGGGCATCTGGAAATCGAGGTGACGGTGGACGATCCGAAAGCCTACACCAAACCGTGGACCGTGAAGTTCCGGCAGACCATCGTGCTCGATACAGAACTCGTCGATGAGATCTGTCTCGAAAACGAGAAGAGCATGCAACACATGCCGGGAAAATAGAGCTTCAGTTGTGTCGCAGAGCGACCGCAGGATCCACCCGCAGCGCCCGCTTCGCGGGGAGCCAAACGGACAAAAGCGCGACAGCGCCCAACGCCAGCGGTACGGCTATAAAGACGATCGGGTCGCGCGGCTTCACTCCAAACAAAATGCTTTCCATCCAGCGCGACGCGCCCCATGCTGCGGCGAGGCCGATCCCGACGCCAGTCATCGCCAGACTCATGCCTTGGCGCACCACCATATTTCTTAGCTGAGTTGCCTCCGCACCCAAAGCCAGGCGGATACCGATCTCCTGTGTCCGCTGCTCGACGGTATACGCCATCAATCCATAGATTCCGATGGCGGCGAGCAGCAGAGCAGAGCCGCCGAAGATCGTCATCACCAGCGCATTGAATTGCTGTTGGCCCGTCGAGAGCCGCACCACATCGTCCATGGATTGAACGTTGAAAACCGGCAAACCGGTCGACCGCCGCACTTGCTGCTGAATTGCCCCGACCAGTGCCTCGGTGTTCTTTTGGGTGCGAACGATCCAGGACATCGGTACGATAGGCGCCAGTTTTGCAGTGGTCGAATTCGGGAGCTGCGCCTGAGGAACATACATCATCGGTCTGGGCGCTGCGTCCAATGCTCCCTGATGCACGTCAGCGACGATGCCGATGATCTGCCGCGGCAGATCGTCTCCGGAATTTTCTCCCGGGCCGTGGCCGATGAGCAGCCGGTCGTTCAAAGGATCGATATTCTTCCAGTACTCTTTCGCCATGCGCTCATTAATCACGACGACGCCCGGGGATGTGGCATCGTCCCGGTCGGTGAACACCCGTCCGCGCTTCAACGGAATCTGGAACACATCGAAATAGCCAGCGGAAGCCGTAGCCCATGCGCCTGTTGCCGTCTTGGGATTGTCTCCGGCGGGCCGGCCCACGATATCGAACGTGCTGTTCAGTTCGATTTGAAGCGGCACGCAACAAGTAGCGCTCGCTGCGACCACTCCCGGCAAGGATCGAATGCGCTCAAGCGTTTCAGTGGTGGCGTTTGCAAGGTCGGCAGACTTGGTGTACTTCGGACCAGTGAACGACGTCTGCATCGTAATTACGTTGTTGGTCCGGAAGCCGCGATCAACCTTGTACAGTGCTACAAACGTGCGGATCAGCAGCGCTGATCCGACCAGCAGCACCATCGCCAGGCTCACTTCGCTGATCACCAGCGAGGCTTTCGCTTTGTTCTGCCGCAGGCCACTGCCCCATCGCCCGCCGTCCTTGAGAACGGTATTCAGGTCCGCGCGTGTGCTTTCCAGCGCCGGGAGTAAGCCGAAGACGATCCCGGTTAATAGAGACACAGCCAGCGCGAATCCCAACATATGCCAGTCCATGCCGATATCGCTGGCTGGAGGCAGATTGTCCGCATTGACAGATGCCAGCAGCGCGCGAATTCCGCTGTACCCGATCAACAGGCCGACCGCGCCACCTGAGAGCGCCAGCAACACGCTTTCGGCCAGCAACTGCCGGATGACTCGTGCCCGCCCTGCTCCGACGGCCATGCGGATTCCGATCTCGTGTCTTCGACTTGCGGCGCGCACCAGCAAAAGATTAGCGACGTTAGCACATGCGATCAGCAGAACCAGACCGACGGCTCCGGTCAGCACCAGAAGCAGGCTTCGGATATCGGCCAGGACTATTTCCAAAACGGGCTTGACGGTGAAACTCGCATTTGGCCCAAGGGTGCCCGGAGACTTGGCCCGGTATTCGCTCGTAGAAGCTCGCAACCGCTCCTGAGCCTGCTGCAATGTAATCCCCGGCTTCAAGCGGGCAACGACGAAGAATGTGTGATCTTGGTCGCGAGTGTTGGGATCAATCTGGAACGGCACATAGACATCCAACCTAGGGGCTTGGTTGCTTCCCATTTCGTTCACCAGATTCGCGCTGTCGTCCGCGACGCCGACGACCGTATACGGGTTGCCGCTCAGGAGGATCTTCTTTCCGAGGATCAACGGATCGCTCGCGAATCGCCGTTTCCAGAGATTCGCGCTGATCACAGCGACCTGCGGGCCGCTCGGAAGATCCTCTTCCAGAGTAAAGCCGCGGCCTTGGATGAGCGGCAGCCCGAAGGCGCGGAAGGCTCCTTCGGAGACCTGCGCGGATTGCCATTGCTCGATGACCTCGCCGCCGGTGTAGTTCATCGCCCCGGTACGCATGGCGGAAACGTCCTGAAGCGCGCTGGTCTGCGCGCGCCAGTGAATGAAATTTGCCGGAGACGCCACCGGACTGTCGCCGTCCTCCGAAGTGTTCATCAAGACGACGAAGCGGTCCGGATCCGGAACCGACAAGGGTGTCAAGAGCACCGAGTTGACGATAGAGAAAACTGCGGTGTTCGCGCCGATGCCCAGTGCCAGTGCGGCAACCGCAGTCAGCGTGAAGCCCGGGCTGCGACGCAGATTGCGAGCGCCGTAGCGAATGTCCTTGAACAATTGTTCGATCCAGATGAATGAGCGGGCCTCACGATGCAGTTCCTTGGATTGCTCGACGCCGCCATAGGCGCGTTTCGCCGCACGACGGGCATCTTCCGGAGACATGCCTTGGAGTTCGAACTCGTCCTGAAGCAGTCTTAGGTGCGCATCGATCTCGTGGGCCATGTCGCGCTCGGCGCGCCGTGGCGACATCAAATTGGCCAGCTTTGCAAGGGTTCGTCTCATTTGAATGTGATGTTCGTAGACGCCTCGAAATGCCGGTGGTTCTTATAGTCCACGACCACGTGCCACAGCTCGGCGAAGGTAAAGCCGCCGTAAATATCCTCCGCTACCGGCAACAGATGGGATGCGTCGCCAATCGTCACGTATTCCCAGATTGTGGTTTGCTTCAAGGGGTCGGCTCCGAACCCTTTCGGATACTCGCTCGCTTGTTCTTCGTACCGGATCACGTTGCCTTCGGGATCGTCGATCAGAATTCGTCCCGTACGGGCAGGATTGTATATTTTGGAGCCGAAAAAACCTCTTGTGACCATGAAATTCCCGAAGCAACCGTTGGGTGGAGAATGAAACCGGTACGCTAACAGCTGTTTGCCGTGCTGATCTTCGCGTCCTTCGAACTCGATCACCGTGGAACATTTCGGATCGAAGACGGGTCTGATCTCGTTGCCGAACGGAATGCCCCAGTTGAAATCGGAGAAGTTAGGTTTCTTCCAGGGCTCACCGTTCCGGCGGACCTTTTCCCTGGTAAACCCCGCGCCGCGAACTGCAATCTCCGATTCGATGGTGTCAAAGACCTCCCATTTCGGAGGATCCGTGTGGCGGCTCTTATAGCGCGTGGCTTTCTCATCCATGACAAAACTGGGCAGCTTCGCCACGCGCTCCAGATTCACTGCGCGCGCATGTTCCAACTTGGCTGCGTCCTGCCCCCGCAGGGTCAATAGAAGCGTTCCGAACAGAAAGGTTCGCCGCACGGCTATGCTCCTTCAGAGAGCAGCTTGTCTACCAGCCCGGACATCCGCCGCCAGCGCACCGTCTCCTCGGCCAGCGCCTTTTCCCCGGATTTGGTGATGGCGTAAAACTTCGCTTCTCGATTGCTCTCGGTGGTGCCCCAGGTCCCTTTAATCCGGCCTTGCTGCTCCAGACGCACCAGGGCGGGGTAAAGGGTACCTTGATTGAGATGCAGCAGATCCTCGGACATCTGCTGGATTCGCGTCGCGATCGCATAGGCGTGCTGAGGTCCCATGCTTTTGAGCGTCCGCAGAACGATCAGATCGAGAGTGCCCTGCAGGACAGCCATCCGGTCTCCCGCTTCACTTGACATCCTAGTGAACCTCGGAATC
>Ga0105245_10002866_pt1 | contig 15491 bp, 14 predicted proteins | sample KBSM54metaG_FD_81523 | JGI IMG/M metagenome (GOLD analysis project Ga0105245, IMG submission 81523) | Miscanthus rhizosphere microbial communities from Kellogg Biological Station, Michigan, USA - KBS M5-4 metaG | ecosystem: Host-associated > Plants > Roots > Rhizosphere > Soil | place... | reverse complement strand
CGACCCGTGGGGCCACGGCATGTCGCTGGAGTGGGCCACGTCCAGCCCGCCGCCGCTGCGCAACTTCGACCGGATGCCCCGGATCCGCTCCGAGCGGCCCGCGTTCGACCTTCACTTCCCCGAACACGCCCCGGGCCACTCGCAGAAAAGCCCGCCACCGGGCGGCGCCAAGCCGCTGTCGGCGGAATCAGCCGGCGGCGCCGCGTACCAGGAGAACCGGGAAGGCGAGATCGCCGACCGTTCCTGATCGAGACGGCGACAGCAACGTGCCATTGCGATCGTTGCCAGTGCTGCGGCGAATCCAGCGTAGGGTCGGCCGCTGCATCGCGTCGGAATCCGCCAACGAACGCAGGGCCGACCAGCAATCGTGGCCGCCATCTCGGGAGCGAGTACTACGCGACGTTAGAGGTCACAGCGGTAGATCGGTAAAGGCCGGGGAGTGGCCGCCGTGGGCTACCCGTTCACGAGCTTCTCGAAGTCGGGCTACGTGCCCGCACCCGTCGAGGTACGGGCGTGTGTCCCGGAGGCATCAGATGCTCGGTGGCGTGGAGATCGGCGACCGACACCACCCGGCTGATGTCGCGGAGTGAGACGATTCCGATCACTCGATCGGCCCCGCGCCTGCGGACGTCGCCACCGCAGCGCCCGTCAGCAGAGAGGTACCGTGGCAATGTCAGCCGCAGCCCGCCGAGGGAATGGTGAGGCGTCTTGACGAACATCGACGAACTGGATGACAAGGCCTTGCTGAACCTGGCCCGGCGCACCGACGCGCTCGGCGTGCTGTCGGTCTACGTAAACGCCGATCCGACCGGCGAGCGCAACGCCATGGCGATCGACCTGAAGAACAGATACCGGGAGTTGCAGCGCCGGGCGGCCGAAGAGGGACCGGCGGACCGGCGTCGTGACTTGGTGGCGGCACTGGACCGGCTCGGTCCGGAGGTGGAAGGGCTCGCCACATCGGCCGAGTCCGGGCGCGGCCGGGTCGCGTTCGCCGCGCTCGGTGGTGACTGGGTGGTGCGTCTGGATAGTCAGATGCCCATACCGAATCGGGTCGTGCTCGATGATGCGCCGTTCGTCCATCCATTGCTGGAGCTGCTGGACGAGGGCCGGACGGCCGGTGTCGTGCTGGTCTCCGGCGACGAGGCTCGGCTGCTGGAATGGCGGCTCGGCCGGATGCAACTGGCGAGCCGGATGGAGCAGGAGGAGGTCGAGGCGCCGCACGAGCGGGCCGGCCAGATCGGCGGTGGACCGCCGGGCCAGTACAACACGCCGATGATGGAGCACCGGAAGGCCCGCGAACGAGACCGAGCACAGCGTTTCCTGGACCACGTGGCGGAGGCCGTCGCGGGCCTGGCCGGTGAACGGCGTTGGGAGCGGATCCTGGTAAGCGCCGGGGACCGGTGGACCGATGTGCTTGCAAGAAAACTCCCGGAACAGCTGCAGGATCTGGTGCTCCGCGACACGCGTGTACTCGCCGGGCTTGATGAGTCGGGACTGCTGGGCGCGGTGACCGAGCGGCTGAACGCCGAGCACGCCGCGAACGAGCGCCGCTTGCTCGAACGGGTCCGGGACGCGGGGTTGGGCCGGGTCGGCGCGCTCGGACTGTCGCAGGTGGCCGGGGCACTGAACGAAGGCCGGGTCGCCCACCTGGTCTACGACCCAGAGGTGCGTTACGTCGGCTCGGTGGGCGCGGACGGAGCGTTGTATGCCGACGCCGAATCCGGCGTCGGCGGCCGGCCTCACACGCCGGAGCCGCGGCTGACCGAACGGCTCGTTGAGCGGGCCCTCTCCACCGGAGCGCGGGTCAGCCCGATCGAGGGGGCAGCCGCCGTGCTCAGCGACGCGGCGGGCATCGGCGCGCTGCTGCGGTGGTGAGGCCGGCCGGTGCCGCTGGGCCCGGGCGGATCCAACGGGTTGAGCCCGAGCGCGGCCGGCAACAATGAGGAGGACGGCATGCGTTCGTACAGAGTCGGGTACTTCGTCGGCAGCCTGTCATCGACGTCGATCAACCGGGTGCTCAGCCGGGCACTGATTCGGCTGGCGCCCCCGGACGTCCAGCTCACCGAGGTCCCCATCGGTGACCTGCCCTTGTACAGTCCAGACTTCGACCAGGACTATCCCCCGCAGGCGCGGGCGCTGAAGGAGGCGATCGCCGCCTCGGACGCCGTCCTCTTCGTCACTCCCGAATACAACCGCTCGATCCCGGGTGCGCTGAAGAACGCCATCGATTGGGCCTCGCGGCCGTGGGGGCAGAATTCGTTCGACCACGTGCCGGCTGCGGTGATCGGCGCCTCTCCTGGCCAGATCGGCACCGCGATGGCGCAGCAGAGTCTGCGCGCGGTGTTGAGTTTTTGCAACGCGCGGCAGATGACGGCGCCCGAGGCGTATGTGTACTTCAAGCCCGGCCTTTTCACAGACGATGGCGAGGTCACCGACGAGTCGACGACCACGTTCCTGACGGACTTCATGCAGGAGTTCCGGGACCATGTCGAGCGAGTCCTCACCGTCCTTCCGCGAGGCTGACCTCGGCAGCCGCCATCAAGGCGGTCCTCTGCGTCGGCAGGAACAAGAGATGCATGCTCTATTCGTCGACGATGGCGGGAGTCGGGTTCGGTTATGGGCTCGTGCTGTTGTTGCGTGTGTCATCTGGTCCGATGCCGGCGTCGCGGGCCAGCAATGCGGCCTGGACCCGGTCGGTGACCGCGAGTTTGGTGAATGCGGCGGAAAGCTGGTTGCGTACGGTCTTCTCGCTCAGGCCGAGCAGGCGGGCGATGCGCGCGTTGCTCTCGCCTGACGCGAGGTGGCCGATGATCGACAGCTCGCGGGCGGTCAGCAGGTCGAACGGGGCCCGGGGGCGGCGTACCGTCCGGTGCGTGGCGGCGAGGATCGCGGCGCCGATGGTGGGCCCGAGCACGGTGCCGCCGTTGGCCACGGTGCGCAGGGCGTCCACGAGCAGGTCGGGATCGGTGTCCTTGAGCAGGTAGCCACGGGCGCCGGCCAACAGCGCCCGCGTGACGACGTGGGTGTCGTCGGCCATGGTCAGCATCAGCACCGCCGTGTGTGGGCGGGAGGCGACGATGCGCCTGGTCACCTCGACGCCATCGCCGTCGGGGAGCAGCACGTCCATCGCCACGACGTCGATCCGCCGGCAGGTCGCCTCGCGGTGCGCGGCGGCGGCAGTTGCCGCCTCGACGACCTCGGCCACCCAGTCCTCGCCCGACAGCAGCGTGGTGAGACCACGCCGCACGATGGGATGATCGTCGACGACGAGGATCCGGCGCCGCCCGTTCATCGGTGTACCGCGGCGAGTGGCACGGGCAAGGTCACGTGGACGACGACGCCCGGCGCCGCGTCTCCGATGCGGCACTCGCCGCCGAGTTCTGCGGCCCGTTCGCGCATCGAGTCAAGGCCGACCCCGCTGACGCCGCCGGTCATGCCGATGCCGTCGTCGGCGATATCAGCGGTGAGGGCACGGTCACGTCGGATGGTGACCCGGCAGGTCCCGGCCCGCGCGTGGCGTGCCGCGTTGGCCAGCGCCTCGCTGACGATCCGGAACATTGCCACCTCCACCGCGGCCGGCAGATCGTCGAGGTTGTTGTCGATGTCGAACTCGACCCGCATCGGTGAGCCGTCGAAGCGGTCGCACACGGTCCGCAGCGCGCCCGCCAGACCCTGATCCAGCACCGGCGGGCGTAGCTCGTCGACGAGCTGGCGCATCTGGATGGTGCAGTCGCGCAAGTCGACGCCGAGGGTGTCAAGCGTGGCCGCTGCCGTGGGTGCCCCGGTGAGCCGCTTGCGGGCCGCGCGCAGCTGTATCGCCATACCGGTGAGGGCGGGACCCAGCCCGTCGTGCAGGTCGCGACGTAACCGGCGACGCTCCTCCTCGCGGGCCATGACCAGCCGCTCGCGGGACTGCTGGAGGTCGCGTACCAGCCTCGTCGCCTCGACCGCGACCGCGGCCTGACATGCCAGGTCGGCGAGCAGGCGGCGCTCCCGCCCGGTGAACCTGTCGTCGGGACCGCGGACCGCGACGACCAGCCATCCCACCGTGTCACCGCGCAGCGGCATCGGGAACGTCTCCGCGTCGGCCGGGGTGCCGTGTTCGGCGACCCGCCGCGGCCTGCCCGCGGCTGCGTCGGGCAGGTCGACGGCCACGTAGGGCACCCGCAGCGACTGCGCGATCACGCCGGCGAGCTGAGGAAGCAGCGCGTCCGGCGCAACCACCTGAGCGAAGGCCCCGCCGAGACGGGACAGCACCTCGTACGGGTCGTCACGGTCGCCGTAGAGGAGGCGGTTGACGCCATGTTGAACGGCCCGACGCAGCGGTTCGAACCCGAGCGCCACCGCGAGTGCGGCCGCCACCGGGACGGCCATGTCCGCGCCCGGGCGCATCGCGGTGTCCAGCGCCAGGACGAGCAGCGTGTACCCGGACACGACGAGCACAGTCATCACCAGCCAGACGGTGGCGCGCCCGACCGCCTGGTCGACTCCGTACAGCCGGTGCCGCAACACCGCCACCGCCATCGCGGCGGGAACCGACCCGCCGATCAGCGGCCAACCACCCGGCAGGCCGGCGATGTCGATGCCCAGCCCGAGCAGGATCAGTAGGCCGGCCGGCACGAGGCAGGCGAGCTGGCGGCGCACGTCGCCGTTGGCCTGCCGCCACCGCCGCCACAACGAGAACACGGTGGCGACCCACCCGAGCGCGGCGGCCAGTCCAGCCACGGCGGCGAGCCGGATCAGCAGCCGCGCCCGCGGGGTGAGGTCCACGACATCGGTGAGCAGATCGCGCGGGTGGTCCAGCGCCGCGACCGCGAGCGCCACCGCCGCCAGCGCGGTGGCCGCTGCGACCGTGACGGCGACCGGACGCCAGCGCGGCGTGGGGAGCCGGCCGTCGGGGAATACCAGCAGCGCGAGAAACGCCAGACCGAGCGGCGGCCACCACGTCCACTGCGCGAGCCATGCCAGCGGGGCGACCGTCAGCCAGCTCGCCGCCACCGTGGCCAGCCCGGCAGTCGCGCCGGCGGCGAACATGAGCCGCCCCACCGGGTGCCCGGGCCGCCCGGCCAGGACGAGGGCGCCCATCGCCGCGTAGCCCACAGCCAGCGGGGCCGTCAGCGCCGCCGTGTCCACGGCGTTGCTGCCGGCGCCGGCGAGCTGGCCGGCCAACGCCGCCCCGCACACCGCCGCACCGGCGGCCAGCAGCCCGAGCCGGGCGGGCCGCAACGCCCCGTCCATCTACCCGAAGATCCCGTGCACCAGCCAGTTGTGCAGAGCGCTGCCGTGGTCTGGCTCGAAGTCGTGACCGAACACGACACGCCCCTTCTGGAATGACGTCGGCAGGTCCAAGCCGTCGAGGTCGGCCAGCAGGCCCAGGCCGACGTGCACGTCCAGGCCGTTCGCAACCAGGTCGTCGGCGTTGTCGATGAGGTAGGCGCGCACCTCGTCGACGACCGACCGGAACCGGGCCAGCACCAGATCGGAATCGGCCGCGTCGTCGGTGCGCCGCAGTGAGACGAACTGCCAGCCGGCGTCGAAGACCGGTGCGAGGCGGTACCCGTCGGCGTCGAAGAACTCCATCGACCGGTCGCCGTCGCCCGCTCCGACGGCCCGATCGGACAGCATGGCTTTCGGGCTGGGGTACAGGTGCGCGCGGCTACCGGCGGCGCCGTGCGCGACGGCAAGCAGACCGGTATGCGGATTGTCGGTCATCGGGTTCCCCTCAGGAGTCACTGTCCGTGCATTCTGCTGCGCGGCCACCGCCACGCGTCATCCACGGACCTGAATCAGACACTGGTGCCGCCGGATCCCGGCCCGCGGGCGGGCCGCCCGCCACAGCGGGACATCTGTCCCTGTCCACGCCCACCACTCCACCGCCACGCTGATGGCCGCACACACGAGGAGGTGAAAGACGGTGATGATCAAACGTACGCACTCTCGCCGACGTGCCGATCGACGACGAGGCGGCGGACGGAGCAACCGGCACCTGGACCGCAGCGACTGTCCGCGTGCCGGGCCACCCGGCAACGACAGTCACGCCGCACTGCTACCGAGCCTTCGTGCGGGCCGAACCGCACAGGCCGCCCCCTATCCAGACAGCAGCCAAGAAAGGGAATTCGCATGAGCACTGGCACGATCGCCCCATGGGGCGTTGTTGCGCGCGGGCTGCGCCGGCTCGCGCTCCCGGCCCAGGCCGGCGCCGCCGCACTCGCGCCTCGGAAGACCATCCGCTCATGGATCGGGCGCACCGCCGCGGTCGCTGTCATGGCCGCGACCGCGGCGGTCGGACATGCGGCCGTGGTAAATGCGGCCGAGAGGGCCCCTGACTCGGTTCCGTCACCCGGCGCGGTCAGCGTCTACTACGAACTCCGGAACAACCACACCGACAAGTGTGCGGACGTGGAGAACGCGTCGCGCAGCTGGAACGCGGTCGTCCACCAGTGGACCTGCCACAGACAGCCGCATCAGCTGTGGTCCATCGACCCGATCAGTACCAGCGGCAACATCCAGCTGCGCAACAAGAACAGCCAATTGTGTCTGGCTGCGGGCTTCCCCTACTACGAAGGCGAAGTCGTCCGCCAGCTGGACTGCACCCTCGACGATGGCAGCGGGCTGGGCAACGTCTGGACGCCGGTGTGGGACGGCGGCTCCTACAAACTGGTCCACTACTATTCCGCGCTGGCGGGCTGGAATCCGCCCCTCTGCCTGGACCTCGATCGAGGGTCAAGGTCGGACGGTGCCAAGATTCAGCTGCTGCGATGCGCCTCGGACAGCAACGCCCAGAACTGGTACTTCGCGTGAAGCACGGTTCCGTTGCAGCTGGACGGCTCCTCTGAGAAGTGCACTTCCCCGCACTAAGCGGCGAGGAAGTGCACTTCAGGGCTCACTGTCAAGAGCGAAAGCCTCGATCACCCAGACCCCCGGCCCGCGAGCGACGGCCAGCGAATCTCAAGACCGAGACTGCCGCCCACGCATTGCCCGACCGGACCGCCCCGGGTCGCGCCGGCTCAGGCTACGCCGAGCGAGTACTGCCGGCGCTGGTACCTCAGCTGCGCGAGGAACGCGGCCACCCCGACGACCACGCCGATCGTCACAGCTGGTGGTAGCTGGAGCACGTCGACGGCCCGCAGCAGCAGGCTGACGATCGTACCCAGCACAACGGCGTTCATCGCTGCGACCATGGCGGCGGCGGTGTAGAGCATCTGCATGGGTCCCGGTCGGATGCCCGTGGTGGTGAGGGCGGCGGCGGCTTCGTCGTCAGCGTCGACGCCACTGGGTTTTGCGTCCGCGAACCAGGACCCATCGGGCGCGAGCTGTCGGTACCAGGCCCGGATGTGCTGGATGCGGATGAGGTAGCGGACGTTCTCCACGCTGGTGGCCACCATTCGGACGAACGTGAACAGGCCAAGCATCAGCAGGGCGGGCAGGACGACGGCGACGAAGGTGGGAAATCTGCGTTGGTCACCGGCGACGAACCCGAGCGCTATCAGCCCGCTGGAGAGCGTGCCGAGGTAGATCGCAGCGCGCCCGTTGGCCTCCGAGATCGTGGCGCCGCGGGCCGTCTGCAGGACGAAATGCTCCGTCGTCAATACCGTGAGCAGTTGGGGATCTACCCGATCGCGTTGAGGCGCTGTTCCATCGTCTCCTGCCATGTGATCTTCGTACCGTGTGCAGCACAGAATCGGCAATGACAAATCTCGCGCTGCCTGAGGGGCACGGCCGCGCTCGCCAGAACCAGGACCCGCCCGTTCGGGAATCACGCTCCTATGTGGACAGCGGCGTTCTGTTGGCTGTCAGGTGTTTTTCACCTTGACGGCGCCGACCTCGGTCTTGATCTGGATCCGGTGTGCCGACGCCGCGTCGCGCTGTACCGACACATCGGAAGCTCCGACACCGGTGGCGACGTCGACCGCATACGCGGTACCGCTGGGCAGCCGCACGTCGACGGCGCCGAGTTGGGTGGAAACCTTGACCGACGTCGGCGGCTCAACGAACTCCAGCGACGTCGCGCCCGCCTGCGTCGTAACCGTCACCTCGTCACCGGCCAGGCGGTTGGCCTCCACCACACCAGCGTCGGTGGTCACCGTGACGTTGCCGGTCAGACCGTTCACCTTCACGGCGCCGGCCTTGGTCGTCACGGTCACCGTCGTCGCGGAGGGCACCCGGACCCGGAACTCGACGTCGCAGCGCCCTTCATCGTTCTGGCAGCCGGTGTCGCTGAGCCGCAGCGTCGCCCCGTCCAGCCGGTGCGAGGTGCCCGGCCGGTCGTCGGCGTAGCGGTAGATCTCCGTGACGGTGACCGGCCCCTCGCCGCCCTCGACCGTGACCACGGCTGCCTTGCCGTCGACGGTCAGGGCCGTCACCTGCTCGCTGATCTCGTACGACTGCTCGTCGGTCGTCGTCCGGCCCGCCGAGCAGGCCGCCATCGCACCGAGCGCCACGGCCATCACGGCTGAGACGGCTACTTTACGCATGATCATGAGTGCACCTCTTCCAGGTGGGTGTTGGGCCCGTCGGGCGTGATGCGACCTGTGCTGGCGGCGTCCGACACGATCAGCTCACCGCATCAGGTTGCCGGGCAGAAGGGGGCTGACCTGCCGACCGAGGGGCCGGGTTTCTGGTGTATCCGGACTGGTGGTCCTATGTGGACAGCGGCCGAGAGGTTACCGGTCACACCCCGGGCCGGCTCGCGCGGCGGGTTCGGGCAACCTGCGGGTTGTGTCGGCCGGGATACTGGGCGGGTGTCGCATGAGGTTTTCCGTCACCGGCTGCAGCCCTTCCCGAACGGCGTGTTCCCGGCCGATCTCGGAGCTGTCGTCCAACGTACGGTGCTGAACGGGAGTCAGCCGGCCCGGGTCGTGATCCATGACGGCGACGGCTACTGGCTTGTCGGGGACGGGATCAGCGATCCGAACGAGCCGGGCGCCTGTGTCGTGGCCTGCATTGCCCACGTCGCTGATGCCGACCCGGCCGTGGCGACGCTCGCGACCCTGCCGGCCGGTCAGATAGCCGAACGCGATGATCCCGGCGCCCCATGGCGTATCGCCAAGCACGAGTATTCGGACGAATAGTAAGAACTCCTAACTCTTGTGGTCTGGACGCGGCGCCAGCAGATGAGGGCGCAGCCGAGTTCGAGGAAGGCTTCCCGGGTGTCGTCGCGGATCTCCCAGCGGATGCGCAGGCGGCGGAACCAGTGCAGCAGGGCGAAGCCCTGCTCCACCCGCAGCGCACCCCGCCCCGGCGCCGCTCCGTACGGATACGGACCGTTCCAACCGCCGTAGCGTGGGCGGCCAGCGCACTCCAGTCCATGGCCGGAGCGTACGGGGACCACGGACGGTCGCCGCCGGCCCCGCGCGCGGCGCAGCGCCGCGACCGGTGCCGGCGTCGCCGGTGGCGGCCGTGCCGACCGGAGAAACCTCTCAAATGCCCAGGACAGCGATCGTCCACTATGGATGGACTGGCACGACGGTGAGCTCGTCGAGAAGCCCTGCACCCCGATAGCGGCCTATGATGTGACGGTCCTGAAGGTGGCTGACCGAACCGTCCATCGGATGGTGCGAGGTGACGCTATGGCCGTTGAGGATATCGGCGTCGTCGGGCGCTACCGGCTTGGTCGCTCGGTCGGCGCCGGCGGAATGGGTCGGGTGTGGCTGGCGCGCGACGAGATCCTGGGCCGCGACGTTGCGATCAAGGAAATCGCCCTGCCGTTCGGATTGTCCGACAACGACCGGCAGGAACTGCGCCAGCGGACCCTGCGCGAGGCCCGCGCCGCGGCCAGGCTGAACCACCCGAATGTCATCAAAATCTACGACGTGGTCAACGGCGAGGTGCGGCCGTGGATCGTCATGGAGTACGTGCGGTCCCGGTCGCTGCTGGAAATCATCGAGGCGAGCGGGCCGTTGCCGGTCCAGGACGCGGCCCGCGTCGGGATCGCGGTCCTCTCGGCGCTGACCGCGGCCAACCGGGTCGGCGTGCTGCATCGCGACATCAAGCCGAGCAACGTGCTGATCGGTGACGACGGGCGGGTGGTGCTGACCGACTTCGGGTCGGCGATCTACGAGGGGACGGAGGGCGCGGCGATCACCCGTACCGGCGTGATCCTCGGATCGCCGCAGTACATCGCGCCGGAGCGGGCGCGCAGCGGCGTCTGCACGGTCGAATCGGACCTCTGGTCGCTCGGCGCCACCCTGTACGCCGCGGTGGAGGGGCGGGCGCCCTACCACCGGCCGACGCCGATGGCCACTCTGATCGCGTTGGCGACCGAACGGCCGGATCCGCCCACGCGGGCCGGCGCGTTGAAACCCGTATTGACCGGATTGTTGCGGAAGAACCCCAACGCCCGGATGAGCGCCCTCGAGGTCGAGAGGCGGCTCCGGAAGATCACCGGCCAGACGACCGCCGTGACGCTGCCGCGGATCCCCGCGCCGCGCCCGTCACCGGAATCTCCGGCGGCCGCGCCCCTCGAACCGGGCACCGCACGTGGAACGGAGCCGGTGCAGACCGGTCCGACGGCGTCGGCAGGCGGCTCGGGCGGCTGGTCGGGCGGCGGGTCGGGCGGTGGCGGCGGGTCCGGCGTGACGTCCGGCCAGGCGGGCGAGGCGGGCGCGGCCGGCGCGGCCGGCGGCCGCCGGCGGCCGTGGTGGCAGTGGGCGGCGGCCGGCGGGCTCGCGATCCTGCTGATCGCCGTGGGTGCCGTCCTGGTCCGCAACGACGGGCTGCCGGGCAGGTCCGCCGACCCACCGCCCGCTTGGGTTTCGTCGGGTCCCGCGGTTTCCCCCGCGTCGGCCGGATCCGAGACCCCGCCGGCGGGGTTCGTGTGGTGGCACGATCCGAGCGGCTACCAGGTGGCCGTTCCGGCGGGGTGGGACCTGGCGCGGGAGGACGCGACGACGATGCTGTTCAGCGATCCCGCCGCACCGCTGACGCTGCGGGTGCGGGTCCTGAGCGGTTCGAGCCAGGACCCGGAGGCGCTCACCGGCACTGAGGGCGGGCCGCCGCTGCCCGGCTACCAGCGGATCCGGATCGAGCAACTGGCGCAGAACCTCGGTACCGAGTGGGAGTACGCCTTCGACGGCCCGACCGGGCGCATCCACGCCATCGAGCGCGTCTTCGTGGTGGACGGCCGGGGCTACTCGATCCAGTGGCGCACCCCGGACGCGCAGTGGCAGGCCAACCGCGACCGGTTCGCCGTGATCGTCGGCAGCTTCCGGTCAGCCGCCCCGCGCTGATCAGCCCGGCGGAGATGCTGATCAGCCCGGCGGAGGTCAGGCCGGGTCCGCGAAGACGATCACGTTGTCGCGGTAGCTGCCCGCTGTCCGGTCGAACGTGCCGCCGCACGTCACCAGGCGAAGGGCGGGTTGCAGCGTCGGCAGGTACACCAGATCCGTCGGGAACTCGGCCTTCGCGACCCGGGTCACCCCGGTCACCCGGAATGCGCGGCTGCTGCCGTCGGCCCCGTCCACCCAGATTTCGGCGCCGGGGGACAATCGGGACACGTTGAAGAACACGGCGGGCCCCTTGGTGGAGTCGACGTGCCCCAGAATCACCGACGGACCCGGTTGGCCCGGCCGCGGGCCTTCCGAGAACCAGCCCGCGACGTCTGGATTGTCCGGCACCGCGATGGTCCCGTCGGGGTTGCGGCCGAGGGGCTGCAGGGCGGAGTCGACGCCGGCCGCCGGCACCCGCACCCGGACCGGGACCGGGACGGAGGCGTAGTCGCGCGCCGACCGGTAGGAGGCAACCTCCGGCGACGTCAAGGCACCCGGCGGTGCCGGCGGCCCGGCGCGGCGCCCGGACCCGGCGGGCGCCGCCGAGCCGCTGAGCGCGGAGACGAGCAGCGTCACAAGAACGGCGACCAGCGTCGCGCGGGCGCCAACTCCCATCAGCCCTGCACCATGCCGGCCGCGCCGCCGAGGCCCGTGTGCGGTCCGCCGACGGGCAATCGGGACGCGACCGTGGCGCCGAACGCCTGGGCGAGCTGACCGGCGAGGTCGGCCATGTGCTGGTACGTGGCGTACGTGCCGTCGTTGGCCTGCTCGTACTGCTTCGCCCACAACGCGTCGACCTGGGCGAGCAAGTTCTGGTCGTGCATGAGTAGCGCCTTCGCCAGCGTCCGGGACGGCAGCCGCCCGCCGGTGGCCCCGTCGAGGAAGGCGGCGAACTGGCTTTCGAACCCGCCCAGCCGCTTCACCGCGGCATCGCGGCGGTTGCCGTCGCCCGTCACGAGGCCGGTGGTGTAGGAGAAGATCTGGTCGATGTGGTCGCCCCACAGCGACTGGAACCGCGTCGCGGCGGCCGTGCCGAACAGGCTGTCGACGGCGGCGGTGAGATCGTGCGTGTTGCCGTCGACGGCCTGTGCCGCCGACGTGAAGTCCGGGGTGTTGAGCACGGCGGCGCGGGCGGCCGACACGACCAGGACGACGTGCTCGCCGAGCAGCCGGCACAGTTCCGAGCGCAGCCGCCACACCGGGTCGTCGAGGGCCTTGGCCTGGTCGGGTGGGACCAGCGCACCGACGAGGCTGCGACCCATCGCGTAGCTGTGCGTGTACGCCTGCCGGTAGATCCGGTCGGCGGTCGGGTAGTCGTGGCTTGCGTAGGCGTCGGCCTGCCGGAGCAGGTGGTCGACGTGCATGAGTACGGCGTCCTGCGCCGCCTGCGGGCTCAGCCGCCCCTGCGCCGCGGTGGCGAAGAACGCGCCGAGGTTGCGCTCGAACGTCGTCAACCGCGCCGTCGCGCTGTCCTTGACAGCGCCGTCGTTGGTCGACAGGCCGCGCGCGTAGTCGGCCAGCGCGGTGAGGTGACCGGACCACAGGTCGGTGAACTGGGCCGCCGCCGCGGGACCGAACAGCGACCCGACGAGGTCGGCAATCGCGTCGGTGTTCTTTCCGGCCGCGGCGGAGGCGGCCTGGGCGAAGTCCTCCTGGCCCCGCAGCCGTCCCCGCATCAACTCGATGGCCAGCACCGAATGGTGGCCGAGAAGGACCTGCAACTGCAGCGCCGCGTCGGCCGCGGACGTCGGTGCTGCGCGCTGTGCGGCGGCCGGATCGGCGACGGCGTGTCCCAATACGTCGGGTCGAGACGCGCCATGTCCGGAAACATCATGCCCGGATGCGCCGTGACCGGATACGTCATGTCCGGCGGCGGTGTGTCCGGCGGCGGTGTGTCCGTGTCCGGGTACGGCTTTCGCCGGAACCGAGGCCCCGCTCGCCAGCATGACGGTGAGAACCGCCAGACACGTCGCGGCAACGGTGTGCCGTAAAGACGATCGACGATGCTTTCGCATGATAGTCACCGGTGCTTTCACTGTCGGCCGGATCTATCCCGCGTCCCTGCCCCGTCGCGATGCTACGCCGGGCCGGTGCACGCCGCGCGTCGTGCGAACGACGGAACGTCCACAGTCAGCCACCGAAATCGGCGACCGTCATGCCGGCCGGATGGCCAGCCGGCCATTGCACGAGCTCGATCCGGTAGTGCGCCCGCCGCGGTGACGATCGCGAGCGACGATCAGGCCCGACCCCGGCCCGGCGTGGACACACCGTCGACGTAGCGACATTGCCCGTCCGCGCGTTCGAATCGGCTGCGTTCGTGCGCCGCGCCGGACCGGCCGGCGAGCCGATAGTGCGCGCGGAACTCGACCGTGCCGGTGTTGTCGAACAGGCCGCCGCCGTCGACCGACAGGATGTCGAGGCGGGTCCACCGCTGTGCCGGGTCCAGTCGCACCTCGGCCGGCCGCGTCGTGGAATGCCAGGTACGCACCAGGTAGTCCGGCTCCCCGATCGCGAACGCCGAGTATCGGGACCGCATGAGTGCCTCGGCTGTCGGCGCGCCGACCGAACCGTTGTGCAGCGGTCCGCAACACTCCCCGTACACCTGCAGGGATCCACACGGACAACGGGCCGATCCGATCACCGGATCATTATGCGGCGACAGCGGGCCCTTGCTGCCGGGCGGCGAGCGGCGTGGAATCCTGCTGGCATGTGAACGGTCGTCAGAAAGGACTGGATGTGGGTGTGGTCGATTTTCGACTGGACCAGCGTGTCGCTCTCGTCACCGGGGCGGGCAGCGGAATCGGCCGTCGCATTGCGATCGGCCTGGCGCAGGCCGGAGCGGACGTGGGTTGTCTGGATCTGCCCAGCTCGGATCTGGACGGTGTGGTGACCGAGATCGAACAGACCGGCCGCAGGGCGACCGCGGTGCCGGCGGACGTGACCGAAGCGGCCGGCCTTGCCGACGCGGTCGCACACGTCGAGGGCGCGCTCGGCCCGCTGCGCCTGGCCGTCAACAGCGCTGGCATCGCGAGTGCCGCGCCCGCCGAGGACATGTCGCTGGAGCAGTGGCGGCGTGTCATCGACGTCAATGTGACCGGTGTGTTCCTGTCCTGCCAGGCCGAAGCTCGCGCCATGCTCAGGCACGGGCGGGGATCGATCGTGAACATCGCCTCGATGTCTGGTGTCATCGTCAACCGCGGGCTGCTGCAGGCCCACTACAACGCGTCCAAGGCGGCCGTCATCCAGCTGACCAAGAGCCTGGCGATGGAGTGGTGCCGGCGCGGGATCCGGGTCAACTCGATCAGCCCCGGCTACACCGCTACACCGATGAACCTACGCCCCGAGGTGGCCGAACAGGTTCACCGGTTCGAGGCCGACACGCCCTTGGGGCGGATGGCCACCGTCGATGAGCTCGTCGGTCCCGCGGTGTTCTTCCTCAGCGACGCTTCGAGCTTCTGCACCGGCGTCGATCTACTGGTCGATGGAGGATTCACCTGCTGGTAGTGCCGGCGTCGTCTCAGGTCTGAGAGTGCCGCTGGGACGAGTCGCACATCGACGTCCCCGACCTCGACCTCGTACTGCCCGACAACGCCGCCGGCCTCGACCTGTCACAGCACGCCAGCCAACTGGCGGCCCGTCACGGTCGGTGTCGACGGCTCGGCCCGCTGGCCCTTCTGACCGCTGATCTCGGACCCGGCCTCCAACCGCAGCCTCGTGCGGCGACGCGGCCGCGATGCGTGCATGAGGCGTATCGGTGTCGCGGAGCCGGGCTACCTGAATGTTCGCTCGCGGGCGTGGACCCCGCGTTGCTCCGCGTCGACCGAGCCGATGTCCGGCAGACCGATGATGAACTAACTCAGCAGCACCCGCAGCCGCGTACCAGTACGCCTTCGATGGTGCCGCGTACCTCTTGCTCGGGGATCCCGTCCGCGGCCACCCGGTCGACCCGGAGCGCGTAGTTGGCGAGGATCTGAGCGCCGCGCAGCGCCTGGTCGTCGGCCCGGGCGATCGAGCCGCACAGGCGGCCCTGGAGGAAGCCGGGATCGTTGCACCGTTGGCAGTCCATGACCGGCTCGTGGTGGGTTCCGGCGTTGGTGATGCCCGACATCCGTCCGAAGATCAGCGTCCGGCCGGACTCCCAGCGGAAGTCGCCGCTGTGGAAGGCGCGCCCGTCGCCGCTGCGGTCGAAGACGTGCACGAGGTCGACCACCCGGATCACGCCGT
>Ga0105245_10002863_pt1 | contig 15501 bp, 18 predicted proteins | sample KBSM54metaG_FD_81523 | JGI IMG/M metagenome (GOLD analysis project Ga0105245, IMG submission 81523) | Miscanthus rhizosphere microbial communities from Kellogg Biological Station, Michigan, USA - KBS M5-4 metaG | ecosystem: Host-associated > Plants > Roots > Rhizosphere > Soil | place... | reverse complement strand
TGGTGTGCAGCGATGACTCAGGTGCTCGGCCACGAGTGGGTCACACCTGTTGGGCGCGCGATCGGTTGGCCGAGCTCATATCGCTCCCGGGAAGTCTTTCACCGTTCCCTTCACGACCGTCTGCAGTGACCGATATCTCTTGCTTCACGTGGCCTGGGACAACAGCAGGTTGGCGGGCTGACCCCGATCAGTCCCCCGCCGGGGGAGCGGCGGTTCGTGCCCGGGGCCGGCCGCGGGCGGCAAGACGCCTACCTCGAACTCTCCGAACTAGCACCAGATGAGCCTGCCGACCACCGAGAAGCTGTACCCGTCTGGCCGCACCGAGTTACTTCATCAGATGCATCGTCGGCGGCATACCCGCACCTTGGAAGCACGAAATATATAGGGAGAGTGAATATTACGTTCTAGTTGACATAGTAAATTGTCGGTGCACGAAATATGTTGTGCAGCAAACGGATAACTGCAACGTGCATCTTCCTGTCGGTGTCCTTTTGCAAATTATCGCTGACTCTTTGACGATTTCGATGAACATCGGCTGCAGACCAGCTCCGATCGCGAGTGCCGGGCCGATCTCGGCGCGACGGCCTGGCTGGCCCCGCCAACAGTCTCGCTGGTTAGTGCGCTCAGATCCGGCCGTGGTCGACTATCGCATTGACCACACGCACGGCCTGGTCGCCAAGTCCCTCTCCGGTGACCCGCACATCGATGACGATGTCGCCAGCGGCTCGCATCGCGTGCACAGTGCCCCAGCCTTTGTACGACTGCGATTGGCAGTCCGTGACTTGGTCCGCACCGACGGCGTGCGGCACGTCGATGGTGAACGTCCGCGGCGGACGGCCGGCGGATGTGATGGTCAGCACCTCGTCGGAACAGCGCTGCCAGGTACCCGCGGTGGACGCGACGAAGTCACGGGCGTGTGCGGCGGTGTCGAAGGCCACCACCGCCTCGTCGACCTCGGTGCCGGTCTTATCGTTGGTGAACAGCGTCCCGCGCATCTCGCCGCTGCGGGTGCCCTGGTATACCGACACCATCGCGTTTCCGCTGACCGCCAGGCAGTCCGCGGGCGAGTAGGAATACCCGGCGGGCCATTGTTCGAGCGCGCGGTAGGTGTGGGTGGCCGTGAGCGGTGGCGGACCCATTATCGCGTTGACGGCGGACTCGTCGAGGAGCATGTCGTCGAGCCGAGAAACGACCGTGGCGTCATGTGCGGGTGTGGGTGCGCAAGCGGCCAGCAGCAGCGCCACCCCGAGCAGCGCGACACCCATCCGCAGACTCATGCACCAACTGTCGCAGATTCAGCGGGTCTTCTTGGCTGACCTTCACGATTGGCCATGTCGGGGAGATTTCCTGTTAGACATTCGTCCGACGAGCCCTCGCCGGGGCGGTCGCCGCCGCCCTGCCGGGATCCAGCCGGTCAGTCGTGCCTCAGGCGGCGTCGATCGGGCCCGACTGAAATGCCCTGGACGGCAGTGATCGTGTTTACGCACGTCACCAGTGCTGTCGGCGCCTCGATCCGGTAGCTCATCAATGTGCTGGTGTTAGCGGGTTTTGGTGGGTGTCGGACATACTGCGGGGCATGTGACCGGGCGGTCTGGTAGCCCAGGTGGGCCAGGTTCTCGGTGATGCTCGGAGCTTGTGGTGTGTGGTGAACGGTGGCCTCGAAAGGAGGTCCGGACGACCCGGGTTGCGCTGGGGCAGTTACGGAGGTGTGGACACCGTGTGGTGGCAATGGATGGCGTGAATGTGGTGAAGCCATCGGGATATTCGGTTGGAAAATGAATCTGGGAGGGAAACCTGCGGGGGCGGTGCGACGATTTGACAACGATGGTGGCGAACGCGAGGTTTGCGCCGCCGTGGGGTCGGTCCGATCCTGCAACCGGGGGCCGTAGGAGCCGGTGCGCCGGCCACGGGCGCACCGGGTCGGTCTACGATCTGCACCTTCTGCCGACGCGGGGCATAGGACGTCGAACGTCAGCATGGAAAACGAACCAGCATGGAAAAGGGTGGGGCTGCTCGTTGCCGCGGCGCGCCCGCATATTCGTGGTGGACAAAAGCGGCGCGAGTGTTAGCGCCGCTTGGCCAGGCAGTCGTCGGTTCGCCACTATGGCCCAGATTGAGTCCAAACACGACGTGCGCCGCAAGGTGCGGGATGCCCAGACTCAGGTGAACCGCGAGCGGCTGAAACGAGAAACCCGACAACCGGGATAGACATGGTGGCCTTCCTGGTCGCCGAGCAGAAGCTCAGCGCGGTCAGCGAGTGGGAAGCAGAACGGCATTCCCAGGTCCGGCTGGAAGCGGACCAACGTCGCGCGGAGCAGCGCCTGGAAGGTGCGCGTGCGTTGGCGCGGATGCGCGATCGCGGTGAGACCGTGGCCGACATCGCTCAGCTCGGCGGCTGCAGCGTGAAACTCGTCTCGGAGAATGGTTCGCGAACATTAGGTTCCGACAGTGCGGCCGCCATGTCGTAGGTTTCGCGGGCGCACGAGGCGGTGTCGGCGAAGACTCGGCGGTCGAGGTCGAATCATCAACGGCCGCAGCCGGTGCGTGGCTGCCTCGATGCCCCTGGTCCCATTAAGACGAGGGTTGACCCATGAGGAAGTCGCTTCATTAGTAAGGCGATAGTTATTGCGAGAGGGGGATTTCCGGATGGAGATGGACTTCGCGGCGGGGGTCTGCGGGTGGGCGATCCGATACGGATCAGGCTTCGACCAAGTCGGCATCCGCCACACCAACGCGCTCGCGTGCTGTTGGTGGTGGCCTGGCGGGACTGCCCTTTGTGACGGCGACTTATCGACTTCATGGTTCATGTCTGCTGCATGGTTCCGTCCCGCAGGTAACGCACATGCCAGGACAGGGCCTCGTCGAGCAGGTGCGGGGTGTGCTGGCCGCCCGTGGTGGCCATGGCTCGGTCTAGGTAGTCCTGCAGTGCGGGCCGGTAGTCCGGGTGCGCGCAGTGGTCGATGATTTCTTGCGCGCGGCGTCGTGGCGGGAGGCCGCGGAGATCGGCGAGTCCCTGCTCGGTGACGATGACGTGCACGTCGTGTTCGGTGTGGTCGACGTGGCTGACCATCGGCACGATGCAGGAGATCAACCCGCCTTTCGCGGTGGACGGGGTGACGAACATCGATATATAGGCGTTGCGGGCGAAGTCGCCGGAGCCGCCGATGCCGTTTTGGATGCTCGAACCCATCAGGTGGGTGGAGTTGACGTTGCCGTAGATGTCGGCCTCGATCATGCCGTTCATCGCGAGGCAGCCCAGCCGGCGGATCACCTCAGGGTGGTTGCTGATCTCCTGCGGGCGCAGGATGATCCGGTGGCGATAGTCGGCGATATTGTCCATAAATTCGCGGATGCCGTCTTCGCTGAGTGAGAACGCGGTTGCCGAGGCGATGCTCAACGTCCCCGAGCGCAACATTTGCAGCATGCCGTCCTGAATCACCTCGGTGTACGCGGTCAGCGGCCGGAACGGTCCTTCATCCAGTCCGGCCAGCACGGCATTCGCGATATTGCCCACTCCAGACTGCAGCGGCAGCAACGTCGCCGGCAGCCGGCCACGCGTCACCTGTCCCGACAGGAAGTCCACCACCCGCTCGGCGATCAGCCCCGAGACGGTGTCGGGCGGCTTGAAAGGCGAGTTCCGGTCGGGGCTGTGGGTCGGCACGACGCCCACGATCTTCTCCGGCGGGCAGCGGAAATACGGCACGCCGATCCGGTCGGCGGGCCGCTCGATCTGGATCGGTTTGCGGTCCGGGGGCAGCGCTGTGCCGTAATAGATGTCGTGCATTCCCTCCAGTTCGATCGGCTGCCAGGAGTTCACCTCGAGGATGACCCTTTCGGCCTGATCGATCCACGTCTTGTTGTTGCCGACCGACGAAGACGGGATCAGGTCGCCGTCGTCGGTGATGCCGGCGACCTCGACGAGGGCGATGTCCAAGTGCCCGAAGTAGCCCTGCCACACCATCTGCGCGACGTGCGAGAGGTGCACATCCAGGTAGTCCATGCGCCCGGCATTGATCTTGGCACGGCTGACCGGGTCGGATTGGTAGGGCATGCGCAGGTCGATGCCGTCGACCGACGCCAACGCTCCGTCGAGTTCGGGTGCGGTGGAGGCTCCCGTCCAGACACCGACCTTGAAACGTTCGCCGCGCGCGCTCGCCTCGGTGATCCGGGAAGCCAAAGCAGTCGGGACCGCCTTCGGGTAGCCGGCGCCGGTGAACCCGCTCATCCCGACATTGGAGCCGGGCTCGATCAGCGCTGCGGCCTCCTCGGCCGACATCACCTTGTCGGCCAGGCCTCTATGCCGGATGTGCGAGAGATCCGTCATCGTCCCAAACCGCCTTCGCCGAATCGAGCAACACGATGGTCGACAGTCCGGTCAGGCCCCGCGGTTCAGGCACGGCGATACTTCCGTCGTCCACGGGCAGGTCCCGCATCGGTGCCGTCGCCCCGATCGTGACTCTAGCCACGAAGGCAAACCCTGACCAGGACCCCAGCACCATAACAAGGCCAACCGAACCGCCGCGGCCCCACGCCAACCGCGCACAGCAGCCCAACGGCCCAACACCCTCCTGTGGAACGCTGACACCGGCCAAGCCGTCGGCGCGACGGCGTATTCGGTCCAGTGACGGACAAAGCGGTCCGGCAGTTCCAGCGCGATAGCGACCTCGACGGCATCAAACTTCTGCGAATCGTCGACCCGGATCGGGCCTCGTGGTGTTGACGCCGACCGGAACAATTTGAAGCAAGGAACAGTATCGCCGGCGTATGGCAATAGGTACGAAACGACGGCGAGCCGCGTCAGCCCACCAGGCTCTGGGCCGCATGTAGCGCGTCCTCCAACGCCGCTTCAGGTTGCCAAGCCGACGGTCGACCTGCGACGGATTCTGGCGGATGGACGCGATCGCGGGCGTAACCAGCGCCGCCACGCGTCCGCTGACCCGCGGATATTTGTGGCCAGCACCGGGATCGAACCGTGCCCTGCCGCTTTTTACATGGAATTGATTGCGGCACAGAGTCTTTCGCGCTGATCAGGCGGGACCAGCTGGACGAGCGAGCCAGGATAGCCAGCACCTGGCGCAGGCCAGCAACCCGTCCCGAACGGAGGCGCGGACAAATTGCACGCACGCGTCGCATCCCGGGGGGTCTGTCCGCCCAGGCTCAAGGCGCTTCGGGACACAGGTTGTACCTTTTTGCGTACGAACTCATTCCAGCGAACCCCATGCCGCAGATCGGACGCCCGAACGTTGGCAAGACGTTGCGAAAGCCGTTGCCGACCGGGTCGGTCGAACGCGGCCGTGCGATCATCCCGACAGCGGTGCTGGCCGGCCCTGCGCTCCGACGAGCCGTTCCGCGCCAACGTTGGCGATGTTCGCCCGACCGACTAGCGATGGCGCCGTCGTCATCCATCTGCGCGGCAAGGATGGAAAGACCGTCGGATTCCGGTGAAGGCGCTGCTCGTTCAGCTACCTCGACCCTCGGTTGCGCGCTTCGCGGCCGCTGCCAAGCGCCGCTCCACCTGGAGACTCACCGCCAGGCCCCAACCGCGCCGTTGTTCGTTGGAGCTGACGGAGACCGAATCATCCGCGGCACAATGCAATACCCGGTCCTGCGTGCCTTCCGTCGCGGCGGCTTCGACAGCGAGGGGCCAAAAGTGCGCTCGTGCACGGGCTGCGACACACCTGGAGCCCGAGGCGCCGCCGGCTCGGCTCTTGGCTGAGGGCATGAAATCCTGCCCGCGCGCGGCAGGACATGCTGGCGGGCAGGGTGCTTCGCCGCGATATCCCGCGATATTAAATTAGAACAACGATCGCGGCGCGAAGCTCCGCCAGGAGACAAGGCAGAAGCCGTCCCCCATGTCGCTGCGACGACGGCACACCTCTGGTCTGCACTCGCTATCCGCCAACATGCTTACCCTAGGACACTAGCGTTATCTGGTGCATTCCGTCGGCGTCGGCCTATGCGCTGTGGCTGCGGCCGGCGCGCTGGCCAGCAGCGGATGCGCCGGCGATCACCCCGTCGGCGCGTCCAGACCATTCCCCGCCGTCACCGGACGCGGCCCGTGCGCGATCACCAAAGAAACCGACGTGTTGGCCACGAACCGACCGCGGGTGGCTGCGTACGGACGGCCGACGTCACGGATACGCGCGGCGGCCCCTAGTCGCCCGACTCGTACTTGAACGAGATCGACAGCCGGACCCGAAAACCGGTGATCCGTCCCTCCTCGATGACCACGTCCTGCCGGACCACCTCGGCCACCCGCAGGTCCCGAACGGTGTTGGCCGCAGTCTCGACCGCACTGCGAGCGGCCGCCTCCCACGACTCGCTGCTGACCCCGATCACCTCGGTCACCCGGTACACGCTGTCTGGCATGGCTTCCTCCGATCGGTTTACGCTCGATGAACCGCCAGCGTATCGCTCGCGATCCTGTTTCCGTCGGTCTTCAGTCACGCCTTCCGCTGAGCGCCGTCGGCCGGCCTCGGCGGCCCGCTTCACCGAACACATGATTGACGCCGCCGCGAGACGACCTCGTCACAGAAGAAAGATCTCAGTAAAACCGGAATGCGGACATCGGCCACGATCGGACGGTGTATTCTGAGTCGCCCCCGGCACGCTGAGCTGATCGCGCAGGTTCGCGAGACCGGCGCCCGGATCAGGCTGATCTCCGACGGCGCCGGGGCCATCGCCGTGGCGCGCCCGGAATCGGGCACCGACCTGCTGATCGGAACCGGTGGAACGCCGGAAGGCACCATCGCCGCGGCCGCGATGCGCTGCATGGGCGGAGCGCTGCAAGCGCGTCTGGCGGCCCATGGGGATATATTCACGCAGTCAAACCCGAAGCGGCACTTGCTGAACTGCGCGTTGACTCGCTGCGAGAAGCGGCGACATTATTCACGCCTAGCGACAAGGGAGCCGGTCTGCCCGGTCAGAGTGTTGTCCCCCCAGCGGGGGACTGGCGTCGCAAGGTAGAACCGTGATTGGGGCGACCGTCGCCAACCGTCGCCGACGGCGACGTCTCCTGACCCATTGGGAGTGGACTCATCAAGCGAGTCGGTCTTGCTTGGCTCCGCCTGCCTCGCTCACCGCGGCGGAGGCGAAGGCGCAGGCTGTGCGTGACCCATGGGAGGCCCCAAAAGTACACAAGGCGGGACAATCTGGTCATCGAAGCAGCACCATCTGGAGAGGCCAACACTACTGAGAATTGGCGGTCAATCGGTCGAGTGCGACATTGATCGCGACAACTGCCAACCGTACTGAGACCGGACACCGGAGAGCATATCGAATGATGTTGTAGCACAGTGAAATTAGGTGGTAAGGCGCGCCGGACGTGAAGTGCATTGCGGCGCACTGGTGGCTGGTAATAGTGGACGTCAAAGAGGTGCGAGTTCCTACATAGAGGAGAGGGTTGCGATCTAGACTCCGCCGCACCGCCGACGAGCTGATGTATGTCAGAACAGTTATTCATGAATATGACCCGGCGTGTCGGTGGTGGCCGAGTAGGAGGTCGGTTACGGCCCGTTGCAGACGCATGTTTCGGGATCATCGCCCCTGCAGCCGCCCCCACCGAGGTCCGAGCGGTACATGCGCCGCCAATCCGACCGAATCGCGTGGGGATGTGAAGGAGTCCAGAGCGATTCAGGAAGACGAAACGCATTGCGACTGCGCTCGTCATCCCGCAAGGTACACAGGACGGTGGTCCGGTTGCCCTGACAGGCGTCTGCGACTTGGGCCCGCGCTGTAGTCCCCGAGCAGCCTGGCTGCGGGCGGCGCCTCAGTGATCGACGGCGCCGTTGCGCGGAGAGACGGTTGGCAGATCCTGAGATTCGGCCGCTTCGAGCAGCCGTCGGTCGTAGACGCAGAAGGCAGTGAGGCTGTGCCGGTGGGCGTGCGCGGTTGCCAGGTGGATCGCATCCAGGGTGCGTAGGTCGGCCGGTGGAATGGTGGCGGCGATCGCCGCGATCGTATCGGTCAAGACCAACGTGTCGATGGTGGATGCAACGGTGCGTGCAGCAGCAGCGGTGGCGGCGGCGCCCGCTCGGGTGGCGGCTCGGATGAGCTCGATGGGGCCTATGGCGCTGGTGGCCAGATGCTCGTCGGGATGGGCGTTGAGCCAATTGATGAGTGCGGGTGATTCCTGTTCGGCCGTAACGAGTTTCACCATAGCCGAAGTGTCGAGGTAGATCACCGCTCGGAGCGTAGCTCATCGAGGATGGGCGTCAGTGGCGGCCCGCTGACAACGTCGTCAGTCCTGAAGTGAGCTCTTGGGGCAGCGGCCGGGATGAGTTGGCCATCGTCGATGAGCTTGTTGCGCGCATTCTCGTTTCGCGTCAGAGGCATGAGTCGGGCGACCGGCTGCCCGCGGTCGGTGATGAGGATGACCTGTCCAGCTTTCGCTTTGGCCACCCATACACTGGCGCGTTGTCGCAGCTCACGGATTCCTATCTTCTCCACGATGCCTAATGTAGCACATCATGTGCTACATTAGGGTTTTACGCTCGAAATCACCTGTAGTTCAGGGACTTCTCAATGTTCGAGCCTACGGTTTCCAGGCATGGACCATTGCGATGTTTCCCAGCTGGCCGAGGAGCTAGCGCAAGTGACCTGCGGGCATCTGCCCTGGAGCGACCAGAGGGTGATCGCCCTGGAGCTAGGCGTCGGCGAGTGCGATCTGGCCCTAGACGACATGGTCCGGGGGGCCGCCCACCGGGCGTGTCCGGTGCCCGGCCACATCATCGCGCGGTTGCACGAGTGGCTGGACGGGTATGACGCCACGGCCTGTGCCGACGAGGCCCAACTGCGCGGCTATGTCAACCAGTTGCGTTGCGCCTAACTCGAGCGCACTCCACTTGCACGTACGGCGACGGCACGCCTCACTTCTACTAAGCATCCTGTGTCCTCGGCCATTCCGGCTGGGGGAAGCCGACTCCGGCCAGAAGCCGCGCGAACCGCCACGGCGGCCGATACGCCCACGATCTGGGCAATGCGTCATAGCCGCGCCCGCTGATCCGGCGCGCCAATAGCGCTGCGCCACAGGCTGCGTCATCACTGTGACGTATTACTGGCAATGCCGGGAAGGCGAAGGGTGGCCGATTACGGGCCACACGCCGGCGGCCGATGCGCACGCGCACAGTTTCACCCGACACCGAGATCCGGACTTGCTGCCAACAGCTCGAGCCGTCAGCTGGGGCAGGTGCTGCACGCCACGGTTTTCGGCGCCAAGCTCCCTAACGCTGACGCCGGCGTTCGACGACGACGTCGGGGAGCTCTACTACACGACGAAGGACTGGACCCACGCGGCCGACTTGTCCAACCAGATGCCCGAGAAACTCCATGAGCTGCAGCGTCTTTGACTCATCGAGGCCACCCGCTGCAACGTCTTGCCGATCGACGACGACACGGCAGGTCGGCTGAATTCTGACTTAGCGGGAAGGCCCACGCTTCAAGGGAAACACCCAGCTGCTCTTCGGCGGCATGGGGCGCCTGTCGGAGAACTGCGTGGTGAACATCAAGAACCAATCGCATGCCGTCATCGCGGAGATCGAGGTACCCGACGCGGGCGCCGAAGGCGTCATCATCGCCCAGGGCGCCAACATCGGCGGGTGGAGCCTGTACGCGGCGTGCAAATCACAATCGCCGAGGCGGCCGAATCCGACGACCACAAGGTGTCGCGGGAGGAAGCCATCCGGATTGTGATCGCGCGGCAGTAAACGCACGTCGGCGACAAGCAGACTCGGCAGGTTGCCAGTCCACCCTACGGCAAGATCTACGTCGGGATGGGTTTGACGGGGCGGCCGCTCCCCATGCAGAAGACGCGGCTGTCCTACTTGGCTGCCCACAGCAGCATCAAAACCTGCCGAATCACGAAATGACCACGATCGCTGGCGATCTGAGCGCAAACGCCATTCCTACAATAACGAATGTTCCTGTAGCGCAGGGCTATTGGTGCACAGCGTTGACTACGCCGGCTATCGGCCAGCGAGTCTCAATGAGATTGTCAAGCGGCGTGTGGTATTGCGGGTTGGTAGCTGGTGTTGTCTCGTTGCGTGGCCCATAGGCCATTGAGGCGCGCCGCCGTGCCATCCTAGTTTGCAGCGGCGTCGCCATCGCCGGCACACTCACCGCGCCTACCGTCGTGATGCCCTCCACAGATGCATGCCCTGCTACGACGCTGGTGGACCCGCAGCCGAATATCGTCGTAATCCCGGAGATACCCGATCAGGCTGGCGGCAGGCCAAGATAGCTCTCATCCGTCGCGGAGGTAAGCGCTCCCAAAACGCGTGAAACATTTGGGAGACTGCGGATCAAGCAGTGTATCGGTAGCGCCGCACAGTCGATTCCCGGCGGCAAAGCCGACCGTCGTGCCCGTCCTCGCGGCCAATGCGCCGCATGCCGGCATTGTCAAGCCGGGCCCACCGATCCGCCGGCGGCGCCGCACCGTCACGTCTTGCCGTTCGGGGGCGATCGCTCAGCCCTTGTCCCGCAGCGAGTATCGGGCCGTCTGTGCGCGGATCAGGCCGTCGCGAAACACAAAAGTGTCGACGCCATCGTCACAGTCGGTTGCCGCCGAATCAGCGGCCCACTCCAGGAACAGCAGGTCGCCATGGAAGATCTGGGTCTTCAGTGTCCAGGATGCGTTCGGCAGATCGGTAAGCAGTTGGGTGAACCCCGCCCGGACACCTTCCTTGCCACGCAGGATCCCGCTGGATGTGATGAAGACCGCGTCATCCGCGTAATCGGCGACGATCTGGTCAAGGTCGCCCGCCCCGAGCGCCTTGACGTGGTGGGCGAATACCTCCTCCGGCGTGCGTGTCATCGCTTCCCTACCTTCCTTCGTCGTACGAATATCATTGAGTTCCAGTACAAATCGCCGCTTATCGTGCTCGTCGCCGGCGCGTCCGGACACTTCTTCGTCCTGCTGTCAGATCCGGCGGGCGAGGACGTACAGCCGCTGCGTGGTCTCGTCGCGCCACTCGTGCGGCCCGCGGAGGTACCATTCGACGTCGGTGAGCCCAGCCGCTTTGACCGCCGCGACGACGGTGACGGGGTCGTGCAGCACGAAGTCCAGTGGCGGCACCTCGATCTCGAACCAGCGGGTCACCCGGCGTACGTCGTCACCCGCGTGCAGCCCCAGCACCAGCAGTGCACCCGGTGCCAGCGGCCGGGCCAGGGCTGCGACGGCGCCGGGCAGCTCGGACGCCGCGAGGTGGATGAGCGAGTACCACCCGAGCACGGCGCCCCAGCCGGCGGCGGCCGCTGGTCGCATCAGCTGCCGCAGGTCGCCCACCTCGAAGCGAACGCCGGGATGCCGCTGGCGCGCCTCGGCGATCATCTCCGGGCTGAGGTCGAGGCCCTGTGCGTCGGCCCCGGCGGCGGCCAGGTGCGCTGTCACGTGCCCCGGGCCGCAGCCGGCATCCATGACCGGCAGATCACGGGCGGCCACGGCGACCTGGTCGAGCAGCCAGCGTTCGAACGGGAGTCTGTCGAGCTCGTCGGACAGCTCACGCGCGTAGCTGCCCGCCACGACGGCGTATGTCGCCCGCACCCGGTTGTCGCGCGCCTCGGGCGAGTCGGCGATGGGAGCCTCACGGTCGACCGCGGGCAACGCGGGTGTCTCCCCCGTCTCGACCGGGCCCAGCAGATGCACCCATCGGTGGTCCTGCTGGCCCGGCCGTCGCTCGAGCTGCTGCACCAGCGGCGGCTCACGCCTGGCCATCCGCTCCAGGCAGGCCTCGACGTCGCTGCGATCGGCGAACGGGTGCAGCCGCTCGGTGCGGGTGCGCAACTCCCCGGGAGCCTGCGGCCCGCGCAGAAGCAGCACGGTGAGCACCGCGCGCTCGTCGTCGGCCAGATCGAGGATCTCCGAGAGGGTCTGGTGGTACTTCAGCGTGCGCCGTCCGGTGTCAGACCACACGATGCGCACCAGACCCTGGTCCTTGAGCGCGCGGGCAACCTGTTCCACCGTCCGCTCGTCGAGCTCCATCACCGGCTCACGGCTGCTGGTCTGGCTGCAGGCGGTGCGCAGGCTGGAGAGCGTGAGCGGGTACGCCGCAGGGACGGTCACCTGCTTCTCCAGCAGGCTGCCCAGGATCCGCTGCTCAACCGGCTCGAGGTCCATGCGCAGACCCTACTTCCACACGGTCCGTGTGGTGGTCGGCTTCATCGCCGCAACGCACCTTCCCGGGCGCCGCGAGTGGGGAACAGTGGTGGCCGTTCAGGTGAGGCGGTCGCAGCACGACTTGCCGTGCCAGCACGTCCGATGAGATGGACTGATTGCGGCCGACCAGCGCACGCAACCATTGATTACCGCATGCGCCCGCCCGTCGTCCGATCGGCACGTTCACCGTCGCGGCAAGTGTTGTCGCCGAAGACGTTTCCGCGCCTGGGCGCCCTGTGATTTGTCGGGGCTACTGAGGTCGTAGATAACCGCAACCTGACGCCACCTGCGCATCATGCACACACTGAAATGCCTTCGGCTCCAATAGAAAATTCTCGGCATCGCGTTAAGGCACAATGGGCGTGACGGACGCCGCCCCGACGCACAGTTTCACCGCCAGCATCGGCAAACACGGTGTCCCGAATCCCCGTCACCCCCCTTGACCGCCACCGCGGTCGCGGTTCTAACCTCCGCTTATGTTCACCGAAATCGAGTACCGGTACTTGAGCTCACACCGGATGGACGATTGGCGAGCATCGGCCCCGACGGCGCACCCCAGATCCATCCTGTGGCGTTCGCAGTCGACCCCGTTGCCGGCTGCATCGAAATTGGCGGTCCTCGGCTGCACGAGATGCACAAGGTCCGGAATATCAGGCGTGATCCTCGGGTGTCGCTCGTGGTCGACGAACCGGCTCCTGAACCTGTCGGGCCGGGCCAGCAGGGCGGTCGGGGGATCGAGATTCGTGGTGCGGCTGCGCTTTCTCAGCGTCGACAGCCCCTTGCGCCCGGCTTCGGCACAGACATTATTCGCATCACGCCGGCGCGCATCGTCGCGTGGAACCTCGACCGACCCGGATACAACTCACGCTTCGTGCCGTAACGCTGGCTTCCACACCGGCGAGGGTTGCCGGTTATTTGATGGTGTAGCCGCCGTCGATGAGCAGATCAGCACCGTTGATCATTGCGGCGGCGTCGGATGCGAGAAAGACTGCCGCAGCGGCGATCTCGTTAGGGTACGCGAAGCGGCCGGTGGGGATGAGCTTCTTGAGCGCGTCACCTGGCGGCCCGTCCCATGCCTTGTGCCCGAGTTCGGTGAGCACCACCGTGGGTGAGATGGTGTTGACCCGCACTCCGCGGCCGGCCCACTCGGCCGCAAGGACCTTGGACAAGCCGACCACGCCGAATTTGGACGCGCAGTAGGCCACGTGCTGATCCAGCGCGACGGTCGCGGCCTGTGAGGCCATGTTGATGATCGCGCCGCGTCCGGCTGTCAGCATCCGGTTACCTACCGTCTGACACATGAGGAAGGTGCCCTTGAGGTTGACGTCGATCGTGGCGTCCCACGCGTCAAGTGACAGTTCTTCTGCGGGCGCCAACATGACAATCCCGGCACTGTTGACGAGGATGTCGATGCGGTCGAGCGTCTTGGCGACCGCGTCGACGGTGGCGGTGACCGATTCGGGGTCGGTGACGTCGCAGCGGAATCCGCGGCTGTCGTCGCCGAGGGCGACGGCGGCGTCGAGTGCGCCGGACTCGTTGAGGTCGACGACCGCGATGCGGGCACCCTTGGCGGCGAAGGCTGCGGCGATGGCGGCGCCTATGCCGGATGCCCCGCCGGTCACCAGGGCCACTCTGCCGTCCAGCCTGAAGTTCAGATCGATTGTGGGTTCAGACATTTCGGTGCCGTCCTGTCTATTCGCGGGGTATGGCCGCTAATCGAGCACCGCCGCGGCGACCTCGGTGTCGGTAACCAGCGATGAAACCAGGCCCGAGCGCAACACGGTACCTGCTCTTGATCGACCCTGACGAGGCATGGACGAGCGCCCTGCCCAAGGGCCTGGGACCCGACGAGCCGGCAGGCACGGCGACGGCGGCCGCCGGCCCACGTCGGGCCTGATCTCATCAGCGGGGGGGCGGTGACCAGCACGCCACATCTGCCACCGACCGACTAGTGAGCAAATTCCTGCGGTGTGGGTGATTTGGTGGTTCTTGACCCGCCGCGGGTATGTCACCGAGCAACCGTACACACGGCCTCGCTCACCCACGTCGGTCGTTGACTACACCACTTAGCTTACGTCGTCGAGGACGAGCCTCCCGACGGGCTGCCGCTGCTCGGCCTGGACCGCGGCGTACCGCTGCCGCGAAGGAGCAGTACGTACAGCGGAGTGCTTCCCGACAAGATCGGCATCTTCGGCGGGCCGATCACGCGACTCGCTGCCGGCGACACCGATCGGCTACGTCGCGAGGTCAGGCACCTCGTGCTCCATGAGATCGCGCATCACTTCGGGATCAGCGACGAGCGGTTGATCGAGCTCGATCGCTACTGACGTGGTGCTGATGCTCCGCCCGAATCTTGCCGTTGCCGGCTGGTCGATGAATACTTCCTGCGGCGAAAATCGTTGCCTAGGCATATGCGGGTGCCAGTTCAGTGGATCAATGTCATTGTCGCTGGCACCAATCCAACATGTGGTCACCCGATGGCCGGTGACAGGTTGGCCTGGGTCTTTTGTAGCAATCTTTCGTACGGTGTCTGGCCACCACGGCCGCGGTGAGGCCGGTGGTAGTTGTAGTAGTCCTCCCATTCCTTGAGTTTCAAGTTCAACGGGCCGGCATCGTCTTCGACGACGCCGTCGAGCAGCCGATAGAACCCCTCGGCGTCGATGCGGTGGGACCGCTCCACTTTTCCGTTGAGCCAAGGTGTGGCCGGCCGGATGTAGACGTGGCCGATGCCCTGGTCAAGAACGTGCCAGTGAAAACTGGACGGGAATTCCGCCCCGTTATCGGTCTGAATCTTTTCGACATGGAACCGCAGCCGCGACAGTTCCCGATTGCGCCCCGGTCGGGAGCGGCGCCCACTAGAGCCCAGGGATTCGCCCAGTCGATCTCTGCGGTTTGAGAATCCCCTGGATGGGGCAGGCTGAGGTCATGGGAAGGCTCATTCGTTGTTCGACAATCCTGACGGCTGCTCTTGCGCCAATCGCCGCCGTGTCGCTAGTGACCCCGGCAGCCGGCTCGGCGCAACCGCTCGATTGCCAGAACGGGGAGTGGTGGGATCCGGTCGCCAACGTGTGTCAACCGCCGGCGGCGCCGGCGCCGCTGGGCTGCCAGAACGGCGACTGGTGGGATCCGGTCGGCAACGTGTGCAGGCCGCCGGTGGTGCCGCTGCCGCCGAACTGCGGGGACGGAGAGTACTGGAATCCGGTTTCCAACGCCTGTCGGCCGCTTGGCCAGGTGTAGTGGTGTGTCCCGTAATTAATTGATGGTTAGTTGGTATGCTGCTGGTATGCGACCGCCCGTTCCGGCTCTGTTGGTGTCTCCGGGACAGCGTGAGGTTCTCGAGACTGTGGCGC
>Ga0105245_10002860_pt1 | contig 15502 bp, 15 predicted proteins | sample KBSM54metaG_FD_81523 | JGI IMG/M metagenome (GOLD analysis project Ga0105245, IMG submission 81523) | Miscanthus rhizosphere microbial communities from Kellogg Biological Station, Michigan, USA - KBS M5-4 metaG | ecosystem: Host-associated > Plants > Roots > Rhizosphere > Soil | place... | reverse complement strand
TCGACAGAACGCGACGACGGGCGCACCTGTGCGCTCGGACCCGAATGTCGGGAACGCCTGGGCCTCGCGCCCTTCCAGGAAAGCAGCGACGGAGAGGAGCTCCGCCGCGGTGACGACGCCTTGACCGCCGCGTCCGTGAATCCGCACCTGGAACATACAGGCACGTTCGCGCGTGCGACCCCAGCTCACATCCGAGCGATCGCGGGTTCGGGCTCCGTACTTGCCCGCACGGCGAGGGCGTTCGCTAGCTCGCTTCCGCCTCGGCCTCCATTCGCGCGAGCCGGATGTAGTAGTCGGCGAACTCGTGCAGGTGGGCGAGCGCGATCTTGCCGGTGACGAGCGGATCGTCGCCCGTCACGTTCGTGGCCGGATCGCGAGTTCCGTGCTCGAGCTCCACGTCCATGCCCGCGCGGAACTGCTCGACGTCGAACGGGCTCGACGCCCAGTCGATCCCGAGCTGCTCGCCGATCGCTCGGGCCTCGTCCCGCGTGAAGGTCTCTCGTGACATCTCTCCTCCGATCTCCCGGTCTACCGATCTACTGGATGGTGGCGGAATCCGTAGTAGGCCGAACGTCGATCCGGGAAGCGTCCGATGGCGGTCCGATCCCGACCGGGGAGCATGAGTGGCAGGGCGTTCAGGACTTTCCGGACTTCCGGAGGTGAAAGGGCATGAACACATATGAGACGATTCGGGTGACCGAGGGGGAGCGACCGGCGCCGGTCCCGTCACTGGAGAGCAAGCGCGTCTTGGATGTGATGCATCCGGGCGTCATGACGTGCCACTCGGGCTCGACGCTGCACGACGTGGCCCGGACGATGGCGACGCACGGTGTGCACTCGGTCGCGATCTGGGGTGACGAAGGCCAGGACTCGATCGGGTTCCTCGGGATGATCTCCGCGCTCGACTTGCTGTCGGCGGTGATGCAGGGTGAGCCTCTCGCAAGCCCGGCGCTCGTTGCCGCACGCCAGGACGTCCACACCGTGCGGGCGAGCGCGCCGCTCGCGGAGGGCGCCCGTCGGATGGCGGAGGAGAGGGTGTCGCACATCATCGTCCTCGCCGACGACCGCGACCGGATCGTCGGCGTGCTGTCGGCGCTCGATGTGACGCGGGCGCTGACGCTGCCGTAGTCCGGCTGCGCGCGCCGTCGGTCGGTCGGCGGTCAGTAGTTCCCCAGGGGCGCGGGTCAGCCGTGACCCCGATGTGGCGCGCCCGCGGTGCGCACGACCATCGAAGCATGTCCACGAGAGCGCCTCCGACGCCGCCCGCACCCACCGACGCAGACGCGCGCGAGCCGGTCGCACTGCTCTATCGCGATCTCCGAACCGGCATCGGAGGGCTGTCGAGCCGTGAAGCGGCACGACGCCTCGTCGCATATGGCCCGAACGTCCTCGAACGCCGGACGCAGACTCGATGGCCGAAGCAGCTCGCCCGTCAGGTGACGCATCCGCTCGCCTTGCTCTTGTGGGCGGCCGCCGTTCTCGCGTTCGTGGCGGGGATGCTTCCTCTCGGGGTCGCGATCGTCGTCGTCGTCGTGCTCAACGCCGGGTTCGCGTTCATGCAGGAAAGCCAGGCAGAGCGGGCGGTCGAGGCGTTGCGACGCTATCTGCCGGTGACGGCCACCGCTTTCCGCGACGGAACGGAGCAAGACGTCGATGCCGAGAGCCTCGTTCCGGGGGACGTCGTCGTGATTCGCGAGGGCGACCGAGTCTCGGCCGACGCCAGGCTGCTCGACGGCGCCGTCGAGGTCGACCTCTCGACCCTGACGGGCGAGTCGCAGCCGGTATACCGCTCGGCCGAGCTCCTGGACACGACGGGGCCCTTGATCGAGGCGCGTGATCTCGTCTTCAGCGGCACGACCTGTCTCGGCGGCGAGGCGCGCGCGCTCGTGTTCGCAACGGGCATGCGAACCGAGCTCGGCCGTATCGCAGCGCTCGCGCAGCGCGACACCGTCGAACAGAGCCCGCTCGAGCTCGAGGTGCGTCGGGTCGCGTGGCTGATCGCGATGGTCGCCGTGGTCGCCGGGCTCGCCTTCCTGCCCGTCGCATGGATCGTCGCCGGCCTCCCTCCGGGTGAGTCCGTCAGCTTCGCGATCGGCCTGATCGTGGCGAACGTTCCGGAGGGCCTGCTGCCGACGATCACACTGTCACTCGCGGTCGGCGTAAGCGCGCTCGCACGGCGCGGCGCTCTGGTCAAGCGGCTTTCCGCGATCGAGACGCTCGGCTCGACGACCGTCATCTGCACGGACAAGACCGGCACGTTGACCGAGAACCGAATGCGCCCGGTCCGCGTCTGGACGCCGCTCGCCGAAATCGACCTGGAGCGCGCAGACAATTCAGCCGCCGCCCTCGCACAGGATCCGGCGCTCGGGCTCCTCGGGAGGGCGATTGCGGCGTCCAGCACCGCCGAGCTCGACGAGTCCGCTGCCGGTAAGTCCCGAGGCGAGGCCACCGAGGTCGGGTTGCTCGAGACTGCGCGAATTCTCGGTGTGGACGTCCGGTCTGCGCTTCGCGAGCACCAGCGTCGGCGGATCTTTCGCTTCGACCCGAAGCTGCGGCTGATGTCCACGGTGGACGAGCGGCAGGACGGCGGCCTCACGGTGCACGCAAAGGGCGCGCCGGAGGAGATTCTCGGGCGGTCGACGCTCATCGGCGGCCCCGACGATCACGCGCCGTTGGACGACGCAACTCGAGCCGCCGTGCTGGAGGTCCTCGAACGGTGGGCGGGAGACGGGCTTCGCGTGCTCGCCGTCGCACGTCGACGGCTCCCGGACGGAGCCGCTCCGCCCGAGAGCCGTGAGAAGGCGGAGCGCGACCTGTGTCTCCTCGGCCTCGTCGGGCTCTTCGATCCTCCACGGCCCGGCGTGGCCGAGGCCGTCGAGCGGTGTCACCGGGCAGGGATCCGGATCATCGTCGTCACCGGCGACTACGGGAAGACGGCGCTCGAGATCGCCAGGCGAATCGGAGTTGCCCGGCAAGGCGGGCTCGTCGTCACGGGTCCGGAGCTCGACGAGATGACCGAGGACGAGCTCGACACGCTGCTGGGCCAGAGCGAGGAGCTCATCTTCGCGCGCACCTCACCCGAGGCGAAGCTGCGCATCGCCGACGCGCTGCGCTCGGAGGGTCACATCGTCGCGATGACAGGCGACGGCGTGAACGATGCCCCCGCGCTTCGGACGGCCGACATCGGCGTCGCCATGGGGCAGTCGGGCACCGACGTCGCGCGCGAGGCCTCCACCATGGTGCTCACGGACGACGACTTCTCGACGATCGTCGCCGCGGTCGCGGCGGGCAGGCGCGTGTTCGAGAACGTTCGGAAGTTCATCTTCTACATCTTCGCCCACGCGACCCCCGAGCTCGTCCCGTTTCTGGTGTTCGCGCTCTCGGGCGGCGCCGTGCCCCTGCCTCTGACCGTCATGCAGATCCTGGCGATCGACCTCGGCACGGAGATCGTCCCTGCACTCGCACTCGGACGAGAGTCCGCAGAGGCGGGCATCATGGAGCGCCGGCCGCGACCGCGCACCGAGAGTGTGATCCGACGTGCGATGCTCGTGCGGGCGTGGCTCTTCGTCGGCGGAATCGAAGCCCTCCTGGTGATGAGCGGCTTCTTCTTCGTCCTCCTGCGAGCGGGTTGGGGCTCGGGCGATCCGGTGGCCGCCGGTGACCCCTTGCACGACGCCTACGTCGCCGCGACCACGATGACGTTCGCCGGGATCGTCGCGTGCCAGATAGGAACGGCTGTCGCGGCCCGCACCGAGCACGCCTCGCTTCGCTCGATCGGGCTTTTCTCGAACCGGCTCCTCCTCTGGGGAATCGCGTTCGAGCTCGTGTTCGCCGCGGCCGTCATCTACCTTCCGGCGCTGCGTCCGATCTTCCACACGGCCCCGCTGGGGCCGGCCGAGCTCCTGTTCCTCCTGCCCTTCCCCTTCGTGGTCTGGGGTGCGGACGAGATGTGGCGCTGGCGTCGCCGAAGGTGCCGCACGACGCGGGGCGGAGCGGCGACCGTTCTTGGCGGCGGCTCACCCGAGCCGATCGGTCCGTAGTCGGCCGGAGCGCGATACCCGGTCAGCGCCGAGCGGTCAGCGCTCGCCGAGGATCGCGGCTACGTCGAGCGTCGAAACGACCCCGATCGGCCGTCGGGCGGCATCCACGACCACCAGGTGCGCCGTCCCGTGCTCGGTCATCAGCTGCGCCGCACGTTGCAGGGTCTCGTCCGGCCCGACCGTCAGCACCTCGGTTGCGGCCGTGGCTCCGGCCCTCTGGTCGGCGAGATCGCGGACACTCGCGGCAGCAGCGAGGTCGAGGTCGGAGACGATTCCCCACAGAGCGCCGGCCTCATCGGGTGCGTCCGTGACGACGACGCAGTGGACGCGGCGACGGGCCATCAGCTTCGCCACCTCGGCCAGCGATTCGTCACGACGGCAGGTGATGACGCCGTTGGTCATGGCGTGGGAGACCCGCACCCGCGCCGATGTCGGTCCTGCTGCGCCGGTGCTCGAGCGTGTCGTCGTCGCGTCCATCTGGCCCTCGTTGTCTGCGTCTGCGGAGTCCAAGGATCGCTCCGTATACCGACTCCCGCCTCCGCGGCAGCCCGCTCGATCTATGCGGGGAACTACGGCTCGGCCTGGGTGATCCGCGAAATCCCCGAGGGACGGTCAGGTGCGACCACGATGGCTCGTTGCATCTCCGACGCGAAGATTCGGTCGATGACCACCGAGCCGAGCACGAAACGATCCGCACAAGTGTCCCGGGCCCGACCCGGCGACTGGGTCGTCGTCCATCGGCACACGGTGGGAGACCAGGAGCGATCCGGTCTCATCCTCGAGGTGCTCGGCACGCCGGGTCACGAGCACTACCGCGTCCGCTGGGACGAGGAGCACGAATCGATCTTCTATCCCGGCGCCGACGCCACGATTCGAAGAGAGGCGCCGAGATGACACTCGTCTGGTTCGTCGTCTGGCTGATCGCGAACGTCGTCGGCGACGATGCGCCCCTCACGTTCGACCCGGTGAACTGGTGGGCCGGGACGTTGCTGCTCGCAATTGCCCTCGACCTCGGCCGGCAGCACGCGCCGCCCTTCAGTCCCAAGCGCCCGCCCGCCGCGTAGCGCGCGTGCACTCGCCCGGCCAGCCTCATGAGCGGTGGAGGCGACCCGCGGAACGGTTCCCCGCCGGGGTTCCGTCAGACTTGGGCGCATGTCGGAGAACGGCAAAGTCGACGTCGTTTCGCTCGACCCGCGCCGCCTCTCCCCGATCATCGGGGAGCCGCGCCTCGCGGCGCTCCTACTGGCCGCTTCCGAGCTCCGGCAGGTGATTGGCGGCCGGCACGTCGTCAACGTCAACTCGACCGCGAGGGGTGGCGGGGTCGCCGAGATGCTCGGAACGCTGCTCGGGTACTCGCGCGGGCTCGGGATCGAGGTGGACTGGGTCGTGATCTCCGGCGACGCCGAGTTCTTCACGATCACGAAGCGACTCCACAACGGCCTGTACGGGTCACCGGGCGACGGCGGTGAGCTCGGGGCCGCGCAGCGTGCGCACCCGACCGGATCACAGCGGAGAACCTCGAAGAGTTGCGCCGCACCGTGCGGAGCGGCGACGTCGTGCTCGTCCATGACCCGCAGCCGGCCGGCCTCGTCGCGCCGCTCGTCGAGCTCGGTGCCCGGGTGGTCTGGCGGTGCCACGTCGGCTATGACGGGTCGAACGAGTGGACCGACCGCGCCTGGGAGTTCGTCAGGCCGTACGTCGAGGTCGCGCATGCGCACGTCTTCTCGCGCACCGTGTTCGCTCCGAGCTGGATCGACCGCGGCTCGCTGCACGTGATCCCTCCCTCGATCGATCCATTCGCACCCAAGAACCGCGACCTGACCATGTATGAGGTGCTCGCCCTGATTACGGCGGCCGGACTGGTCGCTCCCGACGGCATCGCGCCCGACGACCGTGTGCGGAGCCCGGCGCAGGTCGTCCGCGAGGGGGCGCCCGCCGACCCGAAGACGCCTCTAGTCGTCCAGGTCTCGCGCTGGGACCGGATCAAGGACATGGGCGGCGTGCTCGAGGGTTTCGTCCGGTATGTCGGCGTGGAGGACGTGCGGCTCGCGCTGGTCGGTCCTTCCGTGAGCGGCGTGTCGGACGATCCAGAGGGGCAGCAGCTCTGGGACGAGACCGCGGCCGCCTGGCGGGCGCTCGGCAGGGACCTTCGCGCGCGTATCGACCTCGCAGCCGTCCCGATGGAGGATCCGATCGAGAACGCGCTCGTGATCAACGCGCTCCAGCGGCATGCATCGATCGTCGTCCAGAAGAGCCTCGCAGAGGGGTTCGGGCTCACCGTGGCAGAAGCGATGTGGAAGGGTCGACCCGTCGTCGCGAGTGCGGTCGGAGGGATCGTCGACCAGATCGTCGACGGCGAGACCGGCGTCCTAGTTCACGATCCGCGCGACCTCGAGAGCTTCGGTGCCGCGATCGAGCGCCTGCTCCACGATCCGCTCGAGGCAGAGCGCCTGGGCCGCAACGCGCGAAGTCACGTCGAGCGCCACTTCCTCGGCGACCGGCATCTCCTCGAGTATGGGGCCCTCATCACCGAGCTCCTGGCCGGCGAGTAGCGATCTCGCGGCTGCAAGAGGCGCGCTATGTCTGGATCGAGCTCGAAGCCGACCGAGGAGCTCATGGCTGACTCCGGACTGGAGTATCTCACTCCAGCACGTTCAGAGGCCCAGCCCGATCGCCATTGGGATGATCTCCCTCTGGACGACGTCACGCAGGCCGACCATTCCGACCGCCCGCTCATCCTCGACGACGGGGAGGTGGTGGATGCGGTGCGCGGCCATCATGACCTTTGCCGCCTCGAGCGTGTCGTCCGCGTTGACCGAGAGCGGGTCGGCGGTCATCCACTGCCGAGCGCGCGCTTCGCTCGAGTGCACTCGGCCAGCGAGCGCCCGAAGCATGTCGCGCGACGTAAGGATGCCGATCAGCCGACCGAACTCGACGACGAGCGCCGACCCTCTGTCGAGCTCCGACATGCGCTCGGCGATCTCGCCCAGCGTGTCCTCGGGAGCCACCAGCAGAGGCTCGCGCTCCATGACGTCCCCGACCGTCGGCGTGCCGGGCTCGGGATGACCCTCCTCCAGGAATCGGCGCACCAGCCGATCGCGCCGCTCCGGGACGCTGTCGGAGTCCAGCGCGACATCGACCGGCAGCCCGTTCTCGGGTGACCGCTCCGTCTCCACCGGCGCCCCCGAAAGCCGGGAGAGGAAGGGCGCGAGATAACGACCGACGATCTTCGCGGGGGGCCACCAGAGCGGCTCCTCGCTCACCTCGGACCGCTCATCATTCTCGGCAAGCTCGCCGCGGAGATAACGCGGCCCGTCGCCCGTCAGCAGCACGCCTCGCAGCACCGGACGGAACGGCCGCGGCTCGACTCCGATGCCTGCGGCGGCGGCGATCGCCTCCGCGGCTGCATCCGCCTGCTGCGCGGCGATTCCTCCTTGCTTGACCGCAAACGACGTGACGTCACCGGCTGCGTAGACGTCCGACAGACCCACGACGCGACTGTGGGAATCGACCGGGATGAAGCCATCGAAGGTCTGGGAGATACCGCCGATTCGCGTGCCTTGCAGACGCGGCAGCGCCACGACGCGGTCGGCGGCCAGAACGGCTCCGTCGACGAGAAGAAGCTCGCCGTCGCGGGCTTCTGCGGCGTACGACCCGGTGTGGACGCCGACTCCTCGCGCCTCGAGCAGCATGCGCGCCGCGCCACTGGCCGCCTTGCCGAAGAGCTGCAGCGGCTCGTCCTCGGGAGTGACGAGGAGGACGTCCAGATCCACGCCGCGATCCGACGCCCACCCGGCAGTCATCAGCGCGAGCTCGTAGGCGGGAAGGCTCCAGGCGGCACCGAACGGTACGACAAAGGCGATGCGGCGGACAATGCCGTCACCGATCTCGCCGAGTAGCTTCACGATCAGCCCCGTATCCGCCGGCCCGCGGAACGTCAGCGCACCGTTGACAGCCTGCACGGGAACGGCGCCACACGCGATCAGGAGCATCGAATACTCCATGGCGCCGCCCGGCTTCGTGTAGGCGATGCGGCGCGCGGAGTCCACGGACACGAGACGGCCGGGGGTACTGATGGCCCCTGCTTGCGCTGCGAGGGTCGAGATCTCGAAGCTGCTCACGCGACCGAGTGCGAACGGCTCGGCCACGGCCGCAGGCCGGTACCAGAAGCGAGGCTCGGGTGCGAGAAGCTGGACATCCAGACGATCGTCGTCGAACGATTGCAGGGCGAGCGCAGCTTCAAGCGCAGCTACACCTCCGCCGGCGATCAATACGTTCACCTTCTCGGCGTTCACGGCGTCCTCCTCTTTGGGTCGTGGCCGTGCCTGTGCGCGACGCCCGCTGACCGTCGGCCGTTCACGCGACCGTCCCCGTGGACGGCGAAAATGCGGCCGCCGGGACGGTGAGCCCCAGTGTTTCCAGGAGCGCCGCCTCGGCGGGGGCAGGACCACCCCTGGCCCAGACCACCGTGCCGTACATGGCGACCTCCAGTCCCTCTGTGGCGTCGATCGTGCGCCTTCAAGGTGCGCCGTACAGGCGCCGAATGCTTCGGTGGAAGGCCCGAATCTCGGGCCGGGAAACTACGGGTCGTAGCACGCATCGTGCGCGTCCGCTCGACCGCGAAGCCGGAAGCGACGCAGGGAACGGTCCCGAATCGAGACCCGCTGGATCGGCACCACGCGTGCGCGCGAAGATCACGAACACACCGCGCGGGTCTTGGACTCGTCGGCGGATCTAGGCGCGGCGGCTATCGAGCTGCTCGATTGCGACGAGCGCAATCCCTACGGTAATCACGGGGATCGCAATCGCGGCGCTCATCGCGTCGGCAAGCATCAAGACAGCGCTTCCGAGCGTCAGAACGACCGCAAACGCGAGAACGACGAGGTCAGCAGTGCCCGTCAGCCGCGGTCCGTGATGCGGCGTCAGTTCATGCCGATGCTGCACAGTGACCACCTCCTTTGTTTCAAACGTACGCGTGGGCGAACGCACTGGCATCCGGGTAACCCCTGAGTGCGGTGCGGACGATGCGCAGTGGCCATCACCGACATTCCTGCCCGGAACCGCAGCCGCCTCGCAGCCAGGCGCTGTTGGCTCGACCAAGCCGTTCGCCCCTGCCGTACAGGCCGCGAACTGCGCCTGCGGTGTTGTCTCGGTGTGGTCGCCGATTTGTTGTCCGATCAGGCTGAGCTGAAGGACAGTGGTCAGATTTCGTGCGGGGCGTGGGGTCGGCAGGAGGCGCGACCCCTCCCGCCGACCGCGTCCTCAGCTCGTCGCCGGAACGAAGTACGGATAGACGGCGACGCCAGTCACGACGTCACCGACGTGGTCGACCCAGGTCCCGGAGAATGTGAATCCGGGGAGAAGATCGCACGATGCCCCGATGCCTTCGTAGAAGATGGCGGGTGTCGCGAGGCCCTGTTCGACGAGTAGCGCGCCCTGACTGTCGGGCAGGTTGAGAGCGATTCCTGCTCTTCGTCGTTCGCCCACTCAACTGCGTGGGTCGAGCAGTAGAGCGAGCGCGACTCTGGCGGCCCTTCGACCGTCACAACAAAGGGCGAACGCTCCTGCTCCTGGAGCGCGGGCACGTTCGCGGGGGTCGGGCCGTTATCCGGGCCTTCGTCCGCTGCTTCCTTTTCTCCTGTCGGCTGGTCGTCGCCGGTCGGCTGGTCAACCACTCGGACGGGGCGATGATCTAGCTGCGGCGGACTCTGTATCCCTATTTCGAGGGAACGTGCCACCAGGGCGGCGTCGGCGGGCCCATACCATTCCCCCGAGGCGATGGCGGACGAACTAGACCGACTACCGTAGTTCGCGGGTCAGAGGTCGCCGTTCCGAGCGATCTCGGAGAGGGCACGCCGGTTGACCTTACCCGTCGACGTCCGCGGGAGCCGGTCGAACACAATGAAATCCTCGGGGATCATGTACTGCGGAAGTCGCCTGGCGCAGAATCGCGAGAGTGACTCCTGCTCCACGAGGTTGCGAAGCACGACGAACGCCTTGATGCGGTTTGAGACGAGGTCGTCGGGAACGGGCACGGCGACGCAGTCGATCACCGCGGGATGCTGATGGAGCGCCGACTCGATGTCGCCCAACTCGATGCGGTAGCCACGGCTCTTGATCTGCGTGTCGCGCCGACCGAGGAAGTTCCAGTTGCCCTCGCCGTCGCGCCGGACGAGGTCGCCGGTGCGGTAGGTGGCCCATCCGCCGTCACCATGCTCGAGTACGGTCGCGGTGCGTCCGGGATCCCCCCAGTACCCCTGCATGACGGTGGGACCCGTGACCGCCAGCTCGCCCACCTCGCCGTCGGGCACGGGCTTTCCGTTCGGGCCGACCGCGGCAGTGGAGACCCCGTCGATGTCCTTGCCGATCGGGACGGAGTCGGGAGGCTTGCCGTCCCACCGTGGAACGTCGTACCAGGTGCAGACGTTCGTCTCGGTCGGGCCGAAGAGGTTCGCGAACCGAACGTCCGGCAGGAGACGCATGAGGTGGTCGAGGTGCTTGGGCGGGAACACTTCGCCCGCGAAGAGGATCGTCCGCAGCGCCGAGGGCCGGTTCCGGCGCAGGTTTCCGCGACGCGCGAGAAGCGTGAGGACCGACGGAACCGAGTACCAGACGGTGACGCTCTGGTCTCGTATCCATCGGGCGAGCGACGGCGGGAAGAGCGCCAGTTGCTCCGGGACGAGAACGACGGCCGCTCCTGCCTTGGACGCGGCGAAGAGATCGAAGATGGACAGGTCGAAGTGCAGCGGCGCGTGGCTCGATAGCCGATCTGCGTCGCTCACCGCGAACTCGCGCACCGCCCACTCCACAAAGGCGAGCGCGTTCCGGTGAGACAGCATCACGCCCTTCGGAACCCCAGTGGATCCGGACGTGTAGAGCACGTACGCGAGGTCCGAACTCGACCGCGAGACACTCTCCAGGGCGTCGGCCGGCGCGCTAGTCAGCACCTGCCGAGACATGACCGTCGCGCCCGCCGGAGCCTCCGACACGGCGTCCGCATCCGGGCACACGATCGTCCCGATCGAGGCGCCCTCGACCAGTCTCCCCCACGAGGCGGTCTTCTCACTGCTCGAGATCAGGACCTCGATGTCCGCGTCCCGTGCGATCTCCGTCACGCGTGCATCGGGCGCCCCGGGGTCAAGCGGGACGTAGGCGGCGCCGGCCTTCAGGACGCCGTAGATGGCCGCAACCGCGTGGGCCGACTTGTCCAGATAGAGCCCGACCCGATCGCCCCTCGCGACGCCACACTCGTCGCGAAGGACGTGGGCGAACCGGTTCGCCCACGCGTCGAGCTCGTCGTAGCGCACCGTCCGCCCCCCGTCGACAACGCCCGCGTGCGCGGGATGTCGTCTCGCCGCGTCCAGCAGAAGGTCATGGAGGAGGGCCTCCATTACAGCCCGAGGCACCGCGCAGCGAGCTCATACTGGATCTCTGTCGTCCCCGAGTAGAGCGTGCTTCCGACGGCGTCGCGCACGTCGCGCTCCAGCTCGAACTCGGTCATGTACCCATAGCCGCCGTGGATCCGGAGGGCATCGAGGCTCGAACGCAGGTGGCAGTCGCTCAGGTAGAGCTTCACGAGCGCCGATTCGAGCGTCGGCGTCTTGCCCTGGTCGAGCAGCCAACCGACCTTGTACGCGAGCAGTCGGGCGGTCTCGAGCCGGAGCTGCATGTCGACGAGCTTGTGCGACACCGCCTGAAACTCGCCGATCGCTCGCCCGAACTGTCGCCGTTCCTTCGCGTACGCGAGCGACCGCTCCAGTTGGCGCTCCAAGGTCCCGACGGTGCTCGCGAGGATGCAGCTCCGCTCCCAGAGCATCGATGTGTTGAACACGGCCATCCCACCCCCGACTCGGCCGAGGACGGCCGACTCCGGTACGGCGCATCGCTCCAGCGAAAGCTCGCTCATCGGCGAAGTCTTGAGACCCATCTTGGAGATCGGTATTCCCACGCTCAAACCTGGGGTCGCCCGGTCGAGGAGGAAGGCGGTCACGCCGGCGAACCCGAGCGCGCGGTCGATCGTCGCGAACACCACGAACACGTCGCTCTCTGGTGCGTTCGTCACGAACGTCTTCGACCCGTCGAGCACGAAGCCGTCCGCCGATCTCGTTGCGCTCGTTGCGAGCGCGAACGCGTCCGAGCCCGACTCCGGCTCGCTCATCCCGTGGGCGGCGATCAACGAGCCGTCGCAGAGGCCGGGAAGGTACGTGCGCTTCTGCGCCTCCGAGCCGTAGCGCAGGATCGGGGTCTGGCACGCCCACATCTGCGCGTTCAGCGAGAAGATCAGACCGTTGTCAGTGCAGCCGTAGCCGAGCGCTTCGAGCGCGACGATCGTCGTGAGGGCGCCTGCACCTCCGCCCCCGTACTCCTTCGGCACAGGAAGGCCGAGGAGGCCGAGCCTTGCACAGGCATCCCACGCGGCGCGGGAGAAGCTTGCCGTGCCGTCGCGTCGGAGAACGTCGTCGTTCAGCTCGGCCTGGGCAAACTCGACGATGGTCGCCCGAAGCAGGCGCTGCTCTTCGGTTGGTGCGAAATCCATCAGACGAGGAGTGGGGGTCGGCGCTGGACCGGGCGTCCTATTCACCCTATAGCGTCGCGACAGGGGACGAGATGAACGACACCGCACACACCCGGCCGCAGCGGCTCGACGCGCCCCGCAGCTATACGCACCCAGGAGAGGACGTCACGGAGGAGTTCTCGAAACCGGCTCGGCCCGGCGCACGCCTCTGCGCTGCCGAGATGGACCTCGATGCGCGTATCACTGACGGCGCGTCGGTTGGGACGGAGGTGATCGAGGACCCGCTGCCGGTCCCCCTCGGTGAGTACCACTACGAGAACGTAGGCCCCGTCCGCAACGACACCAGAATCGACCTCGACCGGCGGCTCACCGTTCGAACGGCAGAATGGGTCGCGGAGGATCACGCGTGAGAACGGCTCCGATCTTCATCGACTCCGGAGACGACACGGTTGCAGCCGTCGTCTCCATGCCCGAGGAACCCCCTGAGGGCCTCGTGATCGTGCTTGCGGGAACGGGAAGGCATGTCGTGATCGGCGGGACGCTGGCGGCGCTGCTCGCCGAGCCGCTCGGGGCCGACGGCCTGGCCACGCTCCGGCTCGACTATGCGGGCGTTGGCGACAGTCCCGGTGTCGTCTCCTCCTGGACGGCGGCCGACGTCGCCCGCGAGACCGCGTCTTCGCGCGCGGCGGTCACGAAAGTCCGCGAGGCACTTGGCGTGGACCGGTTCGTCAGCGTGGGCACGTGCTTCGGGAGCCGAGTGGCGCTCCAGCTCGCGAGCGACCCGGCCTGCATCGGAACCGTCTGCATCGCTCCCCCGATCCTCGACCCGGGTTCGCCCGCGCTCGCGCGGCGGGTACTGGGCAAGCGCCGGCTCGTCGAGGCGGTGCGCTCGCTCCCGCTTGCCGACACCGTGTTGATGCCGGTCGCGAAGCGCCTCCTGCGACGAGGTCCCTCGTCGAGCGTGCTCGAGTCGCTCTCGCACCTCGACAGAGCCCGCATCGTCTTCCTCTACGGCCAGCCGCGCGAGGACGACCACTACGACCCTCGCGGCCTCGAAACCGTGAACGGTGCGCTCGCGAAGCTGCCGGAGCGTGAGCGCAACTGCTTCGAGCTGCGTTTGCTCGACACCGGCCCGCTCACGATCTTCGACAGCCTGGACGCCTCCGCACAGGAGGAGATCGTCCAGACCGTCGCGGACGAGGTGCAAGGCTGCTTCTCGACGGGTCAGAGCGCCGCGCAGGCGCACGCCTAGTCCGGAGGCGACCTTTCCCTCGAGAAATGAGCGCCGAGGCCGCAAGAAAGGAGCCTCGCTGCTCCCGACGCTGCCCGCCTCGAGGACTTGGCGCTCCCCTTGGGCCCTGGCCCGAACTGGATCAAACCCGCCGCCGTCCCGCTGGTCGGACCGACCTCTTGGATCGGCATTCCGCCGAATTATCCGCAAAATGCGGACGGTCAGTTTGGACTCTGTAAGGGATCGCGGCTGGACGGTTTCGGGTCCTCACCGTAGAGGCAGTACGTGCTGGGGAAGAAGGGGGGACGAGGGGTCGCTGAGTTGGGGAAGCGGCCCCTCGCTTTAGGGCCTTAGGGAGCGGCAGGTTGCCCGAAGGAACGAAGGCCGAAAGCAAGCGACTTAGCCTGATCTACCCTCTGCGTCCGGCTGATCTTTCCCATGTTGCAGGCCGAGGACAGGGAGAAGGTCAACCAGGTTGTCCAGGACACTGACGCGTGTTGGGAGGGACCTCAGCGCTTCTTCCTTGACGCGCTTGAGCCTCCGTGTGTCCGCGGATCTTCGGATATTGCGGTAGCCCGCGGGGCAGAGCCTCGATCGCGCTACTTGCGGAGGCGGGTGTAGGCGGCATGATCCACAGCGACGATCCAGGAACCGCGCGCCTGGTTGAGCTCCGAGATGTAGAGGCTCGCGGCGCGGCGACGGAACGCGCTGTCGAGCGGTGGTCCGTAAGAGCCCGCGCGGGCCACCCACTGCCATCCCTGTGCAAGAAGGAGCTTGCGGTAGTAGCGGACAACTGCACCGCGGCGGCGCGGCGTGAACGTCGTGTAGACGTGGGTGGTTGTGTAGCTCCCGTAGGGCTTTCCGTTCGCAAGGGGCAAACAGGTATCGGAGGCGGTCTCGCCGATCGAGTAACTGCGGGAGAGCCTCGCGCTCGGGAAGTGAGGGATGCGCCGAAGAATGGCCTCGTTCTCGGCGACATAGGACACCTTGCCAACGCTGCGGAGCCTGCAACCCGCGACCTCGACAGCTGTCACGCCCGGGATCGTCATGACGCACGCGATCGCCGCGGTACAGGAAAAAGTCGTCAGACGCAGGTTCCTGTTCACGGGTCAGCAGGCACGAGACCGTCGCTTACTGAACCGGCGGCGGGAAAGTCCGGGGGGCGGAACGCGACGGTCGGTTGGAGCGGCCGCGGTCGGGGTGAGCTTCCTTGGAGGAAAAGGTGCGCAGGGATCGTCGCGTGCGGTGTGTGCGATCGGTTGATCCGGCAGCGGCACGAATGGCGGAAGGCTGACAACGGGGTGAGCCGCGCCCTGGGCTCTGGCGCCGAGCCTTCCCTAAATGGGGCTTGGCTCGCCCAGGGCGCGAAACGCGCGTTGTATTGCTGCCTCGGTTGGTCCAGGATCGGGTCGGGGGCGCGGTTGGTTCCCTCTGCGGCAGGCGCTCGAGGACTTGGTGGCCTTTGGCGCCCTGCTTTGACCAGCCGCGTTCCCGGGCTACGCAAGTTCATCGGCTCGCCGCCATACGAACTCGCGGAGGAGGGCGCCCCGAGGCTCGGCGACTTCGGGCCGCAGCATTGTCTGTCTGGAGTCGCGATTGACCCAGAGTCGCGGTTGGGGCGAACGGGCGTGCGTGCAATCATGCGCCGGCCTGTCGGGGCGGCTCGTGCGCGATTCGTCGACCTGCGGTAGCCAGGGCCGCCCCCATGTCGACGGC